>Ga0209567_10000911_pt1 | contig 15881 bp, 14 predicted proteins | sample COG_12_FD_184756 | JGI IMG/M metagenome (GOLD analysis project Ga0209567, IMG submission 184756) | Pelagic marine sediment microbial communities from the LTER site Helgoland, North Sea, for post-phytoplankton bloom and carbon turnover... | ecosystem: Environmental > Aquatic > Marine > Neritic...
TCCGGCGTGTCGGTGATCCGCTGCGGCTCCGCTCCTGCCGCTCCGCCGGCGGCGTCCATCACCACGATGTCCCACACACCACGCATTCCTGTCGGTGCGGAGGCAAAGGCCAGCCGCGTTCCATTCGGCGACCAGGCCGGGTTCGCGTCGTAGCCCGGTCCGGCGGTCAGTTGGCGGACGTGCTCGCCGTCCGGAGTCGCGATGACCACCGCGGCGCTGTCGCCGGTGCGCTGGTAGTACGCGATTTCCGACCCGTCGGGCGACCATTGCGGGTGGAGAGCCTGAGCCGGGGCCGAGCCCGGAAGTACGGCACCGGGCACGGTGATCAACAGGATCCACCAGTTCTCGCGCAGGAACTCCGTCACCGCCCGACGCTCGAGACGACCCGGCGGACCACGTCCGACGCGCTCAGACGGTCGGGAACTGCCACGCGAAGGCGCCGGCGGTCAGACAGGCGTAGATGAACGCATCGAACAGCGCCTTGAACACATGGCTCCACGGCCGACCAAACCACACGCCGTCCGCGATCGCGGACATACCGTAGCCCATCCAGGCGACGGTACCGGCGATCTGGAACACATGGAGATACGTCGACCCCGCCGGCAGGCTGCGGGTGAGCACGTAAGCGACGATGCCGGCGATCCAGACCAGGAAGACGAACCAGAGCCCCAGCTGCTTGCCCATGCCCGGCATGCCGTTGGGCAGGACCGTGATGAGGGCGACTGGACCTTCGTCGCACTTCGCCAGTATCTCGGGCGACTTGTAGTCGGCCTGCGTCGGCGCGTGGGGGATGTTGTACGCGCCCGGAGCTGGCTTACCCAGACCCGCGCGTGCCGCCTCTTCGTCGGGCAGGCCCTTGAAGTCTGACTTGTGCCAGGAGAACGGCGACATCCATACGACGGCGGACGCGAACCATACGAGCACGGCGGAGATGAGTATGGCGAGCCACAACGAACCGATCGAAACCATTTCCATGAGAGCCTCGCGGTGTCTGGTGGATTTGGCCGGCAGGGCAGCTTCTCAAAATCACCCGGCACGGGTCGGGAGTAAAGTCCCGGGTGGACCCTCACGACGTGGCCCTCCGATGGGGCGCCGGTTAGCTTGCACCAGAGCGAGCCCACCCGGGAACCCTCGCCGGAGCAACCTATGATCACTCTCCTCGTCAACGGCAAACGGCAGTCGATCGACGCCGACCCCTCCATGCCTCTCCTGTGGGCCCTGCGGGATCTACTCGGCCTGAGGGGGACCAAGTACAGCTGCGGAATCGGACTGTGCGGTGCGTGCACGGTCCATCTGGACGGCGAGCCCGTGCGATCATGCTTGACGACGGTGGAAACCGCCCAGGGAAAGGCCGTCACGACCATCGAGGGCCTCGCGGACGACGGCGACCACCCCGTCCAGCGCGCATGGGTCGAGGCGAACGCCCCACAGTGCGGCTACTGTCAGCCGGGCCAGATCATGAGCGCGGTGGCACTCCTGGAGCGCTCTCCCAACCCGACCGACACCGAGATCGACGCCGCGCTGGCCGGGAACCTGTGCCGGTGCGGAACCTACCTTCGCATTCGCGAGGCGGTGAAGCTGGCCGCAGGGAGCGGAGGAGGTGGATCATGAGCGCCGTCACGAAGGTCTCGAGGCGCAGCTTTCTGCGTACGACGGGACTCGCCGGATCCGCGCTCGTGCTCGGTGTGAGGACGGGGTGGTCCTCTCTGCCTCTTCCCGGACTGGGAGCCGAACCCAGCGGCTTCGAGCCCAACGTATGGGTGAGCATCGGGGAGGACGGCATCGTGCAGCTGACGGTCCACCGCCAGGAGCTGGGTCAGGGGGCGAGAACCGCATGCTGCATGCTCCTGGCCGAGGAGCTGGAGGTAGACCTGGACGACGTGAAGGTCGTGCAGGCGTTGGGTGATCCCAAGTACGGAGACCAGTCCACGGGCGGCAGCACGACGGTGCGCCTGAATTGGCTTCCGCTGCGACGGGCCGGCGCCGCGGCGCGCGAGATGCTGGTCGAGACGGCGGCCCGCCGGTGGGCTGTGCCGACGGCCGAGTGTAGAGCCGAGTCGGGCGCGGTGGTTCGCGGCTCCGATCGCCTCACGTACGGAGAGCTCGCAGCCGAAGCCGCGGCTCTTCCAGTACCGGAAGAACCGCAACTCAAGGATCCGGCGGACTTCAAGCTCATCGGGACTCCCCGACGGCTCATCGACACGGAGGAAATGGTTCGCGGGGAGGCCGTCTACGGCTACGACATCGACATCCCCGAGCTCCTGATCGCCAGTGTCGAGCGGAGCCCGGTGGCGAAGGGGTCGATCGCCAGCTACGACGCCGATGCGGCGCGCAGCGTGCGCGACGTTGTGGACGTGATCGAGCTGGAGCCCACCGCCGCCGGTTTCACCAATGCCGGCATCGCGGTGCTGGCCACGAACACGTGGGCCGCGATGCGCGGACGGGAGGCCCTCAACGCCCGCTGGGAGCCGGGTCCGCTGGCCACGGAAACCACCTCGGAACGGCGTGCCGAGCTGGAGGAGATCGCCTCCCGTGCGGGCACGGTCGCGCGCGCCGAGGGCGACTACGACGCTGCCGCGGGCGCGGCGGATCGGGTGATCGAGGCCGCGTACTACGCGCCGTATGCGGTACACGCGATGATGGAACCCCCGACCGCGACGGCTCGCGTGGACGGCGACCGGTGCGAAGTCTGGTCGTCCACCCAGGCGCCGCAGTGGGCCGCCGGGGAGGTCGCGAGAGCTCTGGGGATCCCGGCCCGGAACGTGGCGGTGCACGTCCCGCTGGTGGGGGGTGCGTTCGGCCGCAAGTCGATGCCGGACTACGCCGTGGAAGCGGCACTGCTGGCCCGCGAGTCCGGCCGCCCGGTCAAGGTGGCGTTCACTCGTGAGGATGAGATCCGCCACGCTTTCTATCACCCCGAGAGCTACCAGCTCCTGCGTGCATCGGTGGACGCGCAGGGGAACCCGACAGGCTGGATGCACCGATCCGCGTTTCCGGCCATCGGGTGGGCCTTCCCTGCGGGCGGGGCCACACCCACGGGCCAGGAGCGGACGCTCGGACTGACGACGATGCCGTACCGGTTCCCTGCCGTCCGCATCGAGGTGGGCAAGGTCCCATCGAGCCTCCGCATCGGGTGGATGCGTTCGGTGTGCAACATCTTCCATGCCCGCGCCGTGCAGTGCTTCATGGACGAGGTCGCGTACGAGCTGGGGCGGGATCCGGTCGAGTTCCACCTGGCTATGCTGGGCGAGCCGCGCATCCTGAACCTGGACGGTTCCGAGGACGTGACTCCGTACGAGTCGGACACGCCTGACTTCCCGTATGACACGGGCAGGTTGAGGGCCGTCGGTGAGGCGGCCGCGGAGATGGCGGGGTGGGGCCGGTCGCTGGCCGATCGCCACGGCCTCGGCTTCGCGATGCACTACAGCTTCTACAGCTACGTGGGAATGGTGGCTCACGTCTCCGTGAGTCCGGAAGGCGAGCTGACGGTCCACCGCGTGGACTGCGCGCTCGACTGCGGCCCGGTCGTGAATCCCGACGCGGTCGAGGCACAGATACAGGGAGCCGTCGCGATGGGATTGACGCTCGTCAAGTACGGCCGGATCTCGCTGCGAAACGGCGCGGTTGAACAGAGCAACTTCAACGACTACCCGATCGTCCGAACCACGGAGATGCCCGACGTCAACGTGCGCATCATCGAGACGGGGTCCGTTCCTACGGGCATTGGTGAGCCCGGAGTGCCCGCGTTCATCCCGGCGGTGTTGAACGCGATCTTCGCGGCGACCGGCAAGCGGGTGTATGACCTGCCGCTGGAGGGGCAGGAGCTGGGCTGAACAGGCTTGGAACAGCTCGGCGACTGAGCCAGGTGAAATTGCGTGCCCGAGCTCCCTGACGTAACGGTCTATATTGAGGCCCTCGAAGCGCGGATCCTCGGAAAGCCACTCCAGAAGGTCCGCATCGCCAGCCCGTTCCTGCTGCGCTCGGTCGATCCGCCCGTGTCCGCGGTCGAGGGACGTGAGGTCGTCGAGCTTCACAGGCTCGGAAAGCGGATCGCGATCGGCCTCGAGGAAGACCTGTGGCTGGTATTCCACCTGATGATTGCCGGCCGCTTTGCCTGGATGGAGGCGGGCGCGAAGATCTCGCGCAACCCGAAGAAGCGCGGCCTGGCGGCGCTCGACTTCCCGAACGGCTCGCTCATCCTCACCGAGGCGGGGACGAAGAAGCGCGCTTCGCTCTATGTCGTGCGGGGAGAGGAGTCGCTCTCCGAGCACGATCGCGGCGGCGTGGAGCCCCTCGAGGTGGACGTGCCGGCGTTTCGGGAGGCGCTGACCCGCCGCAATCACACGCTCAAGCGCGCACTGACATCCCCCTCCCTGTTCAGCGGAATTGGAAACGCCTACTCCGACGAAATCCTGCACCGCGCCCGGCTGTCACCCCTCAAGTGGACCGAGCGCCTGAGCGACGAGGAGATCGAGCGGCTGTACGAGGCGACTCGAGCGGTGCTGATCGAGTGGACCGAGCGCCTGCGCGCGGAGACGGGCGACGGCTTCCCGAAGAAGGTCACCGCGTTTCGCGAGGGCATGGCCGTGCATGGGCGATACGGTGAGCCGTGCCCGGCGTGCGGCTCACCGGTACAGCGGATTCGCTACGCGGAGAACGAGGTCAACTACTGTCCCACATGCCAGACGGAAGGAAAGCTGCTCGCGGACCGCGCCCTCTCCCGCCTGCTCAAGAAAGACTGGCCGCGGACTCTCGAAGAGCTCGAAGAGCTCAGTCGCTGACTGGTTGGCGCTCGCGTAATTGGCGATGCGGGCCCGGACTGAGCCGGACCCGCCGCCGGTTGAGGTTTAGCAGAATAGGTGGTCTCCGTCTTCACGTCCCTCCTCTCGAAGCGCCTTGTAGAGCGCACGCTCCAGCTCTCGCTGGTCGGCCGTCGACTCTTCCAGCGCGACGATCGCTCGAGCCCGGATCTTCCGTTCGGACCCGAACATGTCCGTGAACCGAACCCACCTCGGGATCAGTACCCGGGCGATCTCCCGCCCCAGAGCCTCGGCTGTCTCCGGGGACACGTAGATCACCGTGTCCGCGGTGGAGACGAGCCAGTAAGTCTCCGGAGGCGGAGGATTACCGGGGCTGCCGAAGTACTCGGTCAGCCTGTTCATCACTTCCTCCGGAGTGACCGCTGCGACGCTCCCACAGCGTGGTTCATGGTTGCCGCGCCGCAGCCGCTCACAGCCTTCCGGAAGGCCGATCACCGCACGCGACGCACGAATCGCCGGATGGCGCCCACGCTGCTCCTGAACGCACGAACGCCCCGTCCGGCACGGTGGCACGGGCGGGGCGCCTGAGCGTCTCCCCTGGATGAGGGTATCCTCAGTCGCTCACCGCGACTCCCGTGCCTATCTGATTGTGTCTGTAACTCATCCCTGTGGTCCTCCGCTCAGACGTCATACATCCATCTCATACTTCTCTCGGGTCGCTCCCACTACGCCCGGGTCGGACGCTTTGTTTCTCCCCGAGAGGGTGGTGTAGATAGGAGCCGTGATCGTCTCTGTCAAGCGAGGAGGGCGCGGATCATGAACCAGATGAGCGGGATCGCGGCCAGGGCCGCGGCCAACGCGGTCAGTTTCGTCACCCCGCCGGCATCGGCCTCCCGGCGGCACACGACGGCGCCGAACAACGCCATCAAAGCACTCAGGAATACCGGCACGAGCAGGAGGGGTGCCGCGGCCCACCGGCCCCACCCGTCGTAGCGGTCCACATAGGCGAAGCCGGCCAGCAGCGCCGCCAGCGGCAGCCAGGATAGCGCCCTGTAGAACCGACTCCCGCGGGTCGGCATCGGCGGCTCCATCAGGCGTCGGCCGTCCCGCGGCCGCTCCCCCTGGGCGCCGAACCCCCCGGGACGGCGCAGCTCTCGACGGAAACGAGCTCGGCGGTGGCATCGGGAAAAAACCTCGCCCGCCAGCGCAACGCGACGTTCACCAGTGCAATCAGGACCGGAACCTCGACGAGCGGTCCGATCACGCCGGCGAAGGCGGCGCCGTGAGCGATTCCGAACGTGCCGACCGCGACGGCGATCGCCAGCTCGAAGTTGTTGGACGCGGCCGTGAACGAGAGCGTGGCGGTCCTGGCGTAGTCGGCCCCGGCCCGCCGGCTCATGAAGAACGTGATCGTGAACATGAGAGGAAAGTAGATCAGAAGCGGCAGTGCCACCCGGGCCACATCGAACGGCTGCTCTACGATGGCCCGGCCCTGGATCGAGAACATCACCACGATCGTGAAGAGCAGGGCAATCAGAGTGATCGGACTGATCCTGGGCACGAAGCGCTCGTGATACCACGTCTTGCCGCGGGCGCGAACCAGAAAGAAGCGGGTCAACATCCCGGCCGCGAAGGGAATCCCCAGATAGATCAGCACACTCTCTGCGATCTGCCCCATGGTAACGGCCACCGTGGACCCCTCGAGACCCAGCCAGTCCGGCAACAGGGTGATGAAGAACCACGCATAGAGCGCGTAGAACAGTATCTGAAAGATCGAGTTGAACGCCACCAGGCCGGCGGCGTACTCCGTGTCCCCTTCGGCCAGGTCGTTCCACACCACGACCATCGCGATACAGCGAGCGAGGCCGATGAGAATCACGCCCACCATCAGCTCGGGATGATTCCTCAGGAACAGTACGGCGAGGCCGAACATCAGAATCGGCCCGATGATCCAGTTCTGAATGAGAGACAGGCTCAGGACCCGGGCGTCTCTGAATACGTCTCCGAGTTCCTCGTAGCGCACCTTCGCCAGGGGCGGGTACATCATGAGGATGAGGCCGAGCGCGATGGGGATCGACGTCGTGCCGACCTGCGTCGATCGGCGCACCGACTCGACCATGCCCGGCCAGACGTACCCGATGGCCACCCCGGCACCCATCGCCAGAAAAATCCACAGGGTCAGATAGCGGTCGAGAAGCGACAGCCGACCGCGGACGCCGCCTTCCTCATGTCCCCTCACAGGGACTCGAAGCGGCCCTGGAAGAAGCGCAGCTTTTCGGGCTCGTAAACGAAGCGGAGACCGCTGATCTCGTTCCGCCGCGCGTAGAGCCGCGCGATGCCGTCGGCCACCGCCCGCATGTGGTCGTTCGTATAGACGCGCCGCGGGATCGTGAGCCGGACCAGCTCGAGCGAAGGCCGGTAGTTCTCCCCCGTTTCCGGGTCCCGGCCCTTGGAGACGTTTCCGCGCTCCATGGCCCGCACGCCGGTCTCGACGAAGATCTCGGCGGCCAGGCGTTGCGCGGGGTACTCATCCTGGTCGATGTGCGGCAGAAAGCGTTTCACATCGATGAAGATGGCGTGACTCCCCGGTGGAGTCACGATCGGCACGCCCGCATCCATGAGCAGCCGCCCCAGAAGCTGTGTCTGACTCACTCGTGACCGGATATACCGGTCGTCCAGCATCTCCTCGACTCCCTGCGTGATTGCGGCCAGGTCGCCGGTGGACAGTCCGCCGTCCGTGACGTTTCCCTCGTAGATGCGGAGCAGTTCTTCCGATTCCCGGGTCCACTCCTCGTTCTCTCGGAAGGCCAGGACGCCGCCGATGTTGATCAGGAAGTCCTTCTTGCCGCTGACCGTGCAGCCATCTCCGTACAGCATCATCTCGCGGAGGATGTCCTTGATCGGGGTGTCGTGATAGCGCTCATCTCGGCACTGGATCATGTACGCGTTTTCGACCACGCGGGTCGCGTCGAAGAAGACCGGGATGTCCACCTTGCCGCAGAACGCGTACACCTCCTTCATGTTGTCCATGCTCACGGGCTGACCACCGGCCATGTTCACGGAGTGCTCGAAGGAGACGTAGGCGATCCGGTCCGGCCCGTGCTCCTCGACCAGGGCGGCCAGCTTGGCGAGGTCGATGTTTCCCTTCCACGGGTACTCGCTTTCCGGATCGTGCGCCTCGTCCACGATCACGTCCACGAACACGCCGCCTGCCAGCTCCTGATGCAGTTTGGTGGTAGTGAAATACATGTTGCCGGGCACGTACTGCCCCGGCTTGATCATCACCTCACTGAGGATCTGTTCGGCCGCGCGCCCCTGGTGGGTGAGGATGATGTGCTCGTAGCCGAAGATGTCTCCGAGCCCGGCGACCAGGCGGTGATACTCGTCACTGGTGGTCGAGCTGGCCCGGGCAGCGTTGTAAGCAGCCCATTGATCGACACTCATGGCTGAAGTGCCGGAATCCGTGAGGAGGTCGATCGTGACGTCGGCCGAGCGCATCAGGAACGTGTTGTAGCCGGCGGCCCGGATGGCCTTCTCCCGCTCGTTCCGTGACAGGACTCCGACGTGCTCGATCGTGTGGATCTCGTAGGGGAAGGTGTCGAACTCGTAGGGTTCCAGGTCGGGGAACACCCAACGGTACTCGAGCTGGTCCCGCCAGCTCCCCTCGGCTGTCAGCTTGAGCGACAACAGCTTCTCGCGCTGGATCAGTAAACTGATGATCGCGTCCGCGACCTGATCCAGCTGCTCGTTGGTCATCGCCAGTCGCGGAATCTGCACTGGAACCAGACGGTCTCGAGCCGTCAGGTGGGGGGCGACCGCGCGCACGCCCGAGAGCAGGTAAAGAGCGGCCGAAAAGGTGTCCTGGGCACACTCGTCGAGGCTCGACAGAAACTGGTCGGCCCGGATGTACGCCCCGTCACAGCCCCGCTCGAGCGGCACTCCGGCGTCCCGGAGACGCTGGGTGAAGCGCTCGGTCTGGTGCATCACCCAGTCCACCTCGTCCTCGTCGGTCATCTCACGCAGGCCGCGCGCCAGGGCCTCCATCGTGCGACCGGCCATACCGCCGTACGTGTGCAGTCCTTCGTACACGACGACCTCGTTGACGAACTTCTCGTGGTCGTCCGGATTGTCGGTGGTGAGAATCCCGCCGGTGGTACACTTGGGGTCCTGGGCGCCATCGACCTGCAGGATGTGGCTCGTCTTGGCGATGTGGCGGACGATTTCCGCGATCGACCGGTCCCCCTGCCCCGGCTCGTGTTTCTGGATGTACCAGGCGTTCTCGATCGCCCGCGATCCGTCGATCACCAAGCGTACGCCAAACCGGTCCGCGAGGGCGCGGGTCTCGCGCAGGTTGCCGAGGCTGAACGGATGCTGTCCGTCGGCGAACGCCTGCATGTCGATCAGGGCTACGCCGTCGTTCTCCAGCGCGTGCCGCAGCTTGTCGAGGTCCATGTTGCCCGTGAACACGGGGTCTGCCTGACTGCGGACGTCCTCGACCGTCACCTCGCGCGGCGTCAACACGTCGATCTGGTCCCGGGCGTTGCTCGGGATGATCGAGCCGGGCGGCACCAGCGTAGCGACAATCAGCTTGATGCAGCCGAGGCTGTTGTGCGTCGGACAGACATACCAATGGCCGAAGACCTCGCGCACGGCCTCCTCGAGTGCTCCGAAATTGCGGCTGCCGGCGTAAGCCTCGTCGCCGATCAGCACTCCGGCCAGCTGCTCCTGGCTCGAGGCGCTGGTACCCGGCGAGCACATGTCGAAGCTCACCTGGGAGGGCGTGAGGTGGAACACGTTGAAGTCCACATCCGCCAGATACTTCTTGCGGTCCTCGATGGCGGGAAATACGAGGGGCCGTACAGTCTTGATCTTGTGCGGCTCGGCTATCGGCGTTCTATGGCTCATGGCTGAATCGGCGTGGTTTGAGATTCTGGCGCTTTGCCCGGCGCCACGTTCGTCGGAACGGCCAGCATCGACGGGTCGTGCGGCGCCTCGGAAGCGCATCGTCGCGGACACCCGCCCAGCCTGGGCATCCGGAAAAGAAGGGGGGCCCGGGAGCGAAAGCTCCGGGGCACACTATCAAGCTGCACCCGGGTGGTCGGGAGGTCAATGCGCCGTGGAGCGGGGCTGCGGCCCGTTACATCGGGGGCATTGCGCCCGCCGCCGGCCGTGGGGGACGCGCCCGCATGATAGGCAGCGTTCCGGGTGCTTCAACCGTTATTATCAGAGACTGACTGTGCAGGACCCGGGGGAGATGTCCCACGCAATTGGCTATGCCGGACCCGGCCCCACCATCACGCTTTCCTGAGGAGGCTTTGATGCTATCTCGTTTGTTCCGTTCACTGGCGTGTAGCGCGATCGTTTTGGCGCTCGCCGCCCCCTCCCTCGCTGCACAGACGGCGACCGACGCCTCTCCGCGAATGGCCGCGGACGACGTGAACCTCTCGGTCATCGAGCAGATCGAGGTCGAAGGACTCGAACACTCGCAGGTCGAGGAGCTGGCGGGCCACCTGACCGACGTGATCGGTCCGCGCCTGACCGGCTCCCCCGGAATGATGCGCGCCAACGAGTGGACCGCTGAGACGTTCCGCGACTGGGGCCTGAGCAACGTCCAGGTCGAGCCATGGGGTGAGTTCGGCCGCGGCTGGGAAGTGGTCTCGTACAGCGGCCGCATCCTGACGCCTTTCGTGCAGCCCTTGAACGCCTATCCCGTCGCCTGGACCGGCAGCACGCCGGGCACGATCACCGGTGAGGCGATGGTGGTGAAAGCGGAGAGCGTCGAGGATCTGGCGCAGTACAAGGGCAAGCTGACCGGAGCCATCGTGCTCGTTGGCGATCCGCCGGAAGTGGAGCCCGAGTACGAGCCGCGCGACCGCCGGCAGTCACTGGATGACTTGCTCGGCGAGCCGGAGCCCAGTGAGTGGGAGGCGATGGATCCGGCCGAGCGCGAGAAGCGGATCGCGGAGTGGCGGGCGCGCCGGGCGGTGCGCATGGCGGTCGATTCCGCTCTGGCCGCTGAAGGCGTCGCCCTGACGCTGATTCCCTCGTCGCGCCAATACGGCATTCTGCGGGGCGGCGGCAACAGCGCCGGCCGTGACGGCGACAACCCCGACCCGAAGCCGACGCTCGTCGTCTCGATCGAGCAGTACAACGAGATCTACCGCAATATCGAGCGCGGCCTTCCCGTCGAGCTGGAGCTGAACGTCCAGACGCGCTTCTTCGATCAGGATCTCCAGTCATACAACACGCTGGCGGAAATTCCCGGCACCGACCTGGCCGACGAGTACGTCATGATCGGCGCGCACCTGGACTCGTGGCACTACGGGACGGGAGCCACCGACAACGCCGCCGGTAGCGTGGTGATGATGGAGGCGATGCGGATCCTCCAGACCCTCGGCCTGCAACCGCGACGAACGATCCGGATCGCCCTGTGGAGCGGTGAGGAGCAGGGCCTGTTGGGATCGCGCGCATGGGTCGCCGCCAACGAGGATATGCACCCGAAGATCTCCGCCTACCTAAACGTGGACAACGGGACCGGCCGCGTTCGCGGCATCTGGAACCAGTCCAACGAGGCGGCCTCGCCGATCTTCGAGCAAATACTGTGGCCATTCAAGGACCTCGGCGTCGTCGCCGTGAAGAACGGCAATACCGGCGGCACCGACCACCTGGCCTTCGACGCGGTCGGCGTTCCCGGCTTCAACTTCATCCAGGACCCGATCGAGTACGGCATCCGTACGCACCACACCCGCTCCGACACGTTCGAGCGACTGGTGATAGAGGACCTGCAGCAGGCCGCGGTGATCGTGGCCTGGACGGCCTACCATCTGGCCATGCGCGACGAGATGATGCCGCGCAAGGAGCCGCCGGCCACGACCAGCGAGTAACGCCGGTCTCGCCAGGCTCTACGACCGGGTGGTCTTGCCGCGTATCGGCGGGGCCACCCGGCTCTCATCCTGCTCTCCGCACCACCCCACCGTGACTTTTTTGTTACATTTACACTCTATGGGGTAGCGGGCCGGGCCGTGGAGAGCACCGCAGCGACTCCGGGGCGGCCCATGGGAGTCAGTATGGACAAGCACTCAGATAAGCGGTCGGGAGGCGATCGCCGCGCCGGAAGCGACCGGCGATCTGGCGAGGACCGGCGGCGAGACCCTCAGCCCACAGACTTACCGGATCGCCGATCCGGTAAGGAGCGTCGGGCCACGAGGGACCGCAGGACCGGCAAGGACCGGAGAGACACCTAGCCGCGGAGCCAGTGCTAGCCGCGGAGCGCTCGCGCCAGGGGGCCGCCGAAGGCGATCAACGTCGCGAGGCCCGCCACCACTCCGGGCGCAAAGAGTGCTCCAAACAGCAGCGCCTCTCCCGCGTATCTCGCCTCGTGGGCCACGAAAAAGCCTCCGGCAGGAACGAACAACAGGCAGCACATCGCCACCAGTAGCAGTCCAGCCGTACGCTGACGGGCCAGGAGAAAGACGCCTGCCAGCAGGCCGATCAGCAGTGAGCCCGGGATGGCCGCGTGCCAGGCCACGGCTGGCCGGTAGAAGACGGCGAACAGAAACAGCCCCAGCACCGACGCCAGGTTGAGGATGATCGTCCAGCGGACGAGCGTCATCCGCGGCCCGCTCCACTCGAACCCCACGACGGCACCTTCGAACCCACCGAACGCGGTCCGGCCCGTAAGCCCGAGCAGAAGCGCCGCGGCCGCACTCAGTGCGACCGCCGGGCGGGTCGTGGGCGCCCCGTACGTCTCACCGAAGGTCAGGGCGGCCGCCCACGGGAAGACGGCGACGGCGATCGCCAGAGCCAGCCAGCGGCCCCAGGGCCGGTTCAGGATGATCGCCACGATCGCCGCGGCCAGCGGCGCCAGCGCCACCCACATGGCGACAACCTCGCGCCTGTATCCTCCTACCGGGTTCCGGAACGGTGCCGTCAGCGCCAGACCGGCCAGCGCCAGCAGCGCCAACACCGCCAACATCTTGCGTGCTCGAAACATACGCCCCCATTCGCCCGCATCAGCCGATTCCCGGCGTAGGGACCGGCTCGACAGAAGTACACTTGGGAGACGCCTGAGAGTCCCTCGTTTGCACAGGGGAGTTATTGCATGCTGCGGGCCGCCACGGAATCGCGCGGGGGCGCGGCCGCGTTCGGCCGGGCCTCACAGGCTCTGGAAGTGGTGCATGAACTTCTTGTCGATGTGGTCCTTCCAGCGCATCACCCAGCGCCCGCCGAACGAGAAGCCCCACTTCGCGCCCACCGCGGTGCCATCGCCCAGGTTGAGGAGCGTCAGGAAGTCGCCCTGCGGTTTGTAGGAGCGGAGCGGCTCGCCCGCGAGCGCGGCGTAGATGTTGTCGGCGATGATCGGGCCTTCGCGCACCGCGTACACGCCCGCCTTCGGCGTCTGCGGATACTCGATCAGGGTGCCGCAATCACCGACCGCGAACTGGTCGTCGTGTGCCTCGAACTGGAGAGTGGAGCGGATGAGCACGAAGCCGCGGGCGTCCGTCGCAAGACCTGAGTCCCGGAACAGAGCATGGCTGACCGCGCCGGTGACCCACACGAGCGCGTTGCACGGAAGGCGGGAACCGTCGTCGAGGACCAGCGCATCGTGTTCAGCGGCAGATACCCTTGTCTCGAGGCGAATCTCGATTCCGCGCTCCCGGGCACGCCGGATCACCCGGCGCCGGAGCGAGTTCGAGTAGCGGGAAAGAATTCGGGGGCCGCCCTCGATCAGAGTGACGTGAATGTTCTCGCCCACATCGCGGCGGAGGCGGTGGTCGATGGTAAAGGCCAGTTCCACCCCGCCGGCTCCCGCTCCCACGACCACCACGTCGAACGGCGTCGCGCCGTCGTGTGCCCTGGCGCGCTCGACCAGCTCTGCCACCCGCTGCACGAAGAGGCGGATGGGTCGGGTGGGCAATGCGTGCTCGCGTACACCCGGAAGGTCGAGTCCGGCCACGGTGGATCCGATGTCCCAGGAGACGACGTCGTAGGGCACCGGCGGGCCTTCCGCCACCTGGATGACTCGAGCGCCGGCATCGACGCGCACGGCGGGAGATACGATCGTGCGGGCGCCGGCTTTCTCGGCCAGAGAGACCACGTCGATCTCGAGCTCCTCGGCTCGGTATTGTCCGGCCACGAAACCCGGCACCATCCCCGAGTAGACCGCGATGGGCGTGTCCACCACCAGGGTGAGGCGCGCTCCGGGCAGAGGCTCCTGGAGAGCCCTCTCCAGCACGTGGATATGGGCGTGACCACCTCCCACCAGCACGACCTCGCGAGTCTCGCTACCGGACATCTCGGCCTCTCGGGCTGGTACCGCTGACAGAAACTCGTGCCGCTACCCTATGAGGAATACGCGGCGAACGGGCGTCGGCCAAGCCCGGGCGAAGCGGCACTTGCCCCCGAGGACCGGGGCGGCGAGAATCGCAGTCGGCTGTGGCGCGTGTGGGAATGGTGCCATCCAACGGAACAACAGGTCCAGGTACGCGATGTTGTGGTCAAAGTCCGACGAGGCGAAGCGTAAGAAGATCGACTCCATGTACCTTCGATCGAAGGCTCAATTTCCGGAGGTTCCCGAAATCACGGCGGAGGACCTGCGGGAAAAGCTGAAGACCGAAGAGCTGGTCATCGTCGATGTGCGCGGTCCGGAAGAGCAGGCCGTGTCGATGATTGAAGGGGCCATTCCGTCGATGGACTTCGAACGGAACATGGAGGAGTACGAGGGCGCACCGGTCGTCTGCTATTGTACGATGGGTCATAGGAGCGGCCTCTACGCCCAGCACCTGCAGCGCCTGGGCTGGGAGGCGACCAATCTGAAGGGATCGATCCTGTCCTGGACGCACGCGGGCGGAGAGCTCGTCGATGGGGACGGCTCCACGCGTCGCGTCCACGTCTGGGGACCCAGGACCAGCCTCGAGGCGGAAGGTTATGACCCGGTCTGGTAGCGGCTCATGAACAGGATCCCTGTCACCGACTTCATGCGTCACCCGCCGGTGACCACTCGGCCCGAGACGACCCTGGTGGAGCTGGTGGCGGCCCTCCAGCGGAAGGGGGTCCGGACCATGTCGGTCGTCGATGAAGGCGGAAACCTGCTCGGTGTCGTGAGTGAGACGGACCTCTTCATCAAGGAGAAGGGTGTCCCGTTCTCGATGGAAAAGGTGCCGACGCTTCTCGGGCAGGTGATCGGCGAGGATCAGATCGAAGACATCGATCTCGGAAAGGGCGTCACGGTTCGCGAGGTGATGACGCGGGACGTGATTACGATCGACTCGAGCGCCACCCTCGAGGACGCGGCGTGGCTGATGCACAAGAAGAAGCTCAGCCTGCTTCCGGTGATTTCGGACGGCTCGCTGGTGGGTGAAGTTCGCCGCATCAGCGTCCTGCGCGTCATCTACGGGATTCCGCGCGAGAACCCCGAGACAACCGGGTAGGCCTCTACTACGAAAAGAGGGCCGCCCCGAATCGATCGGAGCGGCCCTCGAAGGCTCGGTGGCCCGACGCTCTAGGAGGCCGGTACCACGTTCTCCGCGGCGGGGCCTTTGGTGCCCTCGGTCACATCGAACTCGACGATGTCTCCCTCGTTAAGGGACTTGAAGCCCTCGGCCTGGATGGCCGAGTGGTGGACGAAGCAGTCTTTGCCACCGTCCTCCGGCGTGATGAAACCAAATCCCTTCTGATCGTTGAACCACTTGACTGTCCCGCGCATTATCCCGCTCCTGTAGCTGTTCTGGCGTCGGAGTCCGGATAATCCGCACGTTCCGAGCCTGTCCTGCGCGGCTTCTCCCCCGCGCCCGGGCCTGTGCCCTCGCGGCCAAAAAAGTACTGGCTGTCGAAGGTCCGATAAGCGCCCAAGTATGTGCAGGATCACGGCTTCCGTCAAGTCCCGGAACCGCTATTCGTCGCTCCGGCCGCTCAGCAGAACGACCAGGCCGAGGATCAGAATCAGCAGGACGATCGCCGCGATGATCATCATGGTCTAGGCCCTCCCCAGAAAGTCGTTGAGCTCCATTTCCCACTCCTTCATGAACGCCTCGTAATGCGCCTGTGTAAAGCGGCCGACAAACTCCTCCCCGGCCTCGCTCAGCGCCGTGTATTCGTGGGACACCTCTGCCATCGTCGACT
>Ga0209567_10000914_pt1 | contig 15862 bp, 10 predicted proteins | sample COG_12_FD_184756 | JGI IMG/M metagenome (GOLD analysis project Ga0209567, IMG submission 184756) | Pelagic marine sediment microbial communities from the LTER site Helgoland, North Sea, for post-phytoplankton bloom and carbon turnover... | ecosystem: Environmental > Aquatic > Marine > Neritic...
GGAGTAGGGACCGCCAGCCCTCTCACGCGATCGCTGGCTCAGGTTGAGGAAGAAGCCCGCCCCGTCGCACGAACGCCTAGCCAAACTGGCTGGGCGTTTGTGCGTAGTGGCGCCGCGTGAGCCCAAATTCTCGGAGATCGAAAAGCGCCGAACCACGACCCGGCGGCACGATGTGCGACGTGGGCGCGTTTGAGGTGCAGCCACTACGGCAGCGAAGGACCTCGGCAACAAGGTCGAAGGCTTCGCGAGCGCCGTGAAGGACTTGTCTTCCAGCGACGGCTGAGTCGAAGCTCCACCAACCTCAGGTCTTTGAGGCTGCGAAGTAATGGCTCATTTGCTTCTGAATGTAGCGCTTGCCGGAGCCGCTCTTGAGGAAGACTTCGCGGGCTTTGGCGTCTTTCGGAAGCAGGTAGGCCTCGTAGTAGATGAGCTGGACGGGGCGGCGATTGCGGGTGGACGGGGCTTTGCCTGCGGTGTGGTCGGCGACGCGTTGTCGGAGATCGGTGGTGTAGCCGGTGTAGAGGTTGCCGTCCCTGAGACTGCGGAGGACGTAGACGTAGTGCACGCCGAGGTATCGGACGGGGGGGTCGCGTGGGTGCTGGATTGGCTGAGTAGTTGCACGTTTCAGCGCGCCATACGTCGGGGCCCGTAAAGTCCGCGCTTCGCGCGAGACCACGGGCCTCCCGTAAAGGCGGCCCCTACGGGCCCGCCCACGGACCTCCGCCCAGGGGCGAAGCCCCGTGACAAGAAAGGGAGAGCAGATTTCTGCTCTCCCTTTCTTGTTTTACGGGGTGACCCCAACGATGCGAAGTTGGAACCAATTTTCCGCTTTCATTGAAGAGTGGGACGGGCTTCGGAAGGCCGCATGATGAGCTTCGACGACGTCATTCCATGCACAGCTGCGCGTACCGCGTAGGGCTCAGGGGGTTGCCGCGCTCGACTAGCGCATGCCGAGCCGTCGGCAACGCACGTAAGGGTCCGAGCTCTGTGCGCTTGGTCCCCTCCGCAATCGCCGCGGCTCACATCTCGCGGGCGGACAACGTTCTGAGGAACAACAGGTCACTCATGTGGTCACCTAAGATCGCCGTGGTCATCTCGCAGCGATCCTGGATCGGTGCTCGACGGGTCGCAAGTGACCGCGCTTAGGTGACCACAACCGCCCGGCAGGTGCTCGAAGCCGTCGACGGTGACGCTAGCCCCGACGCCAGCCCATGTAGGCGCTCATGATCTTGAAGACGCCTTGCTCGATCGCGTTGCTGCGGATCGGTAGTGGGGCGTCGGAGACCTTCAAGAGCTGTTTGCCGAGGTTGGCGCCGGTGAACAGGCGTGTGAGGGTCGCGGGGATCTGATTGAACCCGTGTTGCATGTCGATCTCTTGAATGACTTTGCCGTCTTCGACCCACTTGTTGAGGGTCAACAACCCTTCGAGGGCGCGGTCGAGGTAGTCGATGATGATGAAGCCGCGTGCGGTACCGCGATTGAAGATGAGCGAAAGGTAGTTCTTGATTCCGTACCGTTCATCGTCCGGGGTGTTGTAGTCGGAGATCGCACCGCACAGGACGATCCGTGCGTGCGACGCCAGGTGTAGTAAGACCTCGTCCAGTATTGGCCCTCCCACGTTGTCGAAATAGACATCGACGCCCTTCGGACACAGCACGCCGATACGTTCACCGACATTCTCGTTCTTGTAGTCGATCGCGGCGTCGAAGTTCGCCTTGCCGGTTAGCCAGGCGCACTTCTCGGGGCCGCCCGCTATCCCAACGACTCGGCAGTCCTTGAGCTTCGCGATCTGGCCGGCGATCGATCCAGTCGCGCCGGCGGCACCGCTCACCAGGACGGTCTCGCCTGCTTTGGGTTCGCCGACTTCGAGGAGCCCGAAGTACGCAGTCAGACCCGTGAGTGAGAGGGCCAGCAGCAGGGCTGGGTCGAGGTGCCCCGGCAGCTTGGTTGGAGGAACGAGGTTGTCCCCGTCGGGTTCGAAGATGAAATACTCCTGCCAGCCGCAGAGGTAGTTGATGATGTCACCGGGCTTGAACTTTGGGTGTTTGGACTCGATCACCTGCGCAATGCCGCCCGCGCGCACGGGTGCCCCGAGCGCCACGATGGGCATGTACGTTTCCATCGCGATCCATGCGCGTTGGGCTGGGTCGAAAGAAAGGTACATCGTCTGCGCGAGCACCTGGCCGTCGGAGAGCGCCGGCACAGGCGTTTCGCGGAGCTCGAACAACGACGCATCCACCATCCCTTCAGGCCGAGCCCGCAATACCCATTGGCGATTGGTACGTTCAGGCATACATCCTCTTTCGCGCGCGCGTGTGGGTCGCGACGCCGTAGCGATCGAACACGAATCGTTGCGGGATGCAAGCGCGCGGTTCGGACACGCAGGGGTCGGCGGAAGAAGATCCGAGATGACTCCGGCGGAGTACGCAAGCTCTCAACTCAGGTCGGCGCGCAAGGATGCGGCTAGTTCTCGGGCTGCGCCGGAACGACGTCGAACTTGCCCTCCGTGCGCCGTAGACAATGCACTGCTCTCCCTGTGCCTCCTCAGAACCCCGTCGATGGCGCAATCGTTGGTGTTTCCGTACTCGGGGTCAAGCTAGCCTACCCCGATGCTTCACTTGCTGTACGTCCTGCTCGCAACGGCCAGATCGAGCCTCAAGGCGCACCGCGAGCTCGCGCTCGCGAACCTCGCTTTGCGACAACAGCTGGCCATTGTGCACCGCAAGAGCAAGCGTCCCAAGCTGACGAAGGCTGATCGCGCATTCTGGGTCGCGCTCTGCCGTCTGTGGCCAGATTGGCATAACGCCCTCCTCATCGTGAAGCCCGAGACCGTAATCGGCTGGCATCGCAAGGGCTTCAAGCTCTACTGGACCTGGAAGAGCCCACACCGAGGCGGACCCCCACCGATCGATGCGGAGATCCGGACGCTCATCCGTCGAATCGCTCTCGAGAACCTGTGCCTCCTCAGAACCTCGTCAACCGCACAATCGTTGACGTTTCCGCGCGGGGTCAAGCTAGCCTAGCTTGGACGGCCTCCCCCAGCTGCAATGGCTCACACTACGCGCAGCGCTCCCCAAGCACGACGCGCCCAATCGAGGTTTTCGTAACTGGCACAGTTCCAGTTATCGTGAGTCTCGACGCGTTTTTGTTGGCTTTCTTGCGATCCCGGCGAAATCGGAATTCCCTGATTTTTGCGGGGAATTCGCGACTTTTCGGCGGCTCCGGAGGGGAGCGCTCTATCCAGCTGAGCTACGCGTCCTAGGGCCTCCACGTACTCAACCTGTCTGCCGCACGCAAGGGGACAGGATCTGGAGTCGCAACTGTATGTATTCGCCTCGGTTCTCGGGCAAGGATCCCGGACCTTGGCCCCCTTGTGCTATCAACGGCGCGATGACTCTGTGGCAAGCCTGCCTGGTGTTCCTTGCGAGTGCGGCAGTTCTGGTTCGCGCGGGGTCCTCGCTCGCTGGATACGCGGATCAGATTGCCGACCGGACGAAGATGAGTCGTCTCTTCGTCGGAACGCTGCTGCTGGCGTTCGCGACCTCGCTACCCGAGCTCGTCACCGAGATCACAGCGGCCAGGGCGGGCGCACCCGATCTCGCGCTTGGCGATCTGTTCGGCTCCTCGATGGCAAACATGGCAATCCTCGCGATCATCGACCTGCTCTACCGGGGCCAGGTTTGGCCTTCGGTCGAGCTTGGTCATGCGCGGGTGGCCGCTGTCGCCATCGCGCTGACAGCGATGGCTGCGCTGAGCATCTTCACGCAAACCACGCTCAGTATCGGATGGGTTGGGATCACGCCACTCGTGATCGCCGCGCTCTACGTTTCGTCGATTGCATGGTTCCGGCGCATGCCCCTGCTGGCGCGACCCGGTCTCGAGGCACCGAAGATCGCGGTCCACGAGGCGACCGGATGGAGTAAGAAGGCCGCGGAACGATCGACGCCGAGTCTCTGGGCCCGCTTTGCGGGGTCGGCTTTGGTGATCTTGCTGACCGCGCCAATCGTCACCCTCAGTGTGAAGGTCATCGCCGACTCGACTGGCATTGCGCAGACCTTCCTGGGCGCCGCGCTCTTGGCAGTCACCACGTCTCTACCCGAGCTCATCGCCTCGATCGCGTCGGTGCGCATCGGCGCCTACGACATGGCGGTTGGCAACCTGTTCGGCAGCAACGTCGCCAACATGAGCATCCTCCTCTTCGCGGACATCGCCTATACCGAAGGACCGATTCTCGCGGCGGTTTCGGAGAGCCAGGTCGTGTCGGCCTTCGGCGCTATCTTGCTCATGGCCATCGCAGTGGCCGCCATCGTAGGCGAATCGGAGAAGACTCGTTTCAGGCGGCTCGAACCTGACGCCATCGTGCTCTTGGCCGCGTACGCCGTCACGATGGTGGCTATCGCCTACTACGGCTAAGACTTCGACCGTAACGCGGACTGCGCCGCCGAGAGGCGAGCGATCGGCACCCGGTACGGGGAGCAGCTCACGTAGTCGAGCCCGAGGCCGTCACAGATGGCGATCGATGCAGGGTCACCTCCGTGCTCCCCGCAGACGCCCGTTTCGATGTCGGGACGGGTCTTGCGCGCCCCGGTGACGGCCAGTTGCATGATCCTCCCCACGCCTTCTTCATCGAGCGTGGCAAATGGATTCGCAGGCAGAATCCCGTCTCCCAGGTAGCGCATCAGGAAGCCCGACTCGGCATCGTCGCGACTCATCGCAAACGTCGTCTGGGTTAGGTCGTTGGTACCGAACGAAAGGAACTCTGCGTACTCGGCGATTTGGTCGGCGGTGAGGGCCGCGCGAGGGACCTCGACCATCGTCCCGAACTGGTAGCTGATCTCGACGCCTTGTTCCTCCATCACCTCGCGGGCTTCGGCTTCGAGCACTTCGCGTTGCCGGCGGAGCTCGTTCACGTGGCTGGTGAGTGGGATCATGATCTCGGGGATCGGCTTGCAACCGTTGCGGGTCACCTCACACGCCGCCTCGAAGACCGCCCTCACCTGCATTCGCGTGAGCTCAGGAATGAGGATCCCAAGCCGCACGCCGCGTAGACCTAGCATCGGGTTCGTCTCTCTTAGCGACCCGACTCGGTCGAGCATCGCTTGTGTTTCCAAGAGCTTGGCGGTGATTTCTTCGACCTCTTGGAGAGTTCGCGCGCCTGTGATCCGAATCTGCAGGTCCGTCAGCTCGCGGCTGAGCTCCTCGAAGCTGGGCAGGAACTCGTGAAGCGGCGGATCGATGAGCCGGATGATCACCGGAAGCCCATCCATCGCCCGGAAGAGGCCCGCAAAGTCCGCCCGCTGGAAGGGGAGCAGCGCATCGACGGCTTCGCGCCGCTCGGCGGGCGAGCGGGTGGTGATCATGCGCTGGACAGTGGGCAGCCGCTCCGGCTGGAAGAACATGTGCTCGGTGCGGCACAGGCCGATGCCTTGTGCGCCGTATTTCCGGGCTCGCTCGGCATCCTCGGGATAGTCGGCGTTAGCGCGAACGCCGAGGCGCCTGAACTCGTCGGCCCAGCCCATGAGACGCGCGAGCCACTCGTCGTCCATGTCGGGCACGACCGTTTCGAGCTTCCCCAAGAAGACCTCTCCCGTTGTCCCATCGACCGAGAGCCAATCGCCCTCCCTGACCTCGAGCTGACCCACCGTCATGATGCGGGCGCCGAGGTCGATGCTGAGGGCCGACGCACCGACTACCGCCGGCTTGCCGAACTGCCGCGCCACGAGCGCAGCGTGGCTCGTGCGCCCGCCGCTCGAGGTCAGAATGCCTTTTGCCGCGAGCATTCCGTGCACGTCGTCTGGCTTGGTCTCGGGCCTGACCAACAACACTTCGCGATCGCTCTCCTTGGCCCAGCGCTCCGCGAGGTCGGGATCAAAGGCCACCACGCCGGTCGCCGCCCCCGGGGACACGTTCAATCCCCAAGCGATCACCTTGTGCCCTGCTTTGGATGCTGCCGAAAATTGTGGATGCAAGAAGAACTCGATCTGCTCGGGCTCGACGCGCAGCACCGCCTCCTCGCGACTGATCAGCCCCTCGTCCGCGAGCTGTACCGCGATCCGGACCGCGGCTTGCGCCGTCCGTTTGCCCGTTCGCGTTTGCAAGATCCAGAGCTCACCGCGTTCGACGGTGAACTCCATGTCCTGCATGTCGCGGTAGTGGCGCTCGAGCCGTCGCGCGATCCCCTCAAACTGCTCGTAGACCTGCGGCATTTCGGCCTTGAGCTGCTCGAGGGGCTTGGTCGGCCGCGTGCCCGCGACCACGTCTTCACCCTGCGCGTTCGTGAGGTAGTCGCCCTCCAGCGCATTCTCGCCGGTGGTAGCGTCGCGTGACATGGCTACGCCGGTCGCGGACCCTTCACCGAGATTGCCGTACACCATTGTGACGACGTTGACCCCGGTACCGAGATCGTGCGCAATGTTGGCGGCCTGCCGGTAGTCGCGCGCGCGCTTGCCGTTCCAGCTGTCGAAGACCGCCTCGGTCGCCATCCGAAGCTGGTCTTCAGCGTTGGACGGAAACTCGATGCGGGCGTGCCGGCGCACGATGTCTTTGAACGCGCCGACGATCGAACGGAAGTCCTCCGCGGTCAGGTCCGCGTCGCTGCTGACCTCGCGGCGATCTCGGTGATTCGCGAGCACGTCTTCGAAGGGTTCGTCCCGCACCCCGAGGACGACAGTGCCAAACATCTGAATGAGCCGGCGGTAGGAGTCGAACACGAAATGCTCGTTGCCGGTGAGCTCGATCATGCCCTCGCTGACCTCGTCGTTGAGACCGATGTCGAGGACTGTATCCATCATGCCCGGCATCGAGAATTTTGCTCCGGAGCGGCAAGACACCAGCAGCGGATTCGAGGGATCTCCAAACCGCTTGCCGGTCTTTTGCTCCATCGTTCGGAGCGCGGCCAACGCCTGCTCCCAGAGCCCAGGCGGGAACTCACCGCCCGTTGCGAGATAGGTATTACAGGCCTCTGTGGTGATCGTGAACCCGGGAGGAACCGGAACCCCGAGCCGGTTCATCCTGGCGAGGTTCGCGCCCTTGCCTCCGAGAAGGCCGCGCACCCGGTCCCAGTCGCCGTCGACGGCAGCCTCCGCCTCATCCAGCTCATCGAGCGTGTACACCCACTTAGTCGTCATCGGGCCCTCTCCTGACGCGCGTCGCATCGTGAAGAGGCCTTTAGCGAAAGGCGAGTCACCATGCAACGACGCTCGATAGTACGGCTATCGGTCGAGGCAGGTGCCGGCCCGCCACCTTCCCGTCAACGGCCGCCAGCCGAGCGGAGCAATTGCGCCGATCTACGGGCTGTTTGCGAGCGGCATGCCGCTTGCTCGGCCGAGCTTGGTGCTTCCGTGGATCGCAGGTGCTTGGCTGAGCGGGTTGTTCATCGGTGCGCAATCGCAGCCTGGCGCAGGGCCGGTGTTCGTAGGCATGGCGCTGGTCGGCGGCCTCGGCGTCGTGCTCCACGGCCGCGATCTCGGTGCTGGGCTCTGGGTCGTGCCGCTTTCGATTCTTGCGTTCTCCGCTGGCCTCGGAGTCACGCAGGCCACCCCCGCTCCGTGTTTGGTTCGCGGAGAAGCGCGGTTGACCGCCCGTATCGAATCGGTTCGCCATGGGTTCGGCGATGCGCGCCTTCGGTTACGGGTCCTCGATGGTCGCCTGTTGGGGTCGAGGCAACGCGTGCCCGCCGGGCTCCGAGTCACCACCAAGGTCCAAGGGGCGGCCGCACCGGCACTCGGAAGCATCGTGACGATGCACGCGGACCTCCGTCCTCGCACCGAGCTTCGAAACCCCTCGCCCCATCCCGATCTCTCGCCCCGAAGAGGCGGCGAGTGCTGGGGGCGCCAGAGCGCGACCACGCGTTTACAGGTCCTCGAGGTTCCTCGCTGGGCCGCCGACGTCGATCGGGCGCGCGCCCGCGTGCGGGGCCACATGAACGAGGCGCTGCCACACGAAGTCGCCGGCGTGGCCCGGGCGCTGGTGCTCGGCGACGGCGGGGCGCTCGAGTATGAGCAACGGCAGACGATCGCGGCCGTGGGCCTCGCGCATTTGTTCGCCGTGTCCGGCCTTCACGTCGCACTGGTCAGTGGGACACTGGTGCGGTCTCTTCACTGGTTGGTTCGGGGCTGGGCAATCGGCTTCGACCCTCGACGCTTGGCCGCCGCGGTCGGCATCCCGCTCACGTTGTTGCACGCCCTCTTTGCAGGCGGGTCGCCCAGCGCTTGGCGCGCCGCGATCACCGCCGCGCTCACCTGGTGGCTCGTCGTCATCGGCCGGCGCCCCTCCGCAATCGCCGTGACCGCCGCCGCCGCCTTGATCCTCTCCGCCCCGAATCCTGCAATGGCCCTGCGCCCTGCATTCCTGCTCTCGATCGTGGCCACCTCCGCGATCCTCAGTGCACCCCGCCGCTCCGACGACCCGAGGTGGCGACGCCTTCGCGCGGCCGCGACGATCAGCGCGCGAACCCTAGTGGCGACGACACCGATGGTGTGGTGGTGGTTCGGCGGCGTCCCGCTCATCGGGTGGTTGACCAACATCCTCGTCCTCCCGCTTGGCAGTTGGGTCGTCATCCCGTTGGCCCACATCTTCGCCCTGACGACCTCGATTCCCATGGCCGCCGAGCCCGCAGGAGCCGCGCTGACCGTTGCAGTCCGCATCCTGCTCTCCCTCTGCGACGTGTTCGCCCCTCTCTCGATCACCCGGCGTCTCCCGCCCCTCGACGTCACGCAGGGCCTCGTCGTGCTTGCCGGTTGCGTTCTCTTGCTCGTCGCGCGGAGGTGGCGGCAACGGCTGGCCGTTCTCGCCGTGGCCATCCTCCTATGGCTCGGTGCCGATCGCGCACTCGTGGCGCGCGAGCAACCCCTGGGCCTGCTTCGCGTGTCGTTTGTCGACGTCGGTCAGGGCGATGCAACGCTGATCGATTTCCCCAACGGACAACTTGCTTTGGTCGATGCCGGGCAAGGCGGCCGTCACCCCGCTGTCCGAGAGCTGCGTGGTCTTCTGGCGGCCCGCCGCCGTTCGCGAATCGACTTGGTGGTCATCTCGCACGGCCACCCCGATCACTATGGAGGCCTCCACCACTTGATCGGCGACATCGAAATCGGCGAGCTTTGGCTCAACGGGCAGCTCCTCACCGAAGAACAAGACGGCGCCATGAGCCGCGTGGTTACTTCTGTGATGGCGCTTGGAACCCGCGTTCGATTCGCTCCCGAGGTCTGTGGAAAGACTCACTTATTCGGCGGCGCTCACTTGGAGGTGTTGTGGCCTTGTCCCCGGTACGACCCGGCGCTCGGCCTCAACGACAACTCGATCACGCTCGCGCTAGGTTTCGGGCGGCGGACCTTTTTGCTGACCGGCGACCTCGAACGCGACTCGGAACGGCTCTTGGTGGCCTCCAAACAGCTGCGGCCCGCCGACGTGCTCAAGGTCGCCCACCACGGTTCGAAGACCTCGACATCGCCACCCTTCCTCGCCGCGGTCCGCCCTTCCCTCGCCGTGATCAGCAGCGGCGCCGGGAACCGCTACGGCCATCCGAGCCCACTGGTTGTCGCCCGGCTACGCGAAGCCGACGCGAAGGTTCTCCGAACCGACCTCCGCGGCGGCGTGATCATCTCCACCGACGGCGAGCAGCTCGAAATCCGCCGCTAGGCCCCGATGGGCTTCTCGAACAACCGATAGCGCTTGTAGATGGTGGCGCCCATGCTCCGAATCGCCGCATTCATCAACCGATTGTCCTCGAGTGTCCAGCCGAGCTCAGCCCACTCGTAGCCTTGCTTCAGACCGCGTCGCACGAGCTCCGCGATGACCGCCATGGCCAGCGGGGCGTAGCGCTTCTTGCCACGGAGCTCCGTCCGAATACCAAGCAGCATCAGGCGAGCCCACTTCGGGCGGCGGATCTTCAATCGCCAGATCAGCTTGCCGACGTTGACAGGTGTCAGCTTCCCCTCGAAGTCGAAGATCGCTTCGTTGAGGTTGGGGAGACACACGCAGATCGCAACCGGCTGCCCATCGATCTCTGCAAAGAACGAAAGCTCCTTGTCGAGGATGAGCTGCAAATCAGCCGCCATCTTTTTGGCCTCGGCATCGGTCGCCGGGACGAAACCCCAATTGTGCTGCCAAGCGTCATTGAAGACGTCGAGAATCTCGTGGACTTCCTTCTTGAGCTTGCGCGGGCTGACCGAGCGAAACTGAACCTCGGGAAGGCTGTTGATCGTCTCCCAAGCCTTTTGGGCGCGCGCCGGCGCCGGCAGCACTTGGTGCTTCCACCCGTAGCAGTCCTTCGCCTTCTGCAGGCCCGCTCCCTCGGCCAGTGCCCCTTGATAGGGCCGGTGATGCGGTGACATGATCGTCGGCGGCGAATCGAAGCCTTCGACCAGCAGCCCGGTTTCCTCGTTGATCGAGAGCGAGAACGGTCCTCGCATCACGGTCATCCCACGGCTCCCGAGCCACCCCTCGGCCGCGGCGACCAAAGCCGACGCGACCTCTTGGTCGTCGACGGTATCGAAGAAACCAAAGAAACCGGTGTCGTCTTCGTGGATGCGAAGATGCTCGTGGTCGATCTGCGCTGAGATTCGCCCGACCGCTTTCCCATCTTTCCAAGCGGTGAAGAGCGCAACCTCGGCGTGCTGGAAAAAGGGGTTCTTTTTCGGCGTGAGCCGGTCCGTGATCTCCATGCGCAGAGGCGGCACCCAAGCCGGGTCGTCGCGATACACATCGAACGCGACCTGAATGAAATCCTCCAGATCCTCGCCTGGCTCGTGCTGCTTGATCTCGATGCTCATGCCTTGAGGGGGCCCACCATGTCTTCGGGTTGCACCGCTTCGTCGAACTGCTCACCGGTCAGCAAACCGAGCTCGATCACGGCCTCCCGGAGGGTCGTGTTGCTCTTGTAGGCGTGCTTGGCAACCTTGGCGGCGTTGTCGTAGCCGATGATCGGGTTCAACGCGGTCACCAACATGAGCGAACGCCTGAGCTTGTCGTCGATCGTTTCGAGGTTGGGCTCGATGCCCACCGCGCAGTTGTCGTTGAAGCTCTGGCACGCATCGCCGAGCAGCCGAATCGACTGCAAGAGGTTGTACGCCATCACCGGTTTGTACACGTTGAGCTCGAAGTTGCCCTGAGAGCCTGCAATGCCGATGGTCGCGTCGTTCCCCATGACTTGGGTGCAAACCATCGTCATCGCTTCGCACTGCGTCGGGTTCACCTTGCCGGGCATGATCGAGCTTCCGGGCTCGTTTTCTGGAATTCGAATCTCCCCAATGCCCGACCGTGGCCCCGACGAGAGCCACCGCACGTCGTTTGCGATCTTCATGAGCGCAACGGCAAGCTGCTTGAGCGCGCCACTCGTTCCGACGAACGCGTCATGTGCCGCAAGCGCCGCAAACTTGTTCGGCGCCGACACGAAGCTCGTGCCGCTGAGCTGAGCGATCTTTGCGGCGACGCGATCCGCGTATTTCGGGTGCGTGTTCAGGCCGGTGCCGACGGCCGTTCCCCCGAGAGCTAGCTCGCGCAGCTGAGGCATGGTCGCCTCGACCGCGGCTAGCGCATGATCGACCTGCGAGACCCAGCCGCTGATCTCCTGGCCGAGCGTCAGAGGCGTCGCGTCCTGAAGATGAGTTCGGCCGATCTTCACGATGCTGGCAAAGGCTTTGGCCTTGCCATCGAGGGTGTCCCGGAGCACCCGGACCCTCGGCAGCATTTCCTCGACCGCAATGACCGCCGCGATGTGCATGGCGGTTGGGAAGGTGTCGTTCGAAGACTGGGACCGGTTGACGTGGTCGTTCGGGTGAACGGGCGTCTTGCTACCCATTTCGCCGCCGGCGAGCTCGATTGCGCGATTCGAGATCACCTCGTTGACGTTCATGTTCGACTGCGTGCCCGAACCGGTCTGCCAGACCACGAGCGGGAAGTGGTCGTCGAGCTTCCCTTCGATGACCTCGTCGGCAGCGCGAACGATCAAATCGCACACGTCCTTCTCGAGATTGTCGAGCTCGTGGTTGGTGATCGCGGCCGCCTTCTTGAGGATTCCAAACGCGCGGACGATCTCGATCGGCATTCGCTCCTTGCCGATTCGGAAGTTCATTCGCGACCTCATGGTCTGTGCGCCGTAGTACTTGTCGGCAGGCACCTCGATCGGACCCATCGAATCGGTTTCCACACGCGTCGTCATCTGGCCTCCGGGCGCTCACTTACCGCGTCCTTGACCCAATGTCGATTCCTCGTAGGAGCCTCGGTAGATGCTCCCGGCACGGCCACAGCTTCCGTCTCGGTCATGTCCCGCCTGTGGGCGGCAGGTCGACCCGCTGCGCGCGGCACGGGTGTTGTGGCTCGAAGACGGGGTTCGGTTCTTTTGTGGCGAGCCGTGCAGAGCTCTGTTCATAGGGGGCGAGCGCGATTTCGACGTGCCCGCGCATCGACCCACCGAATGGCCTCGGGTGAAGCGTCCCTCGATTCCGGACTTGGTTCGCGAAGCCACGGTGGTCCGAGACGAGAACCACACCGGCGAGGGTGAAGGCGCTCACGGGCATCGCTACGACCCCAGCATCGCGACCGCCCTCGCTTTGCTCGCGCTCGCGCTGCTCCTCTTCTTGCCCGGCCCCGAGCTCGGCTGGCTCGCCGCCTTTCTCATCGCTCTGTGCGCGGCCATCAACGCGCGCATCCCGCTCACCACCCTACGAGCAAACCCATCCCTCCGGGTCGTGGCGCCGATCGGCTTGGCTCTTGCCGCCACCGCCGGCGTGCTGACCGAAGACCCTGAAGCGCAGCGCTGGTCACTGATCGGAGCCGCAGTCGCGGCCATCGCGGTTTCGATGCGCAACTGGGTGCACTCGTCTCTGTCCTCACCCCTTCGCACGGCGGCACGAGAGCTCGATGAAACTCTACCAGTCAAAGCGCGTATTCCAGCGGACGACTCGTCCGCGTACGAGGAGGTGCCGGCAGCAAGCCTGCGCCAAGGCGCCCTCGTGGTCGTGCTGGAAGGCGAGTTGGCTCCAGCCGACGGTGTAATCGAAGAAGGCTCGGGTTTGGCTTTGCGATACCCCAAGGCCGCGCACGCGAGACCCTATGCCGAGGGCGACTTCATTCTTGCCGGTACGCGCATGCTCGAGGGGGCCGTCACCGTTCGCGTCCGCCGGACCGGTTCGGAGCGCGGTATCGTTCGCGCGATCGGACTCGGTCGCCGCAAGCAGCAAGACCGTGCCGTCGCATCCTGGCTCCGGTTCGCGGTCACGCGGTGGAGCTGGCTGGTGTTGGGGCCTGCAGCCATTTCGGCGCTCTTTTTTGCTGGACCGACCGCCGCAGCGACCCTTCTACTCGGTATCCCCGTGCTCGGGCTCCTTGCCTCGCTCGATATTCCGCTCGATGCCGGCGCCCTCGCCTCTGCACGGCGGGGCATGTTCTTTGGAAGCTCGCGCGCCCTTCGCGACGCGGGACGAACGGGGACGACGGCCATCTTGTTGCGTGGCGCCCTGACCGCCGGCGAACCGATCGTGCACCAAACGCACTCACTCGGCAGCATGGACCTCGATCGCGTCCTCGCCCTCGCGGCAGCCGTCGAGAAGGCAGCGGAAGGCCACCCCATTGCCCGGGCGATCCAGCGGCATGTGACGGAGCGCGGGGATACGGTAGCCACGGTGCGCAAGGAGCGCGTGCACCCGGGTCTCGGCGTGACCGCGACGACCTCTCACGGCGTCCCAGTCGTCGTCGGCCGGCGGCAGCTCCTGCTCGACGAAGGCATCAGTGTAGCCACCGCCGACAGCGATGCCGCCCACATCGAGAACGAGGGGTTGACGCCTATCTTCATCGCCATCGACAGCCGTGTCGAAGCCCTGGTCGCCATCCTCGACCCCACGCACGTCGGCGCCCGAGACGCCGTCCAGCACATCGCTGACCTTCCGTGCGAAGTCGTCATTCTCTCCGGAGACGACAGGCGCACCGTGGAGCGCATCGCTGCACACCTCGGCGCGCCACGCGTCAAGGCGCCCCTGTTACCCCACGAACGCGTTACCGAAGTACGGGCGCTTCGCGAGACCGGTGGGGTCGTCGCAACCATCGGTCGGGGTGGTGAAGACGACGCGGTGCTGGCCGCTGCGGACGTCCCGATCTCGCTTCGGCTGGTCGGATCCGCGCTGGAGGACCGTGGCGTGGTGGTTGCGAGTCACGACGTGCGCGACGCCGCCGGCGCCCTTTGGGTCGCTCGGGCAGTCCGCCGAGCAACGTGGCGGAGCATCGGGGCATGCGTCCTAGCCGGCGCGTTGGTCGTGCTCGGCACCGCTTTCGGTTGGATGACACCTGTCGCGGCCGCGCTATGTGGCCTCGTGACCGAGGCGTGGACGCTTCGGGCTGGCTCCCGCCTGCTTCGCCGTGTAGACCTGCGGGTGCCGATGCAGCAATAGCGGAGAAGGAACGATGAGTGACAAGGCATGGGGCGGCCGGTTCCAGAAGGAACTGGACGCGATCGCAGCGAGATTCAGCGCGAGCGTGGATGTCGATGGACGCCTGTGGCCGCAGGACATCGGCGGCTCGATCGCACATGTGCGCATGCTCGCCGACCAGAACATCTTATCCGCCAAGGACGCCGACCAAATCGTCGCCGCTCTCGGGACCATCCGCGCATCGATCGAACGAGGCGATTTCGACTGGGACGAAACCAAAGAAGACGTCCACATGAACATCGAGGCCGCGCTGATCGACGCGATCGGCGAGGCGGGCGGACGCCTTCATACCGGGCGAAGTCGAAACGATCAGGTCGCGACCGACATGCGGCTTTGGACGCGGCAAGCCTGCGGTTCGATCGTGGCCGACCTCGACGCGTTTCTCGAGATCCTGGTGGACAAGGCTGACGGACACGTCGACTTTCTGATGCCGGGGTACACCCACCTGCAGCGCGCGCAGCCGGTCCGACTGGCGCATCACCTGCTGGCGTGGGCTGAGATGCTCGATCGGGATCGAGGCCGCCTCGTCGATGCGGCGAAGCGCATGAACGAATCACCACTCGGAAGCGCCGCCCTCGCCGGGACGACGTTTCCCGTCGATCGCGAGGCGACCGCCAAGGCGCTCGGCTTCGACGGTCCCATGCGAAACTCGCTCGATGCGGTCAGCAGCCGAGACTTTCTGCTCGAGTCGGTGAGCGCGCTCGCGATTTGCTCCGTGCATCTGTCACGGATCGCGGAGGAGCTCGTGCTCTGGTCGAGCCAGGAGTTCGCCTTCATGCAGATGAGCGACGCCTTCACCACTGGCTCGTCGATCATGCCTCAGAAGAAAAACCCGGACATGCCCGAGCTCGTGCGCGGCAAGACCGGTCGGGTCGTCGGTTCTCTGGTCAACCTGTTGGTCATGCTCAAGGGCCTGCCGCTCGCCTACAACCGCGATCTTCAAGAAGACAAGGCGCCGGTGTTCGACGCATTCGACACGGTCCATGACTGCTTGGCGGTGCTCAGCGGCGCGATTGGCTCAGCGACGTTCGACAAAGAAAGGATGACGAGCGCGCTTCAGGCCGGCTTCCTCGATGCGACCGAGGTCGCCGACTGGCTGGCGCAGCGCGGGGTTCCCTTCCGGGAGGCGCATCACCTGGCGGGCAAGCTCGTTCATCAGGCCGTTCAAGAGGGCAAAACGCTCGCCGAGCTCCCCCTCGAAGCCTACCAGGCGGCCCACGAGGAGTTCGATGACTCGGTCTTCCTCGCCCTGAACATGGAGACCGCGGTTGAGCGGCGCGACGTCGTCGGCGGGCCCGCGCGTGGGCGCGTCACGGGCGCAATCGCCGAGCTTCGGGGTCGACTGCAGGCGCGTCGCGACGCATAAAGGACCGCCATGTCCAACGTGCACATCCCGGAATCGCCCTGGTTCTCGTATCGAGACGGTGCACTCGAGCGTGAAG
>Ga0209567_10000915_pt1 | contig 15860 bp, 15 predicted proteins | sample COG_12_FD_184756 | JGI IMG/M metagenome (GOLD analysis project Ga0209567, IMG submission 184756) | Pelagic marine sediment microbial communities from the LTER site Helgoland, North Sea, for post-phytoplankton bloom and carbon turnover... | ecosystem: Environmental > Aquatic > Marine > Neritic...
ACGAACCCTCATAGCTCAAGAACTGGACCACCGAACCGGCATCGTCGACGAGAGCCACGCCGTCGGGACTGCCGTTCTGCAAGCCGTTGCTCGGATACTCCTCGAAGACCACGCCAAACCCGCCGCCCAGATCGGGAATCGACGCTGGCAGCGGCGTAATGATCGTTCCGCCGTACACGGCCCCATTGCTGCCGTTGTAGCGAACCAAGCTCCACCCGGACAGGTCCGTCCCCGCCGGACCCGCCACCTCGATCGCCTCACCGACGTCGGTGCTCGCATTGTCGTAATGAATCTCGTTGATGAACACAGTGGAGGCCGCGCCGTCCACCGCGCTCGCCGAGCCGATGGGCATCACCACCAGAACCGATGCGAGAAGCGCAACCACCATCAGGGCGCGCAGCGAGCGTTTGCGTGTCACAGAAGTCGACATTCCGGAACCCCTTCGTTCCTCGGCTTGGATGGCACGGTGACCATCATCCTTTTCTACAAAGCCGCACCCGGTGACTCGGGCAGGAACACAAGCGTGAACCCCAAACGCCCATCTCCGTCACCGGAGACGTTTCCCCATCTACCCGAATCGTAGTCACTTCGGCTCCCGGCTGCGCCACTGAGCGTCACCTCGCGAAACCGCACGTAGTAGGGAGAGAGGTGGACCCGCTCCAGGGCCGATCCCGCCAAAACCCTGGTCCCCGGCCCTGGCTCAGATGACCTTTGGCTCTGGGTCTGATCCTGATCAATCGGGAAGGATGGGCGGGTACACCCCAAATGAGGAGAAACGATGACGACGATCCCGGTCACGATCAACGTCGCGAGGTCAGACTCCGGCATCGAAGCCACTGCGGTCATGGAGATGGGGAAGAAGACGATCGAGGTCGACGCCCACGCTCCCTCGCGTCGCGCCAATGACGATGTCGGGACGAGTCTTGCGATTGCGCGGGCGCTGCGAGCGCTCGAAGTTGAGGTGATGCACTGGGTCCACGAGCACATCGACCGCTACGTCGCAAACGAGTAGTTCGAACTCCCCGCCCCCCTAGGGTTGCTCCGGTGTCAGCCTTCTGCCGCCCTGACAAACTCACCTGGATTCTCCTCGCCGTCGCCCTGATCGGCGGGGCCCTGGCCGCGGTTGCCGCTCCCGCCACCGCCGCGGGCACCACTCACTATGTCGACCCGGCAGGGTCCGACGGCGCACCGGGGACGAAGGCCGCACCGTGGAAGACCCTGCAGCATGCCGTCGACAACGTCGCCCCCGCCGACACCATCGTGGTCAACCCGGGCACCTACGCGGGAATGCGCATCGAACAATCGGGCGACCCGAGGGCAATGATCACCCTCACCGCAGCCGCCCGTGGGACGGTCGTGATCGATCGACCAGGACCCAACAACGTCCATGGATCAAACCTCGAGATCGAGACGTGGGAAGGGGACGGGACCGTCCACCACTGGGTGATCAGGAACATCGAAGTGCGGGACGCGCCCAACGCCGGGATCGATGTGCGCGGAACTCCAACCAATCACTCGCACCACATCATCATCCGCAACGCCAAAGTCCACCACAATGGGGTGGCCACGTCCAAAACCGGCATCTTCTTCGCATTTGTCGACCACGCCACTGTCACCGGGTCAAAGAGCCACCACAACGGCGAGCACGGCATCTACCTGTCCAACAGCGGTGACCACTTCACCGTCCAACGCAACCGACTGCATCACAACGAACGGTGCGGCCTCCACATCAATGGTGACCTCTCCCAGGGTGGTGACGGTGTCATCTCCGACGGAAAGATCGATGCCAATCGGATCGAGGCGAACGGCGCCGAAGGATGCTCTGGGATCAACCTCGATGGCGTCACCGACACCACCATCAGCAACAACGTCATCGTCGAGAACCACGCCACCGGCATTGCCGTCTTCCAACAAGACGGAGCGGTGTGCTCCCGGGACATCTCCATCGTCAACAACACGATCGTGCAGGCCGCCGATGGCCGTTGGGTGATCACCGTGGGCGCGGGCGGGTGTCGCGACCTGGCGATTCTCAACAATGTGCTGCTCACCCGGCATCCATGGCGCGGGGCGATCGAACTCCCCAGCCCAACCATTGCCGGCCTCCACAGTGATTACAACATCGTCGCCGACCGCTTCAGCACTGACGACGGCAACACCAGCATCTCGCTGATCCAATGGAGATCGATCACCGGTCAAGACACTCACTCCCATGTTGCCGCCATCAAATCGGTCTTCGCCGCCGGCACCTTCCGCCATCTCGCCGACGGCCCTGCAGAGGACGCCGGCACGAAGGTGGCATTGGCTCGGGATCACGATAATGTCGCCCGCCCTGCTGGAGCCGCCCACGACATCGGCGCTTACGAGACGCCGTTGTGCCGTGGCCGCAAGGCCACCATCGTCGGCACCAGGGCCGGCGACACTCTGGTGGGTTCGGGGCGCCGGGACGTCATCGCCGGCCTCGGTGGTCACGATGACCTCCGCGGATTCGGTGGCAACGACTTCATCTGTGCTGGCAAAGGCGACGACTACGTCGCCGGCAACAAGGGCGCCGACCACGTCCGGGGTAACGGCGGCACCGACACGATCCTCGGCGGAGACCGAGCCGACGTCCTCTACGGCGGCAACGGGCGAGATGTCCTCTCGGGGGGCGGCGGCGCCGACCGACTCTGGGGCGAGACCGGCGACGACACCTTGCGCGGCGGGCCGGGCAAAGACACCCTAGATGGCGGGGCCGGTGACGACCGCTGCTTCGCAGGCGAAACGACAATCGCATGCGAGGGGTGACGGCGCCAGGCCAAACCGCCTCAGCTCGGACGCGAAGGCCGCAGCGCCGCCATCTCGGCGGCTACCGATTGGGCTCGGTCCCCAAGGTGGGGCAAATTCGCCGAGCGACGCCGGTAGCCGGTGCTCTGCTGATCCTGAATTGCGTTGCGTCGAATGCGCAGCACGTCAACCTGGCGCTTGGCGTCGAGGACCGCGCCGAGAGCGACGTCCGTCGCATTGGCGATGACCTCCGCCGCTGGTTCGACGTCTGGGGATCCGGCGCCGTCCGCACGCTCACCGCCGAGAGCCTGTGGCTTGGTTGCGCCAGGACCCGGCAACGACGTTCCGCCAGAAGTCATCCGAGGTCGATTCCGCGCTCGAGGTCGCCGGCGGCTTCGGCAATGCCGACTGCATCGAGGCCGGCAACCGGCTCAACGACATGCAGAGCCGGAGGGGCCGGCGGAACCTCGATGCCGTGATCGGCAGACGGGTGCAGGAACCGCTCGGGCTGAGCTGCGGGCGGTGCCACCGGAGCCGGATTGAGTGGTGCCTCAGGCGCCGCGGGTGCGATCGACTTCTGATGGGCTTTCAGCAACGGCTTGAGGTCGGACCGCAGCTCATTGAGGGCGGGCAGTTGCTTGTCGAGTATGGCGTGGATCGCTTCGGCCCTTGTCCTGGTCTCCGCGGCGTCGGCGATCGCCTGGACACGAATCTCCTCTGCCGCGGCTCGCGCCTTCTGCAGCAGATCTTCCGCCAGCGTCTCGGTCCTGATTCGGTTCCGCTCTGCCTCATCGCGGGTTTCAGCAGCAAACGCTTCGGCCTGCACGCGGAGCTCGTCACACTCAGTGTGGGCCGCTCGCAGCATCTCTTCGCGGGTTCGCTTGGCCTCTTCGAGGTTGGACCGCACCGTTGCCGCCGCGGCCTCAGCTTCGGCCACGATGTGTTCCATCTGCTGATCAATCGACGACAGCTCGTGATCGGCTTCTGCACCGCCGGCTTCGTTCCACATGAGCATTCCCTTCCTGGAGGTTTGGGGGGTTCAGGGTCGATGTCTCTCTCTACTGGAATCGGCGTTTGGGGAAGGCTGCTGGAGAACGGTCCTGGTCCGGGCGAACGCACTAGTCACCTTGGCAGCGCCCCCCGTTAGGGTTATATCGTGGACGTGACGATCAGAGCGGCGACGGACAATGATCTGCCCCGCCTCACCGACATCTACAACCACTACATCGACGGCTCCCATGTGTCGTTTGATGTCGACCCGTGGACGCTCGAACGCCGCCAGGAGTGGTTCGCCAAGTACGCACCCACCGGTCGCCATCGGGTCCTCGTCCTGGAGACCACAGACGGGGTCGTCGGCGCCGCGTGGAGCAGTCCGTTCCGCCCCAAATCGGCCTACGACACTTCGGTGGAAACGACGATCGTGCTCGACCCTGCAGTCATTGGCCGAGGACTGGGGAGACGACTCCTAACCGCCCTCCTCGACGAGTTGGCCACCGAGGATGTGCACCGCGCCTACGCAATCGTTGCGCTTCCCAACGACGCCTCGATCACCCTCCACCACCGCCTCGGCTACCGCACCGTCGGAGTCCAACATGAGGTGGGCAGGATGTATGGCACCTACTGGGACACCGAGTTGCTCGAAAGGCCCTTCCCCTAGAGGACCGCTTATGGTCCCTTTATGTGCGACCTGGTACCTACTACGGAGCACGACTCGCCAACCACGCCCAAGTACCCTCACGCCCGTCCGGCAACGATCGATACCGAGGAGGACCATGACCGCCGCAACGCCGCGACTCGTCGTCGCTATCTTGGCGCTGCTGCTCTTCGGCGCGGCCTGTTCCGAAGGAACGACCGGGACCACGCTGGCCCCCGACGTGGACACGATCCTGACTGCCTCTGCTGAGGTGATGGGCGACATCGACTACGTGCGGTTCACCATCGAACGGGGTGGCGCTCCCATCTACATCGACCCTGCCGACGCCCTCGCCTTCGAGGATGCCGAGGGGCGATTCCAGGGGCCGAGTTCGGCAGATGCCATCGTGCACATCAAGGTCTCCGGGCTCACGGCCGAGATCGGTGCGGTCGCGATTGACGGTGACACCTGGCTCTCGAATCCCATCACGGGAACCTGGGAACCAGCGCCCGCCGGCTACAACCTCGACCCCGCCACGCTCTTTGACCCAGATGAGGGATGGCGTCCCCTGCTGGCCAACGGCCTCATCGATGTGGACTTGGTCGGTCTGGAGGATCGCGACGCGGGGGAGCTCTATCACGTACGTGGCACCGCCGATCGTGAACGCATCGCAACCATCACGGCCGGTCTGGTCGACGACCAAGACGTCGTCCTCGATATCTGGATCGATCCGACCACCGGCTATGTGCGGGAAGCCGAGTTCATCACCATTTACCGAGGCGAAGAGACCACCTGGCGGCTGACGTTCTCCGAGTTCGGCGAACCGATCGAGGTCAATGTCCCTGATCTCGGCGGCGAAGGCTGAACCCAATGAAGCGCACCGCCTCACCCACGGCGATCCTTGCGGTCGTCGGGTTTGGCGTGTTCATCGCGGCGGATGACCTCACCGTCGTCTCCACCATGCTGCGGCCGATCATTGGTGACCTCGGCATTGTCCTCCCCGATGGATTGGACGACGCGGCGTGGATCGTCAACGCCTACCTCATCGCCTACGTGTCCGTGATGCCCTTCATGGGTCGCCTCAGCGACATCGTTGGGCGACGCAAGGTGTATATCGGGGCACTGGTCCTCTTCCTGATCGGCTCAATCATGATCCCGTTCACCTCGTCGATGGGGCCCTTCCTCTTCGGCCGGGTCTTGACCGCCATCGGGGGTGGTGCGCTGGTTCCGGTTGGGATGGCCGTGGTCGGAGACGCCTTCGCGGAGAAACGGCGCGCCCGGGCGCTGGGGACCCTCGGTGCCATCGATACTCTCGGCTGGGTGTGGGGTCCCCTCTATGGAGCGATGCTGGTGCGGTTCCTGTCGTGGAAGTGGCAGTTCTACACGAACATCCCGCTGGCGATCATAGGTATTGCAGCAGCCTGGTGGGCGCTCGCCGCATTCGACAAGCCGATGCGGCGCAGCAAGATCGACTGGGCGGGAGCAACCACCCTCACGATCGCCCTCGTCGCCGTCAACCTTGCCCTACTCGGCAGCGCCGAAATCCAAAGCGTCACCGGACTCGAGGAACTGACCGGCGGCAGCGGTGACTGGCTCCGCTGGTTGTACCTCGTGGCTGCGGTCGCCGCGGTGGCCTTTGTCGTCATCGAACGCAGATCCGACGATCCACTCATCGACTTCAGTCTGTTCCGAGGTCGAAACCTGACTGCGGCTGTGATCATCAACTTCCTCGTCGGCGCCGCGCTGGTCATCGCCATGGTCGACGTCCCCCTCTTCGTCAACATGGTCGAAGTCAACGTGGAGCGTTCGGCCGTCATCGCCGGGTGGGTCCTCAGTGCGCTGACCGCCGCCATGGCGGTCACATCGTATTTGGGCGGCCGTGTCACCGAACGCACCTGGTACCGGCCCCCGGTCCTGATCGGCCTCGCCGCGGCCGCAGCCGGGTTCCTGCTCATGGGAGCCGGCTGGACGGTCGACACCGCCTACTGGACGATGGCGTGGCAGCTAGCGCTGCTCGGCGCCGGGTTCGGGTTTGTCATCGCCCCGACCAGCGCCGCTGTGGTCGACGGTGCTCCGCCCGACCGACGCGGCACCGCAGCCAGCCTCGTCGTCGTGGTCCGCCTGATCGGGCTCAGCGTCGGGTTGTCCGGATTGACTGCCTGGGGGCTCTTCCGTTTCAACCAGTTCCGCCAGAACATCGACTTGCCGCCTCTCGACGATCCCGGCTACCGCGAAGCTCTGACCGCGGCCCAAGCCGAGGTCACTACCTCGGCGCTGGCAGAGACCTTCCTCGCCGCCGCGCTGGTGATCGGCATCGCCTTCGCCGTCGCCCTGATGATGCGCCGCACTCCGCCGGCCACAACCGACCTCGTACCGCCCGCTATCGCCACACCCGCCGCGGCCGACACCGTCACCCTGGAGTTGCCCGCAGAACAAGCACCACAAGGAGACCAGATGAAGGACTTCATCAACCGCAACGTCGTCGCCGTGCTCGGCACCCTCGGCGGGTTGGTGGTGCTGTCGCTGCTCTTGAATGTCGTGATGCTGGCGCGCGCCTCGAACGTGTCGAGTGACGTTGCCCAGAACACCGCCGACATCGAGCGGGTCGAGGCTGGTGCCGCCATCTTCGCCTCACAGGTGACCGGTCTCCAGACCCAGCTCGCCGACCTCGCTCCCACTGTGAGCGCAGGTCTCGACGAAGCCATCGTTGGCCTCGAGGCCTTCGCCAATTCGACGATCGACTTCACCGTCGACATCAACGAGACCATTCCGATCGACACCACGATCGACCTCAACCGCACGCTGTCGGTTCCCATCAACGAGACCATCCCGCTCGAAGAGACCATCAACACGACGGTGACCGTGGCAGGGCCGTTTGGGATCGACATCCCGCTCGACATCTCGATCCCCGTCGCCGTCGACGTGCCGATCGTGCTCGATGTCGACATTCCCGTCGACGAGCAGATCCCGATCACCACGGAGATCCCGATCGCGCTCAGCGTCCCGCTCTCGGTTGACGTGGCCGGGACCGAACTCGCTCGTCTGGCCGAGTCCCTCCAGGCCGGGCTTGCGTCGTTCAAGGCAGTGATGGCGGGCCTCGCCGGTTGACGGCGGATCGAGCAGAACTCGATCCGTTGGTCGAGCGGCCGCGCCCGCATGGACACTCCCCGTCGGCGCCTCCTCGCACCACCGGCAACACATTCACCGGACCACCCGTCGGCCTCTCTTTGCTGCCGACCGCTACGGCCGCCGATTTGGCTGGGCCGTCGACTGCTGCCCACCGCCCCCTGACACCGTGGCGGCACGAGGCGGTTGAGAATCCGCGATACTTGGGGCACCCCGGACGAGGAGGCACCGCATGGCAAACACCGAAGCTCTGGATGCGGCACGGAACAGACGCAGGGCACTTCACACCGCGATGGTCGAAGTGGAGAACGCTGCCCAGGCCCCGACCAGGTCACAGACTTGGCGCGCCATGTTGTTCGCGGCACTCGATGATCTCTCGATAGCCCTCGAAGACCACATCGCCACTGTGGAGGCGCCCGGCGGCATCATCGACCGCGTTGTTGCCGACGCCCCTCGCCTCGACGTGGCCGGGCGACGTCTCAGCGAAGACCACGAACCGCTGCGCGAGCAGGTCGCCGTCGCCATCAACGCGGTGCGGGCGGCAGATTCGCCGCCCCGCGATGAAGACGTCGAAACGATCCATCAGATCATCCTGGAGTTGGTGGGAGCCTTGTCGCGCCACCGGCAGCGTGGCTCAGACTTCGTATGGGAAGCCTACGACGTCGACATCGGCGGCCACTGACCGCGCCTCAGGCTTCGCGCCGCGACGCCAACAACGCTCCGATGATCACCAGACCGACCCCGATCAGAGCGATGGCCGTCACCTGATCATCCCGGAAGACGACGCCGAGAATGAGCGCCACCACAGGGATGACGTAGGTGATGAACGACGACCTGGTCGACCCAACCCGGCCGACGAGACTTCCCATGATCACAAAGGCGAGGCCCGTGCCGAGCACGCCCGCCGCCGCCACAGCGAGAAACGAATCCCATGCGAAGCTTGAAGCCGGGATGGCCGCCAGGCCAAAGGGAGCCGTCCAGATCGTGGCCAACGCCAGCATCCTGGACATCACCGGAAGCGACCCGTATCGCTGTTGGATCGGTGCAGCGAGGTTGACCGAGATTCCGTAGCACAACGTCGCGATCAGGACCAGGATGACGCCGAGCGCCTGAGTCTCGCCCTCTCCGATGGATGGCAGGCTGATCGCAACCACGCCGGCAAAGCCGACGACGAGGCCGAGGAGTTGGGCACCCCGCGGCAGTCTCCGCAGCAGAATCGCGGCTATCGCGGCGGCGAAGATCGGCATCGCCCCGTTCAGCATTCCGGCAACCGCCGAGTTGATCCATTGCTGGGCGATGGGAAACAGCGTGAAGGGGATCGCCACCCACAGAAAGCTGAGCACGATCAACCGCGGCCAGTCGTAGCGGTCGACCGGGGCGCGAGCGGCCGGAAACAGAATCAAGACTCCGGCGCCCAGTGCCACCCGCAGCCACGTGATCAGCCCCGGCCCAAAGGCGTCGAGGCCAATGGCGATGAACAGGAACGAGGAGCCCCAAACGATCCCGATCGACCAGAACAGCAACCAATCGGCAGGGGTGAACGCCTCTTGGTTCGTACCGGTGGAGGTGGAGAGGATGCGGCCGCTCATGAGAATCCCTTCGCGGTCGGAAGAACGTCACCGGGAAGAACCCCCGTCGGTGCGCATTGGTTGCCTGGCCGACGCAACCTGTCGGCAACGACGACCCCGGCCGGTTGGCTACCCGTCGTCGGAGGTGGCCTCTTCTTGAGCGGGAGCCGCCTCCACCGCGGCAACGCCGGTGGCCTCGGTCGGAGGGCCACCCTTGCCGAAGCGATCTAGCACCTGCTGCTTCGAGCCGGGCCAACCGGGAATCATGTCGTCGATCTTGTCGCCAAGCGTCGCCGCGGCCACAAACCCGGCCACGAGCGCCACGAGCCGGGACCGCTTGCCGAAGATGAGGCCGACGAGAGCTGCCAGACCGGCGGTGGCGAGCGGCGCACCGATGATCAGCGCCTGCGGCTCCTGATCGGCCGTCTGGGCCCTCTTGATGGCCATCGTCTGGTGAAGCACATACCCAGCGGTCGTGCCGGCGAGTGCGGTGCCGATGGTGGCGAAAAGACGTTTCATACCCATTGATCCTAGATGGTTCCGTGATCCCCATGGGCCTGGCGGCAGAATGCGGACGGCGGGGCTCATCGTAAGCTGGTGTCCCGTGACCGCTTCCGATGCCACCACACTTCGCTCCGTCGCGCTCCCCGCCGAACACGGTGGCTGGAGTCTCACCCTCGAGCCTGTGGTGCTCGGTCTGCTGGTGACTCCGTCGCTCGCAGGTGCAGCCCTTGGTGGAGTCGCCCTGCTCGGGTTCCTGGCGCGCACCCCGCTGAAGACCTACTTCGTCGACCGCTACCGGGGTCGTCACCTCCCGCGGACGACGCTGGCCGGCCGGGTTGGCGCCGTCGAACTCGTCCTTCTCGTTGGGCTGCTCGTCGCGGCGACCGCCACCGGATCGGCCCGCTTCTGGATCCCGCTGCTGATTGCTGCTCCGCTCATCGCAGTCGAGATCTGGTTCGACGTACGCAGCCTGAGCCGGCGTCTGATCCCAGAGCTCTCCGGTACGATCGGTGTCGCCTCGATGGCGGCGGCCATCCCGCTGGCCGGCGGAGACACCGCCCTTGTGGCGGCCGGGCTGTGGTGCGTGGCGGCCGCGAGAGCCGTCGCCACCATCCCCTTCGTTCGCCTCCAACTGCGCCGCGCCAAGGACCAGGCCCACAACCAGCGCACCAGCGATGCCGCCCAGGCCGTGGCGGTCGGAGCCGCCGCCGTCGGATGGGCACTCGACGCGGTCCCCACGGCGGGCCTGGCTGCCATCTTGGGCCTCGCCGCCGTCCACACCTGGCTGGCGCGCCGCCCTCCCCCGGCGACCCCGATGCTCGGCGCCCAAGAGGTCGTCTTCGGTCTCACCGTTGTGCTCGCCACCGCCCTCGGCGCCTTGGCCCCGTAGGTCTCAGACGACGTCGAACTCGTTGCCCCCGGGGTCGGCCATTGCCCCCAGGCGCTCGTCGCAGCGAGGTGCGTCGAGCCTACGTTTGTGGGGCAAGCTCCAGTCGCATTTCGTTCTCACCGTCGTCGTTGGTGGTGCCTTGATCAACGAAGCCGAGCGAGTCGTAGAGACTGCGGGCGATCCTGTTCGCCGGGTCACATGCGATCCTCATCCCCTGAGCCCCAGCCGAGGCGGCGAGCTCGATGGCCCCCACCATGCCGGCGCGACCCAAGCCCCGGCCCTGGTAGCGCGCATCGATGAGGTAGTCCCAAACCAAATAGTCGCCGGCCCAAGCGCCGCTAGGAATCAGTTGCCCCATCATGAAACCGACGAGCGTCCCAGAGTCGAGGACGCCCAGCGGCACGGCTCCGGGGTAGCGCTCGGCTTCGGCCAGCGAAACCATCACCGGAACGACCAGTTGCTCCTGGATCGGAAGCACTCGGAGCGCCCGAGCGGAATCCATCTCATGAGCCTCCAGCGGGCGGACGACAAGGGCCATGGTCACCAGCGTAGGCTTCATGGGTATGAGTGACGAGCCCTTCCTCGTCAAGAACTTCTTCGACACGACCACCGTCGGCGTTCTGGCCGATGGTGTGGCCGCCGAGTTTCCGCGATTCGATCGGGACGGCTTCACGGCCGGCGTGTTCGACGCCCAATGGTCGGACCGCGAGTTCAAGGAACGCCTCCGCCACGTCACCGTGGTGCTGGCCGCTCACCTCCCCGGCGCATACCCGGATGCCGTTGCGGTCCTGCGGTCGGCCAACCACCACTTCGCAGCCGCCGGGCTCGCCGCCCTGGTGTGCTCAGACTTCGTCGAGGCGTATGGGCTCGACGACTACGACACCTCGATCCCGGCACTCGGGGAGTTCACCACGGTCATGTCGGCCGAGTTCGCCGTCCGCCCCTTCATCCTCCGCTACCCGGAGCGCATGTACCCCCAGCTCATGGAATGGGCGCACAGCGCCGACCCGGCGGTGCGACGTCTGGCCAGTGAGGGGAGCCGGCCCCGTTTGCCCTGGGCCATGGCGCTGCCGCCGCTCAAGGCGGACCCCTCGCCAGTGCTGCCCATCCTCGCCGCGCTGCGGCACGACCCCTCCGAAGATGTCAGGCGCAGCGTCGCCAACCATCTCAACGACATCGCCAAGGACCATCCCGACGTCGTCATCAACACGCTGACGGAGTGGCAAGACGGATCGCCCGAGGTCGACGGCATCACTCGGCACGGGCTCCGAACACTGTTGAAACAGGGCGACCCCGACGCGCTGGCGTTGCTCGGCTACCGATCAAACCCGGCTGTACGAGTTCACGACTTGCGTCTCGAACCCGCAGAGGTTGCCATCGGTGGTTGGACCCGCCTCCAATTCGCCATCAGCTCGACGGGTCATGAACCGCAACGGGTCATGGTCGATCTCGTGGTCTACTTCCAGAAGGCCAAGGGACAGCTTCTGCCCAAGGTCTTCAAACTCAAGACCGCGGAGCTTGCCCCTGCCCAGACCATCGAGCTCTCGAGGAAGCTTGCCTTTGCGCACCTCTCGACCCGGACCATCTACCCCGGGCCACACGCCGTCGAGGTCCAGGTCAACGGATCACGGCTCGGACGGATAGATTTTGACGTCGCACCGGCCTAGAAGGGTGTTGAACAAACGCGGTACGGGGTTGCCCGGGCGAGCAAACGCCTGGTCGTGGATCTCGCGGCAAGCCCAGACTGGCGTTGTTCAACAGTCGCCGCTCGATGTCAGGACGCAGCCGACGTGCACGCCGGAAGAAGTCAACCCGCAGCCGCGTTGCTGCCGCCGGGAAGTCCCCGCAGCAATTCGACCAGCCGCTCCGCCGCTGCCCGGTCGAGGGATTCGAACGCCACGTTGTTGCGTCGATCCGTCTCGACCTCGATGCCGTCGCGCAAGGCCACCCCGGCTGTGGTGATCCGCCAGGGGTCCGGGGTCGCCCAGCCACCGGCCGGCAGCCCGGACGCCGAGGCGGTCGGGGGGAGCTCCCCACCCTTCCACAGCGCGTTGAGGGCCAGTGCGTCGGCGGCGGTCAACCCCGCGTTGGACCAGGCTTCACCGTGGGCATCGGCCCGGACAAATCGCAGGGTTGTGAGATGCTGATGGAGTCGCAGCTCCGGCTCCGTCGGATCGGGCAGCAGCCGATGATCAACCGCCAATGGAAAGTCATCGGCTGCCAACCCCGCAAGTACCGGTGCCATCAGCACCGCGAGTTCCTCGATCTCCGATGTGGTGCCGGACCACTGATGGGCGGCAGCCTCGGCGCGGGAGGCCAGAAGCCACTCGAGAAATTCGGCAAGCCGCGGTACGGCCTGATACCCGTCGTCGGCGAGGACAATCTGGCCGCCACTGCGAAGCGAGTCCAGACCCCCAATCACGTCGGCTGCGTCCATGTATCGGAAACGACGAATCGCCCATTCCTCGGTGAGGCGCCCGTCGAGAAGGAACTCAGCAACATCGTTCAGCAGGAAGATCGAGTCGAGACCGACCGCCTGAGCGCGATCCCACACGTCCAAGCCATGTCGTTCTCGGGTCGTCAGATACACCGAGATCACCAGGCGGTCGACCTCAGGGGCAAGGGAGCGAGCTATGTCCATGGCGAGAGAAGGTAGTGGTTCGTCGTCGAGATTGCGCCTGGGTGTCTCCGTGACATCGGCGCCATCCGGCACAGCATGACGACGTAGGCGCAGTCTTGTCCTGCGTCGAGGAGGAAGGAGAAGCCGGGGGCCATCGAGGACCGCAGGGACACGGCGAGCATTCGACGACGAGCCACTGACGAATCTGCCCGATGCCCCTACATTCCCGTCCTCGAGTTGCCGATGATGTAGGGATGAGCACCAACGACGCAACCATGCTGTCGACGGAACGAGATCGCCACCACGACGAGTGCCGCTCTGAGGGGTTCGAGTGGTGCCCAGAGTGCGGAACGTTGCTCAGCTGGGACCTTCCCGCCGCCCCGCGGTCGACTGGGGCGGCTGGGGGCTGGACACCTACGGTGGGAGATTGCCCGCCATTGACGTCTCCACAGCTGACCCGATAGCTCACCGACCCGGTCCCATCGACCGGGATGTGGTGGATCCTCTCGCCGCGGCACTCAACTTCCCGCTCTCAGCTGCCGATTGACACAGAAGTCGAACCCGACGAAGGGTGTCATGGGTCGCGCCATCCGCTATCGCAGAGTCCTTTCCGGTGTATCCATCCTGCTCGCCGGGACCGCAGTCGTGCTGCTGGCCAGCGGATCACCCGAGCCGGCGACCGCGGTTGCCGTCGTCGGTGCCGCCATCGGCAGCGTTGGCCTGTCCATGTTGGGAACCATCGGTCCCATCTCTGACCAGAAGCTGATCGCCCACGCATCCCACGAGCTGAGGACCCCCTTGACCAGCTTGATTGGGATCCTCGATCTCCTCGTCGACGCCGACACCAACCTCGAACCCGGGGAGTCGCAGGAACTGCTCGGTATGGCGCACGACGACGCCATGCATTTGCTGCATATCCTCGGCAACCTCCACTCGGCATCCCGCCTCGCCCGCGAGGTCCTCCGGCCGGACCGTCAACCAATTGATCCTGCGGAAATCGCCAGACTCTCGCTGGCTCGCTTCCCCGAAGTCGCCCGCCGCACCTATCCGATCGCCGACGAAGTCGACCCGGTCTGGGGCGACGCCGCACTCACCCGTCAGATCCTCACCAACCTCCTCCAGAACGTGGAGAGATACGCGCCTCACGGCGAGGTCGAGATAAGCGTTGAGCGTCGCGGTGACTCCGTGGCTACCTCGATTTCCGACGACGGACCGGGGCTGCCCGACCACACCGAGGATCTGTTCGACGGGGCTACCCCCACCGGCACCGGTCTCGGGCTCGGTTTGGGTCTGAGCCGCAACCTGGCCCGCGCCATGGGTGGCGATCTTGTCATCGATACGGCCCGCCGTCGAGGGGCAACATTTACGTTGCTGCTTCCCCGCGCCCAAGAAGCACCCGAGCGTCTTCCGGCTCCCCACCAGACGACGCAGGCCTTGACGCCACGAGCTCGCCTCCTCGTCGACATGGCGGCGGCGCTCTCCGAGCGATCGCTGGACCGTACCGTCACCGGACTGCAGCGGCTCTACGTGTCCCTGCTGGGTGCTCGCGGCTCCATGCTCTTTGTCCCGACCGGCCCGGACGCCTTTCAGCCGGTGGGAACCTCCGACTCGACGTGGTCCAGTGCTCCGCTCCGGGACGCCTGGTTGTCTCAGGTGATCCGCACTGCCGAGCCGCTTGTCATCGAGGAGTTCGCCGACCGCGGCACCGAACGTTGGCACACCATGATCGGCGGCGGAGCCGCGGTGTTCCTGCCGGTCCTCGACCTGGGAGAGCCGGTGGGCGTGCTGGCCGTTTCGTGGGATACCGCGACCGACCTCCCCGACTCCAAGGCGATGGCCGTCGCCGAGGCTCTCGGGCAGATCGCCGCCTTTGCGATCCAACGTGCCGCCCTCGAGGATGACGTCGCCTTCGAGCGCGGATTGCGCGCCAGCGTCATGGAATCGCTACCCATCGCGATCTCCGTCTTTGCGGGCGACCCCCCACGTGTCGTCGACTGGAACCGACGGGAACGCCGGATGCTCGGAATCCATGAAGACGGAGAGCGACCCGGCGACCTGGGAGCCAGCCAGCACAAGTACGAGGTCCGCTTCGCCGACGGGACACCTCTCACCGTCGACAACGCTCCGGTGACAGCCGCGATCCGTACCGGACGGTCGATGGGTCCTTTCCTGCTGGTCTTGCGTCGCGCCGATGGCACCGAGATCACCACTCGCACCTACTGCGCTCCCTTCTTCGACGAGAACGGAGACGTCGCCGGCGCGGTCGTGACCTCCGAGGAGCTGGACATCGACACGGCCATGCTGACCGCCGGAGACTCCCTCAGCAACCAGGTCAGCCCGCTCCATCGGGCGGGCTGATGCGCCCACCGCGTTTGCCAGGCTCAGCCGCTACCGGTCAGGTCGGCAATCAATGCCCGCAGCGAGGAGGCGACCCGGGGCCCAAAAGTCAGGAAGTCCCCCTCGGGGTAGTCGAGAATCCGGCCCGCCATCCCGGCCGGCGTCTGTGCGACTCCCGGCGCGGCCACAAAACCGTCCATTCCGCCGAATGCAGCCAGACCGCCTTCTTTCCAAGCGGTGCAAAGGGCTTTTTGTAGTACTTATCACGAAATCGGCGACTACGACCGGCCGCGGGTAAGATGACGGTGAAAGAAGACATGAGGAGAAGGGGGAATGAGGACCGGGGTTAGGGTAGGCTTCAAATATTTCTGTTATTTTAGCCTCGTACTGCTTGATCAGCATACCCATATTCCTTAAGCA
>Ga0209567_10000916_pt1 | contig 15847 bp, 13 predicted proteins | sample COG_12_FD_184756 | JGI IMG/M metagenome (GOLD analysis project Ga0209567, IMG submission 184756) | Pelagic marine sediment microbial communities from the LTER site Helgoland, North Sea, for post-phytoplankton bloom and carbon turnover... | ecosystem: Environmental > Aquatic > Marine > Neritic...
CAACGCCTTCCCGCCGGAATCGGCAAAATCCGTGGCCAAACACCTGCAGAAGGCCGGATTCGTCAACTACGCCATCGGCAAATGGGACCATACGCCCTTGTATGAGGTGTCGGAGATCGGCCCCTTCGACCGTTGGCCCAGCGGCGAAGGCTTCGATCATTTCTACGGTTACATGGCGGCGGATGCCGACAACTATCGCTCGCTGTTGTGGCGCGATCATTATCCGATGGAGGACTGGGGGGACAAGCCCGGTTACCACTACAGCGAGGCCATGGCGGACGAGGCTATCCGGAATATCACCTCTCACGTATCCGTCTCACCGGATCGACCGTTCATGATGTTCTGGGCGCCCGTGGCCATGCACTCACCGCACCAGGCACCGCCCGAATACATCGAAAAGTACAAGGGCAAGTTCGATATGGGTTGGGATAAGGCGCGTGAAACCATCCATCAGAAGCAGCTCGAATCGGGTGTCATTCCCGCCGGCACCCTGCTTACCCAGCGAACCAAAGACATCCCTGCATGGGACAGTCTCAAATCCGAGGAACAGAAACTTTATGCCCGTCAGATGGAGGTCTTTGCCGCCATGCTGGATCACGTCGACGCTCAAATCGGCCGCGTGATCGACGTTCTGGAGCGCACCGGCCAGTTGGACAACACGCTGATCTTCGTCACCGCGGACAACGGATCCTCCGGCGAGGGCGGATTGACCGGCAGCTTCAACGAGACTTATGTCCTGAACGGCCTGCAGACTCCGTTCGATGCCAACATGGAGCACTACGACGGTTGGGGCGGGCCCGATACCTATCCTCACTTCCACGCCGGCTGGGCACTGGCGGGCAACACACCATTCCAGTACTTCAAGCAGATCGTTCACCGCGGCGGCATTCAGGACGCGCTGGTGGTGCACTGGCCGAAGGGCATCAAAGCGAAGGGCGAGGTCCGGCAGCAGTATCACCACATCAATGATATTGCGCCGACCATTCTGGATGTTACCGGTACCGAGTTCCTCGAAGTGCTGGACGGCGAGGAGCAGATGGATATGGACGGCGTCAGCATGGCCTACTCGTTCGACTAGGCGGCCGCGCCGACACAGCATCCCGAACAGTACTATGAGCTGTTCGGCAACCGTGCCATCTACCAGGACGGCTGGAAGGCAGTTACTATCCATGGCAATCGCATGCCATGGGTGCTCGCCTCGGTCTCCCCGTTCGAGGACGATGTGTGGGAACTCTATAACCTAAACGACGACTTTTCGGAGGCCGTCAACGTCGCCGATCAAAACCCGAAGAAGCTGGAGGCATTGAAAAAACGCTGGGAGGAACTTGCCTGGGAGAACAACGTGTTTCCACTGTATGACGACATGATCCAACGCATCGCCAAGCAGCAGGACCGGCTGTTCGGCAATCGCAAGGAGTTCGTCTACTACTATCCCGGCGCCCAGCGCATCGCGGAGAAAGCGTCAGCTCCGGTGAAGGGACGTTCGCACGCAATCGAGACCTCTTTGAACCTGAATGGTGGCGAGGAAAGTGTGATTCTGGCTGTCGGCGGGTTTACCGGAGGTTACACCCTGTTCATAAAAGACAACAAGGCGTACTACGACTACAACTACTACAACGGTCTTTACTACACGCTGGAATCTCCGCCGCTGGGTACCGGAGAGGTCGATATCAAGTTCAGCTTCGTGGAGACGGGCGGAACGACAAAGGGCATACCCGGCGGCAGGGGGGAGCTGTTCATCAACGGTAAAAAAGTGTACGAAGTCGAAATGCCGGAAATGCACATTTCCACGTTTTCGCTGTCCGAGACCTTCGACGTCGGCATCGACAACGGCACACCGGTCAGCAACAAGTACACCCTCAAGAATCACTTCCCGTTCACCGGGGAATTGGACAAGGTCGTGGTGCGCCTTATCGACGGTTAGAGTTGGACCTATGTTCGACATAAACTACCCGAAGTGTGTCACGAGGTCGATATGCGCGACCGCCCTGATCGCAGCCGGCTGCGCGTGTTCCGGTGTGGCGGCTGTGCAGGCATCTGAGAGCATCGGCAATGACCCGGATGATGCCGAGAAAGCACAGGGTAGCCGGTGACGAGGATCGAAATAGCGTCAACTATCTGATGGTCAAGCCATTCGCGGTGTACGCGTTGAACCCGCACTGGGATGCGATATACATGCCCTAAGGCATCACCGTGTATTGGGACAAACCGAGCGGCGAGGACGCTTACGTGCCGCTCGGCGGCGGATTCCAGCGCCACTTCATGTGGGGCAGCCAGAAATCGAATTTCTCCACCCAGTTTTTCAAGAACGTCATTCGCCCGACCAAGGGTACGGAGTACGATCTGCGCTTCATGCTGGAATTCGTCTGGGATTGATCGCGGTCCGCGGAATCACAGCCCTGTTTGATTTCGCGGGGCCGTAGGCGTCCCGTAGCTTTTCAATCCCGCCGCTTGATCTTGCATACTGTCAAAGACCTGCGTAAGGTTTCGAACACCCGCCTTCGGCGTTGCATCCGCTCCCATTAGCTCGCTAGTGCTTCGCGAATGCGCCTTGAATTCGGATGCTCGTCGCTTCGCTGAATGTCACAGAATTTACGACGGGGTACACTAGCAAAAGAGTATAATTTTCGTCTAAATTTCAAGCCGCCCTATATTCTCAATGGGGCTTTCAATAAAAACTGCCCTTAAATCTGGAGGAGCATTATGAGAATCAAAAATTTATTTGCGGCATATGCTGCCGCAGTCATGTCGACGGTCCTGGTGGCCTCGGCGCCGGTAGTGAACGCTGCTTCAAATCCGGTGACATACGCAATGTATGGCGATGTCAAAGACTGGGATCCATCCATCGCATTTTCTCTGGAAGTGATGATGCTGGCCAACGTATATGAACCTTTGCTTTGGTACAACCCGCCCGGCAGCGAACAGCAGTTCACTCCTGCCCTTGCTACGGAGTGGTCGGTCTCCGACGATGGCTTGACGTGGACGTTCAAACTGCGCGAGGGTGTCCAATTTCATGACGGCGAACCGTTCAACGCAGAAGCCGCCAAGATGGCTATCGAACGTACCAAGGAAATGAAAAAAGGTGCGTGGTACATCTGGGCGGACGTGGCCTCGATCGAGGCCCCGGACGATAGCACACTGGTGATCAAGACCAATGACCCGCAGCCAATCGATTTGATTGCGTCTTCACAGTACGCCGCGTACATGTATTCGCCCAAGGCGGCGGAAAAAGGCACCGACTGGTTCAATGAAGGCAACGCCGCAGGTACCGGGCCCTACAAGGTGGGGCAGTGGGTGAAAGGACAACAGATTATTCTGGATAAAAATGAAGACTACTGGGGCGGATGGACCGACAAGAACTTCGACCGAGTCATCCTGAAGCCGGTAACTGAAAATGCCACCCAAGTGCAGATGCTGAAGTCCGGAGAGGCCCAGTTTATATCCCTGGTCCCATCTGACATGGTGGCATCCCTGAACAACGAAGCCAACATCAGTTCCTATGCGATACCATCCTGGAAAAATTCGCAGTTCCTTATCAATACCAAAAAATCGCCTACCGACAACAAGAAATTCCGTCAGGCCCTGACTCACTTGTGGGACTACGACACCGTGGTCAACGAAATCTACGCCGGCCATGCGGAAGTGGGCAGGGGTGTAGTGCCAGCCACTTTGTGGGGTCATCATGACGGTATCCAGGCCCCGGGCTTCGATCCCGAAAAAGCCAAGCATTTGTTGAAAGAATCGGGCGTGCCCGAATCGGAGTGGAAAGTGACCATGGCCTATATCGGCACGTCGGAGGAATACAAGAACTCGGCCCTGCTGTTTCAGGCCAACGCTGCCGAGGCGGGTGTAGAAGTCGAACTGCTTCCGGGCGAATGGGGCGTTATCTGGGATCGGGCAAAAAACCTTGAAACCGCGCCGAACCTGCAATCCATGACCTGGTGGCCCACTTATCCAACACCGAACGACTGGATGATTGGCCTGTTCCGCACAGAGGAAAAAGCGTTGTTCAACCTTTCGCACTACTCCAATCCGGAATACGACAAGATACTCGACGCCGGGGTCGCGCTGGAGGGTTCTGACCGTGCGAAAGCCATCGAAAACTACCACAAGGCCCAGCAGATCCTGATGGATGACGCTGTGGCGATCTTCTATGCAGATATCAATACCCGGATAGCGCGGAGTTCGGATATTAAGGGACTGGAAGTGAATCCGGCTTACAACGCGGTGTTCTTTCACCGCATTCACCGCTGATTGGGGGAGTATTAGCGATGTGGCGGTATGCGGCTCAACGCCTGATGTTGTTGATCGGCATTTTGTTCGGAGTGCTGGTTATCACCTTTGCGTTGAGCCGAATACTGCCCGGTTCCCCGGTCGAGATGATGCTCGGCCACCGCCCCACTCAAGAACAGATCGATGAAGCCAAGGCCCAACTGGGTCTGAATCAGTCCATTCCCAACCAGTTCATCCGGTACGTCAGTGATGTAGCGCGTGGCGACTTCGGCATCAGCTTGCGAACCGGCCAACCGGTTTTGAATGATCTGGCCGACCGAATGATGGCGACTTTCGAACTCACCACCCTGGCGTTGATCATCGTGGTGCTCCTGGGTGTGCCGCTGGGTGTGGCATCCGCGGTGCGGCGCAACACTATGGTGGATCACTGCGCCAGGGGGTTTTCTATCGCAGGTGCCGCATTGCCGGTTTTTCTCATAGGCATGATCCTGCAGATGATCTTCTATGGTGGGTTGAAGTGGTTCCCTCTGCAGGCGAGGATGGATGCTGCCATTCTCTACGACTATCCGTTTGATCGAGTCACCGGCCTCTACCTGGTCGATACCTTGCTGGCGGGCAACTGGATCGCTTTCAAAAGTGCGCTCAGCCACCTCGTGCTGCCGGTGCTGACCTTAACCCTTGCGGCACTTGCGGTGGTCACACGCATTACCCGCAATACCATGGTGGAGGCACTTGCAGAGGATTTCATACGAACCGCCCGAGCCTATGGCCTGTCACGAAGGATCATTTATTTCAGATATGCTTTGAAAGCGACACTGATCCCGATGCTGACCGTTATAGGATTAACCTACGGATTCATGTTGGGCGGTTCCGTGGTGGTGGAGTACGTGTTTGACTGGCCCGGTCTGGGTGGCTATGTAGTGGGCGCCATCACCAAGAACGACTTTCCGGCAGTCATGGGTGTCACTTTGTTGTTGGCCACAACCTACCTTGTCATAAATCTGATCGTCGACCTGCTCTATTTCGTGGTGGACCCGAGACTGCGCTCGTCGTGAGCGCCACCCCGGAACATCTGCAGAAGATAGCGGCGACGCCGGGACGGAGTCTCTATTTCCGCTATTTTCTGAAACAAAACAAATTGTTCGTGCTGGGAGCTGTTATGTTTGCGATCGTCGTGTTATGCGCAATTTTCGCCCCGTTCATAGCCCCCCATGACCCATCCGCGATCAATTTCAGTCACAAACTCCGGGCGCCGGGATTAGAGCATTTGATGGGGACCGATGCGCTTGGCCGCGACATCTTTTCGCGTATCGTATACGGCGCGCGCACGTCGTTGGTTATCGGCGTGACGGTGCTCGCCCTATCGATGGCCATCGGCATTCCAATCGGCCTCATTTCCGGGTACTTCGGAGGCAGGGTGGACACGTCATTGATGCGTATATCCGATGTGTTTCTGGCTTTCCCCCCGCTTCTGTTGCCTATCGCCATCACTGCGGCACTTGGCGCCGGGCTGTTCAACGCCATGCTGGCCCTCGCTATTTCCTGGTTTCCCTGGTACGCCCGGATCATGCGGGGCTCAGTCATGGCCATCCGCAAGGAACTGTATATCGATGCCGCTCGTGCGATCGGCGTCGGTCATTTTCGAATCATGTTCAGGCACGCCCTGCCAAATTCATGGACGCCTTCCATCGTGCAGGCGTCCATGGATTTTGGCTATACCATCCTGGCCGCCGCATCGCTCAGTTTCATTGGCATCGGTGCCAAGCCGCCAACCATTGAATGGGGCCTCATGGTGGCGCTGTCCCGCTCGAAGTTTCTGGACTACTGGTGGACGGCCGCGTGGCCGGGAGTAGCAATATTCATAACCGTCCTCGCGGTGAACCTGGTTGGAGACGGCATACGCGATATTCTCGACCCGAAGCAGAGAGGTCGAGCGTAAGGCAACCTCATGGTGTTGAAGATTCGAGATCTGCACGTTCGCTTCCGCCAACCCGGCAAAACCGTTCACGCAGTCAGGGGGTGCTCGATTGGAATCGATGAAGGAGAGATCGTCGGTTTGGTAGGTGAGTCAGGTTGCGGAAAATCGATCACCGCTCTGGCCTGTCTGGGATTGGTTCCAGAGTCCGGCGAGGTGACCGGCAGCGTGGAAGTATGCGGCAAACAAGTGGTGAACCGCTCCGATAAGGAAATGGAGGGACTGCGCGGGGGTGTGGCTACCATTATCTTCCAGAACCCGATGGCGGCGATGAATCCATTTTTTACCATAGAAAAACAGATGACGGACGCAATCCGTGCCCATCTCACAACGTCTCAGTCGGAGGCCAGGAATAAAGCTGTAGAGGCATTGTTATCGGTACAGATTCCGGACCCAAATCTGGCACTGCAGAAGTATCCGCATCAACTATCGGGTGGACAACTGCAGCGGGCGATGATCGCTATGGCGGTGGCGTGCGAGCCCCGTATATTAATCGCCGATGAACCGACCACCGCGCTGGACGTCACCGTTCAGGCTCAGGTTCTGGTGCTGATCCGCGATCTGGCGGCCGAGACTGGATTAACTATTTTATTCATTACCCACGATCTGGGCGTGGTGGCGACACTGTGTAATCGCGTGTCTGTAATGTACGCTGGTCAGATCGTGGAATCGGGTTCGGTTGAGCAGATTTTCAAATCCGGCGGCCATCCTTACACAGCAAAACTGATGCATACGGTGCCGAATATTGGCGCAGAGAAATCTATTCTGAACTTCATTCCCGGTCAGGTGCCCGATCTGTCCCTACCTGTTGAAGGCTGTGCATTTGCGGCTCGCTGCGAAAAAGTGACGGAAATTTGCCGCGAGCAACGGCCCTTGTCCCACACGATTGACGATAGCCACTACGTGGTCTGTCACAATGTCCCGGGTGCATCCATCCTGGACCCGGTCAACGAAGACAGTACTGCTTGATGGGCGCACTGCTTGCAGTCAGCCATTTATGTAAACGCTACCACACCGGGCACGGTGTAGTGCATGCCATCGACGGCATAAGTTTTGAGATCTGCCATGGGGAGACCACCGCTTTGGTAGGGGAGTCCGGCTGCGGTAAAAGCACCGTTGCGCTGTCTATGCTGAAGCTGATCGATGCCGACGGGGGCGCGATATTGTTTGACGGTCAGGAAGTCACGGAAGCCAAAGGCGATCAGCTGCGTAAATTGCGACAGAAATTGAGCATCGTGTTTCAAAATCCATATTCTTCGCTCAATCCCAAGATGCGCGTTCGGGACATTGTCGGCGAACCCTTGAGGACCTGCTATGGCATAAAAGGAAAACAATTGGCCGAACGCGTAACCGCTCATCTGGGAGATGTCGGCATGGGTCCCGAGCACCTCGGACGCTATCCGCACGAATTTTCAGGCGGCCAGCGGCAAAGAATAGCTATCGCCAGAGCCTTGGCGCTTGAGCCCCGGTTACTGATTCTGGATGAGCCTACGGCCGCACTAGACGTCTCCGTGCAGGCGCAGGTGCTCAACTTGCTGAAGTCTCTGCAACAGAGATTAGGTGTAGCCTATCTTTTCATTTCGCATAATTTAGCGACGGTGGACTTCATCAGCAATCGGGTGCTGGTGATGTATCTTGGCCGCATCGTGGAAAGTGGACCGGTCGACGAAGTTTTTAGCCGCCCACAACACCCCTATACCAGGGCGCTGCTCGATTCCGTACCTTCCACGGACCCTGATGAACGCTATCGTCTGAGGACGCTCGCCGGAGAAGTTCCCAGTCCACTGATCCGCGCCATCGGCTGCGCATTCGCCCCCCGCTGCACCCGGTCGGAGGAAAGTTGTCGTTTGAATGTGCCGGAACTGAGTGACTGCGGCGAAGAACACAGGGTTGCCTGCTTTCGCCCGTTGTCCAGTGGCAGGCGATGACTGGAAGGTGTTTGTGTCGAAGATGAACGATCGCAAACCAATGCAAGGGTTTACCGTAAGCAGAGGAAAACGATGTCCGCGCAACGAATGGGATCGCCCGCCCTGGAACCGGTGGTCGTTTCAGCATATTCGGGAAATCCTGCCCACCACGGAAGTATGGCGCGGCCGGGGGCCGGTCTGGGAACTGCCGTGCGGTTCCAGGGACCTCGATGAAATCGAGTTCAACGATGTCGAAGACCGCAGCACAAACGTCGCGACCTGGCTGCGCTCGAGCTACACCGACGGCCTCGCCGTGCTGTACCGAGGCACGCTAGTCTATGAGCGCTACTTCAACTCGATGACAGAACGCACGCTTCATCTGTCACAGTCGATGGCGAAATCGATCACTTCGGCCGTTGCCGGCGTGCTGGTGGATCGAGGGCTGCTCGACCCAGATGAGCTGATCGTGAGTTACCTGCCCGAACTGAAGCGCACGGCCTGGCGGGACGCAAAACTGCGCCACTCACTGGACATGACTTCTGGCGTCCGCTACGTCGAGGACTACGAAGCACCGGATTCCGACATCGCCACAACGGACATCGCTTCGGGCTGGAGAACGCCCCGGCGCGGGATCAAAGCGGCGGCTTGCGTCTGGGATCAGATCCTCACTCTCAAGACCAGGGTACGCGGACACGGTGAGCGTTTCGAATACCGGTCCATCGAAACCGACGTGCTGGCGCACTGTATGGAGCGTGTCACGCGGACCCGGCTTGCGGAATTGGTCAGCAGGGAGCTCTGGCAGCCGTTGGGCTGCGAGGAGAGCGCGTGTTTTACCGTGGATGCCGCCGGCTATGCACTGGCCGACGGCGGCTTCAACGCCACGTTGCGGGACTACGCCCGGTTCGGCCAGATGCTACTCGACCATGGCATTGGCAACGGGAGGCGGGTCGTGCCGTCCGAATGGCTGGATGATACGCTGGACTGCAACCCGGCTATCTTTGGCGAGCCGCACAACGATGGCTTTCCCAACGGGGCTTACCGCAACCAGTTCTGGATCCGTGATGCTTCTCACCGCGTCATCATGGCACGCGGGGTGTTCGGCCAACTCATCTATGTCGACATGGACAACGACCTGGTTGTGGTCAAACTGTCGAGCTGGCCGGAATTCCTGTCTACCGAGAGGAAGAAAGACGACATCGGCGCAATCGATGCGATCTGTGAACACCTGAAGGAGGGTCGAAATGCCTGAGACAGCTTCGGGTTCGTGGTTCGCTGATGCTGCCAGCAGTCCAGCAACGTAGAGGTTCACATGTCGGATAGAAATCAAAACGTTTATCTTGGGAATTGGCGGGAGGCACCTCAAAACCGGTGGTCCCTTCACCACGTGCGGGAACTGATCCCTACGGCGAACATACCGAACCAACCGGATCAGATATGCGAACTGCGCCGCACAACCTCGGATCTGGATGGATTGCATTTCATCGACGGCAACGGCAACCAGCGATCTCTCGCGACGATACTCACCGAAGCGTGGACCGACGCGCTGTGCGTCCTGCACAAGGGTTCGATCGTCTACGAATGGTACGCGCCCCACTATAGCGGCACCGATCCGCACATCCTGTTTTCGGTGAGCAAATCGGTAACCGGTGCTCTTGCCGGCGTCCTGGTCGAGCAAGGCCGGCTAGCGGTGGACGAGCAGGTTTCGACATACATTCCCGACGCCGCGGGCGCCGCTTATGGCGACTGTACGGTACAGCATTTACTCGACATGCAGGTCGGACTGGATTTTTCCGAGATCTATACAGGAGAAAATGCGCAGTTCAATCGCTACCGCGTTGCCACCGGTTGGAACCTGTCGACGCCTGGGGAATCAGCCGGCGACCTGCGCAACTTTCTGATTACCCTGGGTCACAGCGGCACGCCCCATGGCCACACGTTTCAATACATGTCACCGAACACCGACATGCTGGGCCTGATCCTGGAAGCCGCCTCCGGGGAATGTCTATGCGAACTTTTGTCGAAGCACATCTGGCGCCCGATGGGCGCCGAATCGGATGCCTACATTACCGTCGACGCCAGAGGGGCGCCGCGGGCTGCGGGCGGCATCTGTGTCCTTCCGCGGGATCTGGCGCGATTCGGTCAGGTGATGTGCGGCGGTGGAAGATTCAACGACAGGCAAGTCATACCGGAACATTGGGTTGAAGATTGCCGAAGTGGCGGCAGCCGCGACGCATGGCAGAGAGGAAGCATGAGCGATTTACTGCCCAATGGAAAGTACCGCAACCAGTGGTACCAGACCGGCAATCCAGCGGGTGCGTTCTGCGCCATAGGCATCCACGGTCAATGGATCTATGTCGATACGGCGGCTGAAGTTGTCATCGTGAAGGTGTCGTCTCAACCGGACCCGGTCGATGATGCCCTCGACACAATGCTGCTCCAGTTCTACGGCGGCATTGTCAATGCCCTGAACTGACTGGCATACAGATGGCGTTTCATTATATTCTGACTGACACAATCAAGTGGAAAGGTTTAGACAATGAGTAAACCAGATAAAGACCTGGGTGTGATCATGGTGCTGTTGGAACGTTTCGAAAAATACCGGCTGCCGGCAGCTGATCTGTAACCTACCCGTAGTATGCAGGCTACGGATAGACCGACGGCACGAAGTTGAGGTCGCTGAAATCGGGTGGATGATATCCGCCGGCCTCCTGCCTCGGCGGCAACTCCAAATCCTTGGGCGTCAGGTCATCGTACGGAATCATGCTCAACAGATGGGCGATGACATTGAGGCGCGCGTGCCGCTTGACGTTGCTGTCGACAATGAACCAGGGCGCGTGCTCGGTATTGGTCTTCATCAGCATATCGTCGCGTGCACGGGAATAGTCGACCCAGCGGGCGCGAGCTTCCAAATCCATGGGGCTCAGCTTCCATCGTTTCCTTGGATCTTCGATGCGCTGTTGGAATCGCTCCTCCTGTGTCTCGTCTGCGATATCGAGCCAGTATTTGATAATGATCGTCCCGGATCGAACCAGAGCAAGTTCAAATCCGTTTACCGTGGCAAAAAATTCGGCCAGCTCCTCATCGGTGCAGAAATCCATGACGCGTTCGACCCCGGCCCGGTTATACCAGCTTCGGTCGAACAGCATCATTTCACCGGCTGACGGCTGTTGGGAAACATAGCGTTGAAAATACCACTGCGTGCGTTCCTTTTCCGTCGGTGACGCAAGCGCGACGACGTGCGCAATTCGAGGGCTTAGCCGGTAGGTGATGCGCTTGATCACCCCGCCCTTGCCGGCCGAATCCCTGCCCTCGAATATGACGGCGACCTTGAGACCCTTGTGTTTTATCCAGCCCTGAAGCTTCACCAGTTCGGCTTCCAGCTTTGCTAGTTCACTCTCGTACTCTTCGCGCTTCATCTTTGTGGCGCCCCTGCCCGCCCATATCACAGGCACAACGTCCTTCATACCGGGGAGTACATCACGCTTGTCGTTTTTTTTCTTCTTGTCTTTTTTTGCCATCACACTCTCCAGTAGATCGAAGCAATTTTAAACACCGGAATCAACCAATCACCGCCGCAAAAACGCGGACACCGGTATCGAGTAAACAGCTCATCTGTCGTTGACTGAAATTACTCCATTCAACATATTTCCACAAGGATCAGCGGGACACGTGCCCCGTCGTCGACTCCCTGCCGGTGGCCTAATTCCGCCCGTCACGCGGTGTTATCCGCAACCTGTTCCGGCACGAACTCTTTCGCCACCCGTTTGGCCCGCGTGTAGATGCGGCGCATGTTGTCCAGCAATTCCATTTCGAGGCGAATGAGTTCGACCTGGGCCCCCGCCCGTCCCGCGATGCGCTCCGACTGTCTTATGATGAACTCATCGGAGAGGCGCCGGATTTCATGCCTCAGCTCGATCACTTTCTCCGCGGACTTCTCGTCGTGCTCCCGCAACGCGTTGACTAAATCACTAATGGCGGCAACCGCCGGAAATGCGAACAACACCAGAATTATGGCCGACGCGGTGGCGATGATGTTTATATCCAACACCGGTTGTCGGGTAGTGCGAACGGGTCTTTTCAAACAATTCATAGCGATATGAAGGTCTGACGTCGGCAAAAAAAACCCGGTCCGAGCGGACCGGGGTTTGTATCTAAAGCCTGGCAGTGACCTACTTTCACACGGCGAATGCCGCACTATCATCGGCGCGGAGCGTCTTCACTTCTGAGTTCGAGATGGATTCAGGTGGTTCCCGCTCGCTATGGCCGCCAGGCAAACTGGTCATTACTTGTGGTCGGAAAAGGGGACAGATTTATTTTTGTCCATACTGTTGTCATGCCCGGTGACAAAACTCAAAAAAATAAATCTGTCCCCTTTTCACACTCCTACAAGCAATACAAATGGTAGATAGTTAAGGCGACATTGGGTGTTGTGCTTACCAACATCACTCAAATCGTTTGAGTGTTATATGGTCAAGCCTCACGGGCAATTAGTACGGGTTAGCTTCACGCCTCACAGCGCTTCCACATCCCGCCTATCAACGTCGTAGTCTACGACGACCCTTCAGGAATCTCGAAGATTCAGGGAGACCTCATCTTGAGGAAGGCTTCCCGCTTAGATGCTTTCAGCGGTTATCCCGTCCGTACATAGCTACCCAGCAATGCCACTGGCGTGACAACTGGAACACCAGAGGTACGTCCACTCCGGTCCTCTCGTACTAGGAGCAGCTCCTCTCAAGTCTCCGACGCCCACGGTAGATAGGGACCAAACTGTCTCACGACGTTCTAAACCCAGCTCACGTACCTCTTTAAATGGCGAACAGCCATACCCTTGGGACCGGCTACAGCCCCAGGATGAGATGAGCCGACATCGAGGTGCCAAACACCCCCGTCGATGTGAACTCTTGGGGGGTATCAGCCTGTTATCCCCGGCGTACCTTTTATCCGTTGAGCGATGGCCCTTCCATACAGAACCACCGGATCACTAAGACCAACTTTCGTTCCTGCTCGACGTGTCTGTCTCGCAGTCAAGCACCCTTATGCCTTTACACTAAGCGGACGATTTCCGACCGTCCTTAGGGTACCTTCGCGCTCCTCCGTTACTCTTTGGGAGGAGACCGCCCCAGTCAAACTACCCGCCATACACGGTCCCGGATCCGGATAACGGACCTCGGTTAGGGCCCCAAACATACCAGGGTGGTATTTCAAGGTTGGCTCCACGCGAACTGGCGTTCACGCTTCAAAGCCTCCCACCTATCCTACACAAATAGGTTCAGAGTCCAGTGTAAAGCTGTAGTAAAGGTGCACGGGGTCTTTCCGTCTAGCCGCGGGTATACTGCATCTTAACAGCAATTTCAATTTCGCTGAGTCCCAGGTGGAGACAGTGTGGCCATCGTTACGCCATTCGTGCAGGTCGGAACTTACCCGACAAGGAATTTCGCTACCTTAGGACCGTTCATACATGTTAGCACTTGGCATACATCGCCATGTGCGGTTTGGACTCAAACCCTCTGTATCGCTACAGAGATCGGACTCTATCTTCAACGCCTGACCTGAAAAATATTCAGTCGTTGCCTGGCATATTAGTCTCTGGGGATTTTCCTTCGAATTCACCGAGTATTTCCATATCGCTGTACTTGCGCCGCTGAACGCCTCCATCGTTCATTTCCCGACGAACATCCAGTATCCGCCTTATACCTTCTTCGGTCATATGATCATTGTTGCCAATCAGTTTTGCGATCGTTCGAAATTTCGAAAAATCACGTTTCTTTTTGGCGGATAAAAAACCATATTCGCAAAAAAAGGGAATTACATTCTCGGTCAGTGCATTGAAGTTATTTACCTCGAAGTACCAGACCCCGTCTTTCCTTGATCTCAAACTTCCACATTTCAAGTGTCGTTTGAACAGGGCCAGTATTACCTTGTCTTTCTGAGATACGTTAAAACAAAGTGATACTTTCCAGGGCATTTTATAGTCCCGACGTTTCCTAAAAGAAACGTTGAAACTTCCCTCGCCATCCGCGAAACCGGCCAGATAATGGCCAATATTCGGCGGTACATTCTTGGGTTTATAACTCATTGTCACTTATCAGGAATCTTTCCTGCTGATTGTCCGCACTGAATGGATTGTTACTGCTCGATCGATCGAACGAGTACCATCAGATACACCGGAGTTTCCAGCATATAGCCAAGTTTATTTTCGTAACTACAGTTACGTCCATTAGGCTTACTGTTATTAAAAAGAGAGATTTCATCTATAGTTACGGCCGCCGTTCACCGGGGCTTCGATCAAAAGCTTCTCCCGAGGGATAACCTCATCACTTAACCTTCCGGCACCGGGCAGGCGTCACACCCTATACGTCCTCTTTCGAGTTTGCAGAGTGCTATGTTTTTAATAAACAGTCGCAGCCACCTCTTTGTTGCAACCCCCTTCCGCTACGGCCGCAAGGGCTTTCACGTACATGAGGGCACACCTTCTCCCGAAGTTACGGTGTCATTTTGCCGAGTTCCTTCACCTGGGTTCTCTCAAGCGCCTTAGGCTTCTCGCCTCGCCCACCTGTGTCGGTTTGGGGTACGGTCACCCGTAACCTGAAGCTTAGAGACTTTTCCTGGAAGCATGGCATCAACCACTTCGCGGCTCCGAAGAGCTACTCGTCATCACGCCTCGGAATTGCGCCCCCGGATTTTCCAAAGAGCACTTCCTACACGCTTAAACCGGGACATCCAACACCCGGCTGGTCTAGCCTTCTCCGTCGTCCCATCGCAGTTACGAACGGTTCCGGAATATTAACCGGATTCCCATCGACTACGCCTTTCGGCCTCGTCTTAGGGGCCGACTCACCCTGCGCCGATTAACGTTGCGCAGGAAACCTTGGGCTTTCGGCGTGGGGGTTTTTCACCCCCATTATCGCTACTTATGTCAGCATTCTCACTTCTGATACCTCCAGCATGCCTTACGGCACGCCTTCACAGGCTTACAGAACGCTCCCCTACCATGCAAGTAAACTTGCATCCGCAGCTTCGGTACACAGCTTAGCCCCGTTACATCTTCCGCGCAGGCCGACTCGACCAGTGAGCTGTTACGCTTTCTTTAAAGGATGGCTGCTTCTAAGCCAACCTCCTGGCTGTCTGGGCCTTCCCACATCGTTTCCCACTGAGCTGTGATTTGGGGACCTTAGCTGGCGGTCTGGGTTGTTTCCCTTTTGACTACGAACGTTATCACCCGCAGTCTGTCTCCCGTGATTGCACTTCTCGGTATTCGGAGTTTGCAATGGTTTGGTAAGCCTAGGTGGCCCCCTAGCCATAACAGTGCTCTACCCCCGAGAGTGATACACGAGGCGCTACCTAAATAGCTTTCGGGGAGAACCAGCTATCTCCGGACTTGTTTAGCCTTTCACTCCTATCCACAGCTCATCCACTGATTTTTCAACATCAGTTGGTTCGGTCCTCCAGTGGGTTTTACCCCACCTTCAACCTGGCCATGGATAGATCGTCCGGTTTCGGGTCTACTCCCAGCGACTGTGGCGCCCTATTAAGACTCGCTTTCGCTACGGCTCCCCTATACGGTTAACCTTGCCACTGAGAAGTAAGTCGCTGACCCATTATACAAAAGGTACGCAGTCACCCGGCCGAAGCCAGGCTCCCACTGCTTGTACGCATACGGTTTCAGGTTCTATTTCACTCCCCTCTCCGGGGTTCTTTTCGCCTTTCCCTCACGGTACTGGTTCACTATCGG
>Ga0209567_10000919_pt1 | contig 15835 bp, 9 predicted proteins | sample COG_12_FD_184756 | JGI IMG/M metagenome (GOLD analysis project Ga0209567, IMG submission 184756) | Pelagic marine sediment microbial communities from the LTER site Helgoland, North Sea, for post-phytoplankton bloom and carbon turnover... | ecosystem: Environmental > Aquatic > Marine > Neritic...
GCCGTGACGTTTTCCACCAGCTGTTGCATGCGGGCAAAGTTTTTCTGTTTTTCCCCGAATTCAGGGGCGAACTGAACAACCGCCAGCTTCAGTGTTTTCATCGTATTTATTATCCTCTTTGTGAACGGTGTATTTTAAATGGTTTAATTAAATGATCATGCTTGTGGCCTCTGGCGATTATCTCTGAACCTCTAAACGCAGAGATACATGGTTTAATAAAAACGAACGTCCAACTCGCCAAAGGTTTATCCGCCCATGGAGGGCGAGCAAGCACTTGTCTGCCTCCGGCAGATTCAACGTTTAACATCCAACGTCGAATGGTTGATTGGAATTGGCTAAATTAAGAGCGATGAGCGAACCGATATTCAAATTGGAAGTTCGACGTTGAAAGTTCGATGTTGGGCGTTAATTTTTTCCATCCGCTAAACCCAGAACTTTCGAACCTGCTTGCCGCGGCGTAGCTCGACAGAGCGAAGACGGGACACCTGAAACCATCTTCATCGACCCTTAAGATACCGCTGAAAACACCTCGCCGTATGGGATTTAGCACTGTACTTTAAAAGCTCCTTCGGTGATCCGCTGGCTACCACCCGGCCGCCGTCATTGCCGCCTTCGGGTCCCAGATCGATGATGTAATCGGCTTCCTTTATGATTTGCATGTTGTGCTCAATAATGGCCACCGTGTTGCCGTCATCGACCAGGGCCTGCAGTACGACGATCAGGCGTTGAATGTCGGCCAGGTGCAAACCGGTGGTCGGCTCATCCAAGATAAAAAGGGTATGCCCGTTGGTGCGTTTCACCAACTGCTTGGCCAGTTTGATGCGCTGGGCTTCTCCGCCCGACAGGGTCGGGCTGGGTTGCCCCAGGCACAAATAGCCCAGGCCGACATCACACACAAACTGCACGGCGCGTCGAATGGAGGGTACGGCCGAAAAGAATCGAGCGGCCTCGGCAAACGTCATTTCCAGAACTTCGGCCATATTTTTTCCCTTGTAAAGGACGGCCAGCGTTTCCTTGTTATAGCGCTTGCCGCGACAGACGTCGCAGGGCACATAGACATCCGGTAAAAAGCTCATTTCCACTTTAGGCCGTCCCTGACCCTTGCAGGCATCGCAGCGGCCCTCGGCCACGTTAAAGGAAAAGCGCCCGGGTTTATAGCCTCTGGCCCTGGCCGCCGGCGTCATGGAAAACAATTTGCGAATATCGCCTAAAAAGCCGACATAGGATGCCGGCACCGATCGCGGTGTGCGGCCGATGGGGCTGTGATCTACCTCCAACACCCGCTGGATGTGCTGCCAGCCTTTAATGTCTTTGCATCTGCCGGCCGGATACCTTTTCTTCTGCAGGCGGTTACGCAGGCCCTTGTACAGCGTTTCTTTGAGTAAAGAGGATTTGCCCGACCCGGAGACGCCGGTGATACATATCAGGCGCCCCAGAGGCAAATTGGTGCTGATTTTTTTCAAATTGTTGGTATCCGCTCCCTGGATCTTTAATTTTTTGGCCGTGCGGCAAGGCCTGAGTCGCGAAGAAATTTTTCTGGGTTGGCCATCGATCAACGCCCCGGTAATCGAAGATTTAACCTTTTTCAAATGGGTCCAGGCGCCGTTGGCCACAACTTTGCCCCCGTCCTGCCCGGCGCCGGGCCCCAGATCGATAATCGTATCCGCCGCCCGTATGGTTTCTTCGTCATGTTCGACGACCAGAATGCTGTTGCCCCGATCGCGCAGGGTCTTGAGGGCTTCGATTAATATCCCATTATCCCGGGCATGCAGACCGATGGTGGGCTCATCCAGGATATAGCAAACCCCGGTAAGGTTGGAACCCAGCTGGGCGGCCAGACGCACCCGTTGGGCTTCTCCGCCAGAGAGCGTGTCACCGCTGCGTGACAAGGACAGATAGGACAGGCCCAGCTGGTTGAGCAAAGACAGTCGTGTCAGGATTTCGCTGACCACCGGCTCGGCAATCGGTCGTTGTGCGGCGGGGAACTTTAATTTTTTGATGGCGTCGAATGTGTCCCGTGCCGGTTTTTGCACCAGATTCCAGATGGAATGGCTGCCGACCTTGACCGCCAGCGCCTGGGGTTTGAGGCGGCTGCCGGCGCACGCGGCGCAATCCGTGGTTTCGACGGGTTCTTCATCATCCCCGACTTCCCCAGCGCCGGTCACGCCCAACCCACCGCAATCGGGGCAGGCGCCCTGTTTGCTGTTAAAGGAAAACAGTCTTGGGTCCAGCGGCTCCAGACTGATACCGCAGGTCGGGCAGGTTCCGGACAGGCTGAAAATTTCTTCGTGACCGCGGCGGTCCAGAAGCGTAAGGCTGCCCTTGCCCGTTTTAAGCGCCTGCTCCACCAGCGCTGCCAGGTTTTTGGTCGGCAATTTCCCGACGACCAGTTCGATGGTGTGCTCGTGATAGCGGCTCAGGGCCATGCCTTCCTTAAGCGCCGTCATGCGGCCATCGATGCGCGCCTTTTTAAATCCTTTTTTTAGCGCCCGGGCCAGCACCTCCTTATGAAAGCCCTTGCGACCGAAAACCTGGGTGGCCAAAACGGTGGCCGGTTTGCGGGCATACCGTTTGCGCAATTGCTTGACGATGGCGTCCTGGCTTTGCGCCGTCAGCTGCCGGTCGCATCCCGGGCAATGCTGGCGGCCCAATTTGCTGAACAACAGTCTGAGGAAATGATAGATTTCGGTAAGGGTCGCTACCGTTGAACGGCGGCTGGAATGGCTGATGCGCTGTTCGATGGCGACCGTCGGCGCCAGACCGGTGACCAGGTCCACGTCCGGACGTTCCAGTATTTTCATGTACTGGCGAACATAGGGCGCCAGGCTTTCCAGGTAGCGACGCTGCCCCTCGGCAAACAGAATATCGAAAGCCAGAGTGGATTTGCCCGACCCCGAAACCCCGCTGAGCACTACCAGCTCGTTCTGGGGAACGGTCAGGTTGATGTTTTTTAAGTTGTGTTCCCGGGCCCCTTTTAAAGCAATATGTTCCGATGTCGGCGAAGTGCCGAATCCAGTCATCGGATCGGCAATCCCTGCTTTTCGGCCTGATTTTGGGCGTTTCAGCCGTCCCTTGCCATCCAGATAGGCTTTCAAAAACTGTCCGGTATGTGAGTTGCTGTTGCGGGCAATTTCGCAGGGTGCGCCGCTGGCCACCAGCCGACCGCCGTCATCCCCGCCCTCGGGCCCCAGGTCGATGACCCAGTCGGCATTCTTGATCACATCCATATTGTGTTCGATGACCAGAACCGTATTGCCGTCATCCACCAGACGCTGCAGGGCTGTGAGCAGTTTGCCGATGTCGTCAAAATGCAAGCCGGTGGTGGGCTCATCAAATATAAACAGACGATGGGCGGCCTTTTTGCCGTTGGACGTTAAATGACGCGAGAGCTTCAGGCGCTGGGCTTCTCCGCCGGACAGGGTGTTAATGGGCTGGCCCAGGCGTAGATAGCTCAGGCCGACATCCGCCAACGGTCCCAGGGCGGTCACAATTTTGGGCTGATCGTCAAAAAATTCCAGGCCCTGGCTGACCGTCAGATTGAGAATATCGTTGATGTTCCTGCCCTGATAGTTGATTTGCAAAACCGCTTCCTTGAAGCGCCGGCCCCGGCAATCGGGGCAGGTGATGAACACATCCGACAGGAACTGCATCTCGACCTTCTCGAAACCGTCGCCTTTGCAGGTCTCACAGCGTCCGCCATCAACGTTAAAGGAAAAATAGCCCGGTCCAAAGCGGTTGGTGCGGGCCGCATCAGTGGCGGCCAGCAGTTTGCGGATTGGGTCAAGAGCCTTGGTGTAGGTCAGGGCGTTGGCCCGCGGGGTGCGGCCGATGGCGCGTTGGTCGACCAGGACCACATCATCGATGGGGCCGATTCCGGTGATTTTCTGGTGCCGGCCGGGTCGATCCTGGGGATCGCCCAGCGCACGTTTGGCGGCTTTGTAAAGGATTTCCTCGGCCAAAGTGGATTTTCCCGATCCGGATACGCCTGTCAGACAGACAAACAGCCCCAGGGGAATGCGCACATCGATGTTTTTTAAATTATTTTCGGCTGCTTTTTTGATGGTAAGCCAGCGGTTTTTCTTGGGGCTGCGTTGCTGGGTGCCCAGCCCGATGTGGCGTTTGCCCTTGAGGTACTGACCGGTCAGCGAGCCGTTGACATTGGCGGTGGGACCAAAATACATGACCTCGCCGCCTTTTTCACCGGCCCGGGGCCCCAGGTCCAGCAGAAAATCGCTTTCACGGATAATTTCAGGATCATGCTCAACGACCACAACCGTATTAGACAGGTTGCGCAGTCCTTTTAAAATGCGAATCAACCGGTGATTGTCGCGTGGATGCAAACCGATGCTGGGTTCATCCAGTACGTACAGGGTGTTGACCAGGGAGGATCCCAGGGCCGAGGCCAGGGCCACCCGCTGGACCTCACCGCCGGACAGGGTGCGGGATTGGCGGTCAAGGGTTAAATACCCCAGACCGACATCTTTTAGATAGGTCAGGCGGTTACGGACTTCATCGCACACCAGCCGGCCGGCTTCGTCCCCGGGCGCAAGTTTCAGGCGCTCAAAAAAATCAAGGGCCTGCACCACATTGAACTGATAGACCTGGCCGATGGTGCTGCCGGCCAGCCGGTACAGCAGGGTCTCGTCTTTAAAGCGCGTGGCGTTGCAGTCCGGGCAGATATCGTAGCTGCGGTAGCGCGACAGAAAGACCCGGACCGGCATTTTATAGGTTCGGCTCTCCAGCCAGCGAAACAGGCCTTTTACACCGTAATAATTCGGAGTGCCTTCGATGATGGCCTTTTTGTGGGCTGCTTTTAAGCGATTAAACGGAATCCGGGTGGAAATCTTGCGACGCCGGCAAAAATCCATCAGGTCATCATATTCCATGCGTCCGTCTTTTTCTGAGCCAAAGGGCTTTATGGCGCCTTCGGCCAGTGAGCGCGAAAGATCCGGAATAATCAGATCCATATCAATGCCGATGGTGCGCCCGAATCCCCGGCAGGTATCGCAGGCCCCCAGCGGGCTATTAAACGAGAAGAGGTTCGGCAGCGGCGGATGATAAACAATATCGCATCGGGCGCATTGCAGCTGGTTGCTAAAGGCCTTGTGGCCGTCAGGCGGCAACCAGACAGCCAGTTGCCCGCCGCCAAAGCGATAGGCCAGTTCGAGGGAATCCAGGATGCGCTCCCGATCTCTGGTGCGCAGGATCACGCGGTCTGCCAGAACCGGTATGACGTTTTGGTGGTCTGCCGGCTGCCACTCATCCAGATGGGTGATGCGGCCCTCGAGGTAAAGACGGTCGAAACCCATTTGCATCAGAAACTGGCGCACTTCTTTAACCGGAGATCCGTCAATTCGATACGGAAAGGTAATAACGATCGGGTCGCCCTGCGGCCGGTTTTTTAAAAAATCCCACACGTGCGCCGGTGTTTCGGGCCTGACCGGCTTGCCGCACGATCGACAGTGAAGCTCGCCCAGACGCGCGTACAGCAGTTTGACGTAATCGGTGATTTCGGTCATAGTGCCGACCGTCGAGCGCGAAGTTCGCACCGGGTCTTTGCGGTCAATGGCAATGGCCGGCGGGATGCCTTCGATTTTTTCCACCTGCGGGCGATCCATGCGATCCATAAATTGGCGCGCATAGGGTGAAAACGTTTCCACGTAGCGGCGCTGGCCTTCGGCATAAAGGGTATCAAAAGCCAGTGACGATTTGCCGGAGCCGCTGATGCCGGTGACCACCGTAATCCGGTTGAGGGGGATGTCGATATTCAGATTTTTCAGATTATGCTGGCGGGCGCCTGTGACCCGAATCGATTTCATTTTCATTGGTCTCAACGTTGACAATGGCGCCAGAGGTTCTAAGTTACCCTGATGTGGCGCAAGTTTTTTTGTACATTTAGCGATTATTCTTCGACGATGATCGCCCCCGGAGCGCATTCGGCTGCTGCCTGTCGGACCAGATCTTGATATTGTTCCGGAACCTCGTCAACGATGATCCGGGCCTGTAGCTGATCGACATCGTAATCAAAGACTTGCGGGCACAGTTTGTTGCAGTTGCGATCGCCCATGCACAAATCATAATCAATTTTAACTTTCATTTTTGTGTCCTTTCGATTATAGAATATTGATTTTGTGAAATGTGAAACGCTCAATTTAGGAACCTAATTCGAGCAATTTTTAAGCTCTCAATTAGGATAAAATAATGATTCTTAGTTCAGATACAAAATTTTTTTCTGATTTTTCCAAAATGCATCGAGGATTTTATCCTGATGACCACACGAGGCTCAATACCAAAAATGACAACACTGCAGAAAATGGGTTGCGGATGCGCATTGATCATGCTGGTTTTTATGCTCCAGGCTGCTTCTGTCTCCGGCGCCGAATCTCTGACCGAAATTCAGGTTCCCGGGAGCCTTTCGCCGGGTTTGAGTTATTTATTAGATCTGGCGGATCCTGCCAAGCATCAATCCTTTCAACCCGCTAAAATTAAAAAATTGCTGGAATATGTCCAAAAATCGAAAGACGCGGATGCCCAGTACTATGCGGATCCCAAACTCGGGTCCCCGTCAGCGTATTTGGATTTTGATATCCGGCAACATTTTGATAATATTCTTAAATATTCTTTTAATCCGGATGTTCCCGGCCATTTAACGGCGCCTTCTTCCACCCGGCTATCGCACTGGGAGCCGGTACAGGGTTCAGACGGCCAGCTGCCGGCGCTGTGGAATATGATCGATAAGCTGGAGGTGCCCATCGTTGTCAAAGGGCTCGAAACCACCGAAAATACACCGGATGTTTTCTCCGGTGCCTATTACCGCTATCAGTTGTACCGCACCTTGATATTGTTTAAAGATAACAATCGCAAGGTACTCATATCGATATCCAAACAAACGGACTCATCAGATGTGGGCAAGAAAGGCTACGTGCTGGGCGCAGACGATAATTGGGATTATTTTTATTCAGGCAAGCCGGGATTGGCGGTCCCCGGGCTGGGCTGGGTAAAATCCCGAATGTATGATTCTTATGGCATTAACATCTATACTGAAGTGGATCCCGCAGCACCCTTGCTGCGCTGCGCGGTATTCAGGTGGATAAAGGCCGGCTGGTCTAAAATGAACGTCGTCAAAAGGCACCATATCCACAACGGCATAAAGCGTTTTGCAAAATCATTTAAGGAAATAATGGAACATCCTTCCCTGCCGGACATCGATGCGCTCAGCGACGCTTTTTCCAAAGTGAAAGCCCTGTCTGAAGATGAGCTTAAAGTCCAAATTAAATCGTACCTGAATGTCCTGGAAAAGCATTACGGCCGCGACTATCGGCCGCCGCGCAGATGGTCCCCCCAAATTTTTAAAGACAATAAGCCGTGGCTGCAGATGTCAACCGAGGCCATGCAATCCGTATTGATGATGGAATACATGAAACAAGCGATGGGGAAAAGAGATGCCCAAAATGTCGTGGCATTCTGGGCTAAATCGAAATGAAAATAGTTCGTTTTCCATTCTTGGCCACCAAACGCCGTGGCTTTTATAGTGGTTGTCAAAAAAACGTTCCGATTGTGGGACGCTTTTTTGCTACAACACTTATGCCGCCATCCTTTTTTTGGAATATCATTATGACAAGCGGTATAGATGCCTGAAAATCCAGTTGTTATCGTAAGCGGTGCTTCGCGCGGGCTGGGTGCGGCGATTGCTCGCTGGCTGGCCAAAGCCGGCGCCGCGGTCACTTTATTTGCGCGCTCAGCGGATGCGTTGGCGGCGGTCGCCAAAGACGTGCAGCAACGGGGGGGCGCTGCGCTGGTCTGTAAAGGCGATGTTTCCGATGCCGGCGATTGCCGGACGGCAGTAGCCAAAACCCTTGAGCGCTTCGGGCGGCTGGATGCGGTGGTCAACAATGCCGGTATGGTTGAACCCCTTGCCCCGGTCAGTGGCAGCGAAGTTGATCGCTGGCAATATAACATCGCCGTTAATTTACTCGGGCCGTTTTATTTGATTCGGGCGGCCATCTCCGCACTGCGCGAGCAAAGCGGCCGGATCGTCAATGTCAGCAGTGGTGCGGCCACCACCAGTGTCGAAAACGCCAGTGCTTACTGTGCGGCCAAAGCTGCGCTGAATCATTTCAGCCGAGTTCTGGCGGCCGAAGAGCCGCGTTTGACAATTGTCGCTGTTAGACCGGGTGTTGTGGACACACAGATGCAGGACATCATTCGGCAAAAAGGCGCCGGGGTGATGTCCGCCGAACAGCTGGGTTATTATCAAAACCTTAAGGCGGGCGGTCAGCTTGAAAAGCCCGAAGTTCCGGGCCGCGCAATTGCCTGGCTGGCGCTACACGGTCCGCGGGATTTTAGCGGACAATTTTTAGACTACGATGATCCCCGCATCAGCCGGCCGGCGCTGGCGGTTTTGGGTGAAAAATTGGAATAAACTTACGGATTTTTCTTGATTCCCGTCAGGTAAATTCTGCGCACAATTTCAAAAGCGGGAAGTGAGCAATAATTGATCACATTCCTTTCAAATATTCCCGAATCATCAAAGCGGCGCTGCCGCCTTCGCCGGCGGCGCTGACCACCTGCTTGGTGCTTTTGTCGCGTACATCGCCGGCCGCGAAGATGCCCGGGATATTGGTTTCCAGTAGCAGCGGATCGCGCTTCTCAAAGCCGGCCGGCCGCTTTTCCTGGTGCAACAGAGCATGGCCGGTGACGACAAAGCCCCATTTGTCCAGCAAGATGCCGCTATCGGCCAGAAACGCGGTGTTGGGCACCAGGCCGATAAAAATAAAGGCCCCGTCGATCGGCATTTCGGTTTCTTCGCCGCTCTGGTTGTTATGAACCCGCAGCCGATTGAGCTTTGAATCTTGGCCCATAAACTCTTTGACCTCGGTATGCCAGCGTACCTCAATTTGGGGGTGGCCGAGGACTTTTTCCTGAATGATTTGAGTGGCCTTGAAATCGCCGCCCCTCACCAGAATGATGACTTTTTCGGCAAATTTGGTCAGCAGCAGGCTCTCTTCGGTGGCGCTGTTGCCGCCGCCGATCACCGCCACGCGTTTGCCTTTGTAAAAAGGGCCGTCGCAGGTCGCGCAGAAATGAACCCCGGCGCCGATGTAGTCGTTTTCGCCCGGCACGTCCAGCCGCTTGTAGCGGCTGCCGGTGGCAATTAGCAGCGCGTCGGCACTGTACTGGCTGCCATCTTCGGTGGTGACGCAATGATAATTTTCATGGCTGTGAACAGCGGATAATTGCTGGGCCTGCAGGAGTTCGACACCAAAGCGTTCCGCCTGCTGGCGCAGACGCTGCGAAAACTCTATTCCGGCAACGCCATCCGGAAATCCGGGCATGTTATCCAGCTTTTCGGTCCCGGCAGCCTGCCCGCCAAAAGCGGCGCGCTCGATGACCAGCGTATCGATGGCTTCCCGGGCCGTATACAGGGCGGCCGTCAGTCCGGCAGGTCCGCCGCCGAGTACGATCAGTTCGTAATGGCCGCGGGCGGCTCTGGTTTTCAGCCCCAGTTTGGCGGCCAGCTCCGCATTGCTGGGCTCCACCAGAAAAGAGCCGTCGGCAAAGGTAATGGTCGGGATGATTCGCTTGCCATCGTTTTTTTTAATCACAAACTGTTCAGCTTCTTTGTCCTGCTCGATGTCCACCCAGTTGTAGGGGATCTGGTGTTCGCCCAGAAACTGCTTGCTGCGCCGACAGTCCGGGCACCAGTGAGCCCCGTATACGGTAATTTCCGCTTCATTCATCGTTAACACTCCTTTTCTGCAGCGCTCAAAATGAGCGTAATAACGATAGGCCTCTCGCAAACCCGCCCGCCTCGCCTTGCGGTCTCGCATGGCGGGCGTGGGGTGCAAAGCCACCAAGAGTTTCAATTTAAATTGATTTTCTTTGCGCCTTAGCGGCTTTGCGTGAGATAATTCAATAATTCCTACTTCTCCATTTCAGCGATGCGATCAGCCTGCCTACCCACCCGGATCATCCATTGATGGTCATCTTTCAGGTGAATTTCCGCCAGGTGGTTGAACTCACTGGCCTGGTCCGCTAAGCCTTTCATCAGCCAGGCCTCGGCAAGATAATAATAATTGCGCCCATTGGTGGGATGCAGGCTAACAGCCTGTTCCAGCACTCGAATGGCTTTGTCCGGCTGTTTGTTCTCCACCAGCCGGCGGCCCTGGTCGGTCAATTGCAGCGAGGCCACCGCCCTCGGGTTTTCCTGTTCTGCTTCTTCCTCTAACGTGATTTGATCGCCTTCAGATGGATATCCTTTTAACATCGGTTTGGGACATCCAGCCAGCCATGCTGCCAGCAGGAGGATGTAAAGGATGTGTATGGCTTTAATCGTCATTGATAAGACCCTTTACGCCCTTGATGATTTTACCGGCGATGCCTTCTTTTGCATGCAGCGGGCATGCTTCGTCCGGCGCCCGGTCTGCTATAAAATATACATCAACCGGATCGGGGCAGCCAACAACCGCCGGCCGGCCGGTGACCGGGCAAACCAAAATTTTTTCAACACCCTGCGGTATCTTAAAATGGGTTTCCGAACGGTACTGGGGAATGGCGTTCATCAATTCGGCCCAGATCGGCAGGGCAGCCGCCGCACCGGTGGCCTTAATCGAGTCCCCGTTGTCAAAACCCACCCAGACCAGAGCGAGAATATCCGGTGTATACCCCACAAACCAGGCATCTCTAAAATCATTGGTCGTCCCCGTCTTGCCGGCAACCGGCCAGGTAATCCCCCGCCATTGCAATGAACGGGCGGTGCCTTCCCTGACGACGCCCTGCAGCATACTGTTCATGATAAATGCTTCGGCCGGTGTAATCAACCGCTCGATATTCAAATGTTGATGCTCGAGAATCCGGTCATTTTCGTCCACCACGCCCTTTAACGATAGCGGAAACGGCTGCACACCCTCGGCTGCAAATACGCAATAGGCCCGGGCCAGCTCCAGGGGGATGACTTCAAAAGCGCCCAGGGCCAACGATGGGTAGGGTTTTATGGGTGTTGAAAAATTAAATTTGGCAGCCAGCCCTACAATCCGCTCAAGGCCGGTCTTCATGGCCAGGTCAACAGTGGCCAGATTGTAGGACTTTTTGAGCGCATCCTGCAAGCTAACCGTATATTCGGTCACCGGCTCAAAGTTTTGGGGATCCCATTGTTTTCCGTTAACCGTGTATGATTTCCGATCATTTGACAACAACGTCGTTGGGGTAAACTGCTCCAGTGCGCTTAGATAGACCAATGGCTTGAAGGCGCTTCCGGGTTGACGGCGGGCCTGGGTGATTCGATTAAACTGGCTGACGCTGTAATTGCGACCGCCCACCAGCGCCAGAATATGGCCGGTTTTAGGTTGCATCACCACAAGGGCGCCCTGAAGTTTTTCTTCAGGCGTTGCACGTTGCAGTTCCGGATTTGATTTTTCCAAGCGGGCCAGGCCCATTGCCAGGGCCTCTTCCGCGGCCAGTTGAACCTGGGTGTCGAGGGTGGTGTAAATGGAAAGCCCCAGGCTGGTCAGGTCTTCCGAGCGATACAGGGTGTTCAACTGCTCGGTCAGGTAGTCGATAAAATAGGGCGCTTTTTTATCGGCCGCCAAAAATCCGACGGCATTGATCGGCTGCTTGCGTGCCTCATCAAGTTCGGCCTGTGTAATCCATTCCCAGCGGTGCATGGCCTCCAGGACGGTATCTCTGCGGCTCTGGCAGCGTGCCATATCGCGATAAGGCGAATAATTATTGGGCGCTTTGATCAATCCGGCAATTGTGGCCGCTTCCGAAAGCGTCAGTCGCTTGACCGGTTTGCCAAAATAGAAATAAGACGCTTCGCCGATACCGTTGATGGCAACCGAGCCTTTTTGTCCCAGATAGATTTCATTCAGGTAAATTTCCAGGATTTCTCGTTTATCATATTTAAATTCGATAATCAGCGCCAGAATCAGTTCTTTTAGCTTGCGGATAAACGTTCGTTCGGGTGTCAGGAAATAGTTTTTAGCCAGTTGCTGCGTCAGGGTCGAGCCGCCCTGGCGGATGGCACCCTGGCGCAAATTGGTCATCACCGCTCGCAGAATGCCGCGCCAGTCGATGCCGTAATGCTGAAAAAAACGGTGGTCCTCTGCAGCCATCACAGCCTGAATCTGGTGCTCGGGGACCTGATCAATGGAGATCAGCTGTCGTCGCTCACGCTCATGGCCGAAAAACTGCATGATTTCCTCGGGCTCCAGTTCCATGATCGGAATCATTTGACCATTATCTTTACGGCGGATGGTACCGATTCTGCCTTCGCTGAAGCCGATTTGAGCTAAAAATCCGGCGCGTTCGGTCCAGGGGGTTTTAAGGTCATTTAGATAAATATCCAGCGTATGCGTGCGAATCCGGATCTCGCCTTTTTGGGAAGGCATTGTTTTCACACTGCGATAGCCTAAATTGAAGAGCTTCTCACTAAAGCGCACCGGGTTAATGTGCTGTCCCGGATATAAGAGCGTTGTATCCGAATAAACTGTCGAAGGAATGCTCCAGCGGCGGGCCGAAAATCGTTTTTCAACCTGGCCGGACAGGTGCCAGGCATAGATCATCAGTGCGATTCCCCCCAAAAGAAAAATGAGCAGGGTATATTTTATGATTCTTTTCAACATCAAGTTAAGGTAAGCCCTTTAACGTCTTAAACAATAGCAAAACATTTAATTGATCGCTCGTAGCTTCAATGCTGTCTAATAACGAATAACAAATAATCCATAGCCCTCAAATGAGAGTGAAACTCTCATTTGGGCTTTTGCCATCCACGCAGTCCCCAGACCAGGGATACGAGTGCCAGACCGCTAATTACGGCCGACACCAGGGCTGTCGCGTAAATGCCACCGGCCAGCCAGATGGGACCGCCGATCAGCGCGCCGACCACACGCCCGATCCCGGCCGAAGCCAGGTAGCTGGCCATCATCGTGGCCCGCGAAGCGGGCACCAGCTCGGTGAACAGCGAGAGGCTGGTGACGATCGTAAATTCAAATGTCAGAAATATGATAAACAGCCCTGTTAAAGCCATGCCTAAAGTCTGTCCCAGAAACGGCAGGATGCCATAGCAGATCAGACAGGCCGCCATGCCGCCGATCACCGATCGCTTCAGGCCCAGGCGATCAGCCAGAGCAGCTGTCAGGGATTCACCGGCCAGTTCGGCGATGCCGATAATGCTGGTTCCCAGGCCCAGCGCCACAATACTCAAGCCAAATTGTTTTTCCAGCCAGGCCCCGTAAACCACAAATAAATTATCATTTGCCACGCTAATCCAGAAGGCATACGAAAGTGCTCCCAGTGCAGCACGTTCCCGCAGCAGCTGCCGCCAGGCACCTTTGAATACGGGAGGCGCTTGACCGGGAGCCGGCCTGCGCCGGCCCTTTTCGACAACAATTCTGAGTACCAGAATACCCAGAACACCCAGACCCCCCATCGCGAAAAAAGGGGCCCGCCAACCCAGCCGGTCAATCAGAAGCGCGATCAGCGGAATGCCCAGCAGGGTGCTGCCCGCCCAGGCGAATTCGAGAAAACCGATCGCCATACCTCTGCGATGAAACGGGACGCGTTCGCTGACATAAGCCTGTAAGGCAGGGTCAAAGATGCTTTTGCCCAGACCGGCTAAAAATAGCGCCACCAGAACCACCCCGTAAAACGGAAACAGGCCCGCGGCAAACATCCCGGCCACCAGCAGGGTCATGCCGCTGAGCATCATTAAGCGATACCCCAGACGATCCGCAATCGGGCCGAAAAATAGCCCCAGAACCGCTGTGGCCTGATTGATCGCAATCAATGACGTGATGGCTGTCAGGGGCACACCTAATCCCCGGCTTAAGGCCGGGGCAAAAGGATAGGCAAACCGGCGCGCCGTGTTCAGCACCAGACGGCACAGGGTGGTCACCGCAATGCTCAGTGTTAAGCGCGAAACTGAGCCTGCGGTCGTGTCAGAGACGGGCTTCGTTGGCATGGTCGGTTACCTGTGGGTTTAGAACCTGAATCTTGTGCGAGCTGGAGGCTTTCACCTCATTAATTTTTTATGCAAGATTCAGGTAGAGATTATACTGCGTGCTGCGTTATGGTTTCAAACGCCGGGGGCTCATGCAGGTGTTTTTTGACATAGCAAAGATCCATCGCTTTGATGATTGCCGGAACGTATTTATCGGGAAAATCCGGCGGCAGCGTAAGATGCATAGTAATTTTGGTGACCATGTGGGTTTTTGGATGCGTTTCAAAATCCAGTACAAGTTTTAATTGAGTGGTATCGATTTTGCGCTTTTCACAAAAGTTCAGGGCATAAAGGCCCGCGCAGGTGCCCAATGAGGCAAAAAACAAAAAAGAGGGGGTCGGTGCAGAGCCTTCGCCGCCATCTTTTTCGCTCTGATCGGTTTTGATGGTAAAACCCTTGAAGTTCGCGTCGACTTTTTTACCGCCCGAAAAGCTGACTTCCAGTGCCATAATCGGTTCTCCTTATATTGTTTAAATATCAAAGTGATGAGCAATTCGATCCTATACGATGATAGCTTACTTACCACAGAGCGCACAAAGCCCACAGAGAGATGAAAGATTTATTTTAAAACGCTACTATTTTCTGTTTTTTAAATTTTATCTCTGTGATCTCTGTGGTGAAAACATCGTTCTTATCAATTCGATTTTATGAAGCTGCCAGCAGATACCACAAATAAGGGCTGCTTTCAATCATGCATCGGCGCATGACAATTGTTGCCGTGTGTTTTGTAATAAACTGTAATTATTTAGATTATTGTATTCATTTGGGTCAAGAAAAGTGCCATGTCGAAATTAAATTGAAAATCATTCAATATTATATTCAAGAAAAAGTAACCTTGAACCGATAATCTCAATATAATCCGCATTATAATTCAGCGAATTGAATTTAAAATCAATTCATTTCGCCCAAAATACAGCTGGATATATCAAATTCAGATAAGGAGTAGTCGAAAATGGAAGAAAACCAGATTACATGTCCTCAATGTGGCCTTGAAAATAATCCTCTTGCTGACGCATGTATGCAGTGTGGGATTATTTTCGTTAAAGATCCTGCCATGAAAGCAGCTGCGGCGGCTCTGGATGATGACAAAAGAAAATCCATCGAAGCGACCGAAGCTATCCTCGATGAGACCCAACCGCCTACTGAATTAGTCGCACCGAACAATGAAACCCTCAGTCAGCTGGATCCGATGAAGGAAACAGTTATGATACGCATTCCGAAACCGGAAGAGATCCCGCCGTCGGAAGCGGAATCCTCAGATTCAGAGGTCCCACAACCGGAAGAGAACAAGGAAACGCAAAATACGGAGATTGAGCTGGAGGCCATCGAAACCGACATAGAAGCTATAACAGAACCGAATGATACCGAATCACATATGTCCGGAGAAGTCAAAGCTGTTGAAGCAGCGAAACCGGAAGCATCGAAGACGGCTGAAATATCAACTGAATCTTCGGCTGATGTGCCTGCTGGCACGGTAAATGAAGCCTCTACCGGCGAAAAGGACCCGGATACAAAAGCCGACGCCAGGCAGGCGATCGTGGACTTCAAGAAGGCGGATCCTTCGCTGAAGCGTTTCTTCTCGTCTTCGTATGCGTACGCGGTATTTCCGACCGTGGGCAAGGGTGGTTTCGGTATCGGCGGCGCCTATGGTGACGGGATCGTTTTTCGCGGTGGCAAGGCGGTCGGTGAGACCAGTCTGACTCAACTGACCATCGGATTCCAGCTGGGTGGCCAGGCCTATCGTGAGATCATATTCTTCCGCGACAAGGCCACGCTGCAGGCATTCCAGCAGGGCAGTTTCGAACTCAGCGCGCAGGCCTCCGCGGTCGCTGCCAC
>Ga0209567_10000920_pt1 | contig 15829 bp, 16 predicted proteins | sample COG_12_FD_184756 | JGI IMG/M metagenome (GOLD analysis project Ga0209567, IMG submission 184756) | Pelagic marine sediment microbial communities from the LTER site Helgoland, North Sea, for post-phytoplankton bloom and carbon turnover... | ecosystem: Environmental > Aquatic > Marine > Neritic...
CTCGCGCGTTTCCGGTCCGCCGATCGAGTTGACCAGCACTTCGACCTCGCTGATCCCGAGGCTTGCGATGAAACCGACAACCATGTCGATCACTTCGGCATCGACGTACGGGCCCGGATCGCCGAAGACTTCGATCCCGGCTTGGTAGAACTGCCGGTAGCGCCCCTTCGCAGGCCGCTCACGCCGATACATCGGGCCGATATAATACCACTTCGTGACCGGCTCGCGGGCCTGCACGCTGTGCTGCACGTACGCGCGCACCGATGACGCCGTACCCTCGGGGCGCAGCGCGAGCGATTTCTCGCCCCGATCGGTGAACGTGTACATCTCCTTCTCCACGATGTCGGTCGTTTCGCCGATCGACCGCACGAACAGTGCGGTCGGCTCCACAATCGGGAAGCGCACTTCCCGGAACCCGTAGCCTTCGACTCGATTGCGGAACGCGTTCTCGAGGCGGTGCCATTTCGAGATCTCGTCCGGCAGGATGTCTTTCATCCCCTTGACCGCGCGGAGGCTCATGGCGTCCGGTTACTCGATGCGCCCGCTGCAAGCAAGGGCGAAGCCCCGTGGGCGATGCGCAGCATCGGTTTTACGGGGTCAGGGCTGCTTGCTGAACTTGACGAAGACGTAGTTGAACCCGTCTTTGCCCATCTTCTGAGTGATGTTCGGCGTGACGTCTTCACGCATCTCGAAAATCATCACCAAGTCCTTCTTGCCTTTGCGCTGCACGGTCGCCCGAGTCACCGGCGTGTCGAAGAACTGAGTCTCGAGCGGCAGGAAGTTGTTTTTGAGATGAACCCGCGTGTGGTGCAGGACCAACTCGAGGCGTCCGTCGGACTTCTTGGTTCCGAACTTCACCGGTTTCGACGTTTGGATGAAGAACCAGGAGCCGTCCTCCAACATCATGAAGCCAGGCCAGGTGAGCATGAGCGCCCCTTCGGGAATCTCGTCCGCTTTGGGCGGCAGGTTCTCGGAGGTCTCCGAGCCCGGGGTCACGCCCGCGTAAGAGGACTCTTCCGCCGAGGCGATGCCGGCCGAGCTAGCGAACAAGACGATGAACGCGATGATGGATCTCTTCCCCACGCTCTCAGGGTACGCGACCCTGCGCCCGGGGCCCAAATTTCGCTCTGGGACCCGAAATTTCGCGTGTCTCAGTGGCCCTTGCCGCCCTTGAGCAAATGGCCGACGCCTTCGCCGAGCCCTTCGAGGGTGAGCGGGAACATGTCGAACGCCTGTCGAACGTACTCGATGGTGTTTCCGGTCCAGTAGCGCTGCGGCTCGGGGTTGAGCCAGATGCTGCGGTGGTAGTGCTGGCTCAGCATCATGAGCCACTGCAGGCCTTCTATGCCCCGGTCGTCGCCGAGGTCGAGTGAGCCGCCGGCCGCAAGAAGCTCGTAGGGCGCCATGAGCGCATCGCCGACCATGATGAGCTTGTAGTGCGGGCCCGTCTCGTGGAGAAGGTCACGCACCTTGATCGGTGTGTCGAAGCGTTCGGTTTCGTACACGTGGCCGTAGACGCAGTTGTGGAAATAATAGGTGCGCAGCTCTTTGAAGTGGCTCGACTTCTTGGCCGCCGAAAAGAGCCGAGAGCACAGGTGCGCGAAGGGGTCCATCGAGCCGCCGACGTCCATCATCAATATGATGCGGGTGTTGTGGCGCCGGGGAGGGCGGGTGACCACCTCCAGCTCTCCAGCGTTCTGTGCCGTTGCATCGATGGTGCCTTCGAGGTCGAGCTCTTCCTCGCCACCTTCGCGCGCAAAGAGACGGAGCTTTCGGAGCGCGACCTGCATTTGGCGAACGTCGAGGGTGAGGTCCTGGCGGTACGGGCGATAGAGACGCGCGTCGGCAACCTTCACCGCGCTTCGGCCTCCACCGGAGCCTCCGATTCGAAAGCCCTTGGGCGCACGGCCGCTGTGACCAAAGGGCGAGGTGCCTCCGGTGCCGATCCACTTGTTCCCGCCGTCGTGCTGCTCGTCCTGCTCCGCGAGACGCTCTTCGAAGAGCTTGCGAAGCTCGTCGAGGTCGAGGTTCTCGACGAACTCGCGCTGCTCGTCGGTGAGCTCGGCCATGTTCTCTTTGGCCTGCTGCAGCCAGTCCCAAAGCTCGTCCTTGAGCTTCTTGGATTCGATCTCGATGCCCTTGAAAAACGAAAGAAAGGCTTCGTCGAATGAGTCGAGGTGCGCCTCGCTGTGAATCATCACCGAGCGGGCAACATTGTAAAAACCGTCGAGCGAGCTGTCGTGAAGTCCGGCTTTCAGTGCTTGAGCGAGCGCGATGACCTCTTGCGTCCCAACCGGGACGCCGCGGCCGCGAAGCTCATACATGAAAGGGACTAGGATTTTAGCTTCTCCATTGGCGGCCGCCCGACAGCTGATCTGCGAAGGCGACGAGGTCTTGTTCTTTCTTGAGCAAGGCGCCCAGGAACGGAAGATTTTCTTCGAGCTTCACGCTGTCGATGCCGGCGCGCTGAAGAACCGCGATCCAGTCGACGAGCTCGCTGGTGCTCGGACGCTTGCGGAGACGTCGCATGCTCCGGATTTCGTAGAAGGTCTTGAGCGCTTGCTCGACGAGGCTTTCGTGGACCTTGGGGTGATGGACCTGGACGATCTCGGTCATCAGCTCCGGCGTTGGGAAATCGATGAAGTGAAACACGCAGCGTCGAAGGAACGCGTCGGGCAATTCCTTCTCGGCGTTGCTGGTGATGATCACGATGGGACGTTGCGCGGCGACGATGTCTTGCTGTGTTTCGTCGACGTGAAACTGCATCCGATCGAGCTCGTTGAGGAGATCGTTCGGGAACTCCACGTCGGCCTTGTCGATTTCGTCGATCAGTAGAACCACGCGCTCTTTGGCGTCGAAGGACTCTCCCATCGGGCCTAGCTTGATGTACAGGCTGATGTCATTGACGTCCTTGTCTCCAAACCGGGAGTCGTAGAGACGCTGCACCGTGTCGTACACGTAGAGGCCGTCTTGAGCGCGGGTCGTGCTCCGGATGTTCCAACGAATCAGGGGGAGGCCGAGTGATTCGGAGACCGCTTCGGCCAGAAGGGTCTTGCCCGTGCCGGGCTCGCCGCGAATCAGGAGCGGCCGCTCGAGTACGACCGCGCAGTTCACCGCCGACTCGAGCGCCTCGCTGGTGAGATAAGTAGAAGTGCCGGAAAAACGTCGAAAATCGTCTGCCATGAAGCGGAAATGTATCACGCTCCGGCAGATTGGCGACCGAGAGGGCGGCGGGCAGGCGGGTGCTGCAGGGGTGCAGGGCCGCGGGCCGTGACGGCGTCAGCGCCAGCGCCAGTGTCAGCGCCAGTGCCAGTGCCAGTGCCAGTGTCAGCGTCAGCGTCAGAGTCGGTGACCGTGGCCAGGACCGCGTCGGAAAGCAGACACATTCCGACGCGTTAATTAGCCGGGCGGGTGGATTACCACCCCCCTTGACAGTCCCCAGACCACAACGAATAGTAGCGCGTTCTTGTGGCCTGGGAGGGTCGCTTGGCCGTCGCCTATCACGCTGAATTCAATGTCTACCTTCGTCCTAAAGATCCAGGACCTCGACGAGGCCGGGAAGGATTGGAACTTTGCCATCGGCACGGATTGGTTGGCGTCCGCGCTTGCCGAGACTGAGCTGAGCGCAGGGGCAGAGGACGGCCGGCTGACCGTGCATGCGCAGCTGACCGGCATGGATGTGCTCGTTCAGGCGCATGTCGAGGCGGAGCTCGCCGCGACCTGCGCGCGTTGCCTGGCCGACGTTCCAATCACCGTCGACCTGCCGCTCACCGCACTGTTCAGTCCGGAGCACATGCGCCCGCACGGGAGCGATGAGATCGACGTTCAGTTGGACGAAGTCAATCGGGATTACTACAGCGGTGCCGAGGTCGTCTTGGACCCGATGGTACGCGAGTACTTGCTGCTCGAAGTGCCGATGAAACCGCTTTGCTCCGATACCTGCGAGGGAATTGCGATTCCGGATCATCTTCGGCCTCCCGACGAGGTCTTTGGGCATGCGGCGCCCGATTCGCGCTTCGCTCCCCTACTCAAACTCAAAGAAGCACTTACGAAGAACGAGGAATGATTCCGTGGCAGTACCGAAACGCAGAACCAGCCCGATGAAGCGCGACCAGCGACGCGCCAATCACGACAAAATCACCGCCCCGAACGTGAGCGCATGCCCCAACTGCGGCGATGTGATGCTTCCGCACCGGGCGTGCCCAGCCTGCGGCTTCTACAAGGGTCGGCAGGTGATCAAGGGCAAGAACGAAGAGCTCGAGTAGCGCGTGTTCGATCTGGCCGAGAAAATCGCCATCGTGACTGGGGGGTCACGAGGCATCGGCCGGGCGACCAGCATTGCACTCGCGCAGGCCGGCGCCCTCGTCCTCGTCAACTACCGCTCGAACGAAGAGGCTGCACGGGAAACCCTGCGGCTCATCGAAGAGGCCGGCGGGCAAGCCGAGCTCGTCGCCTTCGACGTTGCTGACCCCGATTCAGTAGACCGAAGCATTAAAGAGGCCGTGACACGGCACGGGCAAATCGACATTCTCGTCAACAACGCTGGAATCTCGATCGACCAGTTGTTGTTGAGAGTGTCTGCGAAGGACCTCGCGATGACTTGGGCGACGAATGTGAATGGAGCGGTGTACTGCGCGAAGGCTTGCATTCGCCCGATGATGAAGAAGCGCTGGGGGCGCATCATCAACCTTTCGAGCGTGGTGGCGGAGTCCGGCAACGCCGGCCAGGCGGTCTATTCCGCGTCGAAGGCGGCCCTCTTGGGCCTCACGCGCTCGCTCGCTCGCGAATACGCCTCTCGGGGGATCACCGTGAACGCCGTGGCCCCGGGCTTCATCGAGACCGATATGACTGCAGATCTGCCGGAGGCGGCCAGGCAGGGTATCGTGGATCAGACGCCGTTGGGCCGAATTGGCCGCCCCGAAGAGGTCGCCGCTGCAGTTGTGTTTTTAGCAAGCGAGGAAGCGGGCTATATCACCGGGCAAGTAGTCCGAGTCAATGGAGGCATGCACGTCTAAGGCGCGCATGACGGAGGAAGCAGATGGACATCGCGGAGAAGGTCAAAGAAATCGTGTCGGACAAGCTCGACGTCGACGGGGCCGACATTCAAGAAGAGCAAGACTTCATCGAAGACCTCAAGGCCGACTCACTCGCGATCGTCGAAGTGGTCTTGGCCCTCGAGGAGCAGTTCGAGATTGAGATTCCGGACGAGGACACGGAGAAAATCAAGACGGTCCGCGACGCGATCGAATACATCAAGGCGCACAAGGGCTAGCAGTCCACTGCGCCTCCTTCACCGGGCGGGTCGATGCGGCGAGTAGTCATCACAGGCGTGGGCACCGTAAGCCCGTGCGGCGCGGATACCGCAACCACTTGGAAAAACGTTTCCGAGGGGCGGAGCGGTATCGCGCGCATTGAGGGGTTTGATCCCAGTGACTTCGCTTCGCAGATCGCTGGCGAGTGCAGTGACTTCGATCCGCTTCAGTACATGCCGAAGCGGCGCCTGCGTGAAGCCGCGCGTTTCATCCAGCTCGCCATTGCGGCCAGCGCCCAGGCGATCAAGGGCTCGGGCTTCGATCCCAGTGATGAAGAGAAGGAGCGAGTCGGCACGTTCATCGGCGTTGGCTTCTGCGGGCTCGAGGTCTTCGAGGACACCTGCAAGACCCTCTTCGACAAGGGACCGCGCCGGGTGTCGCCGTACTTCATTCCCTCGGTGATTTCCAATCTTGCGCCCGGCCAGGTCACCTTGGACTGGGGGTTCAAAGGGCCGAGCTACACGCATACGAGCGCCTGCGCTTCGGGCGCGCATGCGATCGGGGATGCGTTTCGCTGGATTCAGCGAGGCGAAATCGACGCTGCCGTCGCAGGTGGCGCCGAGGCTGCGGTGACGCCAATCGGCGTGGCCGGGTTCACGTCGATGCGTGCGCTGTCGCGGCGCAACGACGAGCCCGAGCGTGCGAGCCGCCCCTTCGACGCCGATCGCGATGGCTTCGTGATTGCCGAGGGTGCGGGCGTGCTGCTTCTCGAAGAGCGCGAGGCGGCGATAGCGCGCGGTGCCGAGATCATTGCTGAGATCGTCGGCTATGGCGCGACGTCGGACGCGCATCACATGGTGCAACCCGCGCCGGAGGCCGAAGGCGCCCAGCGCGCGATGAAGCTCGCGATCGCCGACGCCAAGCTCAATCCGGCCGACATCGACTACATCAACGCCCACGGGACTTCGACGCCGCAGGGCGACGTCGGAGAGCTTCAAGCGATTCGCAAGGTGTTCGGTGCGCATGCCAGCGATGGGCTCGCAATTTCGAGCACCAAAAGCATGAGCGGGCACTTGCTCGGCGCGGCAGGTGGGCTCGAGCCGGTTCTGTGCGCGCTCGCCATGCGCGACGGTCTGATGCCGCCGACGATCAACCTCGACAAGCCCGATCCGGCGGCAGACGGGATGAACTTGGTCCCCAACGAGGCTCAAGAGCGACCGATTCGAGCCCTGATGAACAACTCGTTCGGCTTCGGCGGTACCAACTGCGCGCTCGTGCTAAAGGCCCCTTAGCCATGGCCAAGACCCTCATTGTCGGTTCCGACCACGCAGGCCTGGAACTCAAGCGCGAGCTCTCGGCCGCGGCCGCCGAGCTTGGTTACGAAGTCGTCGACCTCGGCACGAACAGTAGCGATTCCACCGACTACCCGGACTACGCGCACCAGGTCGCAAGCGCGGTGGCGCGCGGGGAGGGGCTTGGGCTTCTCGTTTGTGGCACCGGAATCGGCATGTCGATGGCGGCGAATCGTCACGCAGGGGTACGCGCTGCGCTTTGCGGCGACGTGTTCAGCGCGTCGATGAGTCGTCAGCACAACGACGCCAACCTTCTGTGCGTAGGCGCGCGGGTCGTTGGTCCCGGCCTGGCAGCGGAAATTCTCAAGGCCTTCTTGAGCCATGCCTTTGAAGGCGGCCGCCATGAGCGCCGCGTCAAGAAGATCGAACCTTCTGCATGAAGGTCGAGCAAGACGAACGCTTTCGCGAGCAGCGCGAACGATTTCGGCTCAAATGGAACTGCGAGGATTGCGTGTTGTTCGATCCGGCGAGAGGCTGTGCGCATGGCTTTCCGACGCACCGGCATCGGAAGTCGCGCTACGATGATCCGAGCGCCGCGCTGCTGTTCTGCAAAGACTTCGAGCTGACTTAGCTGCGCTGGAGTCTCGCCATTCCGGCAAAGAGGGCCAGAACATCGGCCGGTTCCCTGTCTCCAGCGAAGTCGCGGTAGAGGGTATGCACGTTGACGTAGCTGCGTTCGGCATCGAGCCAGCCTTTGAACTCGTCCAAGGTGATGTCGCGGACCGCTTCTTCGACGCTCATTCCGGCGTCGTAGCGGCGACGCGCCTCCGTGGTTAGCAGCTCGAGATAGCGCAGCATCGCTGCGATACCGGACTTGTCGGTGAGAGGACCGTGACCAGGAACGACGGTTTCGATGTCCATCTCGAGCAGGCGCCGTAGGGCGGCGATCCAATTCGACACGGGTCCTTCCCAAACGACCGGATGAGACTGATTGAAGAGGATGTCCCCGGTGAAGAGCGTCTTGTCGCCCGGGACCCAAACCACGGCGTCCCCTCGCGTGTGTGCCGGGCCCACTTCGATGAGGATGACCTTCTTGTCGCCCACCTGGAGCTCGAGCTCACCTTCGAAGGTACGGTTGGGCAGGGTCAGCTCGACGCCCGCGAAGTCGAAAGGGGCGAAGCCAGGCAGCGCAAGCGGCCCTGCGTCCGCGAGAAGGGCGACCCTATCGATTCCGACGGCGTTGAGAGCCTTGCCAATCAGCCTGCCGCCCGCGCCGAGAGCGCCGATGATCGAAGCGGCCCGCAGCAAGAGTTGATTGCGGCTCGGAGGGGCTTCTCGAAGATCTTCGACGCAGCCCGGAGTTCCGATGATCTCGGCATCGGCGACCAGTGCGTTCCCATAGCAGTGGTCCCCGTTGCCGTGCGTGTTCACGACGGTGCCGATTCGAGACGCTGCCGGAGTCGCGCGGCGCATCTCCTGGAGCATCTCGGCGGTGAGCTTCTGGTCGAAAAGGGTATCGACCAGCAAGCTTTGACCGCCATCGGTGATCAGGCCGGCATTGCTCCAGCCCCAGGACCCTGGAAGCTGCGTGTAGGCGTAGATTCCATTGCCGACCTCGTGCAGTTCTTTGAGGACCGCTTCTGCCACGGGATACCTATCCCAGACGCGGGAGGAGTTGAAAAGAGGAAACCCGGGACTGGCCCGGGTTGCCCCGACGACCACGCCGACCCGGGCCCGGTCGCGAAACCGGGTCCGGTCGGGCCGTCGCGGCCTATGGTGCGCAGGGTGGTAGGACTCCGATGGTCGAGAACTCCGTCATGAAGATGTTGTCCTGGAAGCAGTTGTTGTGGTCGCCGAGTGTGAGCAACGTGAGGTCGGCCGCGAAACCCTGGAATGGGCCGGGATCCGGCATCGTTGCATTGTTCACGAGGTTATTCCCCACGACGCTGTTGTTCTCGGCGGCCTGGTCCGCGAGGAATTCGGGCGTAATGGTGGAATCGAGCGCGCAGTCAAACGGGGTCATTTGGAAGGGGAGGCAGTAGTCGACGACGGCAATCCCAACGAAGTCGTTGTTCTCGACCAGATTCCCCGAAACCACTGACTCGTCCACGCCCACATAGAGGATGCCCTGGCCCCTCGGGATGAAGGAGAGAATGGAGCCCGGCCGGGCAGTGTTCTCTTTGTTGTTGTCGTGGAACCAGTTGTTGTAGAGATCGATGCGCTTGGCGCTATCTTTATTGTCGTAAATGTCCGGCAACAGCAGGATCGCGGCGCCGATCGAGTTGTCAAAAGCCTCGTTGTCGATGACCAGGATGTCATCGCTGTTCGAGACCTCGATGCCGTTAACGCTCCCTTCCACGACGTTGCCTTGGACCAAGACGTACTCGGAGGTCTCGACCCAGAGTCCGCTATCCAAATCCGAGCCCTTGGAGTAGCTGTCGCGGATGACGCCATTCTTCGAGAGGACGGGGAAAATTCCATAGTTCCTGTTGTCGATGGACGTGACGTCGTCGAACACAAAGCCGTCAACGTGCTCGGTGTTGAGGCCGTTGTTCCTGAAGCCTTGGATCGTGATGCTTTCGATCACGATGTCGTAGATCCACGGATCGTCGTCGGTCGGGATGAGCACCGGCACGTCGGGGTGCAGGGGGAAGGGCGGCCCCATGTCGGTGTGACAGCCCATGCAGTCGGTCGACTTCAGCGGTTCCGAGCCCGGCCGGTCAGGCTGCATGGCCGCGGGAACCTCCGGCGGCCTAATGACGATACCATTGCGCTGACCGTTGGTGCTCCTGATGATCACGCGCTTGTTCTTGTTGCTCTGCCCGACCAGGTGGATGCCGCTCTTGGTGATGTTGAGGGCGTTTGTCGGGTTACAGGGCTCTTCGTAGACGCCACCGTGGACGAAGATCCGAGTGCCCTCTTGTGCCCGGTCGATAGCTTCCTGAATCGACTGACCCGGCTTGACGACGATCGTGCCTCGCTTGAACTGACCTGGGGGAATCGGGTCATGGCCCGGAGTGCAGTCCCCTCCCGTGCCGCCAACTCCGCCCATGCCACCGGCGCCACCCATGCCGCCGGCGCCACCCATGCCGCCGGCGCCACCCATGCCGCCCATGCCACCCGTTCCATCCGGATCGTACGACCCGATGCCACCTGGCGGGGGCACCGTGTCGGTGTTGCCGTTTTGGAAGAAGACCATGCTCGTTGGCGTTGTCCAGCCCGGCTGCGTGCTCGCAAGGATCTCATCCCAGTTTGTAAACGCACCACTGTCCATGTCGGAGTTTAGATCCTCAGTGCATTCGAACGCCGCGTTGAGGTCGCCCTGGCCGCAACCCCCAATGTCCAGCGCCGACTTGAGGTCCCAGCCGTACCCGTTCCAAGGTTGGGGGGTGTCGAGGTGGCATAGCAAGCAGTCCGCGTTACCCGGAATGTCGCCGTACTTCATGATCCAAGCGTCCTTTATGCCGGCGTTCGCACTCGCCGGCGCGGCGTTGAAAAACGGGACAACGAGTGCCGCGCCCAGGACGAGCGTGCACGAAGTCCACAATCTTGTGAAAGCAGATGTGCCCATGATCAACTCCAGCGCGCAGGGTGTAACGGTTAGGGGACGGCGTGACGACGATCCAACTGCGCGAACTCATCGGTTACCATGACACGGCCGATACGATCAATGGTCAGTTCCGGACGCGCATGCCGCGGCGCGGCAAGGCGCGGGCGCTGTGCGGCCCTGGCGCGGAAGGGGCTCGAATCTGATACTCGCGGATCGAGGTCGCGAGGAAACGACGGGCCTGGCGCTCGCGAGGCCCCTCGCTTTGTTGGGGAATCGCGGAGCGGGGCCCTAGGATTTCGCCATGGGATCGATCGACGTGCGCGCTTCGTTGCGGGTGGCTGCGCTCTTGTTTTGCGTTGCTGGGTGCCAAGGTCCGGGCACGTGCAACCGTGACGACGTGAAACAGGCAAGCGCTGTCGCGGAGCAACCGGTGCCCGGCAGCGTCGGCAACGACATCTACGAGGTCATCCCGCGCGGTCCGTTTCACCTCGACGAGGCGCTGAAGACCAAGGCTCCTGAGCCTCGAAGGGCGTCACCCAAGGCACCGACGGTCGTCCTGGCTGTCCTCGATACAGTGCGGGCGGACCATGCGTCGCTCTGCGGATACGGGCGCAAGACGACCCCTTACCTCGAGGCACTGAAAGCGCGCGGCGCAGTGTACAGTTGCCGCGCGTACACCCCGGGGGACTGGAGCCTGCCAACGCACGCCAGCTACTTCACGGGCGTCTCGGTCGCGCGGCACGGTGCCCACTACGCCCACGACGCCAAAGACGAGAAGGGGAAGCGCGTGCGTTCGCTGTACGTTTACCCCCTTCGCGACGACGTCCGGACCTTGGCCGAAGACATGCGAGCGCGCGGCTACCAGACCGTGCTCGTGAGCGACAACGGGCTACTCGGCGAGGCCGGCCTGCAGCGCGGCTTCTCGGTCGTTGCGACGCGCCCGAGGAAACACGACCCACGGGCCGACTGGGTGCCGCCCACACTCCGTCGCGTGCTCGCGGAGGAAGTGGTCCCTTCGAAGCCCTTGTTTCTCGTGCTCAACTTCCTTCAGGCGCACGACCCCTGGATCGCGCCCGATCCAAAGTTGGGTTGGGACTTACTCGACCCTCAAATGCTGCCCGCGGACTTCAAGACGGATTTCGGCCTCTATCTGCGAGGCAGGCTGAAGCCGGGCGACGAGGGCATGCTGCGCCACCAACTCATCGACCTCTATGACTACGGGGTCTACCGTGAGGATCAGGCGTTGCAGCACACGCTGTCCACGCTGGAACGTGCAGGTTGGCTTCAGGGGGGCTATCGGATCGGGATTACCGCGGACCACGGCGAGATGCTCATGGAGCACGGCATGTGGCGGCATCTCTTCGTGTACGAGGGCAACACCCGCGTTCCGTTCCTGTACTGGACCAACGGCGCTCCGCCGGAGCTCCCCGAGCCGTTCCCTGCGATCGCGGTTCACTCCTTGTTGCGCGACGGCAGGCTACCCGATCCCATGCCCGCAGTGGAGTCGGTTGCGATCCCAAACCCCGACGGGCGGCATCGGAAGGGCTCCACTTCGAAGCCGGCGGCGGCCATGTGGTTTGGGGATGAGAAGCTCGTCTGGATGGGCGGCACGTACATGCGCATCGATCTCGCCGAGGATCCCGGCGAGCTCGCACCGGAGCCCCTCGGCGATCATCCCAAGCGCGCAGAGCTCGAGGCTTTGGTTGCGGCGATCGAGTCCGGAAAGAACCGACAGGAAGACGTAGACCCGGCCGTCGTCGAGCAACTCCGGGCGCTCGGCTATGTCGAGTGAACCGAGCTGGAGCGGCCACGCTTCGGAGGCACTGCCCGGCGTTTCACCAATCGCATCTGCAAGTCTTTCGCCGCGCGAAGCGTGACAGCCGGCTGGAGCTCGAGGGTTTGGCCGGGGAGCAGCTCGAAACGGTACTCGCGGATCAAGGCCGCGAGGACCAGGACCGCCTCCATCATCGCGAAGTGGTTGCCGATGCAGATGCGCGGGCCTCCGCCGAAAGGGAAGTACGCGTACTTGTGAATCGACTTGGCAGGTTCGGGAAGCCAGCGGTCGGGGTCGAAGTATAGTGGGTCGGCAAAACACTTCGCGCTTCGGTGGGTGACCCACTGCACGAAAAGCAGGGTGTCGCCCTTCGAAAAGGTGTAGCCGCCGAGCTCGAAGTCCTCTCGAAGCTGTCGGCCGATCGTGTACACCGGCGGGTAGAGGCGCATCGACTCCTTGATGACGCGCTCGGTGTACTCGAGGCGTTCGTAGTCCTCGGAGTTCGCGCGACGATCAGCCAGGACGGTGGAAGCCTCTTCGTGCACCCGCGCCTCGATCTCGGGATGCTCGGAAAGCAAGTAGAGCGTATTCGCGAGCGCGATCGAGGTGGTTTCATGGCCCGCGAGAAAGAGGGTGATGCACTCGTCGCGGAGCTGCTGGTCGCTCATAGCGGTGCCGTCTTCGTCCGACGCGTGGAGCAGCGCGCTCAAGAGGTCGCCCCGGTCTTCACCGCTCCGGCGCCGATCCTCGATGATGCCGGAGACGATGCGATCGACGTTTCGGACGGCTTTGCGAAACCGGAACATTCGAGGGGAGGGCCACCACTCGGGCGATTGAATCGGGCTCTCGAGCACGTCGGTGTAGAAGTCGCTGATGACCTTGAGCGCATCACCGACCTCCCGCGCCGTCCCCCGCACGTCCGCATCGAAGAGCGTCCGGCCGACGATGTCGAGGGTGAGCTCGGCCATCGCCTGGTGAATCGGGATCACCTGCCCGTCGCTCCAGTCGTCGAGCGAGCGATGCGCAGCAGCGACCATCGAATCGGCGTAGGTTCGAATCCGGCGCGGGATGAATGCATGCGCGACCAGTTTTCGCTGGGTTCGCCAGAGCGCGCCTTCGCTCGTCACCAAACCCTGCCCGAGCACACGTGCCAGCTCGTGTGTGAAGCGGTCTTTGTGCATGACGCTGTGCCCCTGAGCCAAGCTCTGTTGGATGAGCTCCGGGTCCAGAACCAAGACGTAGCGCTCCGACAGAATCGGCAGGTCTACCAGTGGGCCGTACTTTGCGGCCGCGGTCATGTACCCGAGCTGGTCGCGCATCATGCCGCGCAAGTTGCCGAGGCCGAGGCGGTTCGGAGGGCCTGGCGGTCTCCCGTGCTTAGGCATGGAAGAAGCGCATCATGATGTCGATCATCTTTGGGACATCCGATGCGGCGGCGACTTCGCGGCAGGAGTGCATGGAGAGCATCGGGTTGCCGGCGTCGACCGTGCGAATGCCGAGCTCGGCGGCGGTGATCGGGCCGATGGTGCTGCCACATCCGAGGTCGGAGCGAACGACAAAACGCTGTGTGGTCACGTCGGCCTCCCGTGCCCAACGTTCGAAGCTCGCCCAGCTTTCGCCATCGGTGGCGTACGATTGATTGACGTTGATCTTCACGACCGGGCCGCCGCCGAGCACGGGTTGGTGCATGGGCTCGTGCAGGTCGACATAGTTCGGGTGAATCGCGTGGGACATGTCCGCCGAGATCAAGAACGACCGGGCGACGGCGCGGTGGAAACCCTCGGTCGAGCCACCGGCGAGGCGCTGCAAGCAGCTTCGCAAGAAGTCCGATGCGGCTCCCTGTGCACTGCGGCTCCCGACCTCTTCATGATCGTACAAGACGATCCCGCGGCTGATCTCGGCGCCGCGTTCGGCCGCGAGCAGGGCGCTCAGGCCTGCATGACAGCTTGCGAGGTTGTCGATGCGAGCCCCGTGGATGAACTCCCGGCTCACGCCGCTACGCGTGGCCGGCTGCACGTCGTACGCCATCAAGTCCCAAGCGATCACATCCTCGCTCTTGACGTCACCAAGCTCTTCGGCGAGCAAGACACGAAGATCGATTTCTCCGACCTCGTTCAAGCTGACGATCGGTGCCATGTGCTTTTGTGCGTTCAGCTTGAGGCCCTCGCTGTTCACCTTACGGTTCAGATGAATCGCCAGCGATGGCACGCGGAGCAGCTCGCGTCCGAAATCGACGAGCCTTGCGCGCCCGTCCGCGAGCGACACCCGCCCGGCAAGCGAGAGGTCACGGTCGAGCCAGCTGTGCAACAGGACCCCGCCGTATGGCTCGACGCCAAGTTGCCCGTACCCCGCCTTCTTGAGCTCGGGGTTCGGCTTGACCCGGAGGTTTGGTGAATCGGTATGCGCGCCGACCAGGTGAAACCCAGCTTCCTGTGCCGGAGCGCTTCCCAGGTGAAATGCTGCGACCGAACCGCCGCCGCGCACGACGTAGACCTTGTCTCCCGCATCGACTTCCCAGGCGTCTGCCTCACGGAGGCGGCGATAGCCCTGTGTTTCCAGGCGCGCGACCGTTTGGGCGACCGCGTGGAATGGGGTGGGGGAAGCGTTGATGAATTCGAGGAGATCCTGAACTGGCACTGGGTTCCCTTACTTTGCGAGCGAGCGGACGCCGGCGCGATGAACTTTGCCGGGTAGCTCGCGGCCGACGATGGCTTCGGCGACCTGGCCGGCTTGCCAGAGTCTCTCGAGGTCGATTCCCGTTTCGATGCCCATCCCATTCAGGGTGTACACCAGATCTTCGGTAGCGAGGTTGCCCGCTGCGCCGGGTGCGTAGGGGCAACCGCCGAGCCCGGCCACCGAAGCGTCAAAGGTGGTGATGCCGGCCTGTAAGCCGACGAGCACGTTGGCGAGCGCAGTCCCTCGGGTGTCGTGCAGGTGAAGGGCGATTTGCTCGAGCGGCAGCTCGGCCGTGAACAGCCCGAGAATCTCTTCGGTTTGAACCGGTGTGCCGACCCCGATCGTGTCGCCGAGTGAAACCTGATAGCACCCTGCACCGAGCAGACGCTTTGCCAGCTCGAGGCCGCGCTTCGGGTCGACGTCTCCTTCGTAGGGGCAACCCCACATCGTCGAGACGTATCCGCGGACCTTCAGTCCCGCGGCGACGGCAGGCCCGATGACGGGCTCGAAGGCCTTCAGCGTCTGCTGGATCGTCTTGTTGACGTTCTTGCTGTTGTGGGTCTCGCTTGCGCTCACGAAGACCGCGATCTCGTCGACCTTCGCGGCGAGCGCGCGATCGAGGCCGCGGGCGTTGGGGCAGAGGCCGGCGTAGGTGACGCCCGGCCGACGCTCGATCATCCGGCAGACCTCGTCCGCATCGGCCATTTGAGGGACCCACTTCGACGCCACGAAGCTTCCTACCTCGAGCCGACTGATACCGGCATCGACCAGGGCTTCGATCAGCCTGACTTTCGCGTGGGTCGCCACTTGGGCGCTCTCGTTCTGCAGGCCGTCCCTCGGGGACACCTCGTATACGGATACGCGGATCGGAAGCTTCGAAGAGCGGGTCATGTCCTTCCTCTACAGCGCCGCGGGCCTCGTGAAAAGCCGGTGGAGGTCCTGCAGACACCTAGCCCCGGCGGCGGAATTGGTAGATACTCCGGCCGCCATGGCCACCCTGACCGCCTTGATGCTCGCTACTCCCCTGTTCGGTTTGTCCCTGCACGTCGATGCATCGATGCTCGAAGCCCCGGCAGCGGCGATCGAGCCCAGCGTCGTTCTCGCCATCGAGGTCTCCACCGACCTCGACGAGCCCGGCGAGCCGACCACGGCCGATCTCGTTCGCAAGCGAAACAAGGTCAAGAAGGTCCACAAATGGTTCGGGATCGCTACCTGGTCGCTGATGACATTGTCGGTCGTGTCGGGATTCATTCAGTTCCACAACCAGTACGGATGGTGGCAGAGC
>Ga0209567_10000922_pt1 | contig 15825 bp, 13 predicted proteins | sample COG_12_FD_184756 | JGI IMG/M metagenome (GOLD analysis project Ga0209567, IMG submission 184756) | Pelagic marine sediment microbial communities from the LTER site Helgoland, North Sea, for post-phytoplankton bloom and carbon turnover... | ecosystem: Environmental > Aquatic > Marine > Neritic...
CACGGGGACCAACGGCAAGGGGTCTTGCGTCGCGATGGCTGATGCATTGCTGCGCGCCGCGGGTTTTCGTGTTGGTGCCTACACCTCGCCGCACATCATCGATTACAACGAGCGTATCTCACTAGAGGATGGGCGCGCGGACGACGCGCAGATCGTTGCAGCCTTCGAGAAGATCGAGGCCGTTCGCAACGATGTGCCGCTCACCTATTTTGAATACGGCACGCTGGCTGCACTGGTGCTCTTTACGGAGGCTTCTCTCGATGTCTGGATTCTCGAGGTCGGAATGGGCGGGCGCCTGGATGCAACGAACGTCATCGATCCAACGGGAGTATTGATCACCAACGTGTCACTGGATCATTGCGATTGGCTGGGGGAGGACGTCGAGACGATAGCCGCGGAAAAGGCGGGCGTCATGCGCGCTGGCATCCCGGCGGTATTCGGTGCCCGGGAAGTACCGCAGGCGATTGTCGAGCACGCTACAACTACCGGGGCACGTCTGCTGCTGCGCGATCGCGACTATTCGCTCGATGGGGTGCCGCAACCGGGTCTTCGTGGCGAGTTCCAGGTCGGCAACGCGGCGGCTGTAATCGCGCTTCTGAAGGCTGCAGGGCTCGAAGCGGCGGCGAACGATGATTTGATTGCCGCGGTCTTGCCAACTGTTCACGTGACAGGGCGGGGACAGAGCATCGAGCGCGACGGTATTGAATGGTTGTTGGATGTCGCCCACAATCCGGCGGCGGCGCAGGCACTGGCCGGGACCCTGGCCTCGAAGCAAGACGCTGGGGCCACGACTGCCATCGTCGGGATGCTCGACGATAAGGACGTCGAAGGCAGTGTGCAGTTACTCGACGAATTCATTGATCGTTGGATAGCCGTGACGGCTGACAGTCATCGGGCGGTTCCGGCGCAGGAGCTCGCGCGAAGGATTGCCAATGCCTGCGGACGTCCCTGCCTCGTGGCCGAGTCACTGCCGGATGCGATGGAATCAGCGCGGCGCGATGCGTCGATAAATGACAAAATACTCGTTACGGGATCGTTCTACCTGGTTGGTCCCGTTCTGGAACAGCTATACTCGCGACCCCAATCATGATGGAACGTGCATTGAAAGAAAGAATTATCGGCGCAGTCGTACTCGTACTTGTCGTCGTGCTTGTCGTCCCGATATTCCTCGATGGCCCACCTGGTGACGGTGAAGTCGTCACGGAGCGTGTGCTGTTGCCGGGCCAGGAAGACCAGAAGACGCAGACCGTTGTACTGGATCGAGACCGTGACGATCCTGTTCCTGTTGCCAGTTCGCCGGAACCGGCCAGGCAGGAGCCGGCACCTGAGGAACCGCAACCGGTGGTCGTTCAGGAGCAGCCGGAACCCGAAACCACGACGCCGAGGCCGGCGCCCGAGCCTGTCAGGGAGCCTGTGCGCGAGGAACCGGCTGGGTCGACGACGGGCATGTGGGCGGTCCAGCTCGGCAGCTTCTCCGACAAGGACAACGCTGAGAAACTGGCCGCTGATTTGCGCAAGCAGGGCTACGCCGCGTTCCTGAGCGAAGTGGCGACGGACTCGGGTCAGCTGCATCGTGTGCGCATCGGACCACAAAAGGATCGCGAGAGCGCCGAGGCGATGGCCAGCCGCTTGCTAAGGGTTGGTCACAAGGGTCAGGTTGTCCCGCACCCGTGATATCATCCCGTTCCATCCTAGCCCGTAGCCCGCCGAACTGAGACGACATCTCCGATGCCGATCGCCGACATTCTCATCGCCGTCGCCCTGCTTGTTTCCGTTGGTGTCGGGATCTGGCGCGGCCTCGTCAAAGAGGCAATCTCGATTGTGGCGCTGTTGTTCGCTATCTGGGCTGCGTTGTATTTCGGTCCTTCAGTCGGGGACGTGTCGCAAAGCTGGATTAGCTCCGACGAACTGCAAATGTGGTTCGGGCGTGTCCTCGTTTTTGCTGTCATCCTGTCGCTCGGCGGCTTGCTGAGCTGGGGCATCTCGAAACTCGTGCGGCTGTCGGTTCTGAGCGGCATGGACCGCATGCTCGGCGGACTGTTCGGCATTGTGCGCGGCATCATCCTGATTTCCGTACTCATCATTGGCGGCCAGTTCGCAGGCTTCGACAATGATGACTGGTGGGAGGATTCGAGGCTGATCCCGCATCTCCAGGTCGTAGCCGACTGGATCAAGGTCATGGCCCCGGTGGGGCTCGAAATTATTACTCCGGACGAGGCCGCGGACTCGTTGCCGGTCGATATCCCGATCTAAGTCTGAGGAAGACTGAACTATGTGTGGCGTTGTTGGAATTGTAAGTGCACAGCCTGTGAACCAGGGCTTGTACAACGCATTGACCGTACTGCAGCATCGCGGCCAGGACGCCGCCGGCATCGTGACCTGGAGCGAGGAGCACGGGCTCAAGCAGCGCAAGAGCAATGGGCTCGTGCGCGACGTATTCCGCCAGCGGCACATGGACAGGCTGAAGGGGCACGTCGGCATAGGCCATGTCCGTTACCCGACAGCGGGCGGTGCCAGGTCGTCCGAGGCGCAGCCTTTTTACGTGAATTCGCCGTACGGGATATGCCTCGCGCACAACGGCAACCTGACGAACTACGACGAGCTGGCAGACATGCTGATCCGCGAAGATCGCCGCCATCTCGCGACCAATTCCGATTCCGAGGTATTGCTCAACGTGTTCGCGCATGAGCTGCAGACCCGCGTGAACGGGAATCCGACGCCGGACAATGTGTTCGACGCGGTCGAGGCCGTGCACCGGCGCTGCAAAGGTGGTTACGCGATCGTCGCGATGATCATCGGCTTCGGCATTGTGGCATTTCGTGATCCGCACGGTATTCGTCCGCTCATCCTCGGGGAGAGGGGGTCGGGTGGCTCGAGAGACTACATGGTCGCCTCGGAAAGCGTCGCACTCGATGCGCTGCAGTTTGAGCGCGTCCGCGATCTGCGGCCGGGTGAGTGTATCTACGTCGAGAATGACGGCGTGCTGAATTCACGCGACCACCCGGGCGAAATACGGCACACGCCCTGCATCTTCGAGTACGTCTATTTTGCGCGGCCGGATTCGATCCTCGACGACCTCTCGGTCTACAAGACACGCCTGCGCATGGGCGAACAGCTCGCCGGCAAGATCGTGCGCGATTTTCCCGATCACGATATCGACGTCGTCATCCCGATCCCGGATACGAGCAGCACGTCGGCGTTGCAGGTGGCTTACCACCTTGGGGTCAAATACCGCGAAGGGTTCATCAAGAACCGCTACATCGGGCGCACGTTTATCATGCCGGGCCAGGCCGAGCGCATGCAGTCCGTGCGGCGCAAGCTGAATGCCATTCCGCTCGAGTTCCGCAACAAGAACGTGCTCCTGGTCGACGACTCGATCGTACGAGGCACGACATCCCAGCAAATCATCAAGCTGGCGCGCGAAGCGGGTGCCAGGAAAGTGTATTTCGCGTCGGCGGCGCCGCCGGTGCGTTACCCGAACGTCTACGGGATCGACATGCCGGCCGCATCCGAGCTTATTGCCAACGGGCGCACGACGGACGAGATTGAGAAGCTCATCGGGGCTGATCGACTGATTTACCAGGACCTGAACGGCCTGATTCGCTCGGTCCGACACGATAATTCGGATATCGCCGAATTCGATACCTCGTGTTTCTCCGGCGAGTACGTGACGGGCGACGTCACCGAAGAGTACCTCGACGAACTCGAGCAGCGCCGCAACGATGCGGCCAAGCAGGCTCGCGAGAAGAAGCGCAAACCCGACGCCAAGGTCGTTTCCCTCTAATTCGGGGTCAGTTACCTAACTCAATTGGGGTCAGATACCTGATTCTGCCATCTACCTAAGAGCCAAGGTCCTTGGTATCTTCGCTGGAATAAGTAATTGACCCCGAACTATTCAGGTAACTGACCCCAATATGAGTATCAAGGTCATGATTATCGATGAGCAGGCGGACTTCCGCAGCCTGCTCATGCACCATGTTACGGCCCACTGGCCGGACGCCATAATTTCTGCGTACGATCCGACGGCGGCTGGGCACCTGCCGGATGAATTCTCGGGTGCGGATAACGATCTCGTCTTGCTGGGCAGCCGGCATGGTGAGGACCGTGAGGGCGTCGATGTGCTGCGGCGCTTCGTCAAGCGCGAGAATTTTCCGCCCATCATTTATTTCGGCACCGAGGAAGACCAGGAAGCGGCGCACCGCCTCGGGCCCGATGCGCACTTCATACGTGACCACATCAGTCACGATTCACTGATCGTCGGTTTGAGTGACGTGCTTCTTTCCCGGCAACGCGTGGCGTCGACCGGATCCCTGTTTCTTGGTGACATGCGCACCGGCATCCACCCACTTATCAAAGGCTATCGTTTCATGCGCAGCCTGGGTTCGACCGAACACTCGGGCGTGTATCTCGCCGAACGCGAGTCAACTCACCTGAAGGTCGTGCTCAAAGTGCTCCGGCAAATGCCGGAACACGACGAAGGCATCGGCGCGTTTGATCGTTTTCTGCAGGAGTATGAAACGATCGCCGACATGGACCACCCGAATATCGTGCGGATCTATGATCTCGGTGTCAGCGACAACCATGCACACATCGCGATGGAGTACCTCGGCGGAGGAGACCTGCGCAGCAAGATCGACAAGGGGATAAAGAGGCGAGTCGCGACGCAATATCTGCGGCAGATCGCCAGCGCCTTGTCCGCTGTGCACGACAAGGGCGTGCTGCACCGCGATTTGAAGCCCGGCAACATCATGCTGCGCAAGGATGGCTCAATCGCACTAATCGATTTCGGTTTGGCAAAAAAGGCGCGGCTCGAAAGCGAGATTACGGTCAAGGGTGAGATATTCGGCACACCGTATTACATGAGCCCCGAACAGGGTCACGGCACGGGTGTTGATGAACGCAGTGATATCTACAGCCTGGGCGTCATCTTCTACGAAATGCTGACGGGTGAAAAACCGTTCAAAGCGGATACCGCGATGGGCATTATCTACCTGCATGGGAACGCGCCGATTCCGTTGCTGCCGGCACGCTTCGCCGAGTACCAGGCATTGTTGAACATGATGCTCGCCAAGCTGCCGGACGATCGCCTGCAGTCGGTCGCGGAGATCGAAGAATGGCTGTAGAAGTCAGCGTTCCGGAGAATATCGCCGCGTTCCTCGACACGTCGACGCCCGATGCGTGGCTGGATGAAGCTTGCGGGCGACTCCCCGAGATGCTCCTGGATCACGCGAATTGCGAACTCAAGGCTGCGTCGACAGCCCTTGGCTTTCTGTATCGCTACCCGGAACGCACGGCGCTCGCGCAGCGCATGTCGCGGCTCGCGCGCGAAGAGCTCCGGCACTTCGAGCAGGTGCGCTCGATCATGGATGACATGGGCATTCCGTTCGAGCGGCTGACGGCCTCCCGATACGCTGGCGGCCTGCGCGAGGCAGTACGGCCGGAGGAACCTTACAAGCTTCTCGACATGTTACTGGTCGGTGCGCTGATCGAAGCCCGGTCGTGCGAACGATTCGCGAGAATCGCGCCACGTTTGCCGGAGAAGCTGGGCCGGTTCTACGGTGGGCTGCTCGCCTCCGAGGCGCGCCATTTCGAGCACTACGTCGCGTTCGCGAAATCGGAATGTGGCGTGGAGGAAAGCGAGATCGACGCGCGCCTCGAGGAACTCAAGCAGATCGAAGCGTCACTGATCGCGGACCCGGACGACGAATTCCGCTTCCATTCCGGCGCGCCACAAAACTAGGTGCCAGTCACCCTATTTCCGATACCGGAAATAGGGTGACTGGCACCCAATTACCGCGCTAGCACTTCCAGGCGGGGCCCATCTTCGTCCCACTCGACCATGCTGCCCTGGTCGTACCAGTCGCCCAGGACGATACGGTGTACTGCACGTTCGTCCACGTGGAATGGATGAACAGCGGGCCGATGCGTGTGGCCGTGCAGCAGGATATCGACACCGTGCTCGCGGATCGTCTGCTCGACAGCCGCCTGGTTCACGTCCGCGATCTCTTCATCCATCGTCGCGTGTCGGGCCATGCTCTTTTCTCGGGACTGCAGCGCGAACGCGATTCGCTCCTCAATCGACTTGGCCATCATCATGGCCTTCCAGTCGGGATTGCGTGTCATCGCGCGAACCTGCTGGTACTCAACGTCGTCGGTACACATCACATCACCGTGACTTAGCAGCACCTTCTCGCCGTGTAACTCGATTGGGTGCGGGTCGTCCAGCAGGGTGAGGCCACAGTCGGCGGCAAATGCCTCGCCGATCATAAAGTCCCGATTGCCGTGCATGAAATACACGGGCACGCCCGTGTCAGCCAGTTCCCGAATCGCCGTCTTCATCTGGGCGTAGTAGGGGTTCGGGTCGTCGTCGCCTATCCAGGCTTCGAACAGGTCGCCCAGGATGTAGAGGGCATCGGAGTCACGGGCCGGTCCGGCCAGGAAGGCGAGGAACTGCTCACCAATCTCGGGCCGACTGGGCTCAAGGTGCAAATCGGAAATGAAGAGGGTCGCCATGTCTACTCGTAGGTGATGCGGGACATCTTGTTAATGATGATCGGTACGACCGGCGCGGGTGCGCCGCCCGGACCATTATTCAACGTCCGCACGCTGACGATCTTGTCGACAACGTCCATCCCTTCGAACACAAAGCCAAACACCGCGTAGCCCCAGCGGCCCCTGGTCGTGTGCTTGACAGGGTCGAGATTCGACGTATCCGGGTTGGTGCTGACATTGTCGACAACGTTGATAAAGAACTGAGACGCGGCCGAATGCGGATCGCCCGTGCGCGCCATTGCAATGGTGCCGCGCAGGTTCTGGAGACCGTTGCCGGATTCATTGGGAACGGTGTCATCCGGCTCTTTCTTCTTAAAGCCCGGCGTGTAGCCGCCGCCCTGGACCATGAAACCGGGCATGATGCGGTGAAAGATCGTGCCGTCATAGAAACCCGAATCCACGAGCTTGAGGAAATTGGCCACGGTCAGAGGAGCTGCCTTGCCATCCAGTTCCAGCTTGAAATTGCCCTCAGTTGTCTCGACGAGGATGTGCGGGTGGGCGGGTACCTTGTCGGCTGCCCAGCCAATCGAGCAGGTCAGGGCAAGAATCAGGGCGATCAGGGGCTTATTCATCGTGTGTCAGGTCTCAGAGTTGATCCGGAGCCGGCAAGATACCAGACCTGCCGCAATTCCTGTAGGAGCGGCCATTGGCCGCGATAATCCCTTGATTGCAGAGGGCCGTATCCGTATTATCGCAGCCCGCGTTACGCCCGGCTTCGGCTCGGTGCAGCGTGGCGGAAAATCTGGCAATCGGGGCATGGCGCAGTCTGGTAGCGCATCTGCTTTGGGAGCAGAGGGTCGGGGGTTCGAATCCCTCTGCCCCGACCAGCCAGGATTCCGGTTAGACTTGAAAGAAGCGCCCGTAGCTCAACCGGATAGAGCATCGGCCTTTGAGTGAGGAGCCTGTGCCGGGAAACAGAACCGGTACAGTGGACTGCACTGTAACGGGGAAACCTTAACAGGTAGTGCTGATGGCAATCCCGTGGAAACCCAAGGGCATTTGATGTTCGAGGGGATCCGTAGAGACTATACGTGCGGCGCCTGTGATGGCGAAGAGATAGTCCAGACCACAAACTCAAGCCAGGCTTGAGGCCGCGAAAGCGGTAGTTGGTAAGCTAAGCCGAGGGTTGCAGGTTCGAGTCCTGCCGGGCGCGCCATTTTGGCGTTACAATTTGATTACCGTGGTGGGCGTAGCTCAGTTGGTAGAGCCCCGGGTTGTGATCCCGGTCGTCGGGGGTTCGAGTCCCCTCGTCCACCCCACTTTTTTTGAAGGACCGTGCGCAAGGCACGACAGGTGGGCCTCTAGCTCAGTTGGTAGAGCATCGGACTCTTAATCCGCTGGTCCGGGGTTCGAGCCCCCGGGGGCCCACCACTCTTCTTCAAAGCTACTGGCCGAGGTGGTCCTCCACGCCAGGAATCGGGCGCAACGATCCGAGTCGAATGCCGGGCCTTCCCTCAGGCAGTATTCCGGGGTTTCTGCAACTGACATTTCGTTGCCAGCACAGCCTGCGGCGAGTAGCGCAGCAATCAGGATCATCGTGGTCTTCATAGTAGGCCTCCGGTTTTCGCTTGGGATACCCCAATCTGGCCTACAAGAGTACGGACAGCCCCCGGCCGCGTATTACCCGGAGCCGTCAGGGATTATTCCAAATGCCTCAGATCGTAATTCAGGCTTCGTTGGCGATTGCCTCGAGCCTCTCTCGATCGAGAATTTCAATCTTGCCGCGAGGTGCATAGAGCACGCCGTGGCGCTTGAGCTTTGCCATCTGTCGGCAGACGGTTTCTTCGCTCAGGCCGAGCAGGTCGGCCATCTCGCCACGTGAGAACGGCAGGGCGAAGCGCTTCTGCCCATTGGTTGGCACCGGCGTAACGAGTTGGATAAACGAGGCGATCTTTGCCGTTGCGCACTTGTGGCCCATCACTTCCATTAGCGAGCGACTATGCGCCAGCTGTGCGTTGATCGAATCGATCAGGCGTAACGCGATATTGCCTTGGTTCTGTACCGCCTGCAACAGTGCGCGGTGCCGAATCTTGCAGGCATTGACATCGGTCTCCGCGACTGCCGTGTACTCGTAAATATCATCATTGATGGACTGCAATCCGACAAGCAGCTTCCCAGGTGTGCTAATGCCGACAATCTGTTCGCGGCCATCCGCGGTCGTTCTTGAAATCTTCACGACGCCGCCGCCGAGAGAATAGACGCTTGAACTTGGCTGCCCCTCTGCAAATAGTACATCGCCCTTGGCGAAACGGACCTGTTTCACAGCGTCCGTAATCAGGCAGCTAAGGTCCGATTTCCCGTTCCCGGAATGGTCTTCCTGAAGCTCGTGAAACGGACAGATTTTGTTGCCACAGTTCATATTTTTCTCATTTAGGGCGCCCGCTAATAAGAGCAGGTATGACGCAGGTCGTCGATCGTGGATTTCCTACTCCGCCGTCGGTTTTTACGTAGTTGAAACTGATAAATGTCAGTGTCTCGACATGCCGGAAATCGCGTACGGAAATGCCGAAAAATAGGCTCATCCAGTAGGTGTAATCCACCCGCCCAAACTGACGAATGTCAGTGTTACCAAAGGCCCGATTTTCTACCCTTGGCCTTGCTCCGGACGACCGATATCAAACGGTTCAGGCCGAACCGGGCTAAACATGAATTTTCCATTAGGGGAGTACTATTATGAACTGGGTCGACAAACTTTCCGCAAGGACCTGGTCTATTCTCGTAATCGGCATGCTCGCTTTCGCGATCGGCGGTTGTGAGGGAAGCACAGGGCCACAAGGTCCACAGGGTGATCCTGGGCCACAAGGCGAACAGGGTGATCCTGGGCCAACGGCCAGCGATGCTGAGGTCAAAGTTGCAGCTGCCGACGTCGAATCCTGCAGCGTTTGCCATGCAGGCGCTGGCGGCTATCACCAGGCTGCATACGACGAGGCTTTCGACAGTGATTTCGAACTGACGATCGACGCCGTTACCAGCGTTGGTGCTGGACCTTACGACGTTACCATCGATTTCAGCATTGCCTACATGGGTGCGGCATTCGACGTCGATCCGACGTCTGCTGACTGGGTCGATGGACTTTTCTTTGGCGTTTCCCAGTGGGACGACACAGCCGGGATGTTCCAGAGACCTGGAGCCCCGTTCAGCGAGTTCTCAGGGATCACCGGTCCCATCACCAGTAACGGCGGCGGTTCCTACACGCTGACGGCAAGCCTTGACTACGACATCGACAGTTGGGACAGCGGCGGAATCGTCGGCAAACTGAGCGACGACGAACTCGACTGGGCTGACAGCCCGACCGCCCACTTCCATGTCTACAATGACCTGACATTAGACGCTGTCGAAGTCGGCGCGGGTTCATTGACGGATGACTATGCGTCGCTTGCCAATGTCGAAGGCTGCGAAGCTTGTCACGGCACGCCGTACAGGAAGCACGGAAACGTTCAGGCATCCGTCCCTGGTGCGCCCGATTTCACATACTGCAAGAGCTGTCACTACGATGATCGTGTAGGCGGCCACGAAGAATGGCAGTACATGGTGGATGATCCGTTCGCATGGGCTACGGACGTAGCTCCGACAGCTGACTACTCGTACGTAGCGAACGTAATGAACGTTACGCACATGTCGCATGCGATGGAATTCCCGTACCCGATGTCCATGTCGAATTGTGTAACGTGCCATGACGGCCAAATCGACGCTATCCTCAACGACCAGTACTTTGCGATCGAGACATGCAAGAGCTGCCATGCAGTTGATGGCGTCAATGCATGGCCGGCAGGCGATATCACGGGTCCTGCCGGGGATTACTATCAACCGCACAGAGCACCCGCACTCACGTACCTGTGGGCAGAAGCTGGTGTTGACTACCACAATGCCGACATGGATTGCAGTAGTTGTCACGGCCAGGACGGATTCTCAGGCTTCAGTGACATGCATGCGGGCTACGACGTCACGGTCTACGACGACACCGGCGAAAGGTATACAAACCTGTATCCGGTTTCGATTGACGACGTCAGGATCAATGGCGACCTGATAACGGTCGATTTCAGTGCGGTCGATGCGACCACCAATCCGACGTTGGCGATCTCCTTCTACGGATGGGATTCCAAGCACTACATCATCCCGGCACACGAGCGCGACGGCAATCACGACGCATGTCCGCATTCCTCTCGTCCGGGTTGCAACATCGAGTGGACACCCACTAGCACCAAGCCATTCTTCACTGAAGAGGCAGGAAGTGTCGCAGGCGCTTGGAGCGTGACGTTTGACATGTCTGGATTCCAGCCCTACAAGACTGATCCGATTCCGACACTGATCGCAGACGGTGTTGTCAAGATGGCCGAAATCTCGATTATTCCGCGGCTTAATGTCGACGGTGTGGCTGTTAACGTGGAGGCTGTGAGCACGTCGTTCGACCTGGGCGGCGGCTTGATCGTCGACGAGTACTTCCAGGGTGATGCTGCTGCAGTAGACATGGACAAGTGCCAGTCTTGCCACGAGAACACTGGCGTTCTTGTTCACACGGGTCGTGGTCGCTACGGTGACAGCATGCAGGTCTGCAAGGTCTGTCATAACCCGACGTTCGACGGTAGCCACATGGAAATGCAGTCACGCTCGATCGACAGCTACGTCCATGCCATCCACGCGTTCCAGCCGTTTGACGAGGCCGACGTGTACAACTTCGAGGCTCCTGCTACCGCTCCAGATCCAGTGGAAGTTAAGAGGAATGAGATGCACAAGACTCACACGTTCCCGAACTTCACGTCTCTGAGCTGCCAAGGCTGCCACGTGACGGATATGTCGGCGTACAACGTGCCTGATCAGGCCTTGTCGATGCCGGGCGTCCAGAGTCCCTCCGATTCGTATGACGATCCGAACCATCGTCAGATCGGCACGATACCTGATTCGGTTCAGGGCGCGGCCTCGCGGGCTTGCGGCAGCTGCCACAGGGCTGAGATGATCAAGGTCGATGCAGCCGGTGACCTGGCAGCGTTCGACGCGCATACCGATGCATTCGGTACGTTCACCGAAAACTCGCCGAAAGATGAAGACGGCGATGGCCTTGAAGAAGAACCTGTACTGTTCGGCATCGTCGATAAGATCATGGGTTTGTTCCAATAAAATAATAAGTACTTAAAAGACTGGCCGGGAGAGCAATCTCCCGGCCTTTTTTCTTGGGCTTCGCAAACTACCTACCCGATTGCGTTCTGTTCACGCCTGAAACTGACAATCGTCAGTGTTCCGCGACTGCGATTTTCGCATCATGTGCATTGTTCCGGACGCGCTTCCAGCGTCCAAAAGACAGGCAATTGAAACGAAATTCGAGGAGGGCATGGTGGATAGAAGAATATATCGGCTACTTCTGGTAGCTGCAGGTGCATTCCTGATGACAGGCTGTGACGGCAATGACGGTGCTCCTGGCGTAGACGGTGCCGACGGCGCTGATGCTGTCGACACTGGCAGTATCAGCATTACCGTTACGTCCTCGGGCGGACCCGTTGCAGGCGTGACGGCGACGACCGTTCCTGCGACTGTTAGCGCCGATACCGACGCAACAGGCGTTGCAGTGCTTGCCGACGTGCCTATTGGCGTCTATGACGTCACAATTGAAATCGCGGGCACGCCGATTTCGGAGACAGAAGACCTGGTCAACGTAGCAGCTGGCCTGACGACGGATGTCTCTTTCACGGTTAGCGGCATTCCGGGCATGGTCACGGGCACAGTACTGGCTCCGGATGGCACGCCTGTCGAGGGGGCCGTGATTTCGGCAACAGGAAGCGCCGATGTGACCACAGACGCCACCGGCGCGTTCATGATTGACTCAGTTGTCAGCGCATTCCTGTCAATTGCTCCGCCAGCTGGCTCCGACCTGCTCCCTGGCGATACACGCCATTCAGTTCGTCCTGGCGACTTCGTTTCCGTGACACTCTCGGGTGGCCCCGAAAGTGACGCGGTGTTCATAGGCAGCGATGTATGCCTGATTTGCCACAGTGGTGGACTTGCAAATGCGTGGATGGCCTCGGGTCACTACCGGGTTGTTGAACGCTCGCTCCTCGAAATGGATCCCAATAGCTTCCCGGCTGACCCGGGCGCAGGCGCTTGCAGCGGCTGGATCGACACGGGTGTCGTCTCCAACATTCCGGGCGAGCCTTCTGTCAAAGGGGACGAGTCTCACGCGACTTACATCCAGACCTGTAACGACGATCCTGATCTGCGCTACGAAGTGCTGTTCGATGTAACCGGCGACGGCGCTGGCACGGTAGACGACCTTGTGGTCCCCGTCTATGCGACGTATGGCGGACCGGGCACACAGGCCGGCGAAATCGCCGTACTGCAGGGTCGCGGCGAAGCTACCGATATTCACGGTGCGTGGAAACAGCGTTACATGTTCAACATCGGCGACGTGGACAACGGCTGCTCGCCGACGAATCCGTATCCGGTAGATGATCCGAGCAGCGGGTTCCCGAAGAATCCGAAACCTGACTTCATCGACTGGGATACGACCGGGACTTGCGAAGACATGCTGATCCTCCCGATCCAGTTCAACCAGCGGACCAAGGAATGGGTGTCCTACCATCCATGGGAGTGGTACGAACAGAGACGGGCTTACTCGAAGAAATGCTCAGGTTGCCATGAGGCCGGCCAGCAGATCACGGCGGTTGACGGATTAGTCACAGAGTACTCGGCTGTTGACTATCGCATCGGTTGTGAGAAATGCCACGGACCGGGCAGCAGCCACGTTTCAAATGGCGCAGACCCTAACTTCATCATGAACCCGAACCACATGACGGCCCAGGCGGCTACCGAGATTTGCGGTGCCTGCCACAACCGCGGTTCGGACCCGATTGATGGCACGTTTGGGTTCCCGTGGCGCAGCGACGTTACGGACTTCGACGGCAACTTCGTTGCCGGACTGCACACCCTGACGTGGGATGCGGTCGATGCAGCGGAAGGCTACTTCCTCGAGAAACCGGGTAACTGGCCAACGGGATTCCCGTCGAAGCATCGCCAGCAGTACAACAGCTTCTTCGGTTCAGCTCATATGGACAACCCGTACGAGAAGGTCACGTGCTATGACTGCCACTCACCGCACAGCGGCAAGGGTGGCCCATTCCACTTCAGCAATACGGACTTTGGTACTGGCGACGAATACGACTTTGGCGGCAATAGCCAGGCGTTGATGTCCAATGCCAGGTGCCTGAGTTGCCACGCAACTCACGGACCGTTCGCTACGCTGACACTCGAAGACGTTGCTATCAACCATACGTCGAATGGCGGTACGGTAGCAGTTAATGACGTCGATCTGACGCCGACGGCTACCGAACAGGATTCGGCATTGATGGTGATCGAGCAGGCTGTGAAGAACCACAGCGGCGAGGCAGCGGGCATGCCGTTCGCACCTTACCAGCCAACTGAGTCTCACATTCCTGTGAACTACGAGCTCGGCGACGGTCCGGTAGGGCGTTGCACATCCTGTCATATGACCAAGACGGCCAAGAGCGGTACCTGGTTCGTCGATGCCGACGGGAAGACGATCGCGGGCGACAACACGGATCACAGCTTCCAGGTTGTCGAGCTGCAGGCTGGTACTGACCAGCCGAACGCTTGTGGCGCCTGCCACGCGTCGTTCCGTACGTCGTCTATACCGCCGGGCGGTGACTCAATCAGCACGTCAGATTAGTCTCGAACGGTTGGTTTGACCTCCAGACGAGGGGCGGCTTTGCCGCCCCTCTTTTTTTGCCCGTTTCATATGAGATATAGGTCGTTTCATATTATGAATTTCAGTCCGTCCCCCAAATCTCCGGGCCGGTAGAATTCTCATCTTTCAAGCAATGCCGGAAGACGCCCATGTCTCAGGACCAGGACGACGACATCGTATTATCAGAATTGCCCGACGCTGAGCTCGTCGAACAGATGTTCGACGACCTGTACGACGGGCTGGCGGACGAGATCGCCGAAGGTACGCAGATCCTGTTGGATCGGGGCTGGGATGCGAAGAAGGTCCTGGACGAGGCGCTCGTCGGTGGCATGAACATCGTCGGCATCGATTTCCGGGACGGCATCCTGTTTGTGCCGGAGGTGCTGCTGGCAGCGAACTCGATGAAGGCAGGTATGGCGATTCTGCAGCCGATCCTTTCAGCCAGCGGCGCCGAGCCCGTCGGCAAGCTGGTCATCGGCACGGTCAAGGGCGATATCCACGACATCGGCAAGAATCTCGTCGGGATGATGATGGAAGGCGCCGGCTTCGAGGTCGTCGACCTGGGCATCAACACGGACGCCGAGGCCTATATCGCGGCGCTTAAGGAACACAAGCCGAATATTCTCGGCATGTCGGCATTGTTGACGACAACAATGCCGTACATGAAGGTCGTCATCGATGCGATGAAGGAAGAGGGCGTCCGCGACGATTACATCGTGCTCGTCGGCGGCGCGCCTCTGAACGAGGAGTTTGGCGAGGCCGTTGGCGCGGACGCCTATTGCCGCGATGCGGCCACGGCCGTCGAGGTGGCCAAGCAACTCGTGCTGGAACAGCGCGCTTCCTGAGGTGGCAGGCGAGTCCGTTCTTGTTATCGCCTGCGGCGCGCTCGCGAAGGAAATCGTCGAACTCAAACAGCTGAATGGCTGGTCGCACATCAAGATCCAGTGTCTGCCGGCGGACCTGCATAACCGCCCGGAGAAAATCCCCGGGGCTGTGCGAGCAGCGATCGAAGAATACAGGGCCGACTTCGAACACGTGTTTGTCGCGTACGCCGATTGCGGCACAGGGGGAGCGTTGGACCAGGTGCTGGACGAATTCGGCATAGAGCGCCTTTCCGGTGCGCATTGCTACGAATTCTACTCGGGGGCGGACGAGTTCGCCGCGCTGGCAGACGAAGAGCCGGGTACGTTCTACCTGACCGACTTCCTGACGCGGCATTTCGACCGCCTCGTGAAGAAAGGGCTGGGCCTGGATCGGCACCCGGAACTGATGGCGACCTACTTTGGGAATTACCGGCGGCTGGTTTTCCTGTCGCAGAAGGAGTCGCCGGAGCTGGAGCAGGCAGCGCGCGAACACGCCGACTACCTGGGACTTGAATACGCACATCGGCACACCGGGCTGGATCCTGTGGGCCGGACTCTCGGAGAGCATGTCGTTCAATGGCTAAACTGATCAGCATCTACTGGCGAGATATTCCCGCGCAGGTCGTCGGCCGCGCCGGACGCAAGTCGAGCGTCAAGAAGGAACTCGAGCCGCGCTTCGCGAAAGCGATCGATCGCGCTGCGATGCGTGCCGGGCGC
>Ga0209567_10000923_pt1 | contig 15799 bp, 14 predicted proteins | sample COG_12_FD_184756 | JGI IMG/M metagenome (GOLD analysis project Ga0209567, IMG submission 184756) | Pelagic marine sediment microbial communities from the LTER site Helgoland, North Sea, for post-phytoplankton bloom and carbon turnover... | ecosystem: Environmental > Aquatic > Marine > Neritic...
CTGAACAGGTGGTACTCGTGCAGGTGGTCCTTGAGTGTCAGCTGGCGCAGCATTTAAACAAACACCCCGTTGCGTCCTAAATGACCCGGAAGCCGCGCCGCAGCGTGCGCAGGGACACGTAGATGACCGGCCATAGCAGCATGCCGGTGACCGAGGGTGCCCAGTAATACCAGGGTGGGGCGGGCCGCCCGATGAAACGGCTGACCCACAGGGCGAGCAGCTGGTGCAGCACCAGCAGTACCAGCACGGTCAGGGCCTGCTGCCAGACCGGGAACAGGCGTACGCGCTGGTGAAACTTCAGGGTCAGGTAGGCCACGACAGTCAGTGCCATGGCGTGCTGGCCAAGCACGGTACCGGTCAGGAGGTCGACCAGCAGGCCGGTGAACCAGCCGGTAACGACGCCGACGCGTTCCGGCAGGGCGAGGCACCAGTAGATCAGCACCAGGCCGACCCAGTCCGGCCGGATATAGCGCATCCAGTCCGGCATGGGCATGATGGTCAATAGCAGCGCGATCAGGAAGGTTACGATGATGACGCCGCTGCCACCGTGGTGCCGGGTCAGCATTACGGGGTCACCTCCGCTGGCGGGTCTTCGGCAGGTGCCGGATCCGTGGTGTCATCAGCGGGTGTTGCGCTGCTCTCCACTGCAGCGTCGGATTCCGTGGCCGGGCTAACGCCAGTCTCCACCAAGGTGTCGGATTCTGTGGCCGGCGCTGCGCCAGTCTCCACCGAAACGTCGGATTCCACGTCCGGCGTTTCGCCAGGCCACACCAGCAGGACCTCGCGGCTGCGGTCGAGCCTGGCCGTGGGTTTTGCGACAATGTGCGCAAAGGTGCGCCCCGGGTCATGCTGTACCGCCTCGACCACGGCAACGGGGTAGCCGGGCGGGAAGCGGCCGCCCAGCCCGGAGGTGATCAGCAGGTCACCGGGCGCCACATCGGCATTGTTGGACAGATAGGGCAGATCCAGCCGGTTGATGGTGCCGCTGCCCAGCGCGATGGTGCGCAGACCGGTGCGGTTGACCTGTACCGGGATGGCGTGCGAGGTATCGGTAATGAGGACGGCGGTGGAGGTGTAGGGTCCTGCATGCACGATCTGCCCCATCACGCCCTTGGCATCCAGCAGTGGTTGTCCCGGGTAGATATCATGCAGTTCACCCTTGTTGACCACGATCTGGTGTTTGTAGGGATCGAGGTTGACCGACATGAGCTCGGCGATCAGGACCTTTTCGCCGACCTCGAACGATGAGTCGAGCAGCTCACGCAAGCGTATATTTTCCGACTCCAGTGACGCGAGTTTTTGCATCTGCACCTTCTGCATCAGCTGTTGCGTACGCAGACTGTCATTCTCCTCCTGCAGCCGGCGCCGGGTGGAGAGAGACTCGCCGAACCAGTCCGACACGGTCCCGGGCAGTTCGATGATCTGTTGCAGTGGATAGACGATCAGTGACAGGCCCGCGCGCAGGGAGGCCAGGTTGTCATATTTGTGGTCCATCACCATGAGCACGGTCGACAGTGCAACGAACACGAACAGGCGCGTCGTAATGGATGGACCCTGTGTAAATATGAGCTTGATCGGGCACCCCTCTAGTAGGCAATGCGCAAAGTCTGCGCATTCACGTATACCCTCTCCCTCCGGGAGAGGGTCAGGGAGAGGGGGTCATGATAACAGTCAGTCGATTTTATCCCATCATCCCCCGCCTGCGCGGGGGCAGGCTCTGGCCTTCTCCCAGAGGGAGAAGGAATGGCAATGCAATCTTACGCTGGGGATTATACGTTCGCGGGACGTAAAAAATGAGGTTTTGGATTTACCTGCTCTCTTATTTATTCAACCGTAAACACGTCGCCACCGCGCTCGTCGAACAGTTCGAGCGCCCGCCCGCCGCCGCGTGCAACGCAGGTCAACGGATCATCGGCAACCACAACCGGCAGACCGGTCTCTTCCATGATCAGCTTGTCGAGGTCACGCAACAGGGCGCCACCACCGGTGAGGACTATGCCGCGCTCGGCCACGTCAGCACCCAGTTCCGGCGGGGTCTGTTCCAGTGCGGTCTTTACGGCGCCGACCAGTCCGGCCAGCGGTTCCTGCAGGGCCTCGAGGATTTCGTTGCTGTTCAGCGTGAAGCTGCGCGGGATGCCCTGGGACAGATTCCGCCCCTTGACTTCCATTTCGTTGATTTCCTTGCCGGGATAGGCAGAACCGATGTCGTGCTTGATACGCTCGGCGGTGGCCTCGCCGATCAGCGTGCCGTAATTGCGCCGTATATAGTTGATAATGGCCTCGTCCAGGCGTACGCCGCCGATCCGGACCGACGAGGAATAGACAATGCCATTCAACGAGATAACGGCAACTTCCGAGGTGCCGCCACCAATATCCAGCACCATGGAGCCGCGCGCCTCGTCGACCGGCATGCCGGCACCGATGGCTGCCGCCATCGGCTCCTCGATCAGGTAGACCTCGCGCGCGCCGGCGCCGGCGGCGGATTCGCGGATGGCACGTCGCTCTACCTGGGTTGATCCGCAGGGTACGCAGATCAGTACGCGCGGGCTGGGCTTGAAGAAGCGCGCCTCGTGCACCTTGTGGATGAAATGCTGGAGCATTTTTTCCGTGATGGTGAAATCGGCGATCACGCCGTCCTTCAATGGCCGGATGGCCGTAATGTTGGCCGGTGTGCGGCCGAGCATCATCTTGGCTTCCGTGCCGACGGCCGCAATGCTCTTGGGGCCGCCCGGGCCGCGATCCTGCCGGATGGCGACAACCGAGGGTTCATTCAGCACGATGCCCTGGCCGCGCACGTAAATCAGTGTGTTAGCCGTGCCCAGGTCGATGGACAGGTCATTGGAGAACATCCCGAACAGGCTTTTTATCAAGATTCAGTCCCGTGTGCGTGCATCGTCAAAAAGAAAGCACGTAATCTAACAACGGCGAACGTTCGGGGCAAGGAAATACATCGAAATTCGTGTCTTACCGTCACACACATTGCCGAGTGGTGTCCTCGTCAAATGATTGTGCTACCTTTGCGTGCGCTGTTTTACGCGGTCAACCAGTCCAGTGGAGTTCGCATGTCACTTCAAGCATCGGATGTCGAAAAAATCGCCCACCTTGCGCGCCTGGGGATCGATGCAGATGACATCCCGGAGCACACGCGCAACCTGTCCGCTATTCTTGCCTTCGTCGAACAGCTGAATGCGGTCGATACGGCGGGTGTTGAACCGCTCGCGCACCCGCTGGAGGCCACGCAAAGGCTGCGTCCGGATACGGTCACCGAAGTAAATGACCGCGAGAACTTCCAGCACGTGGCACCGCAGACCGAGGCCGGCCTGTACCTGGTGCCGAAGGTCATCGAGTAGGCCGGCAGGACACCATGCACAGCAAGAGCCTTGTCGAGCTGGCTGCCGGCCTGCAGGCCGGCGAGTTTTCCAGCGAGGAACTCACCCGCGCCTGCCTGGATCGCGTCGGCCGGCTGGATGGTGCACTTAACAGTTTCATTACGGTGGCCGACGAGCAGGCACTGGCCGCCGCGCGCGCGGCCGATGCATGTTTGCAACAGGGTGAGGCCGGTCCGCTGACGGGTATCCCGTTCGCGCACAAGGACATTTTCTGCACGCAGGGTATCCGCACCAGTTGCGGCTCGAGGATGCTGGACAATTTCACCGCCCCCTACGACGCGACCGTTACGGCAAAATTGCAGGCCGCCGGGGCCGTCATGCTCGGCAAGACCAATATGGACGAGTTCGCCATGGGCTCGTCGAACGAGACCAGCTTTTACGGCCCGGTGAAGAATCCCTGGAACACCGACACGGTGCCCGGCGGTTCATCGGGTGGATCGGCGGCCGCAGTCGCCGCCCGGCTGGTGCCTGCCGGCACCGGCACCGACACCGGTGGGTCCATCCGGCAACCGGCGGCGCTGTGCGGGGTCACCGGCCTGAAACCGACCTACGGGCGCGTATCGCGCTACGGCATGATCGCCTTCGCTTCCAGCCTCGACCAGGCCGGCCCGTTTGCCCGGTCGGCCGAGGATGCCGCCATCATGCTGGGTGTCATGGCCGGCTTCGACGAGCGCGATTCGACCAGCGTGGATCGCCCGGTGGAGGATTATCGCGCCGGCCTGGGGGATTCGCTCAAGGGGCTGCGCATCGGTCTGCCAAAAGAGTATTTTGGCGAGGGGCTGGATGCCGGTGTGGCTGCCGCAGTGGAGGCGGCGCTGGAAGAATTCAGGAAGCTCGGCGCCACGGTCACCGAAATCAGCCTGCCGAACACACACCTCGCCGTGCCGGCCTACTACGTGGTGGCGCCGGCGGAGTGTTCCTCCAACCTGTCGCGTTTTGACGGCGTGCGCTTCGGTTACCGGGCCGGGAATCCGCAGGACCTGACGGACCTGTACACGCGTTCGCGCGGCGAGGGTTTCGGTGCGGAGGTCAAGCGGCGCATCCTGATCGGTACCTATGCGCTGTCGGCCGGTTACTATGATGCCTACTATCTGAAGGCCCAGCAGGTGCGCCGGCTGATTCGCGATGAATTCCTGCAGGCCTTCGAGCAGGTGGACGTCATCATGGGGCCGACAGCGCCATCGACCGCGTTCAGACTCGGTGAGAAGGCGGACGACCCGGTTAGCATGTACCTGTCTGATATCTATACCATCGCGGTGAACCTGGCCGGGCTGCCGGCCATGTCGGTTCCGGCCGGGATGCCCGGCGATATGCCGGCAGGTCTGCACCTCGTCGGCAATTACTTTGCTGAAGGTCGCCTGCTGAATATCGCCCACCAGTACCAGCAGGTGACGGACTGGCATTTGCGGTGTCCGGAAGGTTATGAATAGGCATGTGATGATGACATGATGAGTTCCCTCTCCCTCCGGGACGCCTACAGGGAGGAGGTGAGACCGTTTTTACGGGCGTAGCCCGGGTCGAGAGGCTGGCCTGGGCCATGTAGGTGGTAGGACGAAGCAGGATGCCAGAGTCGAGAGGGTTAGGGAGAGGGGGTATGTTCAGGCAATCATCCTGTTCTGACCCCCTCTCCCCGGCCCTTTCCCTGGAGAGGGGTGAGTTTCTGAAAAGTTTAAATTGACAGTATTGATTAAACGATGAGTTCCTTCTCCCTGAGGGAGAAGGTCAGAGCCTGCCCCCGCGCAGGCGGGGGATGAGGGGGTATGATCAGGCAATTATCCTGTTCTGATCCCCTCTCCCCGGCCCTCCCCCTGGGGGGGAGGGTGTATCGGTAATGGACTATTTGTATGGAATGGGAAACTGTCATCGGGCTGGAGATACATACCCAGCTGGCCACGCACAGCAAGATCTTCTCCGGGGCCTCGACCACCTATGGCGCCGAGCCCAATACCCAGGCCTGTGCCGTTGATCTCGGCCTGCCGGGGGTGCTGCCGGTACTGAACGCCGAGGTCGTACGCATGGCGGCGATGTTTGGCCTGGCCACGCATTCCACGGTGGCGCCGCGTTCCGTGTTCGCACGCAAGAACTATTTCTATCCGGACCTGCCGAAGGGCTACCAGATTAGCCAGTTCGAGTTGCCGATCGTGCACGACGGCTGGCTCGATATCGAGCTGGAAGACGGCGGTACCAAGCGCATCGGTATTACCCGTGCGCACCTCGAGGAGGATGCCGGCAAGTCCCTGCACGAGGATTTCCACGGCATGACCGGGATCGACCTGAACCGCGCCGGCACGCCGCTGCTGGAAATTGTCTCGGAACCGGATATGCGCTCGGCGAAAGAGGCTGTGGCCTACATGAAAAAGATACATTCACTGGTGCGTTACCTCGGTATCAGCGACGGCAATATGCAGGAGGGTTCGTTCCGCTGCGATGCCAATGTATCGGTACGGCCGAAAGGGCAGGCGGAGCTCGGTACGCGAAGCGAGCTTAAAAACATCAACTCGTTCCGCTTTGTCGAGCAGGCGATCAACTTCGAAATCGAGCGTCAGATCATGGTGGTCGAGGGTGGCGGCGAGGTGGTGCAGGAGACGCGCCTGTTTGATCCTGACAAATATGAAACGCGGCCCATGCGCTCCAAGGAAGAGGCCAACGACTACCGCTATTTCCCGGACCCGGACCTGTTGCCGGTCGAGATCACGCCGGCGTTCATAGAGGCAGTCAGGAACAGCCTGCCGGAACTGCCGGATGCGAAGAAGGGCCGTTTCGTGAAGGCATACGGCCTGTCGGATTACGATGCCGGTGTGCTGACTGCCTCGCGCGAAATGGCGGAATATTACGAGGCGACCGTGGCGACCGCTGGCGGCCAGGGCAAGCTGGCCGCCAACTGGGTCATGGGCGAACTGGCTGGTGCACTCAACCGGGACGGCCGCGAGATCGGCGACAGCCCGGTCGGTGCGGACGCGCTGGGCCACATGCTGCAGCGTATCGAGGATGGCACCCTCTCCGGCAAGCTGGCGAAGCAGGTGTTCGAGGCCATGTGGAACGGCGAGGGCACTGCCGACGAGATCATCGAGCAGAAAGGACTGCAACAGATATCCGATTCCTCGGCCATCGAGGCGATCATCCGCGAGGTGCTGGACAGCAACCCGAAACAGGTCGAACAGTACCGCGCCGGCCAGCAGAAACTGCTGGGCTTCTTCGTCGGCCAGGTCATGAAGGCCACCCAGGGCAAGGCCAATCCGCAACAGGTGAACGAGCTGCTGAAGAAACAATTAGATTCTTAAAAACTCATCTCGCACACGACTACATGGATGTAGGAGTTAGGGCAACGCATGGAGCAGTTGCCGAAAGCCGCCAAGGCGCAAAGAAAACAAACTTCACCACAGAGAACACAGAGTAATACTTGCAGAGAATATAAAACTTTCTCTTTCGTCATTCCCGCGCAGGCGGGAATCCAGCCCGGAAACTGCAACTGGATTATGGTTTCGCCCTTCATGCAATGCAGTACATAGTTCTTAAACCAGTTTGTACAGGGCAGGCGTGATTACGTTTACCACTGGATTCCCGCCTGCGCGGGAATGACGACAGAAGTTTATTCTGTATGTCTGCGCAATGAGAAGTAAAAAATTTATGTGATTTTCTTTGCGCCTTGGCGGCTTTGCGCGAGAATGATTTTTTATATATGTTGAAATTCAAATGAAAATCATCGCTGACGAAAATATCCCCTGTGTCGAGGAGGCCTTCGCTGCACTGGGCGAGGTGACGCTGGTTCCCGGCCGCGGCATGCATGCCGCGCAGGTGCGTGATGCGGATATCCTGCTGGTGCGCTCGGTGACGCGCGTGGACGAGTCGCTGCTGGAGGGCTCGTCTGTCCGCTTCATCGGTTCGGCGACGATCGGCTTCGATCATGTTGACCTCGATTATCTGGCACAGCGGGGGATCGGTTTTTCGACGGCACCGGGCAGCAATGCGACCTCGGCCGCGGAATACGTCCTCAGTGCCGTCATGGTGCTGTCAGAACGGTATGGATTCGAACCGGCTGGCAAGACAGTCGGTATTATCGGGCATGGCAATGTCGGGTCCCGGGTGCGGCGCAGGCTCGAGGCACTTGGCATGCATTGCCTGCTGAACGACCCGCCGTTGCAGTCGCAGGGCGGTCACACGGAATACCTCGATCTGGACAGCGTATTGCAGGCGGATATTGTGACCGTGCACGTGCCCTATACGCGAAACGGCCAATGGCCGACGCATCACCTGGTCGATGCGGATTTTCTGGCGCGGCTCAGGCAGGATGCGATTTTGCTGAATACCTCGCGTGGCGCGGTTGCTGACAATCCGGCACTGGTTGCCTGGCTGGCGCGGTGTCCGGATGCCGCGGTGGTGCTGGATGTCTGGGAAGGCGAGCCGGCAATCAGCCTGGAGCTGCTGGACCGGGTGGCCCTTGCCACAGCGCATATCGGCGGTTACAGCCTCGATGGCAAGCTGCGCGGCACCGAAATGATTTACCGGGCAGCCTGTGAATTCCTCGGCCAGGAGTGCGCCTGGCGGGTGGACAGCGTCCTGCCGCCTGCAGCGCCAATCGAGCTGGCCGTGACGGACCCGAATGACTGGTTCGAAACGGTGCGTGCGGCCGTGCTGGCCTGCTATGACATACGCACAGACGATGCAAGCCTCCGTGCAATCAAGAATGTGACGCAGGATGAACGTCCGGCCTTTTTTGACCGCTTGCGCAAGGAGTACCCGGTCAGGCGCGAGTTTTCGGCAATGACGGTGAGGCTGGCTGCTGCGGTGCCGGCGGCGGCACGCGTGCTGGATGAACTGGGCTTTCGCGAGGTGTGTGTGAGCAGCGAATCAGCGACACACCGGGCAGGCGGGATCACGGGTCAGGTTTAGCGTACGCCAGTCATGCGCCAGGCCGTCAAACAGCAGCAGTCGGCCCGACAGGCCGTTGCCGGTTGACAGTACCAGCTTGAGGGCCTCCAGCGCCTGCATGGCGCCGATAATACCCACCACGGGAGAAAGTACCCCGTTTTCCGTGCAGGTTTCATCTTCCTCGATACCTTCCTCGTAGAGACAGCGGTAGCAGGGGCTGTCCTTGTCCCGGCTGTCGAAGACCGACAGCTGTCCCTCGAAGCGTACCGCGGCACCCGAGACCAGTGGCGTGCGCTGTTGCACGCACGCCCGGTTGATCTCGAAACGGGTGGCAAAGTTGTCACTGCAGTCGAGCACGACAGCGGCGGCTTTTGCCTCAGCGTCCAGTTGCTCGCCGGTGAGCCTGGCAGGGATTGCCGTGACGGTGATCTCCGGGTTGACGGCTGTCAGCGTGTCACGTGCGGATTCTGCCTTGTTGCGTCCGATATCGCGATCGCGGTGTAGCAGCTGGCGCTGCAGGTTGGACAGTTCGACGCTGTCGTGGTCCACGATGACCAGGTGGCCAATGCCGGCGGTGGCCAGGTACATGGCGGCCGGTGAACCCAGTCCGCCGGCACCGATAATCAGCATGCGCGAGTCGAGCAGTTTCTCCTGGCCGGCAACATCCACCTGCGGCAGCATGATCTGCCGGCTGTAACGGAGTAATTGTTCGTCATTCATTGTTTGATACCAGACATTCTCGCGCAAAGCCGCCAAGGCGCAAAGAAAACCAAAAATATGCCACAGAGGGCACAGAGATAAATATTTTCCCTCTTACGCCGGGAGAGGGCCAGGGAGAGGCGGCATTAATTTTCATCTTTCTCGTGCGGCGAAAAATATGGGTAGTAGGAGCGCACCGCGTGCGCGATAAAATCCGGCTATAGCGCATTCGCGGATGCGATCCGCTCCTGCATCTGATGTTGTCAATTCTGTTTGAACACCCGGTGACAGGGCATTTACTGAGACTGGATTGCAGGATACATCCCTATATCCTGCCCTTCGGGCCGACCTTCGGTCGTCCAAATCCGTTCCATACGGATTTGTCCCGCCTGCGCGGGAATGACATTGCCATATCTCTGTGCCCTCTGTGGCATATTTTTGGTTTTCTTTGCGCCTTGGCGGCTTGGCGCGAGACAGGTCTTGTTATAAATACCGCCGCAGATAATCCGGCCGATGATCGCGGCAACCGTGCGGCCTGGTGAGGTAGCGGTTGATGAAGGCATCACGGGTACACTCGGCCTGGTCGTGCTGGGGTTCGGTGCACTCGATATCCTCGATGTAGTAACACAGGCTGCGCATCATGCGGCTGAAGAAGCTGGTGCGGAGGTGGTAGCCAAATTCCCTGAGTAATGCCGTGATCGTATGCAGTGTGATCTGGCGGACGTTGTAGCTGACGACCAGCTTGTGCGGCGCGGCGATGCGAACCCGCATGACGCCCTTGACATCGCGCAGCAGGGCGGCGGCAGACTCGGTGACCTCGGGGTCTGCGGGCGATTCGGCGAGCCAGATGGTGCGCTGTTTCAGTTTTTCGAGCACGCGTCAATCCTGACCCCTGTGGGCGGAAATTTCAAGGGTTTCGGCAGGGTTGTTCAGGGAATCAGGCGGTTACAGCCGGGCTGTTGTGACCCGATCGTGACCGGTCATATCCCGGTGTTGAACGATAGTGCGGTAGCCGTGTTGTTCAAGCAGTGTCTGTACGCGATCGCCCTGGTCAAAGCCGTGTTCCAGCATCAGCCAGGCATCACTGTGGAGATGTGCGCGTGCACAGTCGGCAATGCGCGCAAGGTCGTCCAGGCCCTCCGCTCCCGCGACCAGCGCAGTGCGCGGTTCGAAGCGCACGTCACCCTGATCGAGGTGACCGTCGGCCACGGGGATGTACGGCGGGTTGCTGACGATAAGGTCGAAGCGCCGGTTGGCAAGCGCATCGCACCAGTCACCGGCAAGGAATTCGATGTTGCCGAGGCCCAGCTGCCGGGCATTGGCTGCAGCCACCTCGAGCGCCGTAACCGACCGGTCGGTGGCCACGACATGACAGCCGGGACGCTCATGCGCGAGGGCCAGGGCGACCGCGCCGCTGCCGGTGCCCAGGTCGGCAATCTGCAGGTTGCTGCCAGCCGGCAGGACATCCAGCGCACAGGCAACCAGCGTTTCGGTTTCCGGCCGCGGGATGAGCGTTGCGGGCGTCACGCTAACCGGCAGCGACCAGAATTCGCGCTGCCCGACCAGGTGTGCGACCGGTTCGCCGGCAGCACGGCGGGCGACCAGTTCCCGGTAACGCGCCTGCTGTTCCGGCGCAGGCACCTGCTCCGGCCAGGCCAGCAGGTGCGAGCGTGGCCTGTCCAGCACGCAGGCCAGCAGGACTTCGGCGTCGAGTCGGGGGGTGTCCCCGGCGATCAGTTGCGCGCCCTCCTGCAGCAGCCCGCGTATCGAGTCAGGGTCAGGCGCCCTGTTCATTCAGGGCGCTGAGCAGGTCAGCCTGGTACTCGCTGACCAGCGGCTCGATGGCCAGATCGAGATTGCCAGCCATGAACTCGTCGAGCTTGTAGACCGTCAGGTTGATGCGATGGTCGGTCATCCGTCCCTGCGGGAAATTGTAGGTACGGATGCGTTCGGAGCGGTCGCCGCTGCCGACCAGCAGCCGGCGGGTCTCGGTTTCCTGTGCCTTCTGCTTGTCCTGCTCGGCCCCGAGCAGCCTGGCGGACAGCAGTGACATGGCGCGGGCGCGGTTCTTGTGTTGCGAGCGCTCGTCCTGGCACTCGACCACGATACCGCTCGGCAGATGTGTCAGGCGGATGGCCGAATCCGTCTTGTTGACATGTTGTCCGCCGGCACCGGAGGCGCGGAAAGTATCGACTTTCAGGTCGGCCGGGTTGATTTCAATCTCGTCGATTTCGGCTGCTTCCGGCAGCACCGCTACGGTCGCGGCGGAGGTGTGGATGCGTCCCTGCGACTCGGTGTCCGGGACGCGTTGCACGCGATGTGCGCCGGATTCAAATTTCAGTTTTGAATAGGCGCCCCGGCCGATGATGCGTGCAATGATTTCCCGGTAGCCGCCGTGTTCACCCGGGCTTTCACTCAGGACCTCGACCTGCCACTTGTTCAGCTCCGCATAGCGGGAATACATGCGGTACAGGTCGCCGGCGAAGATGGCCGCCTCGTCACCGCCGGTGCCGGCACGGATTTCCAGGAAGATGTTGCTGTTGTCGTGCGGGTCTTTCGGCAGCAACAGCTTGTGCAGCTCGAGTTCGAGGGATGCGATGCGGTTGCGTGCCTGCTCGATTTCCTCCCCGGCCATGTCCTGCATGTCCGGGTCCGGGTCCCTGAGCATTTCCTCGGCGGAGTCCAGGTCGCTGTTCGCCTGTTGCCAGGCCGAGAACGTGTCGACCACCGGAGTGAGTTGTGCGTATTCCATCGACAGCTGGCGAAACCTGTCCTGGTTGGCAATGGTGTCGGCATCCGACAGCAGGGCGCCTACCTCGTGGTGGCGTTCCTCGATCGTTTCGAGTTTGCGGATAATGCTCGGCTGCATGGGCGTCAGTCGCCGGTTTTGCCGTGATTCAGCCTGAACAGGGTGCGGATGGCCTCCAGCAGACTGGTCTCGCCCTCGGCGACCGCGGTGCGCATGTTGACGCAGGGATCATGTGTCAGCTTGCGGACCAGGTTGCGTGCCAGCTGCTCGACCACATCCTCCGGTGGTGTCCCGCCGCTGAGTGCCCGGCGTGCCCGGTCCAGCTCGGCCTCGCCGAGGGCCTCCGCGTGTTCGCGATAGGCGCGCAGGGTCGGTATGGCATCCAGTGACCGGGTCCACGCCATGAAACGCCCGGCCTGCGCCTCGATAATCTCTTCTGCCTGGTCGGCGGCTTCCTGTCGCGAGCGCAGGTTGTCATCGATCACCTGTTTCAGGTCATCGACGGTATAGAGATAGACGTCATCGAGTTCCGCCACGGCGGGATCGATATCCGGAGGAACCGCAATGTCGATCATCAGCACCGGGCGGTGCTTGCGCTTGCGCAGGGCCGCCTTCACGGTCGCCTTGTCGAGCAGTGCCACGCTGCTGCCGGTGGAGGCGATCACAATATCCGCCTCGGCGAGATGCACGCCAATCTCGTCCAGCCCGATGCCGTATCCGTCGAACTGTGCGGCGAGATCGTGGGCACGGGCGACCGTCCGGTTGGCGATGATCAACTGGCCGACATCGCGTTCATGCAGGTGCCGTGCGGTCAGCTCGATGGTTTCGCCGGCACCGATCAGCAGCGCTGTCTGGCTGGTGAGGTCACCGAAAATCTGTCTCGCGAGGCCGACGGCCGCGAAGGCAACGGAGACCGGGCTGGCACCGATGGCGGTGTCGGTACGGACCTGTTTTGCAACCGAGAAGGTATGCTGAAACAGGCGGTTGACCAGGGTATCGATACTGTTTGAATGGATTGCCTGCTGGTAGCAGTCCTTCATCTGACCGAGAATCTGTGGTTCGCCGAGAATCATGGAATCCAGTCCGGCGGCGACCCGGAACACGTGCCGCACGGCGAGTTCATCCTGGTAGGCGTACAGGTGCGGGCGCAGATCATCCGCTTGCAGCCGGTGAAAGCCGCCGAGCCACGCCGCGAGGCTGTCGATGGCGGTGTCCTCGCGCGCGCAGTACAGCTCCGTCCGGTTGCAGGTCGAGAGGATGGCGGCCTCGTGGATGCCGTCCAGCTGGCGCAGCTCGGCCAGTGCCTGCTCGACCTTGTCGGGCGGGAACGCCACCTGGCCGCGGACCTCGACGGGTGCGCTGCGGTGATTGATGCCGAGGACGGTCAAATACATATCAGAATCGAAAGATTTCCGGAGTAAACGTAAAATTCTGCATAACGCCGTGAGTTTACACAAGTTGGATGCATCCCGTTGACGGGATCTTCACAACCTTGCGCCGTGATTGCTGTCAATCACATTATCCCGGGATTTGTTACCCATCCACCTGACAGGGTTTTCGCGAGGCTGATAGAATGTCTTTTATGAGAGTCATGAATACACACCCGCCGGTGTCGCTGGTGCGCATTATCCAGGTGCTGATGGCGGCGGTTTTGCTGGTCTCCTGTGCCGCTAGCGGCCCTGTTGCGACCGCGGTTCCAGACCAGCAACCGGCAGCCAGCACGCCGGCACCCCCGCCGGCGGCCGGCGGGAGCGCGCCGGAATCGTCCGGGCAGCAGCTTTCCGGGGACATGATGTATGACATCCTGCTCGGTGAGATTGCCGGCCAGCGTGGCGAAATGGACGTCTCCGTCTCACGCTACCTGCAGGCCGCGGTCAACGCGCAGGACCCGCGGGTGGCCGAGCGGGCCGTCCAGATCGCATCGTTTGCCAAGCAGTATGATCTTGCGCTCACGGCGGCCAAGCGCTGGGTTGCACTGGACGGCGACAATATGGAAGCCCGCAAGTCGCTGACGGCACTGGCGCTCCAGCAGGGTGACCTGGACGAGGTGGTCGCCCAGATGGATTACATGCTACGCAACTCGACCGACCCGGGAGAGAGTTTCCGCATGGTGACGCTGGTGCTTGCGCGGCACGAAAACAAGGAGGCCGCAGTCAATGCCACGCAGCAGCTGGTCGACCGCTATCCGGACAGCCACCATGCCTGGATGGCAATGAGCCGACTGGCTGTGGTGGCCGACCAGCTCGACCGGGCAATGAATGCAGTAAACCGTGCACTTGAGCTGCAGCCCGGCGACCCTTCCGCCATTATCCTCAAGGCCCAGATAATGGTACGGCAGCAACGCAATGCCGATGCAACCGCCCTGCTGGGCGATGCGGTCAGCAGTCAGCCGAAGAATACCGATCTGCTGTTCGCGCATGCCCGCATGCTGCTGAATGGCGAAGACCTCGACGGTGCCAGAAAGCAGTTTCTCAAGGTTTACAAGCTCGACCCCAAACACGCGGATGCGCTGTATTCACTGGCATTGCTGGAGCTGGAGACCGGCGACTTCAAGTCCGGCGAAAAGCACCTCAGGCAGCTGCTGGAGCTCAAGCAGCATGAGCAGAATGCCCTCTACTACCTGGGTTACGCGACGCTCGAGCAGGGCAAGCAACAGGAGGCCCTGGACTGGTACCTCAAGGTCGAGTCCGGTGATTACTGGAGCCAGGCACAACTGCGCGCCGCCGGGATCATGGTCGAGCAGGATGACATCGGCGGCATGCAGGAACATATGCGTAGCTTGCGCCAGAAAAACACGCAGATGGCCGTGCAGCTGTACATTATCGAGGGTCAGGTGCTGACGGATGCGGGCCTGCACCAGCAGGCCTTTGACCTGTACGCGCAGGCGCTGGAACAAAGCCCGAAGGACCTCGACCTGCTGTACTCCTACTCACTGGCCGCGGAAAAGCTTAACCGTCTGGATGTCACGGAAACCAGTATGCGCCGTATCCTGGCAATGGACCCGGACAATGTCCGCGCCCTGAATGCCCTCGGCTATACACTGGCCGATCGTACCGACCGCTACCAGGAGGCCTTGCAGTTCATCAGCAAGGCCTATGCCAAGGAACCGGATGATCCGGCCATCGTCGACAGCATGGGCTGGGTGCATTTTCGCCTGGGCGATCTCGACAAGGCGCGTGAATACCTGCAACAGGCCTGGGATATGTCGAATGACAGCGAAATCGGCGCACACTTCGGCGAGGTGCTGTGGATGCGGGGTGAGCATGATGCGGCCCGCAAGGTGTGGGAGGCATCGCGCAAGTCGAAGCCGGATAACCCGGTCTTGCTGGAAGTCATCAACCGTCTGAACCCGTGAAACTGTTCAGGATCCTGATGCCGGTGCTGCTGCTGGCTGGCTGCGCCACCACGCCCGTTCCGGTGAAAGTCACCTCGCCCCAGGGATTTCCCCCGGTCACCGAACTTCCCGCGCACTGGCAGCTGAGCGGACGCCTGTCCCTGACACAGGGGGAGACGGGCTGGCATGGCGGCGTGGACTGGACACAGGAGGCCGAAACGTTCCGGCTGCGTGTTTCCGGGCCGCTGGGGCAGGGTGGTTTCCTGCTGTCCGGCAATGAGCGGAGCGTGCAGTTGCTGGATGCTGCGCAGCAAACGTATGTGGCGCCGGACGCGGATACCCTGTTGACTGATGTTACCGGCTGGATACTGCCGGTGTCCGGCATGCGTTACTGGGTACGCGGTATTCCCGACCCGGCAATGCAGTTCGAGGCGGAAGTCAATGCGGAGGGTCGGCTCGAACAGCTATCCCAGGCAGGCTGGATCATTCGCTACACAGGCTATCACACGACCGGTGATGGACGCTGGCCGGCGCGACTGGCACTGGTGCGGGATGACGTATCCGTGCGCATGGTCATCGACCAGTGGTTATTCTACGATCGTTGACAGCACCGTACCCTCACCGCACAATTGCGCCGCAACGCGCATTCATCTGCATTGGGGCGTAGCCAAGCGGTAAGGCATCGGGTTTTGATCCCGTGTATCGCAGGTTCGAATCCTGCCGCCCCAGCCATTTCACGCCTGAGGGGAAAAACGTGGA
>Ga0209567_10000925_pt1 | contig 15790 bp, 15 predicted proteins | sample COG_12_FD_184756 | JGI IMG/M metagenome (GOLD analysis project Ga0209567, IMG submission 184756) | Pelagic marine sediment microbial communities from the LTER site Helgoland, North Sea, for post-phytoplankton bloom and carbon turnover... | ecosystem: Environmental > Aquatic > Marine > Neritic...
CCGTATATGGACTCCTCCTCATTGCAAGCACACTGTTGATGTCAGACATGGCACGACTGCGTACGTATATTCGGCCTCTGTAGTTGGCATACGTTGATGCCGGGCCATAATGGGCTATTCGCGCGTCAGCTCCCAATCGCTTCTTCGTACTTTGAGTACCTGGACATTCACGGGTTCGGCCGACGCCGGTTCGACCTGTTTGCCATCAAGTAGTTTGCTTAAGCAATCGCTGTTGAAGATCTCCTTTGCTTGCCTGACTTAGCTAATCGCGAAGTCAGGATCGTAGTTTGTTTCATTACGCAGCATGGCCCAGGCCATGCGTGCAGTTTTGTTGGCCAGAGCTACCGCGGCGACGTTCGGGTGTCTTCGCTTGGCAATGCTAATGGCCCACCGGCTCAGTGGATCATCTCGGTGCTTGGCTTGCGACACCACCGCTCTGGCTCCGTGTATCAACAGTGTTCTCAAGTACGTGTCGCCACGTTTGCTGATACCCAGCAGACGTTGCTTGTCGCCAGAGCTGTATTGTCTGGGTGTCAGCCCAAGTGCGGCCGCCATCTGTCGTCCTTTGCGGAACTGCTCACCGGTGCCCACGGTTGCAACCAGTGCCGTCGCGACCAGCGGCCCGACGCCGCGGAGCTGCTGCAGTCGTTGGGTTACTTCGTTGCTGTCTGCGATTTTCTGGATCGCCTTATTAAGCGCTGTCATACGATCCTCCAGAGCAAGCAGATCACCCCACACTCCGTGCAGCAAAGAACGGAAGTGATCGGTCAAGCCGTTATCGGCATCTTCTAACCAACAAGGGATCGCTTTTCGCAGGGCCAGCAACGTTAACGGGGCCACCAGACCGTACTCGGCCACCAGTCCGCGGATCTGGTTCGCCTTGGCGTTGCGTTGATCTTTTATCTCTGAGCGCACTCGGTGCGTTGCTTGGATATCCTGCTGCTCAACACTCTTCACCGTGACAAAACGCATGTTCGGTCGACTCATAGCCTCGCAGATCGCCTCAGCATCGTTGGCGTCGTTCTTGTTGCTCTTCACGTACGGCTTCACGAACTGCGGCGCTATCAGGCGAACTTCATAACCTCGAGACTGAAGTACACGGGCCCAGTGATGCGCACCGGTGCACGCCTCCATGCCGATCACACATCCGGGCTCCGCTTTATCCATCAACGCTTGCAGAGCGTATTGCCAGACCGATCAACACCGTGCAACTAATACACATTTTTTGCCAAATCCACACCAATTCTACTAAGCTTTATAACGGACTCCTTCTCTATCCCGTGACTGAGATATTTCGCTTCAACGAATACACAATCCAGTCTGGCACATTGCGATGTCGTAAGGTTGAGGAGGAGTCCATCCCATTGCTTCTGGCCGAGGCTGTGTGGAAAGAGGTGACCTGGTGACCTTTATTCTTGCTCGGTAACTCGGCTGGCAAAAAAGAAGGTTTTTTCTACGCCGGCTGCAGTTGGTTCAGGATTTTGTCCGTTCCCAGCACGTTTATGGCCCGTTTCAGGTTGTAAGCTAGTACATGCAGGCTCATTTCCGCCTTCACGCTAGATAATCGTCTGGTCAAGATGTGCGTTGATCCCATCGCTTGCTTGATGGTACTGAAGGGATGTTCGAGCAGCCCGTTTCTTTGCCGCATCGCATCGGGATGTCGCTTCAGCTCGGCTGCAGCTCTGTCCAGTACCGCTTCTTTCTCCCAGCGCTTCAGGCGCTTGGCATTACCCGTGGTGCAGCGATCCTTCAACGAACAAGAGGAACAGCCGTAGCGCATGTAGACCCAAAGCGTCTTGCCGCGCTCGACGCTGTCGAAGCGGTACGTCAGTCGTTCGTTGGCCGGACAGACGTACTCATTGTTCTCCGCGTCGTAGCGGAAGTCCGCCTTCGAGTAGCGACCCTTAGCTTTGCTTTCTGAGGTGTTGGTCTTCGGCACCAGTGCCGTGATGCCAGCGTCGTAACAGTCGGCGATTGAGTTACCCTCATAATAACCGGCATCAGCCACCACCATCAGGCGCTCGGCCTTTAGCGCTCGCTTGGCCTTCTTGCTGACAGGACTGAGTTGCTGCCGGTCGGTGGTGTCGTTAGTCACCTCATGCGTTGCGATCAGGTGATGCTTCTCATCCACTGCCGTCTGTACGTTGTAGCCCACCACGCTGCCACCACCCGGCTTCATCATTGAGCGGGCATCTTTGTCCGTCGTCGAGACCTGCTTGTCCGGGTGCGTCTCCACCTCGGCCTCGCGGGCCTTCAGCTCAGCCATCTTCGCTTCCATCGAGGCGATCTTTTGCTTCAGCTCTTTAGCTGTGACTTCCCGGATCTCGGGTTCTTCGGCATCCACCGCATCGAGCTTCGCCAGGTACCGGTCGATGTTTGCCTGCGTCTTCTTGATGCGCCGCTTGACGCTCTTCCTGGTGAAGTTCTTGTCGCGGCTGTTCACCGCCTTGAACTTGCTGCCATCGATCGCCACCAAGGTGGCTGAAAACAGCTGCAGTTCCCGGCACAGCTCCACGAACTTAAGGCACACCTTGCGGATCGCCTGGCGGTTGTCCTTCCTGAAGTCGGCAATGGTCTTGAAGTGCGGCATCAACCGGCCCGTCAGCCAGATCAGCTCCACGTTGCGATGCGACTCGCCCTCCAGGCGCCGGCTCGACTGGATACGATTCAGGTAACCGTAGATGTACATCTTTAGCAGCATGCCCGGGTGATACGCCGGGCGGCCAGTGGCACTCGGCTCGGCCCGCTCAAAACCCAGTTCTGCCAGATCCAGCTTGTCCACGAACGCATCCACCACACGCACCGCATTGTCGTCGGCTATGTAGTCGTCTAATCGTTCAGGAAATAGCGTGCTCTGGGACCTTCAATGAAGCGCTTCATCAGGTTCACCGCACTGCTGAGATGTGTAGATTATACCGGTCTTTTCACACAGCCTCGGCCGTTAGCCGCCCTTCGCTTTATTGAAACCTGAGCGAATTGAACGACCGCTTGGGATGACAGCGGACTTCTAACATCTTTAACATAAATCTGTGAACTCCGTCGACACTCTTCACGCTAGTTAGGCGTAGGCTTGGAAATCGGTACACAATTGGCTAGTAGACATGCAATTCATACACCGAATTAGAGACACATTCGTTCCCAAAGCCTCGCCCGCTGCGGCGAAATGGGCCGAAGAGTCGGATAAGTTGGCTAAGAAGTTGTCGATTCAGATCCAGTGGATGCAGGAGAGAGGCATAGACATAAGACTCAAGGAGTCGGAGCGCCCACGTCTGGAAAAAAAACCTCCTCTACCAGGGACAGTTATCTACTTTTCGAATAATACTTAACTGCCAAGACAGTTTTGGAGGCTGCTTATGGTCGACAGCAACCGGCCAGGAGCGGATGTTCAACTCACACCGTACCTGATCCAACAGGCGGCTTTCGGCCAATTGCGAGCATTCATAGAATATCCAAGACCCGCCCCAGGTTATCTTTCAAACGCTTCGCGATGCTGTCGACCTGAGTCTCCGATCTCATCCCATACGGCCTTTGAATCAACCCAAATGTGGTGTTTTACTGTTAGAAAGTCACCCCCATCTGTAATCAACCCAGCGGGTACAAACATTCGTGATTCGTCATTTGTACCTGGCACGGGGGAGCCGCATATTCGGCAGAAAGAGATCTGCCAATCCGCGTCGGGTTTCTCCCAGGAAGTGACTTGGTCCTCCCCGCGTATCCACCGAAAATCGGAGTTTTCGATGACAACAACCGCAATACCATTGCTACCTGTTGCTCGTCGACAGATTGAGCAATGGCAAACGAACACGTCAGAAAGGTTGGCGCTGATCTCGAATCTGATTGAGCCACAGTTGCATTCTCCTAGTGCCATCCAGTAACTCCAACCAACTTCCTAAGCAAGTAAGCTAACGCGATTCAATCAATAGTCAATGGCCGCAAATGGCAACTGTAGCTGAATCCAGGTGGCCGTCTATTTACGGCCAGAAGCCGCCCCTCAAATCTACTTCGGCAACTGGACAACCAATTCTTTGCCGCCGTACTCATGCTTCAGATCATGCGCCCGCACAATGACCTCAGACAGGTCATCAGGGATACTCACATTCGTCAATGACCTCGTAAAGGGCTGCTCGTCATCATGCGGGTGTGCAAGTACCCGAGTAGCCAGAATTTCGCCGCCCGGAGATAACACTTCAGGTCTCGTCATCTCACGTCATTTCCCTTTCAAATAAGAACATGGTCATAGAACTATCCGCCAGACAACGTGTGGCGCACTTTTCTCCGCCTTGTTTCTTTGTGCGCATGTTGTAAGACGTCTAAACGGAATTTGTTGAGTCTTCGGTTACGTCTATCCAACTCCGAACTTGTGCGGGCAAATGTCGGTTCTTGGTTATTCGAAGGCGGTCGGCGTATCCTGGTCGCCTGCTCGAACGCGAATGCGTAACGAATCAGCGCGGCATCGCTGAATGCTCCACCGATGAATGAAATACCGACCGGCAGTCCCGACACGAACCCGGATGGGACAGTAACGCTTGCATAACCAGAGACTGCCGCATATGAGGCGGTGTATGCGCCTGACCATTGGTCGCCATTTACATGATCGATCATGCCGGCCGGGCCCAAAGTCGGAGCAACCAGCGCATCAAGATCATGCTCGTACATCGCTGAATCGATTCCTCGTCGTGATATTCGCTTGCTGGTTTCCAGCGCCTCAATATATTCAGTATCAGTCAACGGTCCTTTTCGCTCCGCTTCTTCAAGTGTTTCCTGCTGGAAAATCGGCATCACTCGGTCGGCGTTCGCCAAATTGAACTTGATAAGGTCCGCGAGAGTACTTATTGGGGCACCTGATTGTTTCAAATACGCATTCAGATCCGCTTTAAATTCGTAATGCAGCACTTCGTTTTCTGCGGCGCCCATACCCTCGGTCTCGATCTCGATGGGATCGACGATCTCTGCGCCGAGCGCCTTGAGTTGTTCGACACTGCCGTCCAATATGGCATCGACCCTGGTATCGTCACCAACACCGTCATAGTTGCGAATGACGCCGATTCTTGCACCCTTCAGCGCGTCGACAGTCAACCGCGCAGTGAAATCCGGAACTTCACTTGGGAAGGCATCTGCCAGAGGATCATTTTGATCTCGGCCAACGATAGCATTAAGCAAAATGGCCGCGTCCTTCACTGTACGTGCCATCGGGCCCGCGGTGTCCTGACTATGAGAGATCGGAATGATTCCGGCGCGGCTGACGAGCCCGAGGCTTGGCTTGATTCCGACTATACCGTTAGCGCTGGCAGGACAGACAATGGATCCGTCCGTTTCTGTTCCTATCGCGACGCTTGTCAGGCCGGCTGCGACGGAAACGGCCGAACCGCTTGATGAGCCACAAGGGCTTCGCAGCAAGTCATAGGGATTCTTTGTCTGACCACCAATACTGCTCCAGCCACTCGATGACATGGTCGAACGCATATTCGCCCATTCGCTAAGGTTTGCCTTGGCAAGCACGACCGCGCCTGACTCCCGTAGTCGAGTTACGATGAATGCGTCTATTGACGCCTTATGCCCGACCATAGCGAGAGAACCCGCGGTAGTATCCATCTTATCTGCAGTGTCTATGTTCGCTTTCAGGACGACCGGTATCCCGTGCATCGGTCCGCGTGCGCCTGACGTTGCTCGTTCCCGGTCCAGCGCCCTGGCGATGGCCAATGCATCTGGATTTACTTCAATGATGGAATTGAGCGCGGGCCCGTTACGATCGATGGAATCAATTCTGTCCAGGTAAAACTCGGTCAATCGTTCGGACGTCAATTCTCCTTGTTCCATCAGGGTCTGAAGCGCCTCGATATCCAATTCGCTGTAATCACGCAATTCTGACGCCGGCTCGCACGCAGCCAAAGCCATAATGAAAAACAATAGAACCAGTTTGTTCATATTTGATATTTGTCTCTTGTCGCGGTTAATTAAGGCGTTCGAATGCAGCAGGCCGAGCGCAGACGGATGTCTCCGTTTTGGATTCACGAGCGGCGCTTCAGGATGATAATAGCTCAATGACAGCATCGGGCGTGTACCGGCTAGGTGAAAGACCGTATGGCACGCCCGTCGCATATACGCTAGAAATAAATAGAGTGACTTCTCAGGAGGAGCATATGGATAGCATGCCAAAAATCCGTGAATTTATGGATACAGTGGTACCTACCCTCGGGCCTGAGACCCAGATCATGCAGGCGGTGGACTTCCTGTTGCATCATCGAGTGACTGGGGCCCCGGTGGTAAATCCCGACGGGAGAATGGTAGGAATCATCACCGAAACAGACCTGCTCAAGCTGATGACCGAGGGTATCGAGGGGGAGCCTCCCACTGATGAAACGGTCGCCGAGTACATGACTACTGATGTATTGAGCGTTTCTCCAATGGTTGACGTCTATTATGTTGCCGGCATGTTCCTGGCTAACAAATTCAGACGCCTGCCCGTTGTCGAAAACGGCAAGATCGTCGGCGCCATTACGCGTTTCGATCTCCTTCGGGTCATTCGGTCGCTTTCTACGATGCCTTGAGATTGCCCGCATCACGAATGCCCCCATGAGGAAAAAACGAATTTTTCGATGAACGCGCAGCTGGTTCGGACTTGCCTGAGCTGCGTGAGCCTCTGTCTTCCTTGCATCTCGCACAGTTCAACCAATGTTGATATCTGTCAGGAGCCAACGGCGGAATCCCGCGTGGCAATCGCGTATTACGACCAGGAGCAGTCGATGCTCGAGGGCAATTCCGGTGAAACAAACCTGGAACTTTACGGTACCGACTTGCTGTTCAGATCAAACGACACCTGGAGTTTCGGGTTTGGACATCGCAGTATGATCTTGAACGTCGACGGGCTCGAGTTACAGACGAACGGCTATCTGCACACCTTCTTTCTTCCCGCGCACAGACTCAGTCAATCAGATAACGGGGGCTTTCGATTCAGTGTTGCACCGGCGTTATCCGCCTCTTCCAACGTCACAAGCGATCCTGATGAAATCTCAGTGGATGCCATGCAGGTACTGGCGGCAGCGATTTGGAACAAGCAAATGTCCGATCGTATCGCCCTGTACTACGGCGTTTGTGGCGATCATCGCTTTGGCGACTATCGGGTCTATCCTGTGATCAATGTTGCTTGGCAAATTCATCCCGACTGGCGACTTGAAATCGGCTTCCCAACGTCGCAGTTAATTTACAAGGTATCAGAGAGCATTTCTTCCGTGCTGCGCATCGCGCCAAATGGCAACGAGTGGTACGTAAAAAACAAGAGCCTGACCAAACACTCACAATTGGTCTATGAGGCATACCTGCTCGAGTGGGCGCTCAACTGGCGGGCACATAAAAATCTCATGCTTACAGTCAGCATAGGCAGGGAATTTGATAGTCGATACGAGATGACGCTACGCGATGATAATCGCGTCCGACTCTCCAGCGAGTCCGCTACGCGTGTCGGTATGGCTTTGGCCTGGTATTTTTGAGCGCCAGTAACTCAAGTGACCTGCTCGAACTGCCCTCAACTTATGCGGTCTTGAACTGAAACCACAAGCGATCGCCAGTACGTCGACCACCACGACAAGAATTGACGATGTTTTCAGCCTCATGGCGAAAGTCTAGCGTCCGGTTTTCCCGGATTCCCTGTCGGGCAAGATCCAATTCAGGATAACCAGCGTCAATGAGAGCGCTGCGTAAACCAATATCATGATTATTTGAAAGAAGAAGGCCGCGATACCGCCTTGATCGCCCGTATACGACGCAAGGTAGAAGGTAATACCGCCGCCAAGAAACACGACCAGTCCACCGAGAATTCGATACGCCTTACACAGGCCTGGTTTGAGCCGTTTTGAAAGCGGCAACGAAAGAACAAAGATGGCACAGGGTGCCAGTATCATTAACAAGCCAATTAGCATGCGCGTTCATCCCTGTTAATCATCCGATAGCGGACCTTGGTGCCTCTGTATTACCTGCCCCAATCCTAACCGTTCCTCGTTTTCAATCAATACGGGTAGAAAGTCGCAGGGTCTGTTTTTTCCAAATTTCCGGAAACCGCTGCTATCGTGGCTTATACCAATCCGCTTTGTGGAAAGACCGCCCTGTCCCTGTGCCCGGTTTGGGTAAAAATGCCGCACGCATGAGACGGATAGCTTGCTTGAAGCAGAGGCCACCATGGGAAACGACACAACAACACTGAACCGCTGGCTCGTCGTCGTCGGCGCCATATTGATTCAACTGGCGTTGGGCGCCATATACGCCTGGTCGGTATTCACGGCACGGCTGACCGATGCTGCCGGCGCTTACGCCTTCAGCGCGAGTCAAACCGCCTGGGTGTTCTCTGCGGGACTCGCCACGTTTGCAATCGTCATGGTGCTGGCAGGGCGGGTGTTGCCCCGCGTGGGACCTCGCCTGCTGACGATCGCCGGCGGCCTGTTGCTGGGCAGCGGCTATTTGCTGGGCGGCCTGTTCGGCGACAGTTTCTGGGTACAGTTACTGGGCATCGGCATCGTTGGTGGTGCCGGCATTGGCCTTGCTTACGTTGTTCCAATCTCGGTCTGCGTCAAGTGGTTTCCTGACAAGAAAGGCCTGATCACGGGAATGGCCGTTGCCGGCTTCGGTTTCGGCGCGACCATCTGGGTGAAACTGGCCGGTTCCTGGTTTGGCGGCCTGCTCAATACCACCAGCGTATTTGGCCTGCCTGGCGTGCAGAGCGTGTTCGTGATCTACGGCATCGCCCTGGCCGCGCTTGTATTATTGGGCAGTTTTGTCATGGTCAATCCGCCGGATGACTACTTGCCTTCCGGCTGGACGCCACCGGTCACCGAGAACAACGACCACGAGGGCGCGGTGGAATTCCGGGCACGTGACATGCTACGCACGCCACAGTTCTACATGCTCTGGTCGGTCTTTATGTTCGCCGGTGTGTCGGGGCTCATGGTGATCTATTGCGTCAAGCTGTTTGGTATCGACGCGCTCGAGCATCATGGCGTCGCCGGCGCCGGCGCCATCACGGGCACCGCCATGGCCTGGTACGCAATCTTCAACGGCTTTGGCCGCATCGCCTGGGGCAGCATTTCGGACAGGATCGGTCGCAAGAACACCATTACACTGATGGCGGCCCTGCAGGGTGTCACCATGCTGATGACCTACCACGTGTTCATCAGCTTCGGCCTGGTTTACGGCTTCATCGTGGTTGCCGCACTGATCGGTTTCAATTACGGGGGCAGTTTCGCGCTGTTTCCGGCCATCACGGCGGATTATTTCGGCAACAAGAACGTCGGCAGCAACTACGGCTGGATGTTCACGGCCTATGGCGTTGCCGGTCTCGCTGGTCCGCTGCTGGCCGGCTATTTCAAGGATGCCGCCCAAGGTGCTGCCCAGCCGGCAGTCTGGATGACGCCTTTCATCATTGCCGGTAGCGTTTGTCTGCTGGGTGCAATCATTATGGCCTTGACGACCCGGCCGAAGCGCGTGCCGCCGCGCGTCTCGACGACAACGGGCAGGAAGCTGGCCGCCGAAATGACCTAACCGGCCCGGCCGGCATAATCGCTACTCTACCTGTGTGACGTCGATCTCCACGCCAGCGGCAGTGTGGCAGCCCGCACAGCCTTCCTCGATACGCTTCGCTGCGGCGCGTGCCGCCTCGATATCAGTCGCGTTAGCCACCGCGTCAGCGCCGTCGCGCATGCCTAAGACGTACTCCCGCCATTCGTCGGGGATACCGCTGACGCCATCGTGACCCGCGAGCCAGTAGGCCGGCCTCTGGGCCGCGGCAAGACTCTCCACCTCCAGCGCGGCGTTAAGACGATCGAGCTGGCTCGCGTGATGGTGCATGTGCGCGACAAAATCCGCAGTTCCCATCTCCTCTCGCTCTTCCGCCGGTGTTTCGGCCGCGGGCATTTCGGTCGCCGGCATTTCTGCGGCTGTCTCTGCTTCGTCGACCGCTGCGGGCGGGGCCGGCTGTTCTTTCTCAGCGCAAGCCGCAAAGCCCAAGGCAAAGCCGACGATTATCAGTGTTCGAAATTTCATAGGTACTCCTGAGCCCATTGATGGCGAGATAAGACTGTGAAATCTGTTCGCTAACCTACCAGAGAACGCGGGATTTATTAAGCGAATTCGGTTGGAAATCGGGATCTGACCCCGTACCCTGCCCCTCGAAGACATTGCGGTCTGTCCCCGCGTTTCGTCGGATAAACGCTTATGGTCTGTGCTGCTGTCTCGTGGCATGCTGGGTGAAGATGCCAACCATAACGCCGGGCGACCAATGCGGCGTCACTGCTTGGAGCACTTATGCTACTCAATCCTCACCATCACGATCGACCTTATCACGACGAAACTTCGACGCAGATCATGCGCAAGACCATCGAGTTCTTCGAGAACAAGGGTCGGCGCCGAGTCAAGGAGGATGACCATGAGCGCGTCTGGTACGCCGATTTCCTCGAGTTCATCGGGCGTGAACAGATCTTCGCCAAGCTGATGACGCCGACAGCTTACGCGGACGGCGCTGACGATGTTCGCTGGGACAGCTGGCGCAACTGCGAATTCAACGAGATCCTCGGTTTTTACGGCCTCGCCTACTGGTACACGTGGCAGGTCAGCATGCTTGGCCTCGGACCTATCTGGATTTCCGGCAATGAGGCGGTCAAGAAAAAGGCTGCGCGACTTTTGCGCGACGGCCACATTTTTGCGTTCGGGCTATCGGAAAAGGAGCATGGCGCCGACATCTACTCCTCGGAAATGAAACTGTTCCCGCAAGGAGACGGCACCTACCTCGCCCGCGGCAGAAAGTATTACATCGGCAACGCCAACAAAGCGGGCCTCGTCTCGACCTTCGGCAAGATCGACGGCACGGATGATTACGTTTTTTTCGTGGTCGACCCGCGGCACGAGAACTACGAGTGCGTCAAGAACGTTTGCAACTCGCAGAACTACGTCGCCGAGTTCGCGCTCCATGATTACCCAATCACCGACGCCGACATCCTCTCGCGCGGTACGGAGGCCTGGGACGCGTCGCTAAACACCATCAACTTCTGCAAGTACAACCTGGGCTGGGCCTCGATAGGCATCTGCACCCACGCCTTTTACGAGGCGATTGATCACGCTGGCAATCGGCAATTGTTTGGCAGCCAGGTGACCGACTTCCCGCACATCCGCCAGCTTTTCGTCGATGCCTACGTGCGCCTCGTCTCGATGAAGCTGTTCGCGCTCAGGGCTTCCGATTACATGCGCGCCGCATCGCCCGACGACCGGCGCTACCTCTTGTACAACCCGATGGTGAAGATGAAGGTCACGACGCAGGGCGAAGCGGTCATCGATCACCTCTGGGATGTCATCGCAGCCAAGGGCTTCGAAAAGGACACGTACTTCGAGATGGCGGCGCGCGACATCCGTGCGCTGCCCAAGCTCGAAGGCACGGTGCACGTGAATATGGCCCTGATCATCAAGTTCATGGCCAACTACTTTTTCAAACCGGGCGAATTCCCGGTCATCGAGCAGCGCGATGAGCCGGTCGATGACGACTTTCTATTCCACCAGGGGCCGACGAAGGGTCTCGGCAAGATTCGTTTCCACGACTACCGGGCGACTTACGCCAGCATCGACTTGCCGAATGCCAATGTGTTCAAGAAGCAGATTCGCTACCTCAAGGCCATGTTGGCGGTGGCACGACCTTCCAGGGAGCAGGCCAAAGACGTCGATTTTCTTCTTAACCTCGGCGAGTTGTTCACGCTGGTCGTGTACGGTCAGCTGATCATCGAAAACGCCGAGATCTACGCCATCGACGACGACTTACTCGATCAGATTTTCGACGTGATCGTGCGCGACTTCTCTCGCTATGCCCTACAGCTCTACGGCAAATCGGTCACCACGAGACGGCAGCAGCTGCTGTTGCGTCGCATGATCAAGCGGCCGGTCGTCGACAGCGCGCGTTTCGACAAGGTCTGGAACGAACAAGTTGCCACCTTGCGGGGCGCTTATGTAATGAACGAAGAGCCCGCGGCTGGACGAGACGCGTCGGTGGCAGACGTCGCCTGAGGAAACCGGGGTCGGCCCCGTCGAATGTAGAAATTGCGGTTCGACCAATTACCTTGCCGCAGACATCACCGCTGTCCACCTTCAGCTTAGCTTCAGCTTCTCTCAAGCCTAATAGCGTGACACACAGGCTATTGCCGTTTTCCTGTTAAGGAGATTGTTATGTCACGTTATATGCAAACAATTCCGGGGCTGATTCTTGCCGCATTCCTGTTGCCATCACTGGCGCACGCGGACACCGGACTCTATTTGGGCGCCAGCGTCGGCTCATCACACCTCGAAGACGATTTTAGTAATGTCAATATCGACACAGACGCAAGCGCGTACCGCTTCGTCGGAGGCTTTCAGTTTGGCGACTACATAGGGATCGAAGCGGGCTATCACAACTTCGGTGACTTTTCGGAAACCATCGATCTCGGTCCGATTTCAACCCGTACCGACGTCGACGTGGACGGATGGACGCTGGGCGGAACCCTCGGATTACCGTTGAATGAACAGTTGTCCCTGTACGGGCGTGCCGGCGTGTTCTTTTGGGATGCCGAGGTCGAAGTGGACGGATTCTCGGTCGACGTGCCGGAAGACGAAAACCCATACTACGGCGGTGGCGCGAAAGTCGATGTCACACCGAACCTCTCGCTGCTTGGCGACTGGACGCGCTACGAACTCGACAACATTGACAGCGACGTAATTTCGATCGGATTTCAGTATCGTTTCGGCGGATAAAGGAATCCAGTCATTGACGAGCGAGTTCAGCGCGCAGGTCGCGCAGAAAACGCGTTACGGTCGCAGAGTGCTCAGGGCCGATGCGCAGCAGGAGTTTCTGCCCGCTCGACAGGTCTTCAAGCCGCGAGTCGGCGAACTCGTAAAGCACGTGCGGTCGAACCAGCCGAATCGGTTCATCGGGTTGCGGCGGCATTGCGAGCAGGTGATCGATGACTTCGACGACACGATCGTTGAAATAGCCGTTGGGGTAGCCCAGGCGCTCATACGACTGCTGAAAGAGAGGGTAGAAGCGGCGATAGGTGTCGGCGACAGCATCTATGTCCGCTGACGCAATCTTGCTGACCAACGGATCGTATCGCTGGTAATTGTCGGGACTGAGGTAGATCGGCCCGTTGCCGCCGGCGGCGTCCACGCGAAACCTCTGGGACAATCGTCCGGCTGGCCGGATTTTTTCAGCAACGTGCTCTCGAGGCAGGTTGTCCACCGTCGCCACGAACTTGTCGATGATGGCTTCCTTGACCAGCAGCGCGTCGATGTTTGCGCCGAAGATATCGGCGAGCGCGACCAGAAAATAAGCATCACTGTCGTCGAGCGGCGGCAAAGGTACAAGCTCCCCTTGCACCGGCTCTGCCGAGTCAGGAGGTGTCATTGGATGCGCCGGACCCTCATCGACGACGGCTTCGTCGATCGCAGGCTGAGGTGGCGCAGCAACCTGCTCAACCGGCTGCGGCAGGAACTCGCCCCGGAAATACCAGCCAACGCCCGCGACAGCCGCCACAACCAGAACCGCAAGCGCCAATTTCACGTCGGGATCACGCATCGTATCCACCGTATCCTATTGGTCTTATGACAGCTGAAAGGACACCGCAGTTCAAATTGCCGATAGCGTTTTACGCTCGTGGCATCCTCGAATCTCTACCAGGATAAGCGAAACCGTCAACCCTTCTCCGCATGCCACTTCTTCAACAGGGCGGCTTCCGTTTCCGGGCTAAAGCCACCTCGCCGCCCGTCGGCAACAGCAACCTGATCAAGCCTTGCAATCATGTCCTTCGCGGTGTCTACGATCGGCCGGAAAGTAAGACCCGTTGCCATAGCTCTGTCATTGTTCACCTGCATGAAAGGAATCGGCCCTTCCCCGTACCAGGGGCCATAGTTCGGCGTCTCTGACGTTTCTTTCCGAATCCACTCCCAGTCGATCCAGGTCAATGTCGACTTCGATCCGGTCCCATCGCGAAGACCTTCAAGAAGTGGCCTGGCACGATACGGCTCTTCAGCACCCACCGCGTTGTACGGGCCGCTGCCACTACCGTCTTCCAGCATTCGCACCATCCAGCCGCACATGTCGGCTGCATCGATGTATTGCACCGGCAGGTCTTCCTGCCCGGGGACCAGTATTTCGTTGCCTGCATGCATGCGCCTCAGCCAATGACGCAGGCGTTCTGTCGGGTCTCCGGTGCCAGTGATAATGCCGGGACGAACATTGATGGCTTTGTCGCCAAAGACCTTCGTGACCTCCTGCTCGCACAGAGCCTTACGCGCTCCGTAAGTTGGGCCGTAGATATGTTCGGATTCATCGGTCGGATCGTCCATCACGGCATACGCCGCGGAAAACTCATCGTCTTCGAGGGTCAGCGTATCTGCATAAGCGGAGATGCTGGAAACGAACATGTACTGATCCACATGCCCATACAGCAACTCGGCCGAGAGACGCGCATGCCGCGGGAAAAAACCGGAGTTGTCGATGACCGCATCCCAGTCCCGACCTTTAAGTGAGTCCAGCTGATCATCCCGATCGCCGATCAGCGTCTCTACGTCCGGAAACATGCCTGGCGCCGTCTTGCCACGATTGAACATGGCGATTTTGTGGCCGCGCGATCGCGCATAGTTAATCTCATGCGGCCCGATAAACCCGGTCCCGCCGAGAATCAGGATATCGAGAGGTCTGCGCGCAGCGCCTTGTGCAAGAGCCGATCCTGGCAATGCCGCGAGGGCGCCGATGGCTGATGCTGCGCGAATAAAACTACGTCGTGAGGTTTTCATAAATGTCGAACGACCCACGGTCACTACTCCTTCTGTGCTGACTGTCGCTTGTGAAGCTCCAATATAGTGTCTTTTATAAGATCCGAGAATTCTCCCGCATCGAAAAACGAGCCTCGGCAGGATGTGCACTCCTCGTACCGGATTTGCGTTCGCTTTGGATCGATCCTGCGCAACATGCCGCCGCCGCATCGCGGGCAACGGTAGGTATCGATTTCGTTTGTTTGCCGGCCTATCGAAGGATCGCCCGTATCTATCGCCGCTGCCGCGTCTGTGCCGAGCAACCAACCGCTTTCTCCGACATCAAACCAGATCCCTTTGCAGTTCTTGCAGCGATCGACTTCGATGCCTTCGAACTCAACTACTTCCATGTCGTTTTCGCATTTAGGACAAAGCATCTCTTAGCGTCGCTACTTGAACTTGGTGCTCTTCAGCGCATTGCCATGCGCCTTCGCAACCGGATATTTGCTCGCATTCACCGCAAGCTTTTTCACGACCGCGTCCGCGATATCGACGCCGAGCCGGTCAGCCAGTCGCGTCAGGTAGATCTGAATATCGGCAATCTCTTCGGCAACTTCGGACAACAATTCATCCTCTAAACTAGATGATTGTTCTTCTGTAAGCCACTGAAAATGTTCGACTAACTCAGAGACTTCAACGCTCAGAGCCATCGACAGGTTTTTCGGTGAATGGAACTGTTCCCAGTCCCTTTCCTGCGCGAAGTCTTTTAGTTTTAAGGCGAGTTCCGAAAGGTCCATCCCGAATTCCCGACGACGATAAGTGGCTGAATAGTTGATTATCGCGATCTAAACAAGATCGCATCAAGCGACAAGCGTAATTCGCTAGCCCCGGCTCGCAATCCTGACGCCGTCGGTTACCCTGTCGCTCGGGTGCACAACCACCTTTTCTCCGGCGTCGAGACCTTCACGAATCTCTGCGATCACACCGTTGCGTTGCCCGGTCTCGACATGGCGAAGATTCGCGCGTCCGTCCTCCTCAA
>Ga0209567_10000928_pt1 | contig 15770 bp, 11 predicted proteins | sample COG_12_FD_184756 | JGI IMG/M metagenome (GOLD analysis project Ga0209567, IMG submission 184756) | Pelagic marine sediment microbial communities from the LTER site Helgoland, North Sea, for post-phytoplankton bloom and carbon turnover... | ecosystem: Environmental > Aquatic > Marine > Neritic...
CTCGAAGTTCACCGAGTTCAACGCCGACGAGCGTGCCGCCGTCGTCGCCTTCCTCGAGGCGATGACCGTCAACAAGGAACTCGACATCGCCGGTGCCCTCGAGCACTGGCAAGCGGCCCGGTAGCCGATCGCTTGACCGAGTCGCTGTCCAACGTTGTAGTTGAGGACCCCGCCGGAGAGCTACTCACGTTCCGGGTGATCTTCTAGTCCCTCAGGTGCGGCGAGGCCGTATCTCCTCGAGCGCCTGGCGCGCCACCGCCACAGATGCGTCCTCAAAAATGCCACGCTTGTCCGGCTCGCTGTATACGAGGTCGCCGCACACCTCGAACCCACCCATCAGACCCTTGACCGCGGCGTGGCTGAGTCTGGTATCCCGCGAAAACACATGGACAACAGGCCGATCAGTCGACCCGGCCACCAGCACGTTGACGCGGTGGTGTTCGGGGTCGCGTTCGATCCAGTCGTTGACGACTTCGACTGCCTCTGCCGTCCCGGGCCCATCGATTTCGATCCGTCGCAGCGCCGCCGGATACATGGCTTCGCGTCCAGGGGGCAACATCTCGACCGGAAGTTGCTCGGTTGTGATCTGATAGTGGAGGTGCCAGGGAATCGTTGCCCCGGCATTGGCACCGTTGTAGAGCACCCGGAACTCCCCGCCGGTCCTCATGTAGAGCTCGAGCATGGCGTCGATGACATGGGGGGTGAAATCTTGATCGATGTGCTCCGTTGCCATCACCGTGTAGTGGTTGCGCTCGATCCAGGCGAAGTTCGCTCCGGCGGCATACGCCCGGCCCGCCAACTCGATGAAGACCAGCTCCTCCATCGGATTGCACTCCGTGATGTTGCGGATACAGAGAAAGCACTGGCGCCCATTCGGATCGCGCGGGTCGCTGAACAGAATCGACTCGTTTCGGTCGGGATTGATGATGCCGCGCCGCTCGAGCTCGACGATATCGGTCCGCAACTCGCGATGCGGCATCCACCGGAATCGGAAGTCGACCATGGAAGCCTCGTCGTGGACGATGCGCTCCTCGATGTTGGCTTGATCTGGATGCACCAACAGGAACCCCTCGGTCGCCTGCCGCTCCCATGTGTCGATGAGGAACCGGGCAAGCCGGCCGGATTGCAGACTCACGACGAAGGCGCGCCGGGCGCCGAAAGCCCGAGGTCGTCGAGCAGGTCACGGGTACGTGCCGCCCACGTGAAGTAGGGCACGGTGATGTCGAGGGCACGCGCTCCCATTTGGTCGCGACGTTCCTCGTCCGCCAGCAACAGTGTCAAGGCCTCGGCAAACCCGGCCACGTCATCGGCGGGCACGACAATGGCGCCCTGCCCGATCAAGACCGGCTCATCGCCGGCGGCGCCATCGACCACCAGGACCTCGGGCGCCGCGCCGAGCAAGTACTCACGGGTGTAGGGCACGAGATCCGACGACACCACGGGTTTCGAGGTGGCCGCGGCTTCTTGAGCGCTCATCCCGAAACCCTCCATCACCGACGGCGTGCAGTACACGCTGGTCACGGCGTAGATGCAGGGAAGCTTGTCCCAGACCGAACCGAGCACGATGACATCGTCTTCCAGATCGAGTTCGGCGATGAGCGCCATGGCCTCGTCATAGGCTCCGCCGGCCCGCGGATCGAGCGCGACGGCGAGCGCCGCAGCCGGCACTACCTGTCGGGCTTGGGCAAACGCCCGGATCAAGATGTCTTTGCGTTTTGTCCGATCAGTACGGCTGATCTCGGTGACAATCAGTCGCTCCCGCAGGACATCGGCAGTGAACGAACTGATCTCGGCGAGGAAGCCATAGATCCCATCGCACTCGGTTTCGAGGCGCGGCCGGTAACGGTCGATGTCGACACACGGAGGTAGGAAGTACTTCGGCTCGTAGCCGTAGTCATCGATGAACGTGTCACGGATCGCGGTCGAGGTGGCCACCGCCCCATCCAGCCGCGCAATCAGCGCTCGTTCGTGCTCGATCCTCTCGTCGATGCGCAGATCGGCCCAGGTCGACGGATCCATGTTTCGTTTCTTCAGCGCGCCCAACGAATGGGGCACCCATACGTGCGGTGCCTTGCGCCCCGACCGATCGTTCAGTTCAACTCCGAGGGCGCCGGCATCCCAATAGTGAGAGATGATCAGGTCGTAGGAGTCATCGTCCTCGCGCATCACCCGCTCGAGGTCGGCGGCGAGGGCCGGGATGTGCTCCGCCATGTCCTCTTTGCGGACAAACTCATCGTGGCCGTCGTCGAGGTAGAGGATCCTGGCCCGGCCACTCGGGTGCATCCGAACCCCGATCTGGGGTTCGCCCGTCGTCGGATGTGGATAGCCGCCGCGGTTGACGATGGTGACCCGGTAGCCCTGAGCGACGAGCGCCTCGGTGAATTGGTTCACGTAGACGTTCTGACCGCCGGTGTCGGGGAGTCCGGGAACGACGTTCCACTCATGGACGCCGTGGTTCGTGATCATCAGCACATGGGTGCGATCCGGGTCACGGAACTGGGCGGGGTCGCTCACTGGGCCTCCTGTGTTGGATTCGACCCGACGCCATCTGGCGCAGCGGCGCCGGGTGTTGCCGGTAGCCATCCGTAGTGGACGAGTCCCTCTCTGATGCCGGCGGCATGGCGAGCCGTCGCGTGGTAGATCTGTGGTTCGCGGATCCGACGCAACTCCTCGGCAGCATTGCCGACGGCGATCCCCCGAAACCCGAGATCATGGCGCATCATGTCGATGTCGTTCCCGGTGTCGCCGGCCGTCACGACCGCGCCCGGTGACACTCCGAGGCTCCTCGCGAGGTAGGCGACGGCGCCGCCCTTGCCCGAGAAGTGTGGCAACAAATCGAGGAAACGACCCGCCGAGTAGACGATCTTGGCCTGTAGGCGACGGCGGTCGAGTTGGTCGGCGATTTCTTCGAGCGAGGCGTTGACGTTCTCTTCGAGGTAGTAGCTGCTCTTGAACTCCGACTGCCACTCTTCCGCCTGCATGGTCGCATCCGGAATATCATTCAGGATGGCCTCGACGGCATCCTTGTCCCAGGCGTCGGAGATGTGCCGGCTCCAGCCCTCGTCCCGCTCGTAGTCGCCATCCACCCGCCACCACAGCTCGGTACCCACCATGCAGATGCACGCGTCGGCACGCCGGGTCGCGTGGTGCACTGCGTAGAAGTCTTCGATCGAAGGCAAATGGCGACCGGTGGAGAAAGCCACAAAGATCTCCGCCGCGGCCAGATCGTCCCACAGGCCAAACATGGCGGCATCGTCACCAATGAATGTGCCATCGAGGTCCGTCGCCAGGACGCGCTCCACCGTCATGCAGTCCTCCATCAGTATCTACCGGCTGCCTACCCTATCGGACAAGGCGGCCTGAGTGCCGGTATTCCTCAGAGAATCGCTGGCGACCGCGGCAGACGCCAGCCCGCTTCGTCCGACCGAAGCCGACCACGATCAGGCTCCTTCGTGATAGTCCCAATCGTGGGTGCTCCTGGCCCGATCGAACACGCTGAGGGTGCGCCGCGCGATCCCTCTCCAACCGAACATGCGCCGCGCAAAGCGGCCACCCGCAATCGAAAGCCGTTCTCGCAGCTGGGGATAGCGCAGCGGCATGGAGAGCATCACGGCGAATTCTCGCGGCCGCTTCGGGTCTCCGAATAGGGCGTGTGCGCCGAAGTCGAACATCTCCTCGAGACCGCCGTGAATCGTCACAACACACGGCGTGCCACAGGCCATCGCTTCGACCGCGGTCATCCCGAACGGCTCGTAGCGAGACGGTAGGGCAAATACCGGTGCGGCCCGGTAGTAGTCGGCCATGTCTGCCTCGGGCACATAGCCAAGCCACTTCACGTGGTCCGAGACACCGAGTTTGCCGGCAAGGGCCTTCCACTTCTCCACCTTGCGTTCGTCGGCTCGGGAGTTGGCGCCGACGGCGAGTTGCAGCCTGGCGTCGGGCACCTGCTCCCGTAGCTCAGGAAGAGCCTGGATCAGGAGGTCATAACCCTTGTTGGCTGCGGCCCGACCCACCGTGTACACGTCGTGCTTGCGGAATTTGAACTTGCGCCGCTGAGCCTGAGCCTGGGACCGCGTGACCGGTGTGTAGCGACCCTCATCGATCCCGGGCGGGATCATTGTGATGTGGTCGGTGGGCACGTCGTACTCGTTGGTGAGTATCTCCACCTGTTGATTGGTGGTGGCTATGACGTGGTCGCAGCGGCGGAAGGTGAGGAACTCCTTGCGAATTCGCTCCTCAAAGCGATAATCCGATTCGATCTTCTGCGGATCGCCCGCCATATCCTGGCGCTTCCAGGCCCCCAGCGAGTGTGGAGTATGGACGTGGGCAATGCGAAGCTCCTCGGAGATCCGTTGGCCGGCGTGCCCGGCATCCCAGTAGTGCGAGTTGACGATGTCGTAGCCACCCTCGCGGGAGGTGTCGAGAAACACTCTCACGAATTCATCCAGATGATCGTGCATGTCTTCTTTGCGGACAAAGCTCGAACCGCCGAACGGAATGCGCCAGACCCTCAGGTTGCCACCCATGTCGTCGACCTCGGGCTGATCTTCAAACCGACGGGTGACGATATCTACCGCGTGGCCGAGCTCACGGAACTGCTTCGCCAACTCGAGCACGAAAACCACCTGGCCGCCCGTGTCGGGAAGACCGAGTTCCGGTTCTGCGCCCACATACCCATGCAGAGAGAGCATCAGCATCTTGGGTGGAGCTATCTGGGGTGCAACCATCGCGTTCCTCCGTCCTACGCCCCGCACCGGGCGCCGGGAAGCGTTCCCGCCGTAACCCTAACGGAAGTCACCGGCCACACGGCTGAGACACCGGCGGCGGCGCAGCCGCAACGGTTCGACGAGTCAGGCGGTCCGCCTACAGCGGTCGGAGGGCGCCCCAGGTTTGCGGCCCTGCGATGCCGTCGACGGTGAGGGAATAGTGCGCTTGGAAGTCGAGAACGGCCACCTCGGTACGCGGCCCAAAGATGCCATCGACCCCGCCGGGGTCAAATCCCTCAGTGCTGAGCTCCTGCTGGAGTTCCCGCACTGAGTCACCACGATCACCCTTGCGTACGGTCTGACGGGAGGGCGTCGTATCTGGAGCCGGGCCTCCCCCGCCGTTGTCCAGAGCGTTCTTCAACGCGTTCTTCGTGCCTCGGCCGACGGCACCGTCGCCGGTAAGCCCGTTGTTGTCTTGAAAGGCGACAACTGCCGCCTTGGTCGCAGGACCAAAGTCCCCATCGATTCCGCCGACGTCGTAGCCGATGGTGTCGAGCACCGTCTGGAGTCGGCGGACGTCGAAGCCATGCAGGCCCTGTTCCAACGTCCGACGGTTGTCGAAGAGTGGATCGTCGAGGCCACCCTGACCGTTGCCGCCTGCAGCGACCAGGGCACTGAACGAGTTCACCAGAATCCCGGATCGGTCGCGCAGTTCGAAGTGGAGGTGCGGCGTGGTGTTCTCGGAACTCCCACTGTCGCCGACCCAACCAATGTGCTGACCGGCCGAAACGCGCACCCCCGGCCTGATCCCGTCGGCGATCCCCCAACCCTCACCATCGTCGGTGCCGGGCGTGTCATTGTTGAGATGAATGTACGTGCTCTGCCAGCCGTCATCGTGATCGATCACGATGCTGCAGCAACGCGCCGGATTGAGCTCGGCGCTGCGGCCCCAGTTGACAAGTCGAACTCGACCATCGGCAGTGGCGACCACCCGGACCATCTTCCTGGCGAAGAGGTCCTGGGAGGAATGAAGTCCACGCGAGCGCGCATCCCAAAACGTGTCGCGAAAATCGTGGTAGCCATCGACCGGTAACGTGAGGTCGTAGTCGACCGGTTCGCCGAACTCGCTGGCGAAAGCGGGCACGGCCCCGACCACCAACATCGTGACGGCAATGGCGACGGCAATCAGTCCTTGAGTTCCCTTGCGCAGGGAAGACTTGAGAGTGTGCATCCGGGATTCATCGGAGAACACGGCCTCGACCTGAGGATTTCGCGGGCTCGGTTCCTGACGCTTGACTCGAATCGCTCGGTGGCCTCGAGGGGATCACAGTCGACGTAGCCGAAACGAGCCACGATCCGGTTCTCTCGGTGGTCCGCTGCCATGCCGAGCGACGGGATCTCGCCTTCGAAGATGTTGGCCTCCCGCCAGCCCGGATCGATCTCGGAACGCCCGCGAGCACATAGGCTACGCCCATGTCCGCCAACACTCTCGCTGCGCACTGGGGACTCGATCCCACCGTGATGTTTCTGAACCACGGCTCGTTCAGGGCGTGCCCGACGGCGGTGCTCGACGCGCAGGCCGATCTACGGCTTCGTCTCGAAGCCGAACCGGTTCGGTTCTTCCAGCACGATCTCGAAGGTCTGCTCGACGCCGCCCGCGAGTCCCTTGCTGCCTTTGTCGGTGCCGACGCCGAGGATCTCGTGTTTGTCCCGAATGCCACCGCGGCCGTGAACACCGTGTTGCGCTCTCTGGAGTCCACTGCTGCCAGAGGGCTGGGCCGCCGTGCTGGCCCACAACCACCGCCTGGCCCTCCTCGCGCGGGACGAGCTCTGCCGGGTGCTCGACGTGCCGGCTCCGGTGCCCGATGCACTCCTCGGCTCGATGGCGGCGATCCAGCTGCCCGATGATCCCAACGCACCAGCCGAATCCGGCATGAGCGCGCTGCAACAGGCACTCTTCGCCGACCACGGCATCGAGGTGCCGATCGTGACCTGGCCCGCGCCACCGAACCGGCTGGTGCGGCTCTCGGCTCAGCTCTACAACACCTCGTCCGAGTACGTGGACCTCGGCGAAGCCATCAGAGCCGCAGTAGACCCCGGCAGCTGAACGTCCGAGGCTCTGGTTAGTGGTGCGCTAGGCGCCGGGTCCGAAGTACTCGAAGTGCCCGGGATCAGGCCGGGCCCACAGGTGACCCGAGCGGATGCCGACCGCCAGCATCCGCTCGAGGAGTTCTTCGTTGACCGGCGACCCGGGTCCGCCGTCGAGTTCGTTACCGAAGTTGATGTCGGCCGCAGCCCCCCACGCATGACGCGACAGCCGTGTTGAGCCAGAGATGTATCGCGAGTTCCAGCAGCCGCGGAACGCACGTTGATCGATCACACCGTCGAGTCCATGATCGTCCAAGCCCACCATGACCTCGGTCAGCGCCGCGGCGAACTTGCGGTGACACACGGCCTTGCCCAGCAACGGGATCTCGAGCTCGACGATGTTGGCCTCCAGCCAGGCCGGGTCGATCTCGAACCGACCCCTTCCTGCGGGGCGATAGGCGAACTCGCCGAACTCCTGCTTGATGAAGACTTGGGAGCGCACCGTGCGGCCCGGGTTGCCCGATGGATCGCGGGGATCGCGGACCCGCAGCAGCGCGTCTTGCGGCAACCGGGCGAGGATCGCGCGCTCCAACTCTTCACCCGTGCCGTCGAAGTCGATCAGCGCATACCCTCGCTCCGATCCGGGAACCGCCAGCGACGTCTCGCCGACCCCAATGATCTCTGCGGCACCAACGGCCGCGTCGGGCAACACCGCGGCGATCGACCGAACCTCGCCCCCTTCGAATTCGATCCAGTCCCCCGGCCCGAGTCGCCGCAGCGCAGCCGAACTGTCGCTGAGGATGAGTTCGTCGGAGCCGAGACTCGAGATGACCGCAGCGGTGGCGTCATCAACGAAGTCGCGATACGTAGCCGGATCTACGGCGATGCCCTCCACCGGGATGACAAAGCCGTCCGGCGCCCGGTCCACCACGACGCCATCGGCAGTCTCCGACGACACGATGTGAGAGGTGCCGGTTCCGATCACGGTGACGTCGGTGACGCCCGGCACGGAACCTACGATCTCTCCGAAGTCGGGAAGAAGGCCACCGGGCATCCACGACACAAGGGGTCCCTGCGGCGGTGGTGCACTCACTGTCGTGGTCGGCGCGGTCGCCTGAGCCGGAACGGCCGTTGTCGTTGTCGCCGGCCTAGTCGTCGTGGTCGGGTTCATCGTCGTTGCAACCGGTTCGCTGCCGGCGATCGCCTGACCGCTGCAGGCCGTCGCCGCAAGTAATACGAGGACGGTCCAGCGACGCATCGGACAACCCTATCGGTGTTGACGCGCTGAGCGCATTCTCAGCTACTTCGCAACATCGTCAGCACCATCACCGTCGGCACCAGAGCGCGCACCGAGTGCGGCGCATGGGCCTCCATCCGAAGCCAGCCCCTCGGGCCCAGCTCCATTGTTTGGGCCTCGAGCGTCACGCTGAGCCGGCCGGACACCACCTGAATGAGCACGGGCACCGCCGCAGTGTGCTCGGTGAGTTCCTGGCCAGTATCGAATGCAAAGCCGACGAGACGGAGTTGATCATCGCGATAAAGCACCCGGCTGAGCGTGCCGTCCGGGGGGATCTCCAACTGCTCCGAGAGGTCCGAAATGAACGTGTACGTCATGGCAACTCCTCGATCCGCCAAATCTCGCATTCCACACGGCCGGTCAGCCGAGCTCCGTCCCGGCGCGACGAGCTACCGCGGCCATCCACGCCGCACCCGTCCGCAGGGCCTCCTCATCGAAGTCAAACCGGCTCGAATGTGCCGGATAGCCCTCGAGCCCCGGTACCTGGCCGCCGTAGCGGATGTAGCAGCCGGGGATCCGTTCGACGAAGAACCCGAAGTCTTCCGAACCCATGTTCACGGTCCGCAGGGGAACGACCTCGGTGCCGGCAACGTCTGCGGCGGCGCGTCGGGCCAGGTCCGCCATGTGCGGCGGATTGACCACCGGCGGGTTGCCGCGACGGATCGTCACCTCGACGTGGGCATCGTGGAGTTGCCCGATGGCGGCCGCGATCCGCTCGACCGATCGGCACAGGTGCTCGCGCACTTCGACTTCCTGGCTACGGATCGTCCCTTCGAGGCGGGCCGTCCCTGCGATCACGTTGGCTGCCGTTCCGGCGTCAAACCGACCGACCGACACGACCGACGGATGGGCCGGGTCGACCTCGCGCGACACGATCGTTTGCAGCGCCGTCACCAGCAGCGAGCCGACGACAACCGCATCTACCGCTTCGTGAGGCCGTGCGCCGTGGCCCTGCTGACCGCTGATCTCGATGATGAAGCCGTCCGAGGCGGCATTCACCGGCCCGTCGCTGATGGCAAGCGTGCCGGGCGGGTAGTGCCGGTCGAGGTGGCCGGCGAAGATCGCCGCCACTCCGTCGAGGGCACCGGCTTCAATCAGGGCCGACGCACCGGGACCACGCTCTTCGGCCGGCTGGAACAGCAGTCGAGTCGGCCCGGGAGCGGGTTGCTCGATGAGGAGCCCGGCGGCCCCGACCAGGATGGCGGTGTGACCGTCGTGGCCACAGGCGTGCATCACGCCGTCGACTGCTGAGGCAAACGGCAACTCCGTCTCCTCGAAGATCGGCAACGCATCGATGTCGGCTCGCAACGCAATCGTCGGGCCGGCGGAATGGCCGGGGATCTCCGCGACGATGCCGTGCCCACCTACCCCGAAGCGATAGGTGACTCCGAGGTCGTCGAGTTCGATGGCGATGCGCCGCGCGGTCAACTCCTCCTGGAGCGACAACTCCGGCCGCCGGTGCAGGTCACGACGCAGCCGCACCATGCGATCGAACAGCTCGTCAGATGGCAGCGAGGCTGCTACGGACGTTTCCACTATTGACCTCCGGCGCCGGCAACTCGATCGCGCCACGGTACCGCTATTGCCGGCGATGGCACCAGACGAGCGGTCTGGCATCAGCCGAGCAGGTCGGCCAGAGCTCGCTCGACCCGCTTCTCGCTCACCTTGCCCCGCGTCCCGATCGCCTGGGCAAACAGGCTCACCCGCAGTTCCTGCAGCATCCAGGCGACCTCGATAACCTCCGGTGAACTCGGCAGCAGTTCGGCGAGACGTTCGTACTCGTTCTCCAAACGGTGCACCCGGTCCATCATCTCCAGGTCTCGGCCCGGATTGCGGGGAAGGTGTTCGAGTCGCCGCTCCATCGCCCGCACGTAGCGGTGGACGTCGGCAACGCGTCCCTCCCCCACGCCGGCGAGGAAGCCGGGGTAGACCAGCGCGGCCAGTTGGTCGTCGACGTCGGCCACGCTGTCCTCGAACATGTCAACGCCGGATCGCGACAACGCTGAGGAAACCGCCTGCGTCGTCTCGAGTAGCGCCAGCGATTCGAGCCCCACCGCCGTCACCCGCTCGCCGAGGGCGTCCCGGGTAAACACAAGCAGTTCGTCGAAGCCTGGGGCATCCCAGGCTGGGCCCCCGAACTCCGCCATGATTCCCCCGACGGCACACATCAAGCAGTCGTCGACCCACTCGGCAGTCGACCGATACGGTCCGGCCTTGATCGCCAGCTTCGCCTCGGTGCCGAGCATTGGCCGCAGCAGCTTTCCTGGGGAAGGAAGGTTGAGCAACAACAACCGTATCGTTCCGGCCCACATCGCATCGGCCTGTTCGTCGCGGGTCGCCATCAGCCTGATCGCAACGCTGTCGCCTTCGTCCACAAGCGCCGGGTAGGCCAGCGCCTGCGTTCCTTCGCCTTCGATCTCCAGGACCTGAGGCAACTCGCCAACGCTCCACGCGGTCAAGCCCGCCTGCTCGATATCGTGGCTCCTTGCCGCCAACGTGGATCGTGCCTCAGCGACCAGCGAGTCCCTGAGGCCGGCCAGATCCTTGCCCTCGGCGACTACGACCCCCTCCTCATCGACGACTCGGAACGTCGGCCGAAGATGAGCCGGCAGTCCATCGAGATCGAGCGCGTCGGGAGGAACCACCTTTCCGCTACGCCGGGTCAACTCCCGCCGCACCACCTCGGTCATGCCGCGATCGACAGCAGGATCGAGCGTCGCCACGATCTCTCGCGCCGCGTCGGGAATGGGGACGAACTCCTTGCGGATCGTCTTGGGCAGCGAACGGATCAGCGCGATAACCAGGTCTTCTCGCACCCCAGGCACGTTCCACTCAAAGACCGACGGGTCGACCCGACCGAGGGTCCCGACGGGGATCTCGATGGTGATGCCGTCAGTCGGGCTGGTCGGATCGAACTCGTACTCGACCGGCATGGCGAGGTCACCGTGGTGCCACACCGCAGGGAAGTCGGCCTCGTCGGGAGTGTCGGCTTCGGGTTCGATCAGGTCGGCCACGCTCAGGTCGAGCAGGTGCGGCGTCTTCTCCTTGACGTCGCGCCACCAACGGTTGAAATGCTGCACCGATGTGACATCCGCTGGGATCCGCCTGGCGAAGAAGGACACAACTTCGTCGTCGTCGACCAGCAGATCGGTGCGTCTTTCGCGGGCTTCGAGTTCGAGCACCTCATCGATCACTGCCCGGTTGCGGGCAACAAACGCATGGTGGGCCTCCCACTCGCCGGCAACGAGGACGTGACGGATGAACAACTCGCGGGCACCTTCCGGGTCGATGCGGCCGTAGAGCACCGTGCGATCGGTGACCAGGGCGAGCCCGTAGAGAGTCACTGTCTCTTGGGTGACCGCGGCGCCGCGCTCATGGTCCCACCAGGCGTCGCCATGCGAGCGGTGCACCAGATGGGCACCGGCCTCTTCGATCCACTCGGGCGGAACACTGGCTACGCCGCGTGCCCATAGCCGGGTGGTCTCAACCAGGTCGGCGGCCATCACCCATTCGGGCGCCTGCTTGAACAGTGTTGATCCCGGTGCGATGAAGAAACGAGCCCCCCGGGCGCCTCGATACTCATAGCCATCGGGGTCCTTCTTGCCGATGTGCGAGAGCAGACCGGCCAGCAGGGTGCGGTGGATGACCTCGGGGTGGGTGGCCTTGCGGTTGAGAACAAGGCCAAGTTCGGCGGCGACGTCGCGCAGTTGGGCATGGATGTCCTGCCACTCTCTGACCCGCCTGTAATTGAGATACTCCTTGCGACACATGCGGCGGAACTGGCTCGAGGACCGATTGCGGCGCTCCTCGTGGAGGTAGCGCCACAGGTTGAGCCACGTGATGAGGTCTGACGTTTCGTCGCGGTATCTGGCGTGGCTCTGGTCGGCCTGCGCCTCGAGGCCCTCCGGTCGTTCCCGGGGATCCTGAATCGAAAGGGCAGAAGTGATCACCAAGACCTCGCGCAGGCAGCCGTTCCTGGCGCCCTCGATCACCATCCGACCCAGCCGCGGATCGAGCGGGAGCTTGGCGAGTTGCCGGCCCAGCGGAGTCAGCCAGCGTCTACTCCCTTGCCGTTCCGGATCGATTGCGCCGAGTTCGTGGAGGAGGTTGATCCCATCTCGGATGGTGCGAGCATCGGGTGGATCGAGGAAGGGGAACGTCGCCATCTCGCCGAGGTCGAGCGCCGCCATCTGGAGCAGCACCGAGGCGAGGTTGGTTCGCAGGATCTCCGGCTCCGTGAACTCGGGTCGCGCCAGGTAGTCATCCTCGGCATAGAGCCTGATGCAGATGCCTGGGCCGAGCCGGCCACAGCGCCCTGCCCGTTGATCGGCCGATGCCTGAGAGATGTCCTCGATGGGGAGCCGCTGCACCTTGGTGCGGCGACTGAATCGCGAGATCCGTGCCGTACCAGGGTCGACCACGTAACGAATTCCAGGCACCGTGAGCGACGTCTCGGCCACGTTGGTAGCAAGAACGATGCGCCGCCCGGTGTGCGGCCGGAAGACCCGCTGCTGTTGCGCCGTCGGGAGACGGGCATAGAGCTGGACGATCTCGGTGTGGCGCAGGTCGAGCGATTCAAGGGCGTCGACCGCATCACGAATCTCACGCTCGCCCGAGCAGAACACGAGGATGTCGCCCTCACCTTCGGTCCAGAGATCCACCACCGCGTCGCAGATGCCTTGCGGCTGGTCACGAGGCTCGGGCAACTCGGGATCCTCGAGGGGGCGATAGCGCATCTCCACGGGGTAGGTACGGCCCGACACCTCGATGACCGGGGCGTCGTCGAAATGCCGCGAGAACCGTTCAGTATCGATGGTGGCCGAGGTGACGATCAGCTTGAGGTCGGGGCGCTGCGGCAAGAGCTGTTTGAGGTACCCGAGCAGAAAATCGATGTTGAGGCTGCGCTCGTGGGCTTCGTCGAGGATGATCGTGTCGTACCGGCTGAGGCGGCGGTCGCGATGGATCTCAGCGAGCAGAATGCCGTCGGTCATCACCTTGACGAGCGTGTCCTCGCCCACCTGATCGGAGAAGCGCACCGTATAGCCGATCAAGCCGCCAATGCTTGTCCCCAGTTCGTCCGCGACCCGCGAGGCAATGGACCGGGCGGCGATCCGGCGCGGCTGGGTATGGCCGATCAAACCTTCGATTCCCCGACCCAGTTCGAGGCACAGCTTGGGCAGCTGCGTGCTCTTGCCCGAGCCGGTTTCACCGGCAACGATCACCACCTGGTTGTTGGCGATGGCGGCGAGCAGCTCCTCCCGCCGGTCGGTGATCGGGAGGTCCTTCGGATACGTCAGCTTCGCCGGCGCGCTCCCCCGGCGCCGATCGGCGCGCTTGCCGGCGGCGTCGATCTCGGCGGTCAGGGTGGCGACCACCTGCCGCAGCCGCTTTGGGTCGGTGATCTTCTCCGCTCCGGCCAGGCGCCGCCGAAACCGCCGACGATCGGAGGCCAGCAACATCGCAGTCCGGCGGTGAAGGTCTTGAAGGCTATCGCTCATCCGGCGCGCCAGGCTATCGCTCCACCCGCTGTTGCGTGGCCCAGATACCAACTAACGCGCCCCAGCCACGCCAGATCAGGGGGGACGCCCGGCTACGCGTCCGAGACCTGCTACAAATGCCCCTGAGCCGACGATCGTGGGAGGAACCGATGGCTGGAGATTGGAAGGTCAACGCCGGACGCCTGTGGGCGGTTGGAGCAACCACGGCGGTGATCGCCGGTCTGGCTGCAGTGGTCGTTTGGCTCTTTGCCACGCAAGTCTTCGACGAGACGCTGTACGTCACCACCCCGGGCGACTCCACTCTCGTCGAGCTCTCGGTCGGGCAGACATTCATCGCTGCCTTTGTCGCCGGAATCATCGCCACCGGCGCGATGCACCTCATGCTTGCCTTCGTGCCGCGCGGTTCGATGTTCTTCGGCCTGCTCGCCACGCTGGTCCTGTTCGTGATGTTCATCCCCGTACTCACGTTGCCGGATGCCACCACCGCCAACATGATCTGGCTGTCGATCATGCACGTGGTCGTCTACCTGGTGATCGTCCCGACCTTGACGGGCAACGTTTCCAGGGTGGCCATGCGGATCCAGCCAATTCCGCCCCCACCCCCGGCCTAGAGAGGGTCTTGGCGTAGGAAACCGACACAGGTGTCGCTCATGTCCGCCAGAAGGGAGAGCCGTGACGAAAGCTCGCTACGTGCTTGCCATCGACTTGGGAACGTCGGGACCCAAGGTTGCGCTCGTGTCGGATCGAGGCGAGATCGTCGGCAACGGTTTTGCACCCGTCGAACTAGACCTCCTCCCCGGTGGCGGCGCCGAGCAGGACCCCGACGAGTGGTGGGAGGCGATCCGAACCGCGGCCCACCAGGTGCTCGACGGAGAACCCGTGCCTGCGGCATCGATCAGGGCCGTTGCGGTGACCAGCCAGTGGTCGGGAACCGTCGCCGTTGACGCCGACGGGCGGGCCATCGGCAACGCCATCATCTGGATGGATTCACGCGGCGCAGCCCAGGTCGAGGACTACATCGGGGCGCGGGTGCGGGTGCAGGGCTATGACCCGCGCAAGCTTCGCAAGTGGGTCCAACTGACGGCGGGGGCCCCCAGCGGTTCCGGTAAGGATCCCATCGCCCACATCCTCTATCTGCGCGACCAACACCCCGAGGTGTACGCCGCCACGGCGACGTTCCTCGAGCCAAAGGACTATCTCAACCTGCGGCTCACCGGCAAGCGGGCCGCATCCTTCGACTCGATCGCACTGCATTGGGTGACCGACAACCGGGACCCGAACGCCGTTGCTTACGACGACGAACTACTCGGCTACGCCGGTCTATCCCGCGACCAAATGCCGGAGCTGCGGCCCGCCACAGATGTGTTGGGAACGCTGACCCCCGCGGCCGCCGCCGACCTCGGGCTGCCGGGTGACCTCCCCGTCGTCATGGGCACTCCCGATGTCCACTCGGCCGGCATCGGCGCCGGCACCACGGCCGACCTGTCGGCCCACCTCTACATCGGCACCTCGTCGTGGCTGACATGCCATGTGCCCGGCAAGAAGACCGACCTGATCCACAGCATCGCCACCCTGCCGTCGGCCATCCCCGGCCGCTATCTGGTCGCCAACGAACAGGAGACGGCCGGCAAGGCGATCGAGTGGCTCGCCGGCATCCTCTATCCGGACGGGGCCGATCTCGCCGCGGTCTACGCCGACATGAACGAAACCGCCGCCACCGTCCCCGCTGGGAGCAACGGCGTCATCTTCACCCCCTGGCTGTACGGGGAACGCACCCCGGTCGAGGACGCCACGGTACGAGGGGGCTTCTTCAACCAGTCGCTCGAAACAGGAAGGCCGGAACTGGTCCGAGCCGCATTTGAGGGCGTCGCCTACAACTCGCGCTGGCTCCTCGACTACGTCGAGCGCTTCGTCAAGACCACCCTGAACCCGATCGTGATGGTCGGTGGCGGGGCCCAATCGGACCTGTGGTGTCAGATCCACGCCGATGTGCTCAGCCGCACGATCCGCCAGGCTGCCGATCCGATCATGGTCAACGTGCGCGGCGCTGGACTGCTCGGCCACGTCGCTCTCGGCCACGTCACCTGGGACGAGATTCCTTCACTCGTGCCGATCTCACGCTCCTTCCGGCCGAACTCGGCCAACCGGGACGTCTACGGCCCGCTCTACGATGCCTTCCGG
>Ga0209567_10000929_pt1 | contig 15770 bp, 14 predicted proteins | sample COG_12_FD_184756 | JGI IMG/M metagenome (GOLD analysis project Ga0209567, IMG submission 184756) | Pelagic marine sediment microbial communities from the LTER site Helgoland, North Sea, for post-phytoplankton bloom and carbon turnover... | ecosystem: Environmental > Aquatic > Marine > Neritic...
GCCCCGTACGCGTCGCCCCAGCCACTGAAGTCCGGGGCCCGGTGGTGCTGCTCCAGACGGGTACCGAGCGCGACCTGATTGTTCTGGATCACGAAGATCACCGGTAGCTTCATCACGGCGGCGAAGTTCAGCGCTTCATGCACCTCGCCATGTTTGGTTGCGCCGTCTCCGATCCAGGTCAAAGCCAGCCTCGACTCCCCCCGGCGTACGAAGGCCAGCGCATAGCCGTTGACGACCGTCGCCACCGCGCCGACCATGCTGATCGGCGCGATCACGCCATGTCGCAGGTCGCCGACGTGCAGGTCGCGACCGCCCGTGGGCGCGTCGGCGCTGCCCAGGTAGCCCTTGAGCAAGTCGGCCACCGGCATACCCATCTCGTGGCAGGCGCCGGCGTTTCGGATCATCGGCGCGACAACGTCGCCGCGATCGCCGGCTCTGTCGAGAGCGTGGACGGCTCCGATTGTGACCGCTTCCTCGCCGGTGCCCAACCAGGCCTTGGAGATCACGCCCTGTTTTACCCAACGCTGGAGCGCGATGTCGTGCAGGCGGAAACGCAGCAATCCACCGTACAGATCGAGGCGCTTCTCCGTACTCATGGAGTCCACCTCTCTGAGGCGGACGGGATCGTTCGCCAGACGCTCCCGAAAATCGGTCACTGCAGGCTCGGTTGCAGTCCAGGTGGCGTACTCGGGGGGGTCGAAGGCCTGGTACCGCTTCATGGTGTCTGTCTGTTGAGCTGGTAGCCGAACGGTGAGCCCTGTCGGGCGGGCTGCTGCCCGCTTTATCCTACAGGCGACGTGTTTAGGCGGCCAGCCGGCCAACCCGCGGACCCTTCAGCAGGCGAACGGATGAGGCAGAGTGATCGAGAGCGGGACGCCATGCCGGGGAGGACGCCGGATCCAACCCTGCCCCGCAACGACGTCACCCTCAACGTGCCGCCGGGCGCAATCCGTTGGGGACTCAAGGTCTTCGTCGTGGCCAGCCTCATGGGGCTCGGGGCGGTCTTCTACATCACGCAGGACGTCGGTGGCAGCCTCAGCGCCTTTCGCCTCTTCGATCTCCGTTGGGGTCTGGTCTGTCTCGTCTTTGCCTCGTTCGACTGGTTCGGCGGCGGCTTTCGGGTGTGGCTGCTGCTGCGGCCACTGGACATCAGACTCTCGTACTGGAAATGCGTTGAGATCAGCGGCGCGACGGCCGCACTCGCCTACCTGACGCCGGCGGGCGCCGGCGGGGGACCGGCGCAGCTCTTCGGCCTGGTGCGAAACGGCGTGTCGGTCGGGCGCGCGGCCGCTGCCAACTTCGCCAGCGTCCTGGTCAACCTCATCTTCCTGTCGCTGGCCGGGCTCGGCGCCTGGTGGTTGGGTGCCGCATCGGAAATCGAGGGCGTTCAGCTGCCACTGAACATCTCCGCCGCAAAACTCTTCGAGTGGTCGGCCGCCGGCTTCGGGCTCATCGCCGCACTGATCATCCTGTTCGCGGTCAATCCGCGCCCGGCCAGAAAGCTCGCCTTGCTTCTGTTCAGGCGTGGGAAGCGCGTACGAACGTTGCTGCGCTGGCTGCACGAGCTGCACGGCAGCCTCATTATCTATGCGCGAAAGGGCAAGATCGCGCTGCTGCTGGCCATTCTCGCGGGAACTCTGCACTTCGGAGGTCGCTTCCTGCTCGGTTGGGCCGTCCTCCGCGGCTTCGGCATCGATGCCGGCTTCTGGAACATCGTGCTCCTCCACGTCATGATCCAGTTCCTGATCTACTTCATGCCCACGCCGGGCGGCTCGGGGGTGGCAGAGATCATCACGCCCGCCGTGATGAGCCCGTTCATGCCCGCCTCGCTGTTGGTGGCCTACACGGTGGTCTGGCGTTTCTTCCTCACCTACCTGACGGTGGCGGTGGGCGGCGCGATCATTTCGAGGTGGATCCATCCGAAGCCGGCGAAGACGAACAGGGTCCGCGCGGGAGGCCACGGGATCGTGACCTCTACACAACCAGATCGTGGAGACCGAACGTGAAACACTGTCATTGCTGCGAAGCGCACATACCCGACCAGGCACAGCACTGCCCGCACTGTCGGAAGCGCCAGAAACGCGGCCAATTCCTGCCGCAGCTCACGATCATGGGAGCCGCGGCCGGGCTGGGACTGGCGGTTATCCTCCAGAGCTGTCCGGCGTTATCTTGAGCGCTCCGTGTAACAATCTCGAGCGCGACGACCGAAGCGTCGACCAAACCCCGAACTCGGTTTTTTTACCATGAAACGTCTGATCTCGAGCCTGTCGCTCGTGCTGCTTGCCGCCTGCGTCCAGAACACCGTGCGTTTGCCGAATCAGCCGGGCGGTCCCAACTCCGACCTCAGCAGCCTCGCCGTGCGGCAGGCCTGGGTCGATTCGCACCCCGACACAGACTCACAGATCCGCGATGCAATCATCGAGGGGGTCTTCATCGACGGAATGTCCATGGAGTTGGTGGACCTGATCTCCAACCCCCAGCGGCGCGCGACGACGGGCAACGCCTTTTGGAGGCACTTTGTGACGGGTGACGAGGTCCGCCTGCGCTGGTACGTCCGCAGCGAGCGCCTGCCGTTCGTGGACGGCCGGAACCGGTCGGTCTGCGAGTTGGTACTGGTGGCGGAAACCGTTACACGAGTCATGTACTGCGAGCAACCATTGGGGGGAGAGGCGGAGCCGGACAGCTCCGAGAGCCCCGGCGAAACTGACACCACCGAGGACGGCTGACCGGGCGGGATACGGCCTTTCGCGCCGGGCTTCGATCCGCCGCACCTCCAAATCGCGGAATCGCACTTCCGGCGCGGCCTTCCGGCCTCCCGGAGGCCGCGCGGACGACTTGACAGCTTCGTACCGGGTGGTTATAGCTTTAGCTTCGTATCGTTGTGATGCTGCGGGGGCAGTCTGGCGATATCCCAACATCCGATCATCAACTTACGGGTCGCGACGTTTTCGGAGGCAGCTCCGGACGGAACCGCTCGCCAAGGTTCACTCGACCTGCCTGTCTCAAGTTTCAGGAGGAGAGGCGACATGAACAAATGGTGTGGGAGTCTCTTGTTCGCGGTGGCTCTGGTGTTTCTGAGCGGCTCAACTTTGCAGGCGCAGGACGCCTGGGGTGTGGGCGGATTCGGAATCACCGGGTATGCCGGGTATTTTGATCCAAGCGCGCCGAACTTCGACAACGGAGACGTGCCTGCGTTCCTCGGTGAGCAGACCTTCGAGGTGAAGGGCGCTCTCACGTACGGTGGCCGCGTTAAGTACGTCTTGAAGAACGGCTTCGGCATCGAAGGCAGCTTCGGTTTCTCCAAGCCGACGTTCAAGAGCAACACGACCTTCGAAGACACGACGGTCAACACGCTGATCTATGGCGCCAACCTCTCATACAACTTCCAGCTCGCTAAGGCTGCGCAGTTCTTCTTGACCGCCGGCTGGGGCGCGATGAATTGGGATTGGACCAAGATCGATCCGTCGTTCTCCAAGGAGACCGACAACGCGCTCGAGCTGGGCGGCGGCGTGACGATGTTCTTCGGTCGGATGATCGCGCTTCGCGCTGAGGTCCGGAACTATCTCGCCTTCGACGGAATGGCCGATCTGCGGCGGCAGCTGAATCCCGCCGTTAGAAATGCAAACGGGATTCCTGATCAAGTCACCAACAATTGGGAGTACACGGGTGGCCTGACGGTCTTCTTCGGCGGCGCGAACGATTCGGACGGCGACGGCGTTCCCAACAACCTGGACCGCTGCCCCGACACGCCCAAGGGCGTAGCGGTGGACGCGAACGGCTGTCCGCTCGACGGTGACGGCGATGGCGTACCGGACTACCTCGACCAGTGCCCGAACACCCCGACTGGTGCCGTGGTTGACGCCAATGGTTGCCCGGTTGACGGTGACGGCGATGGCGTGCCCGACGGCATCGACCAGTGCCCGAACACGCCGGCTGGCGCCACGGTTGACGCCAGAGGTTGCCCGATGGACAGCGACAGCGACGGAGTCTACGACGGCCTCGATCAGTGCCCGAACACTCCGCGTGGCGCCGAAATCGATGCGCGTGGTTGCCCGGTCGACGACGACGGCGATGGCGTGCCGAACGGAATCGACCAGTGCCCGAACACGCCGGCCAATACCGAGGTCGACGCGAACGGTTGCACCCGAATCCAGGCCGGAATCCAGGCCGGACGCATGGTGCTGCAGAACATCTTCTTCGCCTTCAACTCGGCGGAGTTGCAGGACGCGTCTCAGGCCGAGCTCAGCTTGATCGGCAACACGCTGATCGCCCGACCGGGAGTCCGGCTCGAGATCCAGGGCCACACCGACTCGATCGGCTCTGCGGCCTACAACCTCCAGCTCAGTCAGCGTCGCGCCCAAGCGGTCGTCGACTACCTGCTGGAGAACTTCTCGGAGATCGAGCCCGCTCAGCTCCGGGCTCGCGGAGTCGGCGAGGAGAGTCCGATCGCAACGAACGACACCGATGAGGGTCGGGCTCAGAACCGGCGGGTGGAGTTCCTGGTGATCGGAACCGACTAAACACCACTGAATCAACCTCAACAGGCCCGCCCGGCACCCCGCCGGGCGGGCCTTTTTTCTTGCCCCTGCGCTGGCTGGACCGGCTGCCGCAGTGTTTTGCATTTTGCAACCGGATCGTGCATTCAGCCGCGTTCCGAACGGGTTCCTGCCAGCGGATTCCTGCCCACCGCCCCGCTTCGACGCCCCGCAGCAGTACGGGCCGCAGCGGCTGTTACGCCCGCCGGGTGGCACGGGAAACGCAGAAGAATGGCGCGGAGCGATGTCGGGGCGAAAGCGCCGAAACGGAATTGATCCGTTGATGCCCGTCCCCGACCATTCACTGTAAACGGCTTTTCAGCCGGGAGGAACACATGCTGGAGCTCTTCAAGGCCTTGTGGAGCGACGAGTCGGGACAGGATCTGGCCGAGTATGGTCTGCTCGTCGCGCTGATCGCCATTGTCGCCGTCATCGGCGTCACGGCGTTCGGCACGCAGATCGGTGGTTTCTTCACGAATCTCGGAACCTCGATCGGAATTCCGTAGGGGATCGGCGCCGTTTACGGCGCTCGAACCGACAGCCAGCAGTGGGCCGACGGGCAAGGTGCCCGTCGCCGCCCCCGCTGGACACGCCAATCTCACGGGCTGGTACGGCCCGGGGGGGAGGAAATATGCGGGAACGCTTCAGACAACTAGTGAGGGAGGATGCCGGCCAGGATCTGGCCGAGTACGGGCTCCTGGTGGCCCTCATCGCGATCGTGGCCGTGGTCGGTGTGACTGCCTTTGGTGGTCAGATCGGCGGGTGGTTCACGACCCTGGGCGGCCAGATCCCGCTTCCCTAGTGAAGCGGATTTCCACCGCCCGGCCTGTCACCGCGCAGGGTGAGGCACCGGGAATGGGTTTCGACTCATTCCCGGTGTTTTTGTTTATGGCTACTCCAGTGCGAGTGTCATCACGCCAAACAGGCACCCGAGCACACAAGGAACCGTGAACCCCGGCACCGTATCCATCGTCGCCCTCGTCACTCTGGCCGCCTGGTCGGACATCCGCACTCGGCGCATTCCCAACGCTCTCACCTTCACGGGCTTCGTCGTGGCGCTGGCCCTCCGGGCATTGGGCGGCCTCGATGAGATTACGGCAGGCCTTCTGGGTGCTCTACTGGCTTTCGGTCTCTCCGTACCGCTCTTCATGGCGCGGGGACTGGGAGCCGGTGACGTAAAGCTCCTCACCGCATGCGGCGCGTTCCTGGGTCCGGGTCGCCTTCTCAAGGCGCTTCTGGTCACGGCGCTGGTCGGCGGCCTGATGGCCCTCGTCGCGATCGTGCGCCGCGGAGCGGTGATTCAGACACTCCGCAATTGTCGAGATATCGTGCTGGGCCTCTTCTCACCGGCCCGCCGCGAGGAGATTCCAACCCTCACGTCCCCCGGAGCGATCACGGTTCCGTACGGAGTGGCGATCGCCATCGGGGCACTGGTGGCGTGGTTCGCCTGATGCCGTGTCCGTCGTCGGCTGACGGTCTATGTCGAGGCACGTCAGTCGGTTTGTTACCCCTGGACGGCTGCGGTCGTCAACTCTCTGTCTGGATGGCCCCGACAGGCCAGTCGGAGATTTTTACTCGAATCAGCAGGTGCCAGGAGACTCATCATGAGAGGTAAGAGGCTGTGGATAGTGCTTGCTCTGGCGCTGGTTTCCGGCGGTGCCGCAGGCTATCTGGCGCTGACATACATGCGCCAGCCTGCCGACACGGTCGAAGCTGCACCGGTGAGCATTACAGAGGTGGCGGTCGCCGCGCGTGATCTCCCAGTGGGGACCGTGATCGGCGAAGAGGATGTGCGCCTCGTGGACTGGCCGTCGGAAGTGCTTCCCGAGGGTTACACGACCTCGCCGGCCGAGGTAATCGGACACGGTCTGATTACCGACGTTCGGACCAACGAGCCCCTCCTGGCGACGAAGCTCGCCCTCAAGGAGGCGGGGGGAGGTCTTCCCATCATCATCCCGGAGGGCATGCGAGCCATCAGCGTGAAGGTCGATGAGGTCATCGGCGTCGCCGGCTTCGTGCTTCCCTCTACTCGGGTCGACGTGCTTGTCACGCTGGATCAGCAGGCGATGCAGACGGACCCGATATCGAAACTGATCCTCCAGAACCGACAGGTGCTGGCGGCCGGCCAGATCATTCAGCGGGACGCCAACGGTGAGCCGCAGAACGTCACCGTGATCACGCTGCTGGTCACTCCGGAAGAGGCGGAGAAGCTGACGCTGTCCGCCATGAAGGGGAAGATCCAGCTGGCCCTCCGCAACACGCTGGACATGGACACGGTGACGACACCGGGGATCCAGGCTACGGCCCTGGTCAAGGGTCCGGCCAAGCCGGCGCCGCGGCGGGTGGTTCGAAGAGCGCCGAGGCCGAGCGGCACCACCATCGAGGTCTACAAGGGATCTGAGCGTAGCACGACGAATATCGGAGGCGGATCATGAGACAGAGCAGAAGCATGGAACGCTTGGCTGTCGCTTCGAGCTTCGTGATCGCCGCTGTCGCACTTGCGCTCGCGATCCCGACTCAGCTTTCGGCGCAGGCTGTTCAAGAAGCTGGCGTTGTACCGGTGGCGGTCGGCAACTCTGCCGTCCTGGCCCACTCCACGACGCTTCAGCGCGTATCGATTTCCGACCCGGACGTGGCGGACGCCGTACCCGTCTCGACCACAGAGGTCGTGATCAACGGAAAAGAAGCGGGGACGACGAGTCTTCTCCTGTGGGACGCCACCGGCGGACGGACCCTATACTCGGTCCAGGTCAACGTCGATGTCGCACCGCTCCAGCACCGGTTCGGCCTCTTGTTCCCCGAGGAGGCCGTAGAGGTGTCCTCAACCGGAACCACGATCGTGCTTTCCGGCGAAGTCTCCGAGGGGCGCATCGCGGGTCACATGATCGCGATCGCTGAGTCGAGCCAAGAGGGCGTCACGGTGGTTGACAACATCGCCGTCCCGCGGCCCCACCAAGTTCTCCTCCAGGTCCGTTTCGCCGAAGTGCGGCGCGCTGCGATGGAGGAGCTGAGTTTCAAGCTCGCCCGCATCGACCCGTTCAACATCCGCGGGGATGGAGAGGGCTCCTTGAGCGCGGGTGGGAAGAATCCCTTCAGGGGGAACTTCCTGAACGAGCCCATCGGTCCGGACCAGTCGTTCTCCGACGCGATGAACATCTACCTGTTCAGCCCGACCGCTCAAATCGGCGTGTTCATCAACGCGCTCAAATCGAAGGGCCTGCTGAAGACTCTGGCGGAGCCGAACCTGTTGGCCGTGGACGGCGAAGAAGCGTCGTTCCTGGCCGGCGGTGAGTTCCCATACCCGGTCCTTCAGGGTTCCGCGAACAACAACGCGGTTACGATCGTGTTCAAGGAGTTCGGAATCCGTCTGAACTTCATGCCCGAGATCACGAACAGCGGCACGATTCGCCTCCACGTGGCACCGGAGGTATCGGCCCTGGACTTCTCGAGCGGCCTGGAGGTGTCGGGCTTCCGGATTCCCACTCTGCTGGCCCGGAAGGCTGAGACCGAGATCGAACTGCGTGACGGCCAGACGTTCGCGATCGCGGGGCTCATCGACAATCGCTTGATCCAGAACATCAGCAAGGTGCCGGTGCTGGGTGACATCCCGATCCTCGGGACGCTGTTCCGCTCGAAGGACATTCGAGAAGAGCGATCCGAGCTGCTGGTCCTGGTGACGCCGCTCCTCGTGCAGCCCGCGAATGAACAGGAGCCCGTACCGACTGGCGAGCCCGATGATTGGGACTGGTCGAGGGATATGAGAGATCTGCTCGAGGACGGTGAGGAGGCGGACGCCGAGCGGGAGATACGGGAGATGAACCAGGCCACTCCGGCGGACGACGCGGCCACTCCAATGGACGACGCGGCCACTCCAATGGACGACGCGGCCACTCCGATGGACGACGCGGCCACTCCAATGGACGACGAGCCACAGGAATCGAACTGAGAACCAACTGAGGCCGTCAGCCACAATAATCATCACGGGATCGAGGGACGGAAGGGACGTCGATGGACTCGAGAACTATCGCCAGCGCATTGATCTCAACCGATCAGGACTTTCGGCAGTCGCTCAAGCAGTGCCTGAGCAACGCCGAGAGCGGGATCGCCGTCGGGCTGGAATTGGCGATTCCCTTCCGGGAGATCAATGACCTCCACCTGGAGCAGCTGAGGCAGCTCGACCCGGAGCTAATCTTCCTCGACCTGGGCGACGATGCCCAGATCGGACTGAAGTTCGCCCAGTTCCTGGTCGATTCCGCCCCCGAGCGGAGGCTGATCGGCGCAGGGCCGGAGCTCTCTCCGGACCTGCTGATGAACGCCATGCAGGCGGGAATCTCGGAGTATCTGCCAAAGCCCGTCCAGGAGGATGCGCTCAGCGCCGCCATCGACCGTATCGCCAGGAAGTTCGGGCGCAAGGTCGGCGAGGAGCAGCGGCGTGAGCCCGGCGAGGTATTCGCCGTATTCGGCCCCAAGGGCGGAGCCGGCTCGACGACGGTGAGTGTGAATCTCGCGGTCGAGCTGCACCGTATCACCCGCAAGAAGACCCTGCTGATCGACTTCGACCTCGAGCTGGGCGAGACGGCGCTCTTGATGGGCGTGGAGCCGCGCTTCAGCTTCGTCGATCTCGTACGGAACTTCCACCGCGTCGATGCGGGACTCCTGGCTTCGTACATCGAGCACCACGAGTCGGGGGTGGACCTGCTATCCGCTCCGTTCCACCCCACCAAGGCGGAGGTGGTAACGGGAGGACAGATTCGGCAGATCCTCCAGTTCCTGAAAGAGCACTACGAGTACATCATCCTGGATATTCAGCGCTCCTTCACTCCGACTACGCTGGCGGCCCTGGAGCAAGCGGACAACCTGTTCCTGGTCAGCGTGCTGGACCTGCCCTCGCTACGAAATATCAGTCGCTGCCTGCCGCTTCTGGAACGGATCGGTGCGGGAAAAGGCAAGGACTGGCTTCGCATCCTGGTCAATCGATACCAGCCGAATTCGGTGATCTCTCTCGACGAGGTGAAGCGCATTCTGGGCCTCGAGGTCTTTTGGAAGCTGCCGAACGAATTCGACGCCATCATGGAGTCGATCACGTCGGGCACGCCGATCGTCCTCAACGACAAGTCGAGCTACTCCCGTGAGGTGCGGGCACTGTGCGCGAACATGGCGGGAATCGACGGCAAGACGGAGAAGCAGTCGGGCTGGCTGTCTCGCAAGCTGAACAAGAAAAAGAAGAACGGTAGTAAGACGGCACGCTCCAAGGGCGTGCGGAACTCCAACTTGGCACCGGACAGGGTGTAGCGACGCATGACTAGCTTCCAGGAACCGAAACGCGGGCCGCTCCCGGATTCGTCAGGCGTTTCCGGCGGAAACGACGGATCGATGGCCTGGGAACGGGCCCCCGCTCCCAAGCAGGCGGAGACGCAGGATGCGATGGGAGAGGGTCGCAACACGTCGATGATGCAGGACCTCAAGGTCCGGATTCACCGGCAGCTGCTGGACCGTCTGAACCTGGCCAACCTGGACGCCCTCGACAAAGAGCAGGTGGTCACCGAGATCCGCAAGATCGTGCACGATCTGCTCACCCGGGAAGCCGCGCCGCTCAATCTCGACGAGCGCGAAGACCTGGTCGAACAGATCCTCGACGAGATCTTCGGACTCGGGCCGCTCGAGCCGCTTCTCAAGGACCCGGAAGTCGCGGACATCCTCGTCAACACCTACGACGAAGTGTTCGTGGAGCGATACGGGAAGCTGGAGCCAACCGAAATCCGGTTCAAGGACGAACGGCACCTCATGCAGGTGATCGACCGCATCGTCTCCGCGGTCGGCCGCCGCATCGACGATTCGTCCCCGATGGTCGACGCCCGGCTGGCGGACGGATCGCGTGTCAACGTGATCATCCCGCCCCTCGCCATCGACGGCGCCCACATGTCGATCCGTAAGTTCAAGAAGGATGTGCTGTCCGGCGACGACTTGATCCGGAACGAAGCCATGGCTCGGCCCATGTTCGAGCTCCTGCAGGGGATCGTGAAGTGTCGCCTCAACGTGCTGATCTCCGGAGGAACGGGTGCCGGTAAGACGACGCTGCTCAACGTGCTCTCGGAATCGGTGCCGCTCACGGAGCGCATCGTGACGATCGAGGACTCGGCCGAGCTCCAGATGCGCCAGCCTCACGTGGTTCGGCTCGAGACACGCCCCGCGAACATCGAAGGCGTGGGCGAAGTAGCGCAGCGCATGTTGCTGATCAACGCCCTTCGAATGCGCCCCGACCGGATCATCATGGGTGAGGTTCGTGGATCCGAGGCCGTCGACATGCTGCAGGCCATGAACACCGGCCATGACGGCTCGCTGACCACGCTTCACGCGAATAACCCGCGCGATGCCCTGGCCCGACTGGAGACGATGATCTCGATGGCCGGCCTCAACCTGGCCGAAAAGGGCATGCGCCAGCAGATCGCCAACGCCGTCAACGTAGTCATCCAGGTCGCGCGACTCACCGACGGTAAGCGGAAGGTCGTGTCGATCAGCGAGATCACGGGAATGGAAGGCGAAGTCATCACCATGCAGGACATCTTCGTTTACGAGCGCGAGGGGATGACCGAGGATGGAACTGTGCTCGGCCGCTTCCGCGCCACGGGCATCCGTCCCAAGTTCGCCGAGCGCCTGGCTCGCTATGGGCACGAGCTCTCGACGTCGGTGTTCTCGGCGGTGGACGGCTTCGAGGAGGAGTCGAAGTGATGTCCGGCGGATTCTTGGAGGAACCGGGTGCGGTAATTCTCGTCGTCGTCGCCGGCGGACTCGGTCTGGTCTCACTCATCCTGTTGTTCGAGTGGGCACGGGCCTTCCGGAAGCAGCGTGCGGCTCGGAAGCAGCTCAAGGGCATCGACCGCCGCACCGTGGCGGCCCAGAACGACCCGACGAGCGTCCTCTATCGTGAGGAAGGTTCCGGCCTCGCGCCCTGGCTCGAGCCAATCGTGGCCCGCCTTCCGCAGCTTCGCGACGTGGAGCACCTGCTCAGCCAGGCCGACATGACGCTGAGCGTGGGCACATTCCTGCTCATCAGCGTCGGATTGGGCGTCACCTTCGCGTTGATCGCCGTGACCATAACGCGGGGGTGGCCGGTGGCGGTCGGCGCCGGGCTGTTCGGTGCAGTGATTCCGTTTCTCTACGTGCGCCGCCGTCGGACCAAGCGCATCCGCGCCTTCGAGGAGCACTTCCCCGAGGCCATCGATCTTCTCGGCCGTTCGATTCGGGCAGGCCATGCGTTCTCCACCGGACTCAAGATCGTGTCCGAGGAATCGCCCGATCCGATCTCGACCGAGTTCAAGCAGGTGTTCGAGGAACAGAAGTTCGGGCTTCCTCTCGAAGATTCGCTCATGTCGCTGGCGGACCGCATCCCGCTCGTAGATATCCGCATTCTGGTGACGGCGATCCTCGTTCAGCGTGACGTGGGAGGTAATCTGGCGGAGATCCTGGACAAGATCTCGTATACGATCCGCGAGCGCTTCATGATCCTGCGCCAGGTGCGCGTGCATACGGCCCAGGGCCGGATGACCGGGTACCTGCTGGCCGGGCTTCCGATCTTCGTCGGCAGTCTCGTGTTCTTTCTGAACCCCGACTATATCGGGATTCTGCTCGAGCACCCGCTCGGTAAAGTTCTCCTGGGGGCGGCAGCAACCATGCAGTTCACGGGCTTCCTGTTGATTCGGAAGATCATCGAAATCGAGGTCTGATGACTGTTCTAATCGCCATTCTGGCCTTCACATCGGTGGCACTGCTGACCTATAGCGTAGTCAGCATCGTGCCCGCTCGTCCGCGGGCTCTTTCGCGACGGCTGGCGGAATTGCAGCACATGGGGTCGCGGCAGGACGTCCTTCAGCGCAGGAAGCGACAGGCCAAGCGCGAGAAGCTCGCCGAGCTTATGGAGGCATTCGGCGAGAAAGTCCAGGGCGCCAGGGTCGATACCGGCGCCGTTCGACGCCTGCTCATGCAGGCCGGCTTCCGACGGCACCGCGCGGTCGGCGTCTATTTCGGCTTCCGGGCCTTCCTGCTCATCGTGTTCGGCGTCGGCACCTTCCTGGCCATGCCGCTCACCGACGCGACGCTTTCCAAGTCACTGATGGCCGCGGTGCTTGTAGGAGGCCTTGGCTGGGTTCTGCCGCGCCTGTACGTGTCGCGGCGGGTCAATCGACGCAAGAAGGACCTCCAAAAGGCCCTCGCCGACACTCTCGACCTGCTGGTGATCTGCGTCGAGGCCGGGCTCGGCCTCAATCAGGCGCTGGTGCGGGTCTCAGAGGAGATCGACAACGTCAGCTCGATCATGAGCGAAGAGCTGGCGATCGTGAACTTCGAGATTCGTGCCGGGACGCCTCGAGACGAGGCCCTGCGCAACCTCGGCGAGCGCACGGACCTGTCCGACATCCGGTCCCTGATGGCCATGCTCATCCAGACCGATCGATTCGGTACTTCGATCGCTCAGGCGCTACGGGTGCATTCGGACACTCTCCGCGTCAAGCGCCGGCAGCGGGCCGAGGAGGCAGCGGCCAAGACGACGATCAAGTTGATCTTCCCACTCGTCCTCTTCGTATTCCCGGCCATGTTCGTCGTCATTCTGGGCCCGGCTGTGCTCCACATCGCGCAGACCTTCTCCGGCATGCAATGAGCCGGAGGGTCCGGGTCATGAACACGACGAGGGGAACGCTTCTGGGTACGTCCGTCCGGGTCGCCGATGGTTGGTGGTCGCGACTGCGGGGCCTGCTGGGGGCGCCGACGCTCGAAGCCGGTGAAGGTCTGGTGCTGATACCGTGCAAGGCGGTTCACATGTACGGGATGAAGCAGTCGCTCGACGTCGTGTTCGTCGGTTCGGATGGCAAGGTGGTCGCGATGTACCCGGGACTCGCCCCGGGTCAGCGCTCGAAGGTTCACCGGGAGTCGCACTCGGTGTTCGAGCTGCCGCCCTCGACGATCGAAGGAAGCGACACGGAGCTCGGAGACACTGTACGGACGGAGCCCGCCTGAGCGGGAGTGCCGAACCGGTATCACATACGAGGTAGAGCAGACCATGGACATGGATCCGAACACCACCAGCCGATACGTGGAGCCCACACTGTCGCCCCTGGGTGGGCTGATGGCGCCAGCGGCGGGTGCGGCCTCCGATCATGGAGTCTCGCCGGCACTGCCTCCGCTCGAGGGCCCGGCCGGACCGCCCGTTCCCGACAGTCTCGAGGCCACCGGATTGTCGCACGGGATGGTCGATGACCTCATTCTCAGGACCCTCTACGTGCAGGGCGCACGCAGCGGCGAACAGCTCCGTACGGTTATCCGGCTCCCGTTCGCGATCATTGACGAGCATCTGCTCTTCCTGCAGCGGCGACGCCTGCTCGAGGTCCAGGGGACCCAGGGTACCAGCCGCGCCGGCTACATCTTCGACGTCACCGGCGAAGGGCGGGAGCGGGCGCGCGAGGCGATGGGCGCCACGCAGTATGTGGGCCCGGCTCCAGTGCCCCTGGAGCACTATCGACAGTGGGTCCTCCGCCAGACGATCCGAAAGGTCCAGGTGACGCGCGAGCGGATCCGGGACGGCTTCGGACACCTGGTGTTGAGTCAGGACTTCCTGGACCAGCTCGGTCCGGCTATCAACTCCGGCCGCTCGCTCTTTCTGTACGGCCCGGCCGGAAACGGCAAGACCACGCTCGCCGAGGCGATCGCCCGCATGCTGGGCGGTGATGTCTACCTCCCCTACGCGATCGAGGTGGAGGGACAGATCGTCCTCCTCTACGATCCGGTGCACCATCGGGATGTTGGCGTACAGGCCGGCGAAGACGGCGAGGACAGTCCGTGGCTGCGGGCCGCGGTTGGACACGACGCCCGATACGCCCTGGTCGCGCGGCCCGTAGTCATGGTGGGTGGTGAGCTGACCCTCGAACAGTTGGAGCTGCAGTACGACACGCACAGCAAGGTTTACCGCGCTCCGGCACAGGTCCAGGCCAACGGCGGCGTCTTCATCATCGACGACTTCGGGCGTCAGCGCGCTCGCCCCCGGGACCTCCTGAACCGCTGGATGATCCCGCTGGAGAGACACATCGACTTCCTGTCGCTCCGGAACGGGCACAAGTTCCCGGTCCCCTTCGACTGTTTCCTGATCTTCGCGACGAATCTGAATCCGAACGAGCTGGTCGAGGAAGCGTTCCTGCGGCGCATCCGATACAAGATTCTCGTGGACGATCCGGAGCCGTCTCAGTATGAGGTGATGTTCCAGCGGATGTGCGAGGCGCGAGGGATCGGCTTCGATCCGGAGGCCGTGGCCTACATCTACAAGCAGTACTACGAGCGGCTGAACCTCGAGCCACGAGGTTGTCATCCCCGAGACATCGTGGACCACCTCTGTGACACCGCGAAGTACGTCGAAATGGAGCCGGACGTCTCGATCGACATGATCGATCGGGCCTGCCGTTCCTATTTCCTCGACATGCCGTCGGCCGATTCGCTCATCGTGCACCGCCGGCGACCCAGCTGATCACCGTCCCGGCGGCTCTCTTGCCGCCGGGACGCTTCTTCTACAGCTTCGCGGCATGAAACGCCGCTTTCTATCCGTTTCCTTCGGTGTCGGCGCGCTCACGTGCCTGTCCGCCGGAGTGCTGCTCGCCCAGGCGCCACCATCCTCCGGGTCACAGACGACCCCTGGCAGCCGCCCGACCATCGCCCAGCTCCACTACGGCGGAGGCGGCGACTGGTACGCGAACCCATCGGCGCTCCCCAACCTGTTGGCTGCGGTCGGAGCGCGAACGTCGGTTACTCCGGCCGACCGTCCTGCGCAACTCGAGCTCACGGATCCGGACCTGCGGGACTATCCGTATCTGTACCTGACCGGCCACGGGAACATCCGCTTCGGCGAGGAAGACCTCGCCATCCTGCGAAGCTATCTGGGCGACGGCGGTTTCCTGCACGCGGATGACAATTACGGGCTCGACGCGTCGTTTCGGCGTGAAATGGCACGTCTATTCCCCGAGCGACCGCTGGTCGAAGTTCCCCTGAACCATGCCGTGTACACCATCTTCTACGAGTTCCCCGCTGGCCTCCCCAAGGTGCACGAGCACGACGGGTTGCCGGCCCAGGGACTCGGCATCTTCATCGACGGGCGCCTGGCCGTCTTCTACACCTACCAGAGTGACCTCGGTGATGGGTGGGAGGACCCGGGCGTGCACGACAATACGGCGGAGGCCAGGGAGCAGGCGTTTCGGATGG
>Ga0209567_10000930_pt1 | contig 15732 bp, 13 predicted proteins | sample COG_12_FD_184756 | JGI IMG/M metagenome (GOLD analysis project Ga0209567, IMG submission 184756) | Pelagic marine sediment microbial communities from the LTER site Helgoland, North Sea, for post-phytoplankton bloom and carbon turnover... | ecosystem: Environmental > Aquatic > Marine > Neritic...
AGCTTCTCGAGGGCCACGTGAAGGAGCTCGGAGCGCTGGCGCAGCTCCAGGGGCATGAAATCGGCTTCCGGGGCGGCCTGCGTCTCGACCTCCAAGCTGGTCATCTTGCGTCGCTTCGTTCGACGCCAGTGCTCGCGAACGAGGTTCATCGCGATGGTCATGACCCATGGGCGCAGCTTGGAGCCCCGTCGAAAGTCGTTTCGCGCGCCGTGAAGCCGGAAGAAAGTCTGCTGGACGATCTCTTCGGCCAGCTCGTCGTTGCGAAGGTGGCGTCGAGTGAGGCGAAGAAGGATGGGCCCGTATCGTTCGAACAAGAGTCGAAACGCAGCCTCGTCCCCATCGACGTAGGCGTCCATCAGCTCTTCGTCCGTCCGTTTGGACTCGGGTGCGCTACTCGTCATGTTCTGCGCTGGAGTCGAGGCCCGAGGGGAGCGTCGCATCGTTTGGACTGCGCCTCGAGTCCCACAAATATCCCGCGAACAGGAGGCTGCCCAACAGGATCGAGAGTAGGGTGATTTGACGCCAGCGAAGCATGCGGTCGGAGCGGAAGTCTTCAACCTGTACGGGCTTGATCGGGATCGGACGCGCGCCCGACGTGCTGAGGATCTTCCCAGGCGGGTGACTGCTGGTCGCAAGCGTGGGAGGAAGAGGCGAGTTGAGCGACGGCACGGGGATGGAACCGATGTTCGAAGTTTCCATCCACGGTGCGATGTCTTGGGTCTGAGGATTCTGCTTGGCCGATTCGACGTCGAGCCAGTCGAGGGCGGCGCGCATCGCGGCTGCGTCGGCGTATCGGTTCTGTGGATGCCTAGCCATTGCCCGCCTGATCACATCGGGCAGACCGGGGACATCGTCAAACCCTTCGTCCGCTTCCCAGCCCACCGGAGGTGAGCCGATCACCATGTGGTGCAGCAATGCCCCAACGGAATACAGGTCCGCGGAAGGGGCGATCGTTCCGCCGCCAAAGAGCTCGGGCGCCATGTAGGCGACCGCATGTTTGCCTGAGCCGGTGTGGGCGGCATGGGGGCTCGCCTCCGGGAAGGAGCGGATCAGAGGGACGACGCCCAAGCCGACCAGCCGTGCGCCAAGCCGCCCGTTTCGCCGTCGGCTGACCACGATGTTCTGCGGCGTCAGGTCACCGTGCGCGAGACCCTGGGCGTGCGCCGCACCGAGGGCGTCCAGCACTTCGGACGCCAAACGAAGGACGGTCAGGGAGCTCAGTGGGCGATCGCGCACCAGGTTCCCGAGGAGGGTGCCCCGCATGTCTTGAAAGGCCAGGTAGGGAACCCCGTCGATGATGCCTGCGTCGAGCACACGCGGGACGGCGCCGGAGCGGATCGACCCAAGTCCGTGCGCGAGCTCGGAGAAGGCGGTCTCGGCTCGCTTCGAGCGGCTCAAGTCGATCGGCAGTACGCAGAGGATGAGGGGCGTGCCTTCGGAGGTCGCGCGGTAGTACGACGCGACCCCGCCCCAGGGCAAAGTGCCGTCGACCGCATAGCGCCCTGCAAAGAGCTCTTCGGGCGGGGGATACGCGCCACCAGGCGAGGGAAACATCGGGGTTGAGGATAGACCCAATGGCCCCACGCCGCGAGACTTTGGCGTTGCGGCGGCATCACCGGCCCGGGAGAGAGGATCTCCCCACTCGGCCGACGTCGCCTTCCAAACGGTTTCGGAGGGTAAAACCGTTCATCGGGGGCCGTCCCCGTCTTTTCTTCGAAGACGCTTGGCGATGTATTCGCCACCGGCCTCGAGCGCTTCCGGATCTTTGAGTGCCGAGAGCAGGGCGTTCGCGTCTTCACGTGCATCGAAGCGGCCATCGCGAATCGCGAGGATCTGTTGCTTGGTGATTCGGAGCACGATCTTCGGCTTGCGCGCGATGGTGGCGACCAGGCTTTCGAGCTCTCCGTCCAGGCGATCGGTCGGAACGACGCGGCTCACCAATCCAGCCCGTAGCGCTTCTTCCGCCCCAAAAGCCCGTCCGCTCAAGACCAGGTCCGCCGCCAGCGTTTCGCCAACGAGTCGGACGAGGTGCGCCATGGCGCCCCAGCCGAGGGGAATCCCGGCGTCGAGCTCCGGAATCATGAAGCGGGCATCGCTTGCGGCAACCCGGATGTCGCAGGCGCCGGCGAGGACCAGTCCACCTCCGATGCAGTGGCCGCGAATCCCTGCGACCGTAATCTGCGGAAGCTCGGCAATTGCGTTGGTCGTGCGTCGGCCTAGGTCCGCCGTGGCTTGTCTGTCCGGGCCCGATAGAAACGGAAGGAATGCCGGCAGGTCGGCCCCGGCCGAGAAGCAGCTTCCGGCCCCAGAAAACACGACGACCCTGATGGCGTCGTTCTTCGCCAGGCCCGTGCAGATGTCGATCAGCTCGCTCAGCGTGTTGGGGGAGAGCGCGTTGAGCGCCTCGGGCCGATCAAAGACGACCTTGGTCACCCGATCGTCCGTGGAGACTTTTAATCCGGACATCGATTTCCCTCTTAGCTGAAGTTGGCGGGGCGTTCGACGCAGTAGATGCCGCCCGGCGCCTCGATCAAGGTCGCGCACTGGTTGCAGTGGCTGCAGCCGTTCTTGTAGTTGCTTCGCGCCCGCGCTTGCTTCGGAAAATCGGGATCGAAGATCAGCGCCCTACCGAGTTGGATGAAGTCGAAGCCCGCGCCCATCACCGTGCGGATGCTGTCGTTGGTACACACGCCGCCGATGTAGCAAACGCCACACTGCACCCGATCGCGTATCCGTTGCGCATGCTCGAGGAAATACGTCTCTTCGTAGGGGTAGTCCTTGAACATGAGGGGTGCCGCGAGCCGAATGCCGATCTTCATGAGTCGGCTCTTCTCGTGCTTGATGAGTCCTGGCACCATGCTGTCGCCCCGGAACAACAGCATCGGGTTCATGCTACTCGTGCCCCCGCTGCAGATGATCACGTCGAGGCCTCCGGCTTCCAGCATCGCCGCGATTTCCACCGAGTCGTCATAACTCACACCCCCGGGGACACCGTCGGTCATGCTGATCTTGCCGAGTAGGGGGTAGTCGTCGCCGACGTTGGTCCGGACTTCGGACAATACTTCGAGCGCGAAACGCATGCGGTTTTGAAGGCTGCCCCCGTATTCGTCTTTACGCTTGTTGGTCTTCGGGCTGATGAACTGGCTGATCCCGTAGCCGTGACCAAAATGAATCTCGATTGCGTCGAAACCGACGGACTTCATGAAAGTCGCGGCTCGCCCGATGACCTGTGCGCGTTCGCGGATCTGCGGCTTGGTCATTTCCGCGATGCGTGAGAGGCCGTGCGTGAGGCCAAGCGCGTTCATCCCCTTCGAAGGGCCGAGAGGTCGATCTCCGCTGAACTCCTTGTTCTTCGTAAAGGCACCACAGTGCCCGAGCTGCCCAGACACCCTCGCACCCGTGGCCCGTACGGTGCGAATGAAGCGCTCGAGCTCGGGCCGAATCCCTTCGTGCATGTACATCATGTCTTCGTGAATGCGCCCGTCCGATTCGGCGGCGCAGTAGGCGACCGTCGTCATCCCGATGCCGCCCTGGCCGATGCGCTCGTGAAAGCCGACCAGGGCCTCGCTCGGGACTCCGCCGGGCGATTTGCCTTCGAAGGTCGCGGCTTTGATAAGCCGGTTGCGCAGAGTGAGACCGTTGATCGCGGCCTCAGAAAAGCATCTATCCAACGAGTCGGCCATGATGGGCCGTCATACCATCGACCCTCCGCTGCGGGTAGGCGCATCGAAGGCAGATCGACGCTTCTAGGGTCGGTTTCCGAGGTACGCTCGGACCGCGCGCGGGATCGACTGCCGCCTGAGCGCCTGGCTGAGCGCCCAGCGTTCGTCTTCCGGGTCTTCGATGAAATGCGTTTCGCTTCCTTCTCGAAACGCGATCGGGACACCGTCCCGGAAGAGGAGGCGGTTTTTCGGAGTTGCAGGGACGCGATGGCCGGGCGTGATGATGCCTACCAGGTTGAGTGGGTCGGCCGCGCTGATCGAAACCAGCTCGCCCGTCTTGTTCAGGCGGCGCGCTTTGCGCAGCGCGGTGACCGCTTCGGGCAGCGCGTACTGCTCTCCCGCAAAGCCAGCGACGAATCGACCACCGCGGATACGGCCCTGCGCTTCGAGCCGCCGGTACACACGAAGTATCGTGTACCAGGGCGGTAGGTCGCCTTCGCGATCGAGAAGCCGACGAAACACGACGCCCCATCGGCGAAGCAGCGCCCAGGCGATGCTTTCGACGTCGTGTTCCTCGGCGGCGTCAGGCAAGACCGTCCACCGGCCCGCGGCCTCCATGCTGTACGCCGCCACCGCGCGCCGGCCAGCACGCGGGCGCTTGGGATCGGGCGCGAGCAGTGCCCGCAGTCCGGTGAAGCCATCGGAAGTCACCAATCCGAGCGAGACGAGCTCGCCGAGAGCCAACTCCGCCCGCGTCGGCAGCAGGCCGGTGTGCTGAACGATGTCGTCGAAGAAGCTCGCGCCCGACGCACGAAGCATCTCCAAAGCCTGAGCAGCGTCCGCGGAGGCGGGCTCCTCGGCAAGCGAGCGGAAGCGCCAGGTGCGCGCGTGCTCGCGGCGGCAAAACGCGATGGGGCTTGTTCGGATGGGGCTCGATGCGCGGCCAGCCGGTGGCGTGCGCCGGCTCCACGTGACTCTACCCGAGATGCAGAGCTGATCGAGCCAGGTTGGGTCGTAGCCTTCCATTCGCACCGGCAAGAGGTCGGCTTCCCAAGCTGCAGCGCCGGCTTCCATGCCTTCGAGCTGTTCGAGGATTGCGGCCAAGCCTTCGGGCCCTTCCATTCGGGTGCTCGGCGCGGCATGCTGCCAGCGGAGAAGGAACCGCATGTAGTCCGCGGCCGAAACGGCTTCGATCTCTTTTCGCAGACGGTTGAGGGTGTAGCGGTGAATCCGGGCGAGTAGACCGCGCTCACACCATTCGACGTCGGTCGAGCTCGGCGTGAAAGTTCCGCGAAGGACGAAGCCTTCTCCTTCGAGCGCGGCGAGGGCAGCGTCGACCAAGCCCGAGTCCAAGTCGAGCAGCTCCACGAGCTGACGCGCCGTCGTCGGGCCGGAACCCTGCAATCGGCCTCGTACGATTTCTTGCGCGGCGTTTTCTTGCGACGAGTGCTCGTCGCGGTGGCGCTTCGGAACCTCGACTTTCGTTTCGGCGCGCCCATCGGGCCAGGCGGCCTCGAGCAACGGAAGGCGCTCGGCAGCCGTCCAGAGCCTCCCGGTACTCGTGATGAAGCAGGTTGCACGCCCAGATTCGACGAGCTCGAGCAACCAGCGCAGCCAGTCGCCGCGCGCGGCTTCCCCTTCGGTGAAGCAGTAGTGCAGCAAGAGGGCATCGTGCATTTCCTCAGCGTCGCGAGGCTCGGGCCATGCCTCGCCGCGCACGCGCTCGATGGCTGCAGCGTCGAGGGCGCCCAGGTCCGAAGCCTGACTGGGGTCGAGCCATCGACGCGACATCACCGCTTGTGTTCGGCGCTCTTCGAGCGGTGCATCGTCGAGGAATGCATAAGGCTTCGCGTTTAGAATCTCCTGGGCGAGCGGCGATGGTTCGGTGAGATCTCGCGCGACGAGGGTCAGCTCGCCGGCCTGCAAACTCCGAAGAAGCGCTTCGAGCCCCTCGATGTTCATGGCCTCGTGAAGGCAATCCTCGATCGTTTGGCGCACGAGCGGATGGTCCGGAACCTCGCGATCGCCGGCGACGTTTTCGAGACAGGCCACCTGATCGGGGAAGCAAAGCCCGAGCAGGTCGTCCGCCTGCATCCGCTGAAACGGCGGCGGCACCTTCTTGCCGCCTCGGAATCGAGAGACCGCGAGCGCCCGGGTCACGTTCCATCGCCAGCGGGTTTGAAACATCGGAGCGTCCAGCAGGGCTTGGACGAGCACGTCGCGGACGTTCTCCGCGCGCAAGAACTTGAAAACGTCCTCGAGAGGAAAGCTGTGGGTCGGGCCAAGCGAAAGAACGATCGCGTCTTCGGTCGCGGCGGCCTGAAGCTCGACGTTGAAGCTTCGACAAAATCGCTTGCGGAGCGACAAACCCCAGGCACGATTGACCCGACTGCCGAACGGCGAATGAACGACCAGGTGCATCGCGCCGGTTTCGTCGAAGAAGCGCTCGAGGACGACCGTTTCGCGCGTTGGCATGGTGCCCAGGGCCATTCGGGAGGCAACCAGATATTCGGCGACCTGCTGCGCTGCGAGCTCGCCGATCCCGGTTTCGACTTGCAGCCAGTCGCCGACGTTTGCGACGTCTCGATGCCGTTCTTCGATGCCCTCGCGAATCGCATTGACCGAGCTGGAGAGAAGATCCGCGCGCGACGGGGCCTCACCGAACCAGAACGGAAGGCTAGGGGGCTGACCCTTCGCGTCGGCAACCCGCACGACGCCGGGCTCAACTCGGAGAATTCGGTAGGAGACGTTGCCGAGCTGGAAGATGTCCCCGGCCATGCTTTCGATGGCGAAGTCCTCGTTCAGTGAACCGACCCGAAGGCCCTCGGGCTCGAGGCGCACCTCGTAGTCGAAGTTGTCGGGAATCGCGCCGCCGTTGGTGATCGCGGTGAGGCGCGCGCTTCGCCTCGGGCGAATCTGCTGGTTGACCTCGTCGTGATGCAAGAACGCGCCCCGCCTGCCCCGGCTCGTGGCAAAGCCGTCCGAGAGCACGTTCAAGACCTTCCCGAATGTTTCCTCGCTGAGCTCCCGGTAGGGCCAGGCTCGCCGAACCAAGGCCAAGAGCGCATCTTCGCTCCACTCTTCGGTGGCTGCGGACGAGGCGACGATTTGCTGTGCAAGGATGTCGAGCGGCCCTTCCGGAATTTCGATCCGGTCGAGCTCGCGGCGCTGGACGCAGCGCATCAGGGCAGCGCATTCGACGAGGTCGTCCCGGCTCATTGGAAAGAGCCGGCCCTTGGGCGTGCCGCCGTGCCAGTGACCAGAGCGCCCGACCCGTTGCAGGAAGGTCGCTACGGAGTGCGGAGAGCCGAGCTGGCAGACCAGGTCTACATCCCCCACGTCGATCCCGAGCTCGAGCGATGCAGTTGCCACGACGGCGCGGAGCTCGCCCGACTTCAAGCGCCGCTCGGCTTCGAGCCGGTGTGCTCGCGCGAGGCTGCCATGATGGGAGGTGATCGCTTCTTCGCCGATGAGCTCGCTCAGATGTCGCGTCACCCGCTCGGCAAGACGCCGCGTGTTGACGAAAATCAGTGTGGTCCGGTGGGCTTCGATCAGTGCCGCCAGCTTGGCGTAGATCTCCTCCCAGACTTCGAGCGACATGACCGTTTCGAGCGGCGAGCCCGGCAGCTCGACTCCGAGATTCATTTCGCGTTGGTGCCCGACGTCGACGATTCGGCAGCTGGGGCCGGCGTCGCGACCTGAGCCGCGGGCGCCAACCAGGAAGCGAGCCACATCTTCGATCGGATTCTGCGTCGCCGACAGGCCGATCCGAGTCATCTCGCGCCCGACCAGGGCTTCGAGCCGCTCGAGCGAAAGGGCCAAGTGGGCGCCGCGCTTATTCGTCACGACGGCGTGAATCTCATCGACGATGACGGTGCGTACGCCCGAGAGCATCCGCCTCCCACCTTCGCTGGTCAGCAAGATGTAGAGCGACTCCGGGGTCGTCACGAAGATGTGTGGCGGCTTCTTCACCATCTTCGTTCGCATGTGCGAAGGGGTGTCGCCGGTGCGTACGGCCGTTCGGATCTCGACGTCGTCGTAGCCAAGCTCCGCGAGCGTTCCCCGGATCCCTTCGAGCGGCGCCTGGAGGTTCTTTTCGATGTCGTTGCTGAGTGCCTTGAGGGGCGAGATGTAAAGGACGCTGACGCGATCCTCCAGGCCCTCTGCCAGGCCGCGTTGGATCAGCTCATCGATCGCACAAAGAAACGCGGCGAGCGTCTTGCCTGAACCCGTCGGCGACGCGATCAGCGTGTGCGTACCCTCTCGAATCGCGGGCCAGCCTTCGACCTGCGGTGGCGTCGGCTCGCCGAACGTCCGGACGAACCAGCTAGCGACCGCAGGGTGAAAGCCGGACAGGGGCACAGGCCGGTTCTAGCACCGAGGACGGGTGATCGACAGTGCCAGCGACACTGCCAGCGCCAGCGCCAGTGCCAGCTCCCGCGAGACGCGCTCTTGTGACCTGACTTGGTCATCGTGATCTCCTTCTTTGCGAGTGGGTTGGGTCCGTTGGGTGAACCCAACCCACTCGCAAAGAAGGAGATCACTCATGGGACTCATCATTCAACAAAGGGCGCTTCAGGCGGCAGGGAGCCTGCGGCAGGTTCTTCCCGTGGTTCGGAAGCTCGATCGGTCATTGTTCAACCAAATCCATCGGGCCATGAACAGCGTCGTTCTCAACATCGCCGAAGCAGATGGAAACGACCCCGGAACCGCGAAAGCTCGGTTTGCGTCGGCGTGCGGCTCGGCGAAGGAAGTGCGTGCGGGGCTTCAGCTAGCGGTCGCCCACGGATACGTGCCGAACAGCATGGTCAAAGCGGTGGACATCGCGCTCGACGAGATCTGCGCGATGTCTTGGAGGCTCTCCGGCCGTTAGAGCCGACGGCCCAAGCACCACGTGATGGCACACACCTCGTCGAGCGTCGCGTCGAGGTGGGTTGCCACGTGGGCTTCGATGTAGCCCCAGTCGCTTGCGACGTTCAACGCCGCTCGGACTTCTTTTGCGGAGCCGCAAGCAGTTGAGAATCGAGCCCGCGCGTTGCCAGCATCATTCCCTCGACCTTCGGCGATATTCAGGACCACGCTTTGCGCCGCTCTTCTGAGCTGATCGGCCAGCGACTTGTCGTGCTCGCGAATCATGTGGAGGAGGGGAACGAGCTCTCGCACCACGTTCCGTGCTCGGTCGTAAACATTCATCTTTTGCATCAGCGACTCCTTGGTTTGGGTTTTGGGCCTCACTCCAGTGCGGCCCAAAACCCAAACCAAGGACAAGCGATCGCAAAGTCTGAATTCGCCGGTGCCAGTGCCAGTGCCAGCGCCGGTGCCAGCGCCAGCGCCAGCGCCAGCGCCGGTGCCAGCGCCAGCGCCAGCGCCAGCGCCAGTGCCAGTGCCAGTGCCAGTGCCAGTGCCAGTGCCGGTGCCGGTGCCAGCGCTGTGCGCCAGCGCCAGCGTCACCCCGTAAGGTCGATGCTGCGCATCGCCCACGGGGCTAGGTGCCCCCGAAGAGCGACTTTGTCGCCACCGGGCTAGAGGCCCAGCGAAGCCCCGTGGACGGCGCGCAGCGACGTCTATACGGGGTGCCAGCGGGGGCGTTTGTAGGGGGTCAGGGCTGCGCCCAGGACGATCGCCTCTTGGATTTCGCTTGGTTGTCCCAAAGATGCAACCAGGTTTGCCGCGATGGTGCGAGGTGGGTGGCGGCGAGCTTTTGTCCTGACTGCCCGTTGCTCTTCCCCGACCCCGACGATCGATCGCCTTGCCGCCTCCAAGATCTGATCGTGCAGCGACGGCTGTGCCATGGTTGCGAGCACGGCTGCGGCCATGATCCAGCGTACGTCTCCGTTCACCGTTTCGCCGCGTGCAAGCCCGCGCATGAGTCGTTGCACTTCCGCGTGCTCGCCGTGCAGGTAAGCGAAGCCGGGGATGTTCAGCAGGTGAAAGCCTTCGAGCTCTGGCCAGGCGCGCTGTACGAGTGCGTCGATGACCGAGTCGGCGATCGAATGAAGGGTATCGTCTGCAAGGCCGACCCATTGCCCGCCGAGCGGCAAGTAGTAGAGCCGCACGTCGGGGTGGTCACTTTCCCATCGCTCCCAGAGCTCGTTTGCTTCCTCGTGTCGGCCTAGGTGGTGCAACACGCGCGTCGCCATGAAAAGCCGCAGGCGGGGAGGGGGGTGCTCGTCCATCAGGTTCTGGTCCTGCAAGATCGCTGCGGTCTGTTGGGGCGAGTCCGGGTTTTGGAAAGCACGCCGCATCGTTTCCACGTAGGCAGGGCCTAGGCTGACGGTGCCGAACACATCGGCGAAAATTTCCGGGAGCCAGGCGCCGAAGAGCCCTCGGAGCCAGGCGCCGTCGACATCCGCTGAGGACGCCGGCATCTCGACCTCACGGGGAAGGCCCGTTCGCTGGTGCAAGCTCTGCGCCAGGCCATCGAGGCTGTAAAAAAAGTCGTGGGCCACCTCGTGCGCGATTGCCGGCCAGCGCCACAGACTGTTCTCGAAGCCAATAGGCAAGCGAAGCGGGGCCACCCGCGTCGAAGCAAAGCGAGGCACGATCGAAAGATCCCAGTCGCCGGTGACCGTGATTGGCTGACTGGTCCTCAGCTTCAGGCCCTGGGCGCGCGCGAGCTCGAGCAAGGGCCCGTAGCAGGCGTCGGCCATTTTGTCGGCGTCGGCCTGAAAGGAAGAGCCACCGTAGCTGCGCTGCCTCGCCATGGTCTGCAGGTGACGAAGGAGCGCAGCGAGCCCGCGAAGGACAGTCGTATCGTCCACGATCGTCGACATCGTGGGCGCGCCGCTGAGTGAGCGTTCGATCACCCCGATTCTGCCGAGGAGATCTTCTCGAAGTGCCGGCACGAGCCGTTGCAAGCGGGGGTCGCCCTCCGCGCGGGCCAGCAGCTGGTTCGCCTCCTGCTTCAGCCCCAGGAGCTGGGTGCGAGCCGCCTCGAGGAAGTCTGCCTCCGGCGCACGCTTGGTGACGGCCGGCATGCGCGGCGGAGGCCGAGGGGACGGCCTGGCCTGCTTGGCTGCGCGTGTCTTGCGTGCGGCCTTCTTTGGCTTGGGCGCACGGTCACCCTTCTTGTTGAGCCGGTTCCACGCACGCTTGAGCAGCGGGTACAGGATGTAGATCAGGATCGCGATCTCGCCGAAATACTCTTTGAGCAGCTCCTGCATCGGCCTTCAGCGCTTTCCCCCCCCGTAGATGAGGCGCTTCCGTTCGAGCGGGCCGTCGCCGCGTTTCGCGATCAGGTCCGCAAGCACCAGCCGGGCCACGAACTTGCGCGGCTCGGCGATCACGCTGCGCAAGGGCAAGGCCTTAGGCTTGGTCGTCATCGTCCGATTGGCCGGTGGCTTTGCTGATTGAATCACGCATGTCGGTGTCGGCTGCCACGTTGCGGAGGTTGTAGTAGTCCATCACCCCGAGGTTGCCTTCCTTGAGCGCTTCGGCCATGGCCGCAGGGATCTTGGCTTCGGCCTCGACCAGGTGCGCGCGCTGCTCCTCGACCTTTGCGCGCATCTCCTGCTCGGCCGCCACCGCGAGCGCCCGACGCCCCTCGGCTCGAGCCTGCGCGACCTGCTTGTCGGCCTCGGCTTGCTCGGTCATCAGCTTGGCGCCGATGTTGGTGCCCACATCGACGTCGGCGATATCGATCGACAAGATGTTGAAGGCCGTGCCGCTGTCCAAGCCGCGCGAGAGCACGTTCTTGGAGATGGTGTCCGGGTTCTCCAGAACCTCGGCGTAGTTCAGCGAGGAGCCGATCGTAGAAACGATGCCCTCGCCGACACGCGCGACGACCGTCTCTTCGGTCGCGCCACCGACCAGCCGGTCGATGTTGGACCGAACCGTGATTCGGGTGACCACCAAGAGCTGAATGCCGTCCTTCGCGACGGCGGTGATCTTCGGTGTCGTGATGACCCGCGGATTGACGCTCGTCTGCACCGCTTCGAGCACGTCGCGGCCGGCTAGGTCGATCGCTGCCGCCTGTTGGAAGCCGAGCGTGATGCCCGCTTTGTCCGCGCTGATCAGCGCGTTGACCACGCGTGCGACATTGCCTCCCGCAAGGTAGTGCGACTCGAGGGTATTGGTGGGAAGGTCGATGCCGGCCTTCACCGCGGTGATGCGAGGGTTGACGACCGCACCCGGCGACACCCGCCGCAGGCGCATGCCGATGAGCTCCCCGAAGCCGACCCGCGCGCCGCTCGACCAGGCCGCGATCCATAGTCGGACCGGGATCAGCCAGACGAGCAGCACGAAGAGGACGATGAAGAGAACAAAAATTAGGGCGACTGGAGCGAACTGCATGGGACTTCCTTCCTAGGTTGCATCGGGGACGCGCACGACGACGCGTGCCCCTTCCACCGTCATGACTTCGACTTCTTGATCGCTGTCGACGTATTCACCTTCGGTGACCACATCGACCTCTTCCGAACCAAAGCGGACACGCCCGATCGGCCGGAGTGGGGTGACGGTGACCCCTCGGCGGCCGATCAATCCGGTTCGGTCTTCCTGCGAAAGCGTTTGTGCTTGGCTGTGCTCGAGCACTACTTGGCGCCCGACTCGGCTCTTCGGCAGCCAGATGAGCATGATGCCGGCAGCGACGACCGAGACCGCGCCGGTCATGCCGCCCCAAAAAGGGCCGAGCTCGGTCCAGGCGGCGATCGCACCCGCCGCAAGCGCAAGCAGTCCCAGGGCGCCTGCCACCCCAAAACCTGGCACCACGGCCACCTCGGTGAACAGCAGGATCAAACCGATCACCAGGACGATGACGATGACGACAGCGGTCACGTCTCCTCCACCGGGCGGACGACCAGCTCGGGGCCTTCCTTGCCGATCACGCGGACTTTCGTGCCGCGCGCGACGAACGCACGTTCGCTCGTCGCTTCGTAGCGCACTCCCTCTATGATGATCTTCCCGGCCGGCCTCAGGTCGGTCAGTGCCTCGCCGGTCTGTCCGACGAGGTCCGACGCGCTCGGCGCAGAGAGGAAGCCCGTCTCGGCGTCTTGCAAGACGAGTGCCTGGCCCATCGCGGTCCGCGAAAACAAGCGCATCACGACGACGGCCAGGACGAATGCTCCGAGCAGGGACAGCAGAACCCTGGTCATCGCGTCGGCAAGCACCCCCGTTTCGAAGGAGACGTCGAGTGGAATTCCGATCAAAGCGAGCACGAGCGCCGCGATGACGAAGACGAGCCCAAGCACGCCGGGCACGCCGAGACCCGGAACGAAGAAGATTTCAACGACGACCAACACGACGCCGGCAATGAACAGGAGCGCCTCTTCCCAGCCGACGAGATGAACGACCGCATGGCCTCCGAAGAACATGGCCAGCGAGACGAAGCCGACGACGGTGAACGCGCCGACGGTTCGCGTATAGAAGGCGACCATCAGGCCGAGCATGCCGACCGAGAGCAGAAGGCCGCTGATCGTCGGCTCGGTGAGCCAGCGCGCGATTTCTTCGCCCCAGTTGACTTCGCCCTTTTCGATTTCAGGGTTTTCGAGCGTGAGCATCGCCATCACCTCGTCGAGGTTGGCGGCCTTGCCGTCCGCCATACCCAACTTGAGGGCCTGGTCGGTATCGAGGGTCAGCAGCTTGCCCGCATCGACGATGCCCTTGATGAACACCTCATTGTCGACCATCGCCTCGGCGATGTCGCCCCGCCTGCCGTTGGCTTCTGCGGTGGCCCGCATTTCGGTCCGCATGTAGGACACCATCTTTTCGCCCACCGCATCGGCCTGCCCGCCCGGGCCGGCTTGAATCGGCGTCGCGGCACCAATGGTCCCACCCTCGGTCATGATCACGTTGTCACAGGCCAGGCTGATCAAGGCGCCAGCGCTGATCGCGCGCGGATGGATGAAGGCTACCGTGCGGGGTTTCGCTTCCAGCAGCGCGTCTCGAATCTGAATGGCAGCGTCGACGCGCCCGCCGAGCGTGTTGACGTCGAGCACGATCGCCGCGGCGTCGGGATTGGTTTCGATCTCGCGCCGAACGAAGGCAGCCAGGCCGAGCTCGACCGTGCGATCGATCGCGATGACGACCACCTTGCTCCCGGCAGGTGCGTCGATTGGAAGGGCCTGGACGTCACTTTGAACGTTGGCGCTCGGCTGAGGCCGATAGCCGGGATCGTCGTCATCGTCCGGCTTCTGGCCCAAGGTCACCTGTGCCGTACACAAGATCACACTGGCGATCAGAAAGCCGCGGAAGCTCAAGCGCGGATACTGTGCCCACCTCACGCCGGGAAACCTAGCGCCCTTGGGACCGGTGCTCAATGCGTACGTTCAGTGCCTCAGGACCGGGCCGGCCGTGATAGGCTCCCGACCTCCCCCGAGCGAGGATCGATGCCCCCGGTGCCCCCCAAAAATGCTGGACCCGTTCGAGAAGCGCATCGTTTTGACGAATCGCGACTCGATGCCTGGATGGGGGAGAACGTCGAGGGCTATACAGGCGGGCTTCAGGTTTGCCAGTTCAAGGGTGGTCAATCGAATCCGACGTATTGGCTCGCCGACCGGGAGCGCCAGTACGCGCTGCGCAAGAAGCCGCCCGGAAAGCTCCTTCAGTCGGCGCATGCGGTCGACCGCGAATACCGGGTGATGCGCGCGCTCAGCGACACGGACGTCCCCAGCGCCACCATGTACGCGCTTTGCGAGGACGATTCGGTCATCGGCACCTCCTTCTTCGTCATGGAGTACGTTCAAGGGCGGATCTTTTGGAATGTGCAGCTCCCCGAGCTCGAGCCGTCGGAGCGACGGGCCATCTACGAAGAGCTCGCTCGGGTCTTGGCCGCGATTCACAGCGTCGATCTCGGTGCGGTGGGTCTCTCGGACTACGGACGCCCCGATGCCTATGTCGCGCGGCAGGTGAAGCGCTGGACCAAGCAGTACCTCGCCTCTCAGACGGCAGACGTCGAGCCGATGAACACCCTCATCGAGTGGCTGCCGGCCAACATCCCGGACGACGAGGCCACCGCGCTGGTGCACGGAGACTACCGGCTCGACAACATCATCTTCCACCCAAGCGAGCCTCGGGCGCTGGCCGTAATCGACTGGGAGCTCTCGACGCTCGGCCATCCGCTTTCGGACCTGGCGTACACCTGCATGCTGTACGACGTGATGCTCCCGAAGATCGGCGGCCTCGCCGGTGTAGATTTCGAGAGGAGCGGCATCCCCGACGAAGACGCCTTCGTCGCGCGGTACTGCGAGCTGGTGGGCCGCGATGGCGTGCCGGACTTGAGCTACTACAAGGCGTTTTCGGTTTTCCGCCTAGCTGCGATCGCGCAGGGCGTGTACAAGCGTAGCCTCGACGGGAACGCCAGCTCGACGGAGGCCGCCATGTTTGGCGCAGCGGTGCCGCACTTGGCCGGAATCGGTTGCGGGCTCGCAGGGATCGGATAGATGATCGAGCGAATCGTATTGTTCAAGTTGAAAGACGAGTACTGCAACGACGCGGCACGCGCCGAGTTTGCCGAACGAACGCGAACCGACCTCAGCGCGCTCGAGAGGGTCCGCGGCGTCACCGTCGGAGTGCCGGCCGACGAAGCGTCCGAAGCGAGCTGGGACATCAGCATTGTCGTCCGGTTCGATTCCATGGAGGACGTCCAGCAATACATCGTGGACCCGGCCCACCGCGCCTACGTCGACGGCTACGCGATGCCCCGCATCGAAGTCCGCAAAGCCTGGAACTTCCACACCTGAAAACGAGACGGTCCCCTTATTAGTGGGGCTAATTTGCGGAGTCCCAGCGGCGGGAGAGACGCGTTCGCACTGGGGCTGTCGGTCTGCTAGCTTCGCCGCGCAACGATGATTCCACGCTACACACCCGCCGAATTTCAAGATCTCTGGTCGCAAAAACGCAAGTACGAGACCTGGTTCGATATCGAGGTGGCCGCGTGCCGCGCCATGGAAAGCGCAGGCCTCGTTCCCGCCGGAACAGCCGACGCCGTAGCCCCGTTCCGCGCCGAGCTCGATCCCGACGCGATTGACGAAATCGAGAAGGTGACCCGCCACGACGTCATCGCGTTCCTCACGCACGTCGAAGGCCTCGCCGGCGAGCCCGCGCGCTGGCTGCACCGCGGCATGACCTCGTC
>Ga0209567_10000931_pt1 | contig 15730 bp, 17 predicted proteins | sample COG_12_FD_184756 | JGI IMG/M metagenome (GOLD analysis project Ga0209567, IMG submission 184756) | Pelagic marine sediment microbial communities from the LTER site Helgoland, North Sea, for post-phytoplankton bloom and carbon turnover... | ecosystem: Environmental > Aquatic > Marine > Neritic...
GATGTGGCACCCAACGCGACTGACAAAATGTCCGTTACCATCGGTGGCGAATCCGATACCGTCGGTGTCGAAACAGCAGCAGATGATTCGTCGAGTCCTGCAACACCGGCAGCTGATCTTGAAAAAGCGGCCACCATTGACCCGGACGCAGTGGCTCCGCCCTTACCGCTCCAGGGCGTCATGATCGCGGAACAACAAAATGCAAGTGTGGTGCAGTCCGCCGCTGAGCAGACAGCCACTGCTGTTACACAGACACCCGAAGTATCAGCGGAAAGCGTAGACAGCCCGGCACTGAACAGGGACCCACAAGTGGATACAGGTGACCATGACACCGCCCTGACCCACATTTTCTGGAGCCCCTTCCGCAGCGAATGGGCCGCAAAGGGTTTTGCACGCCGCCTGACCAATGCCACGCAGATCCCCGTCGAGATCGTCGAGGCAGGACCCGGCCAGTACCGCGTGTCCTTCGACTACCTGGATGAAGTCCAGCGCCGGGAACACGTGGAGCGCATCGAGTCCATCACCGGATTGCAGCTGGAGTAATCATGTCGAGGCTGTCGCGCGTTCTCCTGCTACTGACCGCCCTGCTGGTAATCCCGATGGCAGTAGCCAAGCGCTCGCCCATCGCACCGGCCGTGCTGGAGGCGAAGTGGCAGAACTACGCAGACACTGCCAATAAAACCGAACCCGCGATGCAGTTCCCCCACGAACACTGCTTCCAGCACGCGGCCGCGGCGCATGACCTGCCGGAGACCCTGCTGCTCGCGGTAGCACGCGGCGAAAGCGATTTCAAACCACGCGCACGTTCGCATGCCAACGCCTACGGCCTGATGCAGATCCTCTGGCCCGGTACTGCAAACCATCTCGGGATCCATCGCCTGTCGGACCTGATGAAGCCCTGCACCAACGTCGATGCGGGCGCGCGTTACCTGAAAGAGCTACTGGAACACTTCGACGGCAACCTGCACCGCGCGCTCGCGGCCTATAATTACGGACCTTCGCGCATTCCGGTTTCGGGCGGCCAGCTACCCGAGGGTGCAGTCTGGTACAGCAGCTATATCTTCAGGCACCTCGACTTTGTACTGAACGGTAGCCGGAAAAAGAAACACAACACCAAACCGCGTCTTTACGCCGAGCAGGGCCGCCTGTAGCTCACCGAAGTCCGGCTGCAGGCTTTCGGACAATGATTTCGATGTCGTTTTACTATATGCAGACGAGAAAGAACTGGAACGCGGCAAGCGACTGCTGATGGCGAGGGGATTCCAGTGACGATTCGGGGGGGCTTATTCTTGCTCATAACCATGTTTGATATCGGCATGGCGCGTGCCGAAGTGTTTCAGAGTTATGCCACGGTGGTCAATGTGCAGCCCATTGTCGAGACAACCCATGCACCGGTCACACGCCAGGTGTGCGGCGAACCGGACAGCCGCGCGCATGTATCAAGTCCACTGGCAGCTACAATCGGTGAAGATATCCACGAACAGAAACGCGTGTGGCGGACGCAGACCGCTTGCACGACGGTGACGGAGTCGCAGCCCCGCGAACGGATTACCGCGTACCGGGTGACGTACCGTTACCGCGGGCACACCAAAACGACACGGCTTTCGTACCATCCGGGCGAGCGTATGCCGGTGAATGTGCGGGTGTCGCCGTTGCTTTGATGCAGAAGCTTCAACTGTCGAAGCGCACGCGCATCAACGCCCCGCCCAGTTCGCTGCGTTCGATCTCCAGCTTCCCCCCGTACACCGCGACAATCTCCTGCACCATACTCAGGCCGATGCCGTGCCCTGGCACGGTTTCGTCCATGCGCTTGCCGCGTTGCAGGACGGCATCGATCATCGCCGGGTCGATGCCCGGGCCATCGTCTACGACCTGTATATCGACGACATGCCCCGCGCCGGTTTTCGGTTCGCAGTGCACGGCGACATTGACTTGACCCTTCCCGTACTTGTAGGCGTTTTCGAGCAGGTTGCCCAGCACCTCGGTGAGGTCGGCTTCGTCGCCGTAGAAGGTGGCATCTTCCGCGACATCCAGGCTGACCTTGATGGCTTTCTCGCGATACACCTTGTCGAGCGAACGCACCAGGCGTTCCAGCAGTGGGAAAATCGGCACCGAGCGTGTCAGCGTGGCACGGCCGGAGACCGCGGCGCGCTGCAGCTGGTGTTCGATGATCTCGTCCATGCGTTCCACCTGTTCACGCACGACTTCCTGCGCCTCAGTGTGTTCGTCCGCTTCACCTTCGCAGGTGGACTGCATCACGGCCAGGGGTGTTTTCAGGCTGTGCGCCAGGTCGGCGAGGCTGTTGCGGTAGCGGGTCTGCACCAGCTTGCTGTGTTCGATGAGCTGGTTGAGGCTGGAAGTGAGGCCGGTGAGTTCGCGCGGGTAGCGGCCGTCGAGGTGATCCACCTCGCCCTGGTCGATACGCTGCAGGTCGGCCTCGACCTTGCGTAGCGGACGCAGGCCCCAGCGCAGGATAATGCCCTGTACCAGCAGCAGCACGATCGCCATGCCACCCAGCCAGCCCCATAATGATGCGCGGTAACTGTCGATCTGCTCCTCGAAGGGCGCGGTGCCTTCGGCCACGGCAAAGGTATAGAAGGCCTCTTTGTCAGCGTAGTCCGCCCAGGCCACCCCGAAGGAGATAACGTACAGCGCGGTCTCGGACTGCGCCAGGCGGCGGAAGGCGCGTTCACCGGGGGATTGCTTTTCTATCAGATTTACCGTGCGCCCGGCGTACGAATCCGACCGCCATAAAGGCAATCCATCATCACCCGCAATCATGGCGTACAAACCGGAATCGGGCTTGGAAAAGCGCGGCTCGGGCAGTTTCCTGGGCAGGGTCATACGGCCCTGCTCGTCTTCGTCGGCCGCGGCGAGCAAGGCATAGATATAGGATTGCAGCCGTTCCTGCATCGAGGCCTCGGCACTCACGCGGAAGGCCTTTTCCAGTGCAAGCCCCGTCACACCGATAAAACCGGCCAGCACCAGGCTTGCGGCCAGCAGCAGGCGGCTGTGCAGCGAGTGCATCAGTTGTTCAACACGCCTCGCATGCCTCCCGCCTGAAGCGGTAGCCGCGGCCGCGCAGGGTTTCGATGGGTTGGAGTCTGTTGTCCGGGTCCAGCTTGCGCCTGAGGCGTCCGATGAAGACTTCCAGTACATTGCTGTTGCGGTCGAAGTCCTGTTGATAAATGGTTTCGGTGAGTTCCGCCTTGGACACCACCTGGCCGGCATGCAGCATCAGTTGTTCCAGCACACGGTATTCAAACGCCGTGAGCTCCACCGGCTCGCCCGCCACGCTGACCGTCTGCTTGCCCGTATCCAGCGCAATCGGCCCGCACTCCAGCACCGGCTTGGTCCAGCCCGAGGCGCGCCTGAGCAAGGCATTCATGCGCGCCTGCAGTTCCTCGAAGCGGAAGGGTTTCACCAGGTAATCGTCCGCGCCGGTCTCCAGCCCCGCGACCTTGTCCTGCCAGGCGCGCCGCGCGGTCAGTACCAGGATGGGGAAATGCTTTTCCATCGCACGGAAGCGGCGAATCAGCTCCAGGCCCGACATCTTCGGCAGGCCTATGTCGATCACCGCAAGATCCAGCGGGTATTCCTCGCCGTAATACAGGCCCTCTTCGCCGTCGGCCGCGACCTCCACCACGTGGCCCTGGCTGCGCAGGCGTTCGCGCAGGTTTTCGCGCAGGCGTTGTTCGTCTTCGACAATCAGGAGATGCATGTCAGCGCCACCGCTCGGACTGCCTGCCGCTGGCCGCGTCGTACCGCAGGCGCTTGACGCGCCCGTCACGGGTGAGGATCTTGATACGGTGCACGCTGCGTTTACCCTGGCGCACGGTTTCCGCAGAGATCACCTTGCCGTCCGCCTCGCGGCGCGCGCGTGCAATGGCCTCGTCCAGGCTGATGCCCTGACTCTGGCCACTGGACTGCGGGTGGGCAAAGTGGTTGGAAAGATCGCTGAAATCATAAGCGCTCCCGGTGCATGGCACAGCGGCAAGCCACATCAGCCACACAGCAAACAGCAACCGCCGCTCAGTCATCGCAGCGGAGTAATGACCGCTCAGCCGTCGTTAACCGGATCCACGTCCACACGCACGCGGATGTAACGCCCGGGATGGTGACGGGTTTGCGCGGTAAAGATTTGCCCCTCATAACGATAGTCTACACGATAGCCAACCACTTGTTGGCGCGATTCAAGCCGGTTGACCGTGGTACAGCGCTGCACATCCTGCCAGCTGGTCACCGGCGCCGCATAGGCCGGCCGGCTCAAACGCCGGCCGATGGCCGCCCCCGTCAGGGCCCCGGCCACTACCAGCGGTGCATTGCCCCGCCCGCGGCCCAGCTTGCTGCCGATCACCCCACCGAGCATGCCCCCGGCCAGGGTTGCGCCGACATTGGGTCGCGCCGGGCGGCGGGTGTGCGCCACCTGCTCCGTCCAGCACTGCTTCATCGGCCGCGTCACCTCGACCTGCTGGTACAGCGGCTCCACCCGGGTCACTTCCGCCGTATCCATATAAACCGGTTCAGCAGGGGGCCGGCCGGGGGCCGTACTGCAAGCCGCCAGCAGCACCACCGGAATCACGGTTAACAGGCGTATCATGATACAAGCCTCTGTTTCTTATCCTTTTGTTTGAGTGTATAAGCGGCAAGCAAGGTGCATGCCCAGGCTTGCATACAGCATAATCAACAGTACCTGAACGGCGGCTGAACGAGCCCAAGACACCCAAAATACCCGTTATCACTCATCTGGAAACAGTTTGCCCCGTCACAACACCCAACGATTTAAGTACGGATCGCAGGTTTCCAAGCGAGTCGGGGTCTGAGGCAGGATTCAGGGTAATGGTCACTGTTGTCCCGGCTTTACTTAAACGCACCTGGAGACATAGCCCGTGTTCGTCGTACCACAGTTCCCGCGTCAGATCGCCAGTCATCACATACTTCCGTGCAAGCACTTGTACTCCTCCAGCCGTAAGCGCCTCCTCCCCGGCTGGCGCGACATGAACTTTCTTTAACGTACCATCCTCAGTAGAGATCAAACGATGCTGCGTCAAGATCCCCGGATTCCATGGGTGGCTGGATAGAACATTGCCGGGGGCGGCAACCCTGCCGGCCGGTCCATTAACCACGAGCTTGTCACCAATAGCGCGTGCCAATACCGTTACCGTCTCTTCGCCCCCTGGCTGAGTGCTGGAACGGTGGAACTCTATCAGGCGACCATCGCGCCACACTTCTGTCTGATGGAATGCCTCGCGATGCGTCCAGAACAGATACCTGGCAGCAATCTCGTTGTCAACCGCGATGACATAGCCATCATCGCTGGCCGAGATCGTGACCAAATGAGTACCCACGTCGCCAAGCTGCTGATGACGGATGACATACTCCAGCTGTCCGATCACCTTTCCTTCGGCACAATTGGGTATCCAACAACTCAGTCCAAGCAACGCTGTCAGCGGGAGCATACATAACCTGTACATCGCCCAGTCCTCGTGGTTCTCTCATATGCCGGTATTTTAAGTTCTCCTGTCTGAACAACCGCTGAACTAAAGCAAACATCATCGATGGGGATGTCTTATCTTAGCCAGCAGCACAGGTTGTTCGGGCAAGACTTCATCCGCCAACAGGGCTACACCGCCCTGGCTGACAGTTTGTTCAGCATCCGTTCAGTGGGATCCTGGTAGCCTTTTCATCAGAGTCACACGTTAGGTCTGAGGTGGTCGATATGAGTGTGTTAGAGGCGAGACAGGTGAGCGGTGCGTGTTTACACAACCGGCTTCGGGAGGAGAACAAGGCGTTTGGGGGTACCGGTGGGGTCAGCTCTGTGAATCGGAAACACGGTTTCTTGCCTGCCTTTCTCGATACAGACACCGGCGTCGTTTATCCCTCCCGCTTTGCCGATGGACGTCCGGCACCTGTGCATCTTTACGAGGGTTTGCCCTCGGTCCTCTTTACGGATCTTGACGCACGGGGCAAACCGAAAGCGCTGAAGTCCAGCGTTATATCGGGTTTTGTGCGCGGCCAATACTTCTATACACGCGATGAGGCAGCCCGGGTTCTTGCGCTGTCAAAACCATTGGCTGTTTCTCAGCCTCTTGCCCATAACGTCTGAGCCCAGTACGTTTAAGGCATTCAGCCTTTGATACCGAACGTTTTAATGCATGTATTGCGTCGATCGGTTGAGCCGGCAACCCACCTCGGACTTCAAGGCGCTTCTTATATTGCCCCTGTACAATAAATCGGAGAGGACGCAATAATTGCGCGCCATTGTCATCCATCTGGCTGGTGTGACGTTAAATATTACCGAGAAAAAAATAGCGATCAAAAGGAGTATGTTATGTACGTGAAAACCATTGCCAGCGCATTGATCGTGGCTGTTTTGGGCTTCTCCCTGGGTCTGCCGGGGACGGCACTGGCCGGCGATCGTAAACATGACCGCCATGGTTCCGGCCATAGCGGCGGTCATGGCTACAAGCGCCATTACGGCCACAACAGGCCCCATTACAGGGGGCATCACTACCGCCCTTATTATCGCCCTTATTATGGTCACCGTGGTCACAGGGGCTATGGCGGAAACTACTACTATGATGACGATGATTACGATGAACTGCTATTCGGCCTGGTGACCGGCGGGATCCTCGGTTACACACTGAGTCAAGGTCAGCAAAACCAGCGCTACGCTTACCCTCCTCCACCAAGATATGCTCCTTACTGATTGCTCGCCCTTCTCTCCTCCCCCCTGGGAGGAGATAAGTTTTCCTTTATTGCAAACACGCCTTGCAAACCTGACTCTACCCAGGGGCGCACCTGCAGCTTAATTGAAGGCTGCAGCCCGCTCATTTGAGCCCGCTTATTTGGTCGGACCTCCATATCACGCCGTCTCATTTAAGTTTTATCCAAAACATGCCAGGATATCGCTGCTTAAACACTCATTTTCCTGGTCAAAACCGCATTGACAGCACTTTGCCTTAGAACTCATACCTTATTTCTTCGCTGCGCACGCTGCAGAAGGCACTCTGCTTAAAGCATGCTTTTCGCCCTTTAAACATCTGTCCAAGCCGATATTCGATACGTTATTTTTGCATATTTCCAATTCTTCCGGGATGTTGCGTAGGTCCGACCCTCGCTTCTCTTCCTGGTAGATAGTTCTTTAAATAGATATGTGCGATGGCGATCCATTCGATTTATAATTCCATCTCCTGACCCGCAACCCGTATAGGGAGACCAAAATGATTGCACATGCAATGCGCGGATTACTTTTTTTTGTAATTTCAATATTCCTCACCCAGACGGTTGTGGCCGGTGAATTTTCTGTCGATACGGACAAACGACCGATAACGCTTGGTCTTGGCGCCTTGTATAAAGACAAGCCCTACAGGGGTTATGGCAGCAGCGAGAAGACCAATGCGGTACCCATCGTGCTGTATGAGGGTGAGCGTTTCTTTGCCCGCGGCAGCACGATTGGCTGGAATTTTGTGGACTCGAACAGCATGGAACTGGCGGTTATCGGTGAATATATCGGCGATGGTTATGAATCCGGTGACAGCAGTTTCCTCATTGGTATGAGCGACCGCGATCCAACAATCGGCCTGGGCGGACATGTGATCTGGAAGCAGGGGGATCTTGGCCTCAAGTTGGCCGCCGTGACCGACATGGCTGATAACAGCGATGGGTCGCAGATGCGCGGCGAGGACAGGGCCGCACAGTTTCCGGACGTTCAGAATATGATCAGGGCCAACGACTGTTAACCCCTTCTGGACATTCGGGGCATCTATTCTTGATGTTACAGAAATGCGTTTACTAAACTTCGATTCTCTCCCAAAACAACTCCGCCAGGTCAGGATGTACAGCCCATTTGTAGAAATCTTCCGATAAAGCAGTTGAGAGAAAAAAATGTACAGCTTTGGGTGGCGACTTCAGGCTGCTTGGTCCTGCTTGGTCTGCTGGCCGCCATATTAGCAGTCAAGGGCTGCAGCCAAACACCTCCCAGGATTGAGATCCCGGAGTTGCAATACGATATCCGGCCAGAGACGTGGTGGGCCATCGACAGGCAAATACACGCTGCCTCTGTACACGCAAGGTATGAGTCTGAGGCATATATGCGCATTGCCATGGGTGAATGGTTATGGCGGGTACGCCAGGGTATTGAGGATGACTTTATTCCCTGGTACTCCGAGTACATGACCCAGCAATGGATTACCACGAAGATCGCATGGTACAAGTTGTGGTACACCGAAGGGGAGGCAACCCCTGAAGAAAGGCTGGTTGATTACTTGCAGGAGCAGTTCTATGAGCGGGTACTGGAGCCGGTCAGCAGTTATGTTGATCCTAACGTCGTCATGCTGGATGCGTCCAGCAGTTATCTGCGCGAGCTCAAATGCCGGCTAGACGAGCTGCCGCATGAATATCGCATACCGGAGCCGGCATTCGACAAGCACCTGGAATCCATTCCTGCCATCGTTGTGCAGGACGAGTCGTTGCCCCATGTGTCTTTATATGACGTCCTCCAGACCGGTGATATTACCGGTTTGCCTGCGTACAAAACATTGCTGTCGCATGTCCCGGCCGGGGGCAGCGTCGACGACCGTGCACCCTTGTCGGACAGATTGCACATAGTGGCCAGAAGAGCGGTTACCGAGTTGGCAGACTCGCTGGTTCTTCGCGGCGGTACGACGGCCGCTTCTACTATGATTGGTGGTATCTGGGGTGTGGTTATTTCCGCGGGTGCCACGGTCTGGGATGTGAACAAGCACAATCACAACAAGCCCGAGCTGGAAGCACAATTGAATGAGAACCTGGATGCGGCACTGGATTTAATATGGCAGACACTTGTGGAAGACAAGGAAGATGGCGTTATGGCCCTGGTGCATCACATGAGCACTCAGGTTGAATGTGCAGTGTTTCATCCCCCTCAGAGAGAGAGTGTACCGGCCAGGAACGCCCTCGATCCGATTGAGTTGTTCTGAAGTCTGACAAGTCGAGCATAATCACTTTGTCGATTGTTGACCGGACTGCCTGGAGTAACAAGGAAGCAGGCAAAGACGTGTCGTCGGGAAGCGTTTTTTATGGTGATGTGAACCCCCGGTTTTGGCCGCTATCGGTAGTCCAGCATGACACTCGTCAGATAATTGGCTAAACTCTCATACCCAAATTACACCCCCATCTCATATTCGGAGAAAATCATATGCTTTCTGGTTTAAATAGAACCTGTATCCCACTCATTCTGGCAATGTTGTTACCCGTCTCCTCTTACGCCGAGCAGACTGGCAAGCCGCTTGCTGAAAAAATACAGGAAGGAGATCTCGTTATCACTTCCTCAGTCAGGGGTTGTGATGAGGATATAAAACAGCACTGTGACGGTTTAGGCGGCAATACGGACAAGATCTTCATGTGCCTTGCGGCCTACGAGGAACACCTCAGCTCAGAGTGCAAGCAGGGCATTCTGGAGGCGGCCCTGTCAATCAAGATGGGTGCGGCGGCCCTTGATTATTCAATCAGTGCCTGTGAGGCGGATGCTGACAAGCATTGTCTTGATGTGCAGCCAGGTGAGGGCCGTATTGTGAGCTGTATCAAAGCCAATGAATCCAGGGTCAGCAAAGAGTGCATAACTGCACTAAAAGAAACTGGCCTATGGGAACTCGGCAAGTAGTGAGCAGACAAGAACACAAGAAGCTGTTTATTTTATTTCGATTATGGCCCCTTCGCGGGCCATTTTTTTTGTAGTTGTACGTCCTTGTCTGGCTGTACTACGACCTGTTGCAGTTCAGGTCTTTTCTGGGAAATAACCGCTCTGCAATGAAAACGATGATCCATGGTAACCAATCGTTCGCTTTTAATATCCGCTCTTTTTCTTTAGTCGTTACCCAACAAGGAAGCGTACAAAGCCATGTGGACGAATACGTTTCCCCGGGCTTGGGCAAAATAGCCGTTGTGTGGTGAATCGTTGAATAATTGTGCAAAATTTTCATCATGTATTTGAGGATTGAGCACCATTGCATCCTGTTTCAAGTGCTCCGCTGTCTCGAGCAAGGCCAACCGCGAAGCATGAACGGGATGCAGGTAATGAACGTAGACCAGGTCCGTTTCTGGCAACACGGACTTCGCGATACCCAGGGCGGTTTCTTTCGGGTATAGATCAGAAGCCATTACTACTTGTATACCTGATTGCTCAAGAATTTCCTGCTGATCTTTCGCTAGCGGGCTTCTTGTCTGTCCAAAAAGCACGATTTTCTCCACAGCCTGGGGGAACAGAGCCAGCCCAAATAGCAGGCTGCTGAGGGTGCCGGTGTCGGCGGGGTTCCCGGCAATGGCGATACTCAACCTCGATTCGGCGGGCACTTTGTCGGCGAGTAGTTCCGGTCGCCATTTGAACAAAGTGTAAAGATCTGCCATGGCATGGGTGGGATGTTCATCCGCCCCATTGCCTGCATTAATGACTGGTACACGGATAAACTGAAGAATCTCCTCCAGGCTCTCTCTCTCCATGGTCCGCAGCACGGCAATGTCGCTGTAATTGCTACAAATCTCGGCAATTTCAGCCGGGGCGTGGCGCTTACCGATGATCTCGTCGAGAGAACGTTCAAAATCGAGCAGACTTCCACCCAGGCGGAGCCAGGCTGTATTGAAAGATAGCCTGGTACGCTCACGGGAGCGATCGAAATAGATATTGCTCAGTATCCGGCCCTGGGCTTGTTTCTCCCCCGTCGCACGTGTCTCATACTCCGCCGCCTGTCGGAACAATTGTTTGAGGATTGGAGCATTAAAATCCCTTATAGAGAGTACATGACGACTGCGTAACTCTTGCAGCAGTTCCAGTTGTGGCTCAATGGTATCTCTCAAAACCTCTGCCCGACCCGAAAGGGCGCATGCATGCTGCTGGAGAGGTCGAGCGGTATCGGGACCAAGGAAATGTGATGTTGTCATCTCTTTGTATCTCCGCATTTATTGGTTAACGTATTATTTGCTATTTTACAGTTAATGCTTCCATCCTGCCATCGGCAAGGTTTCTTTAACAACCCTGGCCGGTAAACGTCCCTCATTTGAGCCGTGCAATCGATTCTTTAATTAAAGGAATTAAAGGGGACAGATTTATTTATCTGCCTTTAGCAACAGGGCTGCCGTTGCCCGAGAGGATCCAGCGGGAATTCGAGGACTACCTCAAGTGCGAGTTTCTGTCGCTGACACCTGCCGCCAGTGGTACTGCGGTAAGTTCCTGCGTATCAAACTTAATCAATGATAAGCCCGGGCCAGTTACGGTCATGGCAGCCGGAGTTGGCACAAAAATTCGAATCGTCGATACCATATTCAATGTCTTCACCATGACATTTTATGCAGGACTTGCTCTCGCGCTGGTGCCAGAGAATAAAGTCGCGTTTTCTGTGGCTCCTGGGCTTCCATTCGATCAGCGTCGGCACGAAGTGTTCCGGTATTTCACCTTCTTTGATGATTACCGGTACACTGTGACAAAGCGTGCAATTGACCCGGATTGCGTCACCTTGCTCATCAGTGTGTCGTCCGCTGTGGCAGCGGAAACAGCCCGGTGAATAGGTATGCCCGCTGTTATCCGCGAACGATTGCCAGGATACATCCGGATCCTTAAACCTGCTGTTAATGAACATGTTCAGGACATTGATCTGTCGTTCGTTTAAATAGTCCTTTGCTTGCTTGAAGTATTCCGGGTGTTCTGCGGCCACTTCAGGAAATTCCTTTTCGTATTTCGACCACGCCTGTTCAAGGATATCTCGCGCCTCCGCTTCGTTTGAGAATTCCTGCTGCAGAAGTTCCATGGCGCGCGCCTTTGCATAAGGCAAGTCGCTGTTTATTTCACCTTTTGCCAGGGCCTGGTCAACAATCTCTTCCGGGTTATGAAATGGATGTCCGATGCGATTATGGCAATCGATGCAGTCCATGGTGTGTTTTTGCGCCTGCTCGACCTCGGTTGATGAAAGCGGTTGTTTGGTGTCCTGGTAGACTTCGACGGATCCATCGGATTTCGTGACTTCGATCCAGGGAATATTTTCCCGCTGCGAATCGGTGGCAATAAAACGCACCTGGTTTTGCGTGTGCCAGTGGACACCTTGCGCTTCCAGAACGGTGCGCACCGCCGGACCCGCAGTCCGCAGGATCAATCCGACTGCAGTTTCCGTGTTTTCAGCATCGAAACCAAAGTGCTTGCGTACCCACACCGAGTCATGTTGGTGCGGATCGGGCGAATGACAGCTTTCGCAGGACTTTTTTGACGGCGTCAGCGAAGGTGAGGTGAGCGGGCGTTCGTAACCTGTCAGCAACGCCCAGAGATGCTTCGTATGTTCGGCTTTCTTGAAGACAGCCTCGAATGTGGAAATTCGTCCTATGTGGCACTCGACACAGGTGACTTCCGAATGCTGCGACGCTTTGTGTGCCACCGGTTCTTCCGGGTGCACCTGGTGGCAGGCATTGCTGCAGAAATGGTTGCTGTTCGTGTATTCCCATGTCGCAACACCTGCCGATCCGACAAGCAGGAGCCCGGCAATAGCAATGGCGCCGAGGATAAGGAGGCGCCACAATCCTGTACCGAGTGATTTTCCCATGGATAGCATCCGTAAATATGCGATGGTGCAAGTATAGCCAAGTCTGTGGTTGACAACTAAGACAAGGAGTCCAGATTTCTACAAGTCGCTAGTTCATCAGTAATAGGATGAGGGGTTATAAAATCAAGCAGCTGGCTTGATTCGATCCCCTCTCCCCAACCCTCTCCCGGAGGGAGAGGGAGTATGTGGGACAGCAGTGATACCAGTTCCTTATTCAGTCGTATTCAATTGTAGTGTGGGTCCGCAACATTGGCAGTAGCCTGCAGTCCTGATCGCTGCACAGCAATAACCGCCGCTGATGCATCAGGAACCTTAACCTGGTAATTGGGAATGTCGCTTTGTGGCTGAATGCACGATGGTATGAGATGAATCGTCCCGCCTGCCCTGCCCTGACCTGTTCAGCCCTCTGACAATTCCTCCACGCGTCGCGACAGGCGCGCGATCTGCGCCCAGTCGTGGGTCACGATGTCCTGCGCATGCGCGAGGTTGTTGCGCAGGGACTCGGTACTCTTGACGACCCGCTTGGCAGCGGCTTTCGAATCGAAGCCGAACAGCTCCAGTAACCGTGGATGTTCGACGATGATGCGTCCCTTGTCGGACAGCTGCAGGCAGTCGATCAGCTTGCAATGCTGGTTACGGCGCTCGCGCTCCGCCTGCATGGCCCGCGCCTTCTCCAGGCGTGCCGCCGACAGGCAGCTCAGCCAGTCATCCTCGCTCAGGGTCTCCTGGATGACCTCGACGAGACGCATCTCGATCATGGTGATCAGGCCGAACAGCCACATGCGCACGATCGGCTTGTTGATGTCATCGCGACCGATGACACCGACCACACGCTCCAGCGTAGTCACGAAACAGTAGTCATGCCGGGTGAGCACATGGATTACATCAGACAGGGTGGTATCACCTTCCACAACCTGGTCGGCCGTAAAATGGCGCATGCGCTCCGCACAGGTCGCCGCCTTGAGATCAGACCGGCGGATATAGCCCTGCACCCTGCCCTTGCTGCGCACAGACGCCACGTCCTGGTAGTGATGTCGCATGACCGTTTCGACTTCCTCGCACATCGTGCGCATGTCGAACGAGAACAGGGGCTCTGCAATGTCCATGGCGGTGAACAGCTCGGCAAACATGCGCCTGAAACGGGGGGCGATCACCCGTTTGATGTGCGGCGTCTCGGCAGACGGCACCCAGGCATCTTCAGGCAGCGCCTTAAGGCCCAGCATCCCCATGCCGGTCGCATGCAGCTTGCGGGCACGTTTCAGCAGTCGCGTATCACCCTCCTGCAGCACGTCCAGCAGACTGTGCATCTCGGACAGGTAGATGCGGGCAAAACGCGGGTCGTGACGCGTGATGTCCTTGCAGTTGTCGATCAGGTCCGCCAGCTTCACTGTCTTGGCGCGCACCGAGGCCTGGGCCAGGTGCCGGCGGTCGATCGCCTTGCGTACCGAACGGTTACCGTCGCCCGGCCGGCTGACATCCGTGAGCTCTTCGACCAGGTCGGCCACCGGCCGGCTGAAGGTGGCCTCGATGTCCTCGAGCGTGGCCTCGGTGTCCTCGACCGTGTCGTGCAGCCAGGCGGCGGCAATCATCTCCCCGTCATCGGTGACCGAGGCAACCAGTTTCGCCACCGCGCTCAGGTGAACATGGTAGGGCTCGTCGTTGTACTTACGGCGGTGATCGATCCGCTGGTGTGCCTCGGTGGCATAGGACCGGGCACGGTTGACCAGATCGGACATTGCAGTGCTCCATCCCCTGTCTAAATCCCTGGGAGGTCCAGTCTAGCATTGAAACCCGTCCTCCAGCTGGCGGAACAGGTTCAGGTGCTGCGCGGCAGGAACCGGGCGCGTTGTCCTAACGCAGGGTACACGCTCCGAATACCGCAAACGCCACGCCGTCTCCGGCCGCGCTGATTATCATCTTGCCGGTACTGTCGTCGATCACCATCGACCAGGCGAGCCCGTCCCGAACGCCCTCGACGCCGTCATCGGCGCCCTGCAGGACCAGCTTGCCATCCAGGTGTTCGCTGCGCTCGATGGGCGTGGTGCGACCGGTTCCGGCCTCGGGCGTGGCGCTGATCACCTTGTTCGTGACATCGACCTGGAGAAAATCAGGCGCATTGACCTCCTGCGTCCAAACGCTCATGCACTCGGCACCGGTTTCACACTCGGTCACGTGCTGGAGTGCACACAGCAGGGGTTTACTGCCGTCAAAGATTGCGGCACTTGCCGACATTGTGCCCACGGCAAACGCTACTGTAACCGCCAGTTTAGCTGTTGTTTTGATCATCATCTTCTCCCCTTACTTGACGGTATAGCCACGACCTTCCAGGCAGGCGGCATAGGCGCGGTTGTAGTTGTTGCGGCTGTTGGCATACTGGCTGGCCTGCTGCTGCTCCCACTGGTCACTTTCCTGCTGGGCACTGACATTCTGGCTGCGCTGACGCATGCCGCCCAGCAGGCCGCCGATCGCCGCGCCCTTCCCTGCATCATCGGAACCGCCGGCAATGCCACCGACGGCAGCACCCAGCAGGCCGCCTCTTAAAACACCACCCTGACGCTGCTGGGTAGTCGGCGCCGGTGTACTGGTGGTCGGCACAGCCATGGGGTCAAAACCGGTATCACGCTTGGCCCATTGGTAGCAGTCGTATTCGTCCTTTTTCTGCTTGTCCGCGCTCTGCCCCTTGGCGGGGTAGACATACAGATCTGACGCTACTACACCGGTAGTTCCCAGCATCATTGCCAGGATTAAGGTTATCGATCCTGTTCTGTTTCTCATAGTGCACATCTCCGAAAGATATTTACTTGTTCAAATGTAACATGTTGTTGCCTGTACTCCCATTCCCCAGGATAGAATGACTAGATTTGAGGTCCGCTGTCTGCAGATTAATCCCCTCCCCTTTATGCCCGGTTTTTGGGTGCTTCGGGAGAAGGTCAGAGCCTGCCCCCGCGGAGGCGGGGGATGAGGGGATTTTATCAGATCTTATATTTATACCCTCTCCCCAACCCTCCCCCTGAGGGGGAGGGGGTCAAACGGTCAAATCGCTAACCAATACTGTATGCTGAAGACGAGTCCCTTCTCCCTCAGGGAGAAGGACAGGATGAGGGGATTTTATACAGGTAGTTAAGATTAGTTTGGTCCCCTCTTCCCAAACCCTCCCGAAGAGAGAG
>Ga0209567_10000932_pt1 | contig 15719 bp, 15 predicted proteins | sample COG_12_FD_184756 | JGI IMG/M metagenome (GOLD analysis project Ga0209567, IMG submission 184756) | Pelagic marine sediment microbial communities from the LTER site Helgoland, North Sea, for post-phytoplankton bloom and carbon turnover... | ecosystem: Environmental > Aquatic > Marine > Neritic...
TATAATATATTTGTGTAATATCAGAAAAAGGTGTCTCCATGATTGAAAAATTCACCCAGTCACAGGAAACATTGTATTGCCAGCCCAGGCCACCGATCCGGGAGCGCCCCCTCATATCCGATGAGCAGGCAGCGGAGGTCGCCGCCTTGTTTAAAGTCCTCAGCAACAACACCCGGTTGCGGATGATCCACGCCCTGGTAATAGCGGGAGAGATGACGGTGTCCCAGCTCGCTGAGACAGTAGCAATGAAGCCACAGGCAGTCTCCAACCAGCTCCAGCGCCTTGTTGATCGCAGGATTCTTAATTCAAGGCGCAGCGGAAACAATATTCATTACCGCATCGTGGATCCCTGCGTGACAAGTCTGCTTGATCTCGGACTCTGCCTAATAGAAGAAACAAAGGAAAAAAATAACCCCAAACATCATTAACGAAAAGGCATAAGGATGAGTATTTTATTTATTAACCTATACTTCTATTGAGGTCGCAAAAATGAAAACCGAAAAAAAAAAGAAAAAAGGGTTTTTTTCATTAATTAAGGAGTCTATGACCAAAACCGGAGGGTGCTGCGGGCCCGGAGAAACTTGCGGTGGTCCTGATAAGGATAACATTAAACCGGCCGAAAAAAGCACTCAAAAATCTGAACAAGAATAGCTTAAGGGCCTTTAGGGCCTATTCGACCGTTTGCATCTGTTTAAGTTCTCTGAATGCTGAAAAAAGGGATTGGTGTTGTGAGCGAAAATCAAACGAACAAGTTTGCCAAATACCAAGAGATTGCCATCCTATCCATTGTTCCTGTCACTGTCGGGATTCTTATCCTGGTGAGCTGGGCACTGGCCTACTGGGGAATTGGCCCGTATTTTTTGAGTGCGGGTCTTGGACTTGTCGCCACTCTTTTTGGCGGATTCCAGCGACTTATCACAGGGTTTAAGGATGTTTACAACCGTAAAATAACAGTCAACGTCTTTGTTACGGTAGCTCTAATTGCCACAGTTGCTGTCGGCGAGTTTCTTTCGGCTGCTATCATCGTTTTTATTATGGCGGTAGCCGGTGCCTTTGAATCTTATACCCTGGATAAGAACCGCAGGAGCATTAGGAGCCTGCTTGATTTGACGCCTAAGACGGCCACGATACGGCGTGAGGGACAGGAAGTTGCTGTTACGGTGCGTGAAGTTCTGGTCGGGGATGTCGCTGTGGTGCGTCCCGGGGAGCGTATCCCTGTGGACGGTGTCGTAAAGATCGGAGCAAGCAGCGTAAACCAGGCCCCAATCACCGGTGAGTCAATGCCGGTTGAAAAGTTTACGGGAAGTGAAGTATTCAGCGGAACTTTGAACGAAACGGGACGTCTGGAAATTACGGCAACCAAAACCGGGGAAGACACCACCCTGGCAAGAATAGTTCATCTCGTGGAGAATGCCCAAGAAACAAAGGCACCGATTCAAAACATTGCCGACCGTTTCACCGTATGGTTCCTGCCCATTGTGCTGGCACTGGCAGTCATCGGTTTTTTCACATCCGGCGACATCAAAGTGGCGGTATCAATTCTACTGGTGGCCTGTCCCTGCGCCTTTGCTATTGCCACTCCGACAGCGGTGACCGCAGGAATTTCAAATATGGCCAGACGGGCCGTACTTATCAAAGGCGGGATATTTTTTGAGTTGGCCGGAAAACTTGACAGACTTCTGGTTGACAAGACAGGCACCTTTACATTGGGTAGACCAAAAGTGGTCGAAATGGTCGCTTTTGACGGCATGCCAGAGGATGATGTTCTGCGTCTGGCTGCGATTGCCGAGAAATACTCCGAGCATCCGGCGGCCAGAGCGGTCATGGCGCTCTCAAATGAACGCGGCATCGAGACGCCTGAACCGGAAGAATTCAGAGCCGAAGTTGGCATGGGTGTAACCGCTGTTTGGCGTGACAAGGAGATATTGGTCGGCAAAGCCACATACCTGCAGGCAAATGACATCTCAATTCCCGAAATCATCGCACAAACGGTGTCAGATCAAACGCAGCAAGGAAGAACCGCTTTGCTTGTGGCAAAAAATACGAGACCGGTCGGTTTGATTGCAATCGCCGATGAGGTTAGACCCGAGACACCCCGGGTCATTTCTGCGTTAAAAAAGGATTTCGGCATTGAAAAGATTACCATGATCACGGGCGATAACCGCAGGGTGGCCAAAGCGATTGCAGCGGAGATCGGCATGGACGATTTCCAGGCCGAACTTCTTCCGGAACAAAAGCAGGCATTGGTGAGGAGGCTGCAAAGTGAGGGACATCTCGTAGGAATGATCGGAGACGGCATTAATGATGCACCGGCACTGGCACTGGCGGATATTGGTTTTGCCATGGGGACGGCCGGTACCGATGTGGCCATTGAAACTGCGGACGTAACCCTGATGAATGATGATCTTTCGCGGGTGGCGGAGTTCGTGTGGATGTCACAAAAAGTGTTGCGGCGCGTCAAGTTAAATATCTTTTTTTCCATAATATATAACGCTGTGGGACTCTTTTTGGCCAGTTTGGGGATGCTTACTCCCGTTCTGGCCGTCATCTTTCAAGAGGCAGGGTGTATTACTGTAGTTTTCAGTTCAACGCTGCTGTTGTGGTCGAAAACAAATCTCTATAGCCATTCAAGCAACCAGTGACCTTAAGATCTTTAAGCTACATCAGCGGGAGGAATATTAAATGGCTAAATTGCATGAAACTTTCAATGCCAAATGTACAAGAGATGAGTGCCGTTTCATCGCCAAGAAGGCCCGGATTAAGTTCCGTGTCCTATCCAATAACCGACGGATCAAACAGCGCGCCAAGTTATTCCAGGCCCTTGGAAACGAAAAACGTTTACGTATCTTAGGACTGCTTTCACTGCAGGAGATGTGTAGCTGTGAAATCGTTGATGCGCTTAACGGTTCCGCATCTACTATCACCCACCACTTGCGTACGTTAGAAAATTCAGAACTGATCGCATCACGGCAGGTTGACAAGTTCACCATCTACAGCCTCCATGACGCGCCGCTGACAAGACACCGGATCTTTGATTAAACTTTACCATACCCTGCGATCATTCAGGTATGACTATTGAGGGAGAGGAATTGATGAACAAAAAAGAGCGGTTTCAGACAGTTCGAGAGCGGCGTGCGCCGGATTACATGCCGGTGTGGCCGCGGGTCATGTCCCAGATGATATTCAGCTATGGCTTATTGCTGCCAGATATCACCGGTATCGATTGGTATGATGCCGACAAAGTTACTGAGGCCGTATTGGCCAGTATTGAATATAATGATTATGACGTCGCCATCCCGACCTATATCGACCATGCCTTCGGGGTGCCCCCGCTGGGAGGGGAAATAACCATCCCTGAAAAATTCGGTATTGCCGCGGGTCCGACTGAAAATAAACCGGTATTATCCAAAGAGGATTGGCCAGGCGTTAGACAAATTGCCGAATCCTTTGATCACCAGATAACCGATCCCCGCCAGGCAGGTGCCTTAGAAGTAATCAAAAATATCTCCCGGAAAATCGGGGACGACACCCCATTGGTCACGCATGCTTACGTCAGCAGCGTGGCGGCCATGCATTTATTCCGACCCAACGAAGCGATCCTGGATGACATGTACGCGGATCCCGAATGGGTTGAAGAAATGTGCGCTGTGGCCACAGACTGGACCATGGGCTGGATTCGCGCCCAGTATGCGGCCGGGGCTAATAGTTGCACCTTTCTGGCAGAAGTGATGGGAACTTTGATGGTCAGTCCCAAAATGGCCGCGCAGTTTAATCTGGCGAACATTGCGCGCGTGACGCAAATGGTTAAAACCGAGTACGGTCAGGGAACCTGGCTGCACACCCATGGTAACATGACCAACCCCAAGGCATACGAATATCTGACCCGGCTCGCCACGGAAACAGGCCTCGAGGGGTTCCATTTTGACGAGATGGACAACCCGCCGGAGTGGATCAAAGAACAGGTGGTCGACAAGTTCGGGGTATCAGCCTGTATTATTACAGACGGCCACAAAATTGTCAGTGGACCACCGGAAAAAATAAAAGCGGAAGTTAAAGATCAGATATCTAGAGTTGGCGATGGAATCGGCATTATGATGGCACCCAGTTGTCAATTACTGCCGGCGACGCCTAAAGAGCACTTTAAAGCCTGGGTAGATGCCACCCACACGTATGGCACATACCCTCTGCCTTAGATACAGCGGGATTTTTCGACATGCCAATTATCTCAAGTCAACAGCTATGGATCCTTTTACCCGGTCTTTTCTGCATTGCATTCGTCTTTTCCATGTTCGGCAGAGGCGGCGGAGAGTTTATCCTACCGTTGCTGATCAGCATTTTAGCTTTGCCCTATTTTGAACTCGCCACTATCAGTCTTTTTCTCATTTTTTCACAGGGTCTGGTCATGTTGATCATTTACGGCGGTAAGCACAAGTTGGTGGACTGGCCCTTAGCGCTGGCGCTCTCGAGCATCATCGGTACATTTGCCTTTCTGGGCGGCTACTTTTCTTTTCATATTCAGCCGATTTATTTGAAAGGCACGTTTGCTGTCGTCCTTCTGATATCGGCCTACAAAATTTGGCAAGGGAAAAAAGTGCCCGCCCAAAAAGGAAGGTTCGGCACCTGGCACCGCAAGCTGGCGGATGATGAATATGATATAAATTTTCTCTATATTGTCGTGCCGGTTGCCATAATTGCCAGTGTTGCCGGCATGCTCGGTATTTCAGGCTGCGGGTTAATTATGCCCATTTGTATTCTTCTGGGGGGCGTTCCCATGCGGATCGCTATCGGATCAAATGCAATGCTGGTACTCACCTCTTCGGGAACATCTTTTTTGGGTCATCTTGCCCGCGGACACTATCCCCCCTGGATCTATATTATGATGTTTGCAGGCGCCACCATTATCGGTGCTCTGATAGGGTCCAGGACCCATGTAAAAATTCGGGAGGAACATGTCAAAACAGGATTTATCGCAATTTTAATTGTCGCAGCAGTTTGGATGATTGTTAAGATTTACTTGAAATAAAAGGTTGAATAATTAAATGAAAACAAAATTTTTATTAATAGCCGTATTGCTGGGGCTGAGCTTTGCTGCGAATTATGCGGATGCCCAATCTGGCGTGAATATTTATCAGGCAACCCTGAGGGAATCCAACCAAAAGACGCCGGAGATATCAACCCAAGAAATGCAAAATATTTTAGAAGAAAAAAGCGCTACGGTTTTTGACCCGCGTTCATCTAAAGAGTATGCTATTGACCACATTCCGGGTGCGATCAACATCGCCCCGAAAAACACGGGGTCGAAAGCACACGACTCGGTTATTTCTGAAATTGGCCGTATGGTAAAAAACAACAAGGCGGCGCCAATAGTTCTCTATTGCAACGGACCGATTTGCGGTAAAAGTAGGCGTGTCGCGAATAAGCTTATGGCCGCAGGGTACACGAATGTCCGACGTTACCAGCTTGGAATACCCATTTGGCGAATTCTGGTTGGCTTGACTGAAATTGAGCTTGAAGGAATTTTATATGTGAAAGAAAAAGATCAGACCGCCGTACTTATTGACGCTCGTGATTACCAGCAGTTCAAAACCGGTACGATACCGGGAGCGGTAAACCTTCCGCTTAACAAAGTTAGGCCGGGTAAAAATGAAGATGAGATCAAAATGGCCAAAAGCGATGGTCGCCTGCCGGTAAAAGATCATAACACACGGATTATCATATTTGGGCGAGACGGCTCCCAAGCAAGGGCCTTGGCTGAAGCACTGGCCAAAGCTGCATCTTTCCATAATGTCTCCTATTTTTCTGGAGACTTTGAAATACTTCACAAAGCCGTTAAATAATCCACCATAAATCGTTTCCGCGATTACCTTTTTAAAGACCGTTATTTCAAATTGTATTTTTTCATCAGCCGCCACAGCGTTGTGCGGCTGATGTTCAGATTTTCAGCCGCCTTTGCTCTATTCCAGCGGCTGTCCTTTAAGGCCGCATGGACTCTTTCCTTTTCCGTTAACGATGTGGTCACAGGCTTGATGTCCGGAAATTGAAAGGTTTCATAAGATATCGGAGTGCTCAGGGAAATATCGGTGACCTTGTCATTGAGTAATTTGAACCGCGGCGGCAGATAGTGCGTGTCCAGGTAATTGTCGTTACATTGAATAAACGCAAACTCCATTACACTCTCCAGTTCCCTGACGTTGCCGGGCCAGGGATAGCGCATAAAGATATCCAGAACCTCCGGCGCAACTGATTTTATGTCTTTGCCCATCTTGTAGTTAAATTTTTCAATGAAATGCTCAACCAATAAAGAGACATCTTCCATGCGTTCTCTGAGCGGTGGGACTTTTATGGGAATTATATTGAGCCGAAAAAACAAGTCTCGGCGAAATTGATTATCTTTGACAACCTGTTCTATTTCCTTGTTGGTGGCGGCAATGATGCGGACATCCACCTTAATGGTTTTGGAACCACCCACTTTTTCGAATTGCTTCTCTTCAACGACGCGTAGCAGTTTGGCCTGCATCCCCGGACTGAGTTCCCCGATTTCATCCAGAAAAAGTGTGCCCCGATGAGCTTGTTCAAACCTTCCAGTACGATCATCTATGGCGCCGGTAAATGCCCCTTTGACATGCCCGAATAATTCACTCTCCAACAGGTTTTCAGGAATCGCCGCACAGTTTACCTGTACAAAGGGGCCTCTATGGTTGATGCTGTGATAATGGACGGCACTGGCGATCATGCCTTTACCGGTGCCGGTGTCGCCCTGAATGAGCACGCTTGACAACGATCCCGATATGGACTCGATCAATTGATAGATTTCCCGCATTTTAGGGTTTTTCCCTATGATGTCGCCCAGATTGTATTTTTTCCCCTGCCACTTTTCCTTAAGCTGCTCAAAGGCCGTTAGATCTGAAAAAACCTCAACCCCGCCAATCGGGTTATCATTCAGATCCATCAACAGGTTGGTTTTGGCAGATACGGTGAGAATCTCACCTTTTTTATTATAGATCCGGCGCTTTTTAGTGATGGGGGTTTTGTATTTCATGGTCTTTTTCATGGGACAATTTTCAAGACAATCCTTTTTAGCACCACCCACATTGCAAAAAACATCCATGCAGTTTTTCCCGATGGCCTCTTGAGCCGTGTAGCCCGTAATTTTTTCAGCTGCGCGGTTAAATGACGTAATCTTCATGTTGAAGTCTATCGTTAAGACACCGTCATTTATGCTGTCCAGTATGGCCATCATCAATTTCTCTTTTTCCAGCCAGATCTTTTCAGTCGGTGTCTTTTCTTCCGGAATTAAAGAAAGATCGGAACCCTGAATTTTAAAAAATGGAATGACCTGTGGTGCTGGAATTTGCTGACTCATTGGAGCCCCCCTTATCTGAGTTATATCCCTCCTCCCCCTGCTAAATATCAGCGGATTGCCCAGTCGGATTTTTTGCGTTCTTGCGATGGTACTGGTGACCATAGGGGTTCCCAGCATGCCTGGTGTTGAACACCACCGCGTCAGGGCAATGCCCTTGGGGATGTCAGCTTCCATCGCATATTTAACGAATTGTTTCAAGTCTAAAGATACTGCGAAACGTTTCGTTACTTTAAGTATATGAATATTGTTACAGACCGCTACCGCTCAGTCCTTAAATTGAATTTGCGTGGCAATATTTTAAATCGGCAAAAGATTTAACAGATTGTAATTTTGACTATTATTGGGATAGAGTCCGGCAACTCATATCTAAATTAATGTATTCATAATTTTGTGGCATATCTATTGCTCAATAAATGTTTGATTTAAGGGTAATAGATTCGATTTGAATACAATTGATGGGCTGCAGCGAATTAAATGAATAAAAAAGAGCGATTTGAGGCGGTACGAAAATTACAGCAACCGGATTATATGCCGGTGTGGCCTCGAGCCGGATCCCAATTGATTTACGGCATGGGATGGCGCCTGACCGATATTACCGGGAATGAGTGGTATGATTCGGATAAATGCACTGAAGCTGTGCTTTGGAGCCTCAAACACATTAACTATGATGTCGCCATACCGGCCTATATGGATAGCGCCTTTGGCGTTCCATCGATTGGCGGTAATATTTCCATCCCGAGTAAATTCGGAACCTGTGTTGAAATCACCAACGATAAACCGGTAAAAAGCAAGGCTGACTGGTGCCAAATTCAAAAAAACTTGGCCCGGTTGAGTATTCCAGACGCGGATGACCGCATGAAAGGTGCATTGACAACCGTTCGTCATGTAGCTGATGACGTTGGAGAGTCAACACCCCTGGTGACAACAGGTTATCTGGCCGCAACGGCGGCCATGTTGCTCTTTCGCCCCCTTGATGATTTCTTGGAAGACATGATCATTGATCCCGAATGGGTGGATCAAATGTGCCGTGTGTCTGCTGATTGGACCCTCGATTGGATCCGTTCCCAATACGATGCCGGCGCCAACAGTGTGACCTTTATCGCCGATTCACTCGGTACCCACCTGATAAGCCCCCAGATGGGCGAGCGCTTTAATCTGCCCTATCTATGTGATCTGGTCCAGACGATTAAAAAAGAATTTAATCAGGGCGTCTGGCTGCATGTTCACGGTAATATGAATACCCCGCTGGGCTTTGCTTATTTGGAAAAAATCATAAAAGAAGCCGGGGTAGAGGGTTTGCATTTAGATGACTGCCATTCGCCGAATTGGATTAAGTCAAAGGTGGTCGATACATTCAATATCCCGGCCTGTATCGCCAGTGATTGCCACAGAATCGCGCAGGGACCTGTTGAGCGTATACAGACAGAGGTTAAAAATGCCATAGCGAAAGTTGACGACGGCCTGGGTCTGATGATGGCACCTTGCTGCCAGGTGTTGCCGTATACGCCAAACGAGCATTTCAAGGCCTGGGTGGACGCCACCCATCAATACGGCAAATTTCCATTAACCCATTGAACGCAATCGTACTTTGAAAGGGGGGGATCACGATGGACAATTAATTTCGGCAAAAAAGCAATCGTTTTAGAATACGCTTTAGAGGTACGTATTTTAAAATGCTTCTCCGGTGCCAATCCCTATTAAAAAGGAGGAAAAAATGAAACGACTTTTATTTTTTAGTTTGATTGGCCTTTTTGTGTTGGCCTTAACTTCGGCACCGCCACCCGCACTATCTGCTGACAAACCGATTCAACTCAAACTTGCCTCGCACTGGCCCGTTCTCCATGACATGAACAACGCCATGGTCCAATTTGCACAAACGCTCGGAACCGAGTCTAATGGCCGGCTCAAAACTACCTACTACCCGGCGGGAATGCTCGCTGGATCCTTTGAAAAATACGAAAAAGTTCGGGCGGGTGTCTGTGATATCACCAACATTCACATTGTGGCCCACCCCGGCGCGCTGCCATTGGTGCAACTTTCAACCCTGCCATTTCTATTTCAGAATGGGGCTGAGGCTACCTGGGTTTTAAACCAGATGAATGATATCTGGGCACCGCGCTTAGAAGAAAAGGGTCTAAAGCTGCTTTTCATGATCGGTGATCCGAATTTTCAAATTTTATTGCGAGATAAAAGAGTTACCAAATTAGAGGATCTAAAAGGCCTGCGGTTGCGTTGTGGCGGGATTGCAAATGAGGCTTTAAAACTTTACGGCGCTGTTCCCGTAAAACTAAAACACACTGATATGTATCTGGCGATGCAGCGGGGTGTTGTTGATGGCATCGTTTTTCCAGTTGGTGCGGCAAGATCATTTAAATTAGAGGAAGTAACCAAATACATTTTGAAAATCGATTTTTTCTCATATCATTTAATGGAGGCGATGAACCTGAGGACCTGGAATAAACTCCCAAAAGATTTGCAGGGTGCGGTCATGCGGGCTTCTGAAAAAGCGGGCTATTTATCCGGATTTCATTATGAAAATACGGACGGCTTCACATTCCCTTACTTTCAATCGAAGGGGATCGAAATCATCGAGCCCGATAAAGCCGAGCTTGAACGCTTTAAAGCCAAAGTGGCCGGTTTAAAGGACAAGATGGTCGCCGATCTGGAAAAAAAAGGCTTACCGGGCCAAAAAACCATGGACCGTATGGAAGCCCTGATGCAGGAATATCGAGCGTGGGTTGGTCCTTCAAAACCAAAATTTTAGTTATGGGTCAACCCCTTTATAGCTGTGTCTGCCTCTCGCAAAACGAGGGGCAGACGTATCCATATCTTTATTTAAAAGCAGGAGGGTCATACCTGTGAGGACAAAGCTTTTACAAACGTCTGCAGAAGGCATCAGCAGAGTCAGTATGTGGATTTTCAAAATAAGCAATGTGATCGCAATAGGCCTGATGCTCATTATTTTCATCGATGTATTCTTTCGAAGATTGAACCTGGCCGTCAGCGGGGCGATGGACCTAATTGAAGTATTTTTTTGCATTCTGTGCTTTCTCTGTTTCGCTTATACATGGATTAAGGGCGATCATATCAATGTCGAAATTCTGCTGGAACGTCTGCCGCCACCCTTGCAAAAAGCGATCCGACTTTTTTCGGCATTCATCGGCGTTTTTATTTTTGGCTGCCTGGCATACGGCAGTTATAAACTGGCATATGGTTCATTTCAATTCGGAGACGTTACCGTAGAGATTGGTTTCCCTAGAGGTATTCCACAAGCGGCAATGGTCGTGGGTGCGTTTTTTTGTTTTTTGCAACTCATTATTTCGATTCTTTTCGAATTTAAAATCATTCAAAAACCGGATTTATACAATAATCATGAATGAAGGAATGAACACATGGATCCAATAATCGGTATTATCGGCTTTGCGGTTCTTTTTGTGCTGCTGTTTATTGGCGTTCCCATTGCATTCTCGATGACGATTGTTGGCTTGGTTGGATTTGCCGTTCTGGTGGGTTTCGGGCAAAGTGTCGAAGGATTTGGAATCGTTGCCTACAGCAATACGGCCCATTTTGTGCTCGCATGTATCCCGCTGTTTATTCTTATGGGACAATTTGCTTTCCATACCGGCATAACCGAAGATCTTTATAAAGTCATTTATAGATGGTTGGGGGCTTTCCCGGGCGGTTTAGCCATCGCCTCTGTATTTGCTTCTGCTGGATTCGGCGCGGTAACCGGCTCCAGTGTTGCCGCTGTCGCAACCTTGGGCACTATTGCCTTGCCTGAACTAAACCGCCATAAATACGATCCTGTTTTCAGTTGCGGTACCATTGCCGCCGCGGGCACACTAGGCATTCTTATCCCGCCCAGCATTCCGATGGTGCTTTATGGCGTATTAACCGAGCAATCAATCGGCAAACTGTTTATTGCCGGAATTATACCGGGTATATTAACGGCGGTTGTATTCAGTATAATGATTTACGTCCGAGCAAAACGAAATCCAACTTTAGCCCCTAAAGGTGAAAGCTTTAGCTGGAATGAACGATTCCGATCGCTGTGGAAAGTTTGGGGGGTTCTCTCTTTATTTTTGCTGGTGGTCGGCGGAATTTTTATGGGCTTGTTTACACCCACGGAAGGCGCCGGCATCGGGGCTTTCGGTTCGTTTGTTCTTCTGTTTATTTTGCGAAAAATGAGCTGGAAGGTTTTAGCTGCGACACTGGATGGTTCCATCCGTCTCGTCGGAATGATTGTGTTGATACTGATCGGTGCCTCTGTTTTTGCCCAGTTCATCGCCATAACGGGCTTAAACATGTTTTTCGCGGACTGGGTGTCCTCATTGCCCGTAAACCGCTATATCATCCTCATCGCGATATTGCTCATCTATCTGGTGTTGGGTTGTGTGATGGATGTCATCGGCATGCTGGTCCTCACGATACCGGTGATTTTCCCGGTAATTGTCAAGCTGGGTTTCGATCCTATCTGGTTTGGCGTTTTGGTGACGGTTATGATAGAGCTAAGCCTCATTACACCGCCGGTCGGAACCAATGTAATCATCATCCGAAAGGTGTCCGGTCTCTCGATGGGCCAGGTATTTAGAGGTGTTGGCTGGTTTTTCCTGATGGAGTGTATTGTTATCGTGCTTCTGGTGTTATTCCCATTCCTATCCCTATTGCTTCCGGAGCTGATGTTATGACGGATAAAGCCAAGGTTTTTTTAATCACGGGGTTTTTAGGCTCCGGTAAGACAACGCTGTTAAAACGAATTCTTTCCTGGCAAACAGATCTGACGGGAACGGTTGTGCTGGTCAATGAATTTGGTAAGGTGGGCATCGATGGTGCTGTGCTCAAAGATGCCGGCTCAGATGTTATCGAGCTGACCAGCGGGTGCATCTGCTGTACCATCAGAAGCGAATTGGAGGACACCTTAAAAAGCATCTGGCAGCGGTTCAAGCCGGAACGCATTCTGCTTGAGGCCACCGGCGTGGCCCAGCCCAACGCTGTGGTGGAAATTGTAGAAAACGACTCTTTGAAAAATTGGATGGAAATCGAGAAGGTCGTCACCGTCCTTGACATCCGCTACTGGCTGCATCGCGAAAATTTCGGCCAATTCTTCATGAAACAGGTCGAAGAGGCCCATCTCATTTTATTGAATAAAATCGATTCAGCTGAGAAGAACCAGGTCAGCCAGAGCCTCAGCCAACTGCAACAAGCTGTCCCCGGTTGCCGGGCAATCCCCACCGCCTATTGTAAAGTTGACCCCGAAACCCTTTGGAGTACAGGCCATCAAGAGATGAAGAACCGCGGCATCGGCATTCTTGATTTCTACCAGCCTGAAGCTGAACATACCCATCAACACGATCCTGCTGATGAATGCGCCGTTGAGGCGGATGAAGACAGTGGCTACATCTCGTTTGATTTCGCGTCAGATCAACCCATGGACGAATCGGTATTAAACCGATTTCTCGATTCCCTACCCTGGCAGGTATTTCGCATTAAGGGACCGGTCCGTTTTCCCGACCGGACGGTCCTACTCAATTTTGCGGCCGGTCAATGGTCCTGGGATCCATGGACGGGTAAACCTGAAACCCGTTTAGTTCTGATTGGATGGGAAATCGAGTTAGAAAAAATAAGGTCAGATCTTGAAAATTGTGTCGGGCCTGACTAACGCCGCTTTCCATAATATTGCTACAAGTCACCGAAAGCACGGAAGTGCAGCATCAGTGGTTATAGAAAAAACGGTTGAATACCGCAGCGTTTTTTTTGAAAACCACCTATATCAAAGCTTAATAGAGTTGCGATCGTTGGCCAGGGCTTTGCGCAGGACCTCGATGGGATGAAACACCTTGTAAGATGTCAGTTGATTGAACTGTAAGCGGCAGCTGAGGCAGTCAGTTATAATATATTCTGGATCGATTTCTTTTATCTTGGCGATCAATCGGCTTCCGAGATGAACCGATGCCTGATGAAATCCCCGCTTAAAGCCCATTATACCCGCCATCCCGCAGCATAAAAGCTCCCCTTTTATCGGCGCCAGGCTGAGACCCGGTATCATTTTCAGTAAATCCAGATAAGGGCGACCGATATTTTGCTCTCGTAAGTGGCAGGGCGGAAAATAGAGCATCCGACCTGCGAGGCTGCCGAATGCCGGATTAAGTTCCCCTGATTCGAAAAGCTGTGCTAAATATTCTCCCAAATCAAAGGTGTTTTCCGCCAGCTTAATGCGTTTAAGGGGGCTGATGGCGGAAAAATATCCCTCGTCTTCGAGAATCTTTTCATAGATACTCTTTTTGACGAGCTTAAACTTTCTGTCACCAGGATTCACAGATGCCTTTCCAAGCGGAATTTTAATCGTGTTTTTATCGGCGCCTACAGAGGCCTGGTATTCCTGGGCGTAATAAGCGCCTTCCGGTAAAATATTTCTGAGCATAAATCCGCAGGTCGAACAGGAACAAACAATTTGATACCCGTCGTCTATGGCGTCAAGCAGCTGCTCAATGTTGGACCGAACAAAATTGAGCGTCAATTTTCGATCACCCTCCAGCAATGACGGCATACCACAGCATTTTTGTTCCGGGTAAAAGACATCGATTCCATTCCGTTGAAAAAATTCAACGACTGCTTTGGCAACATCAGGGAAGAGAAAATTGGCCGTGCAGCCTGCAAAATAGGCGATCTTGCGATTGGGCTGCTTTTTCGGTCGTGTATTCAGGTTTTGCTTCCGAGCCCACTGTGGAAAATTTTCTTGAGGGAATACTGGAATGCGGCGCTCTTGATGAATGCCGGTGGTCGATTTGAGAAGTTTGCCTGTCAGCCGGTTTTGAGAAATAATGTTGGTTAGCTGCGGATACATGCCACACAGCTTGGCAACCCGTTCGACATCTTCTAAAGTGCGCACCCCCAATGCCAAACCGTCACGATCGATGAATTCTGTTTTGGCCTTGATGATATCCGCCCGAATATTCGGGCAAGGACACAGTGCGCAATAATTACACAGCTCCACCAGATTACGCAGCTCTTCAGATGAAATTTTCTCGCCGGTTTCGTTTTCCTTATCATATAGTCTGTAGAGCTCCGGGAACATCAAACAGTCAGAGTCCATCAGGAACCTACAAACGTCACAATCCGAGCAAGCGTCCACCACCATTCGAGCGGTGTTTTCAGGTTCACTCTTATTCATCTTTGCCGATTTTGCATTCCTTTACTAAATTTCACCTGTTTAGAGGTCTTTGCGGTTTGGTCCTTTGACTCCCTTTCATCACCCGGCCACAGTAGCCCCACAAAAAATATTCATTATGGCGCCGCGCTCGGTAATAAACCGGGCATATAGGTCAAAAAGATGAATATTGCAGCAATTTTGCATATGAAGCGTTACTCAGAGGGCACCTGCTCTGCAGTGGTTTCCGCTTTTTCCAGCGTAAACCAGTGAGTGGTTTTCAGACAGATCTTCACCAGCATCAGCATTACCGGCACCTCGATCAGCACTCCCACCACCGTCGCCAGGGCCGCCCCTGAAGATAAGCCAAAGAGCATCGTGGAAGTGGCAATGGCCACCTCAAAATGGTTGGACGCACCGATCATTGCCGCCGGTGCGGCATCAACGTAACGCAGTTTTAGCAGGCGCGCCAGGCTGTACCCCAGCCAAAAGATCAGCATGGTCTGAATAAACAGCGGTATGGCAATCCACAAGATGGTCAACGGATTGCTGATGATCACCTCGCCTTTAAAAGAAAATAACAAAACCAGCGTGATGAGAAGGGCAATAATCGTAATCGGCGTAAGAACATGCAAAAACTTTTCTTTAAACCAGGTTTCGCCTTTACGCCCTTCTCTTACGGCGTAAACCACCATATATCCCTGTTTCCACTTCTCAATCATTTTCAAAATCAGTTCCGGAGGGTCTTGTAGATCGGCATCAATTAAAATTACAGCCTCTCCCTGGGCGTAATCCATTCCGGCGGTAACCGCAATCTGGTGGCCAAAGTTACGGGCAAAATCAATGTAATGAATATGGGGGTGGGCGGCGTGCAGGTCGCCCATTACTTCGGGAGTACGGTCGGTGCTGCCGTCGTTGATTAGCACCAGTTCCCAGGGTTCACCCGTTTGTTCCATAACTTCTGTCATGCGGCGATGGAGTTCTGGCAGGCTTTGTTCTTCGTTCCAACAGGGGGCTACTATTGAGTACCGAATTGATTCCATAGAAGACAAATCTCCAATTTTTGCAAAGTTTGCGACTGTAATTATAGCGCAAACCGGCGGGATTGAATATTTGGATGGATGGGTTTTATTCCACCTAAATTCCTATTTATGGTATTGAGGCATTGTGTTATCATTTTATGACAATAACTATTAACCTTCCCCTATA
>Ga0209567_10000933_pt1 | contig 15712 bp, 17 predicted proteins | sample COG_12_FD_184756 | JGI IMG/M metagenome (GOLD analysis project Ga0209567, IMG submission 184756) | Pelagic marine sediment microbial communities from the LTER site Helgoland, North Sea, for post-phytoplankton bloom and carbon turnover... | ecosystem: Environmental > Aquatic > Marine > Neritic...
CCGTTCCTGTTCAGAATCGGCACGCAGCCGGTGTTTGACTTCGGCCTCGGCGCGGAACGCCAGCTGGGGAAGGTCGGAATCGCATTCGAGACCCGCGCCCACCTGTGGCGCTTCAAGGCCCCGGAAGGGTTCTTTCGGCCGGACATCCTGCTCGATCTCGCTGAGAGACGTCTGCCGGTCGCCCAGGACTCTGACTGGACCCTCAATTTCGAGTTCAGTCTGGGTTTCTACTATTACTTCTAGGCGGTAGATCGGCCCCATTGTGTCGCCCGGTCCTCCCGGCGCCTCCAGCGCCACGCCCTATGCGGTCGAGGAGTCAGCCGTTCAGCTGGTCCTCGACGGGACTCCGACCGCCTGCTTTCACTGCACGCCGCAACATGTAGCGGAAATGGCGCTGGGCTGGCTGCTGGGAGAGGGACGGGTCGAGGACGGTGCGGAGATCGAGTCGGCGATCGAGGACGAGGACCTGCGCACGGTGACGGTGCGCACGGCATCGGCGCCGGCCAGAGAACATGGTGGCTCCGACACGCCCGGCAGCTGCGGACGCTGGCCCTCCGCGTCCGACATCCCCGCGGAGGCGAGCCGGGCTCCAGCCTTCGTCGGCCGCCTGATCGCCGATCCCGTCGGCCTGCGCCCCCTGTTCGCATCCATGTTCGAGCGCGCCGAGCTGCGTAAGGCGGGCGGCGGCATCCACACCGGCGCCCTCGTCGTCGATGACGAAGTACGACTGGTCGTTGAAGACGTGGGCCGTCACAACCTGGTCGACAAGATCATCGGCCTCGCCGTACGCGGCGGGATGCCCCTCGACGCGTCGCTCGTTCTGTTGAGCGCCCGGGTCTCGGGCGCCATCGCGCTCAAGTTCTGGCGGACCGGGGTGCCGGCCGTGGCCACCATTTCGGTCCCGACCACGATGGCTCGCGAGATCGCGGCCCGATGCGGCATCACGATCGTGGGACGATCGCTCAAACAGGATCCGCTCGTTTACCCGGTGACGGGCTAGCGGAGGCCCGGCTCCCGACGTGGCCGAGAGAATCCACACGCTGGGCGCCATCCTGGCCGGCGGCCGCAACCGCCGGTACGGCGCCCACAAAGCCCTCGTCGAGCTCGGCGGGACGCGGATCATCGACCGCGTGGCGGACGCCGTTTCGGTCGCGGCATCCCGGGTGGTGGTCGTCGCCAACGAGCCGGAACTGTACGCGGACATCGCGTCCGAGGTACGCCCCGACGTCCAGCCCGGACTGGGCGCCCTCGGCGGCATCCACACGGCCCTCCGCTGGGCCCGGGACGCCGACTGCGATGTGGCGCTGACCGTTGCGTGCGACATGCCGTTCGTCCCTGGAGAGCTCCTGGCGCGGTTGGTGGATGAAGCCGACCGCACGGCGGCGACGCTCCCGGCCAGCGATGGTCCCCGCGGCCTCGAGCCACTGTGCGCCGTCTACGGAACCGGCTGTTTGGCGGCGATCGAGGCTGCCATCGCACGAGGGGACCGGGCGGTCGTCTCTTTCTTCGAGGATGTCGATCTCCGTGTGTTGGACGTGGAAACCGTGGCCCGATACGGCCGGGCGGAGGATATGTTCATGAACGTCAATCGACCCCGGGACCGAGTGCACGCAGAGAGCATTCTCGCTTCGCGAGGTGAAACATGAGATGGCGACGATTCAGCACGGGTTGGGCGCTGGCGACGGCGAGCCTTTCCACTCTGGCCGGTGGCGCGCTGCCGGGCGGTACCGGCGAGCTCCGCGCGCAGGAGGCGGTGATCGCCTCCTCGTCCGACCCGATCGAGAACGGCAGCGAGCTCGCCGCGCGGCTCGAACGGCTGCTGGCCGACCCGGCGCTGACGCGCGCCCACGTCGGCCTCATCGTGCAGGTCGCCGAGACCGGAGAGGTCCTGTTCGCAACCGCCGCCGAGCGACGCTTCACTCCGGCAAGCAACACCAAGATCGTCACCGCGGCCGTCGCACTGGAGGAGCTGGGCTCCGACTACCGTTGGCCGACCCGGCTCGTGGCGGCCGGCCCCGTGCAGGGTGGCAGGCTCGAGGGATCCCTGTGGGTGATCGGGAGCGGCTCGCCGAAGCTGAAGCGCGCCGATGTGGCGAGTTGGGCATCGGCGCTCCGAGCGGCCGGAATCTCGGAAATCGCGGGAGACGTGATCGGAGACGACCGGGCATTCGACGCGCCCCAGTGGGGTATCGGGTGGATGTGGGACGACCTGCACGCGGGATGGGCCGGCGGAGTGAGCGGTTTGCAGCTCCATCCGAGCACGGCCCGGGCGTACCTGTTTCCGGGACCGGCGGTCGGGGATCCCGCTCAGCTGCGGTTCCGCGCTTCGGACCTGCCGATCGCGATGGAGAACCGGGTGAGGACGGGCGCCCCGGACTCCGACGTCCAGCTCCGCTTCGTGCCACCGCCCGAGGGCGGTATGGATGAGCTGCGCGGATGGATTCCGGCCAACGCGGACTCGGTCGCCCTTTTTCTCGCTCCCCGGCACCCGACCCCCTACCTGCTCCGACATCTCGGGAAAGTGCTTGCCGACTCCGGCATCGCGGTCGGCGGCGAGCTGCGGCGGGTGCGGGAAGGCGAAGCGCCGACGGACTCGACCTGGGGACGGGAGTTCCTGTCGGACTCGCTCGGAGCCGTGCTCGGCGATCTCCTCAAACCCAGCGACAACCAGATGGCCGAGTCGGTCCTGCGCACGCTCGGGTCCGAAGAGGGGACCTCCGGCTCCGACCTGCAGGGGCTGGAGGTGGTCCAGGCGGCGCTGTCCGAGTGGGGCATCGAGCCCGGCGCCATCGATCTGATGGACGGCTCGGGGATGTCGCGCTACAACGAGGTGACCCCCGGCGCCATGAACCGGCTTCTGCGCGCCATGTGGCGACATCCGGAATATCGCGTATGGCTCGACGCCATGCCGATCGCGGCCACGGATGGCACCCTCCGGCAACGCATGATCGGAACGCCCGCCGCCTCGAACGTGCGGGCCAAGACCGGTTCCCTGTCGTCGGTCCGGGCACTCTCCGGCTACGTGACGGACGGCGATGGGGAGACGCTCATCTTCTCGCTCCTCCTCAACGGGTACGATTCGCCGGGCGATGTAGCCGTGGCCCTCGAAGACCTGCTCGTCGAACAGATATCCCTCTACCACCGACCGGTGGAGATAGGGTGGCCGGAGTTCCGGGAGCAAGCGGACCAGTGAGCGGCAGCGACCCGAGCTGGCTCGGGTTCGAAGTGGCGCGCAACACGATTCTGGACCATTGCCATCCGTTGCAGTCCGAGAGAGTGGACATCGCCGACGCTCTCGGTCGCGCACTCTCAGAAGATGTGCGCTCGCCCCTCGACCACCCGCCATGGGACAACAGCGCCATGGACGGCTTCGCCGTTCGGATCGACGACGTGCGCGGGGCCAGCACCGAACGCCCGGTACAGCTTCCGGTCTCCGATGACATCCCCGCCGGCGGTTTCCCGAGCGGCGCGCTTCGGAAAGGGACCGCGGCCCGGGTGATGACCGGCGCGCCGGTTCCGACGGGCGCCTCGGGCGTGGTGCGAGTCGAGCACACGGACGGAGGATCGGCGGATACGGTGACGTTCACTCGCGACAGCGACGCCGAGCGCAACATCCGGCGAACCGGTGAGGACGTGCGGGCGGGCGAGGTCATTCTGGCTGCGGGACGTGAGCTGACTCCGGCGGCGATCGGCGTCCTGGCGATGACGGGACACCGGGAGGTCGTGGTAGGCCGGCGCCCCCGGATCGGGGTGCTGGCCAACGGCGACGAGATCGTCGATTTCGACCTTCTGCAGGAAGTGCTCGAGGGCCGTCGGATCATGAACTCCAACAGCTACGCGCTCGCGGCTCAACTCGCGGACAGCGGAGCGGATGCCGTTCTCCTCGGCATAGCCGCGGATGATCCGGCCGCCGTGCGGGAGAAGGTCGAGGCGGCGACGGACTGCGACGCGGTGATCTCGACGGCGGGGGTCAGCGTCGGTGATCACGACCATGTGCGGACGGCACTCGACCAGCTGGGCGCGAAGCCGATCTTCTGGCGTGCCCGGATCCGGCCCGGCGGCCCGATCGCTCTCAACATGCTGGAGGACCGGCCGGTGTGGAGCCTGCCCGGCAACCCGGTTTCCGCGATGGTGACGTTCGAGATCTTTCTGCGTCCCGCGATCCGGAAGATGGCCGGACACGGGCGCCTGCTGCCTCGCTTGCTGCGATGCCGGACTCGAGAGTCGATGCGGTCCGTGGCCGAGCTCACGCACTTCCTGCGGGTTACGATCGACCCCGCCACGGATGGTCCGCCACGGGTGTCGCTGACCGGGCCGCAGGGATCGGGGATTCTCACTTCAATGAGTGAGGCGGGCGGCCTGGCCATCGTACCGGAAGGCGTGGCCGAGCTGGCCGCGGACTCGCCGGTCGACGTGCTACCGCTTCCGTGAAGCTGCTGGTCGGGACCCGGCGTGGTCTCTTCATCGCGACCGCCGACTCCTCGCGTCTCACGTGGCGGATCGACGGACCCCACATGGAGGGGTACGAGGTGTACCATGCCGTCGCGGACGTCCGCGACGGCCGCACCGCGTACGCGGCCGTCAACCACCCGGTCTGGGGCTCCCACATCTATCGAAGCTCGGACGGCGGCACTCACTGGGACCAGCTTCCGGAACGCCCGGCTTTCCCTGCAGACAGCCACCATGAGCTGAGGGCTATCTGGCACATCGCTCCCGGAGACGCCGATCGGCCGGGTCGACTCTACGCCGGCACCGAGCCCGGCGCCCTGTTCGTGAGCGACGACGGCGGCGGCAGCTGGGAGTGGGTACGGTCCCTTGAGTCGCACCCGACCCGTGCGCTGTGGCAGCCCGCCAAGGGAGGGTTGGCCCTGCACTCGATCCAGCTCGATCCCCGGGATCCGGCGCGGATCTATGTGGCGCTGTCGGCCGGGGGCGTTTACCGGAGCAACGATGACGGCCGGAGCTGGGCGGCGATCAACTCCGGCGTCAGGGCGGACTTTCTGCCCGAGCCGCTTCCGGTCGCGGGCCAGTGTGTGCACAGCGTTCGGCTTCACCCCGCCGAACCCGACCGGCTGTACCAGCAGAACCATTGCGGGCTCTATCGGAGCGACGACCGCGGGGAGAATTGGACCGAGATCTCGGATGGCCTGCCCAGCGACTTCGGGTACGTGGTCGGCCTGGATCCAGCCGACCCGCGGCGATGCTGGGTGATTCCGGAAGAGAGCAGCCACATGCGCGCCGTTTGCGGTCGGCGCCTGCGGGTGTTCGAGACGGGCGACGCGGGTGAAAGCTGGACGGTCCGGGAGGACGGCCTGCCGCAGGAGCACGCGTACGTGTCGGTGCTGAGGGAAGCCATGGCGACCGATGGACTCGATCCGTGCGGCGTATACTTCGGCACTTCGACCGGCCATCTCTTCGGCAGCCCGGATGGACGGCGATGGACCGCGATCGCTTCCTATCTGCCGAAGATCCTCTCGGTAAGCGCGGCTCCGTGAGACCGGCCGTCAGCTCGGGCTAGGCGCCGCTCCACTCGAAGACGATGGCGCCGCTGGTATAGCCGCCCCCGACGGCGGTGAGGACGAAGCGAGCCGGGTCGGACACCGGCCCGTGCCGGCCGCGCATGACCTCGTCGAGCGCGATCGGCACCGTCGAGGCGGACATGTTTCCGTATTCCTCGATCGTGTGGATCACCCGGCCCTTGCTCAGCCGCAACGCTTTCTCGATTCCCTGCGTGATCCGCAGGTTGGCCTGGTGCGGGATCACGAAGTCGATGTCGTCCCACGTGAGTCCCGTCGTCTCCAGCGCGCGGCTGGCCACCCCGGTCATCGTGTTCACCGCCTGCCTCAGCACGTGCGCGCCGCCCCCCATCCGGAGGTGCGTGGCCTCCGACTCCTCGGTGATCCACCACTGGCCCGTGAGGTTCATGTGCTCGTGCGAGTAGTCGGCCGTCAGGTACGGTCGGCCCAGCACGCCCTCGCCGTCCTCGGTCGCTTGCAGCACGACCGCGCCCGCGCCGTCCCCGAACAGGACCGCGGTCTTCGGGTCCGAGTAGTCCACGATGTGCGAGAGAGCGTCGCCAGAGACCACCAGGATGCGGCGGCCGAGGCCCGACTTGATAAAGGAGAACCCTGTCGCCATCGCGTAGATGAAGCCCGCGCAGGCCGCGTTCAGCACGTAACCGCCAACCGCCGGAGCGCCGATCAGCGACCCGACCGTGCAGGCCACGTTCGGCACCTCCTCGGAGGCGGTGAGCGAGGCAACAACGATCAGGTCGAGATCCCGGGAGTCCATCCCGGCCATCTCGAGCGCACGCCGGGCGGCTTCCGCACACATGGACTCGGTGGTGACCTCGCCGTCCTCATCGACGATGCGACGTTCCCGGATGCCGGTGACCTGCCTCGACCACAAGTCGAAGACCTCCGCCGCCGAGAGATCATCGGACCCACTTCCGTTACGCAGCGAGCCGCGGGCCTTCTCGACGTCGAAGTTCCGCTGGATGGACTCGCGTTCGTACAGCTCGAAGTTGTCGAGGCGATTCGGTGGGAGGAAGCTTCCGGACCCAACGATCCGCGCGGTCAGCTCACCTGTAGCCAAGCGTCGCTCCTGTCTGGATGAGCTGGTAACAATACGCGCCGTGGACGCGACGCTCAATCAGGGAACGACGAGGGTCGCGTTGGGTTGTCCCCATTCGTCGATGATGATTCCCTCCGCGCCGGGCGGCACGAACCACTCGCCATCGACCAGGAAGCCGAATTCGTAGCGGCCGGGCTCGACACCCAGCTCGACGGTCCACACCCCGTTCTCGCCGCTCTCCATCGGGACCGGGATCCAGAGAGTGAAGTCTCCGACGACAAACACCTTCTCGGCTGCCGGGACGCTCAGCGTGATGATGGCGCGCCCGCCCCGCAAACGGACGATCTCGTCGCCCGTGTGTCGCGCGCCGATCGCCTGCCAGCTCAGAATGGCGCCGAAGTTCGCGCTGGATGGGGTGGCCAGCAGCGGATCGGGTGCCGAGCGGCCGCCGGACAGCTCCGCCGAGACGCCGTGACCGAAAGGAACCGAGACCGCGACCAGCCCGGTGGGTTCGAAGCCGGACGGCGTGTCCCAGAGTCCCAGCTGCAGGCGCGTGCTCACCGAGCCGGTCAGCAGAGCGGCCCGCGCGTAGCCTGACAAGTAGGAGCCCCGGGAGCTGTCGTACACATCGGCGCCGAGAAAAGCAGAGGCGCGCCCGGCGATGCGGCCGATCTCGGCCCCGCCGCCATAGCTCCAGAGATTGTCCGTCACGGTCAGAGAGCGCAGGTCCCTGCGAAAGGTCGTGCTCGTACGCCCCAGACCCGCGGCGCCGCGGAGCGCGAAGGTCCAGCCGCCAGTGTACAGGCGCAGCTCCGGCGACACTCTTGCCGTGAGACCGTTGTACGGAACCCGGCCGCCGACCGTGAACGCGCCGCCCCACAGGGTGGCTCCCACATCGACATGGGTGCCGAGCGGGACGACGAGCACGGTCCCCAGATTTCCGGAAGCCCAGTTACCCACATCGGTGTCGGGCGTGAGGCCCACGTAGCCCGAACCGAAGAAGAGGGCCGCACGAGAGAGCGGAAGATCGAAACGGGTGCCGAGGAGCGCGTACGAGGAAGACTCATCGATGAGAGCCTCGCCGGGTGGCAGAGTATGCGATACGCCGGCATCGATGATGAGGCTCGAGGTTTGAGCCGGGAGCTGCGCTCGAGCGGCAATCAGAATCGCGACGACCGGAATCAGCCGGGTGTGGTTCACTCCGGAAACTAGAAACCGGCCGCGCCGGGGTCGAGGCGCAGCCGGTGTGGCCGTATGGCGGAACCGGGAGAGGCCGCCGGTCGACGGCCTCCTACCGGTAGACTGCCAGTAGCGTCTGAAGTTCTTCGCGAGCCCGGTGGACGCGCATCTTGAGAGCTGGCACCGACGCCTCCAGCATGTCGGACATCTCCTTGTAGGAACGACCTTCGACATGCTTGAGGACGAATGCCTCACGCTGGTCGGCCGCGAGCTTCTCGAGCGCTCGGTCGATCTTGCTGCCCATCTCCGATTGCTCGGCGGCATCGCCGGGATTGTCTCGCTTGCTGGTGACGGCGGGCGTGTCCTGAAGGGACAGATTCAGGCGGCGCCGGTTCTTGAGGAAGTCCTTGCAGAGGTTGGCGGATATTCGGAACAGCCAGGCGCCGACCCGTTCGGGATTCCGGCACCGCTCCAGATTCCGGTATCCTTTGACGAACGCCATCTGCACGATGTCCGCAGCCTCGTCACTGCTTCCCGTCATCCTCTCCGCGTGGCGGAAGAGGAACCCCTGGTAGCGTCGAACGAGAGTCGCATAGTTCTCTGTCCGACCTCCCAATACCTCGCGAACTACGTCTGCGTCCGACACTTCTTGCGCTGCCAGCATCGCCGTCATCCGGTCCCGAGTGCATGGTTTGGCGGCTCGATTGGTTACGCGCCGCCACGTCACCGCGGCCGGGGTGTTGGAAAAAGCACGCCGGCCATGGAGCGCATGCGGTCCTCAGCGGGGTGTGGAAAACGAGGAGTGGCGGAAGTGCCCGTCAGATATGGGGAAACCGCAACTACGTAGTTGGTGCGTGGTGTGGGTCGGGTGCCGCAGCGCGCCGCTCGTGGCGGAGGTTCGCAGTGCAATACGCGGGGTGGAATGGGCAAAGTGCCACGCGAATCGAACGCACGCAGGCCGTTGGCGCGCGGCTCGTTGCGCGCACGCCACTGGGCGACCTCGAACGCGGCGTCGACCGTCCGGGTCCGGGTGCGAGCCGCAACGGACGCCTACCTGAAGGCGTCATCGCATCACTTCTCCGACTCGATGCGGGCAACATCGGGTGGGGGAGGCCGGCCACAACCGTCACCGTTTGGAAGACGATTTCGACCAGGCCCGTCGGGTGTGGCTTATCCCATACGGTAGTCGTCAGTTACATGGAATGTGATTTGCCACTCCTACCGACGCGGTTCGGACAATAGGGTGGCAGTCACCCCGTCAGGCATCGGTCGGTAGCGCGGAGCACCCGCGTTCGGGCCCGACAGACAGGAGAGGAACCGCGGTCGGAAAAGCGGTTTCGAGGGATCGTGCATTGTGCTCCCGCTTCTGCAAAGTGCAATGCGGATTTTGGCGGCTAACAGAGGGACAATGCGAGCATGAGCGCAACGAAAACACACGGTGTCCACTTCGCGTGGACGGCGGCAGCGGTGATGGGGGCGGTGGCTGTTGTGGCGTGGCTGGTCAAGGACCAGTGGCTCGTTTTCTCAGCCGCGATCGTCGGCCTGTACGTTCTCCACCTGGTGAGCGTTCGATACATCGTTCGCGCGCATGCCGACCAGCTCGCGGCGCTGGCGGGTGTGGATCTCGTGTCGGCGCGCGAGGCCGACGCGGACGCCAGTCAGTCGCAGGTCGCCGAGCACACGTCCGAAGCGGGCAAGAAGAACGGCAAGGCCGCGCTATCCGAATCGGATGACTCGGGTGAGGCCCTTTCCTCTGACGAGTCGGACGCGCAGGCCGCGGATCAGCCGGTGACGCCCGCCGGCGCGACCGAGGGCTCCGGGCCCACACTCAAGGAAGTCGCGATCCCGCGTCACTTCATGCTCGGAACAGTCGCCATCGTGCGGAGCGTCATGGAGCCCGAGGCGGTGGCCCGGGTCCTCATGGAGCAGCGCCAACAGCCCGGCAAGCGATTCGGTGAGCTGGCGGTGGAGATGGGCCTGATCACCGAAGAGCAACTCGACATGCTGCTCGACGCACAACAGCGCGGTCTGTTCACGGACGCCGAGATTCGCGAGGCCCGTCAGCGTTTGGAAGCGTTCCGGCGGGCACAGACGGAGCCCGCGGCGAGAGCCTGAGCATACGTTCGTAATCCTCCGCCGTATCCACGTCGATCGGCGCGCGCGAAGCGAGAACCACAGTGCCGACTTCCCGGTCGGCCTTCGCCAGCTCTGCGAGAACGCTCGCCGTCGATGGCAGACTGACCACCAGCGGGAACACGGATCGCGACAGGACCACTGGGTGACCCGGTCGATCCGCGTACCACGCCCGCAGGGCCGACGACCGGCGGCGACACCACTCCCGCACCACGTAGCGGATCGAATGGACCTCTATGCCCGGCTCGTCGCCGAGCAGCACCGAGACCGCGTCCACATCCTCCGTCATCGCCGCGCCGACTCCGACCGCCACTGAACCACCGATTCCCTCGGCGGCGAACGGATTGACGATTATCCGGTCGGGTGGCCCATCGGATCTCGAGAGTTTCTCCCGCACGGCGTCGGCGTTCTCGCTCACGACGACGACCAGTGGACTCAAACCGGCCTCGCGAGCCTTCGCGACCACCGTCTCGATGATGGTCCGTCCGTCATAGGAAAGCAGCGCCTTGGGAGAACCGCCATGCCGGGTCGAAGCGCCGGCTGCGAGGATCACGGCGGCCGAGCGACACGAGCTCATGAGCCGGTCGGCGCTCCCCGCTGAACGGCTATCAATTGACTCATGATCGAAACGGCTATCTCGCGGGGACCGCGCGCGCCCAGATCGAGCCCGACGGGTCCGCGGATCCGAGCCAGCTCGTCTTCCGTAAAGCCCAGCTGCACCAGGGCGTCCCGCCGGCTGCGTTGCGTGCGCTTCCCTCCCAGAAGCCCGACATACATGCAGCCAGCGCGGAGGGCGGCGGCAAGCGCCGGCACGTCCAGCTTCTCGTCATGAGAGAGGACGACGACACTGAGCCAGCGGTCGAGTCCTACCCCGGCCAGACCCTCCTCGGGCCACTCGTTGAGCACTTGGTCGGCGTCCGGGAATCGGTCGGCGGTGGCGAGCGCCTGACGCGGGTCGATGACCGTGACTTCGATCGAGGCCCAGGCTGCCAGGTGACAGAGTGCCTCCGCGATCGGCGATGCCCCGACGATCGCCAGGCGCGGGGGAGGCAGGAACGCTTCCGCGAATACTCGCTCGCCTCGAAGATCGAAGACGGCGGTACCGCCGTGATCGAAGAGCGACGCGATCGCGGACTCACCCTCCGGCCCCAGCTCCCGGGCGCCGAGACTCCCAACCTGCTCGGTGGCGGGATGTAGGAGCTGCAGCCGCCCGGCGGATTCCGTGCCCCGGGCTTCACCGCCCGGGCTTTGACCACCCAGACTCACGAGGAGCACGGCCGGTTCTCCGGTGCCCACGGCATCCGTGAGCGACTGCCACGCCGGCTCGCTCGCGTCGTGGCGAGTCAGAAGAACTTCGATCTCGCCCCCACACGGAAGCCCAACGCCCGCCGCCATCTCATCGCTGATACCATACTCGGTGACACGCGGCTGCCCGTCGGCAATCACATCCATCAGCCGTTCGAACAAATCGCCTTCCACGCAGCCGCTCGATATGGAGCCGGCCATTTCGCCGTCTTCGCAGACCGCCAGGCGTGCGCCTGGCCGACGGGGCGCCGAGCGTCGGACGCGCACGAGAGTGGCGATTCCGGCAGACTTGCCCTCTGCCGACCAGCGGTCCAGCGCCCCGACGACTTCTCGCAGACTCATACCGATACGTTAGGGCGTCGGGCGTTTCCGGGCCAAGCGCGGGGGCGGGGAACGCCCGTCCGCGATTGACCCTCGCCCGCCGCGAGCACAGCTTCCCCGGCATGCCGATCGAGATCCACAAACAGTTCGACGTGGGGCGCTCCGCCGAAGAGGTGTGGAGCTTCCTCACCGACCCGGAGCTTTTCGTGCCCTGCATGCCGGGAGCGCAGTTGGTCCGCACGATCGACGAGGAGAGCTTCGAGGGGGAGGTCGGAATCAACGCGGGTCCACTGGTGGCGACGCTGCGGGGCGTGATCCGCTTCGACCGGATCGACCCTGAGAGCTACAGCGCCGAGCTTTCCGGCGAGGCCGCGAGCCAACGACCGTCCGCGACCGCGCAGATGCAGATGACCAGCTTTCTGACGCCGCTGGAGAACGGGGTGACCCGGGTCGATGTAGCGCAGACCTTTCGCCTCTCGGGCGCTCTGGGCCTGGTGGCCCGGCTCGGCCTCTTCCACGGCCTCGCAGATCTCATCCTCGGACGCTTCGCGCGTTGTGTCCAGAAGCGACTGGGTACGCCGGCCTAGCCGGAGTTTCGGACCTTTCGGATCTCCTCAGCCATTCGGGGCACGACCTCGAACAGATCCCCCACTATGCCGTAGTCGGAGACGTTGAAGATCGGCGCCTCCGGATCCTTGTTCACCGCGACGATGACCTTCGCCGTTCGCATTCCGGCCAGGTGCTGGATCGCCCCGCTGATGCCGATGGCGAAGTAGAGGCTCGGCGAGACGACTTTTCCTGTCTGGCCGACCTGTTCGGCGTGTGGGCGCCAGCCCGCATCGACCACCGCTCGACTCGCACCGATCGTCGCATCGGGACCCAGTGCATCGACGAGATCCTCGAGCATTCCCCAGTTGTCCGCGTCCTGCAGACCCCGACCGCCGGAGACGACGATCGTCGCCTCGGAGACATCGAGCGACTCGCGCGCGGCGCTCTCGATACCCGTCACGACCTGACGCGCTGGTTCCGCCGCCACATCGATCGACTCCACCTGCGGAGTTCCGTCACGCTGGCCGGGCTTGAACACGTTGGGGCGCACGCTGAGCAGAGCCGGCGCTCCTTCGAAGCGTACATCGGCCATCGCCTTGCCGGCATAGACCGGACGGCTCGCGGTGATGGCGCCGGAGTCCGTCGCGATGCCGGTGACGTCGGTCGCGAGTGGAGCATCCAGACGGACGGCAGCACGGGGAGCCAGGTCCTTGCCCTGCATCGAGGCCGGGAAGACGACAGCGGCATAGTCGCCGGCCGCGACCACCGTCTCCAGGGCGCGGAGGACGGCATCGGGGTGGTAGAGGCGGAAACTGTCGTCCTCCGCCACGAACGCCCGGTCGGCCCCGGCCGAACCGAGGGCAAGCACCGCCTCGCTCGTGCCGGGCGGTCCGATCGCCAACACGTCGACGGAGCCACCGAGCTCGTCGGCCAGACCGCGGGCCGCCGCCACGGCCTCGGCCGCTACGGAACGCAGGACACCATCTCTCAGCTCGGCGAGAGCCAACACATTGGCGCTCATATCGCTTTCGCCTCCTGGTGCAGCATGCGCACCAGCTCCGGAACGGCGTCGGCGCCTTCGCCCTTGAAGCCGGCGCCGCTGCGCTCCGCCGGCAGCGTGATGGCCTCGACGCTGAGACGAGGTGCGCCCAACTCGACGTCCACCTCCTCCATCGGCTTCTTCTTGGCCGCCATGATGCCCTTGAGGCTCGGATAGCGCGGCTCGTTCAACCCCTTCTGGGCCGAGATGACCGCCGGCATCGTGAACTCGACCACCTCGTGGCCCCCTTCGATCTCGCGCCGGGCCACCCCACGACCGTCGGTCACCTCGAGCCCGACCACCACGGTCGCGCTCGGCAGCTCCAACAGCTCCGCCACCATCGGCGGTACCTGCATATTGTCGTCATCCACGGCTTGCTTGCCGAACATCACGAGATCGAAATCGCGCGATCGGATCGCATCGGCCAGCGCGCGTGCCACCGGAAGGGCGTCCATTCCGGGCGATGCCCGCAGGAGCACCGCCTCGTCGGCGCCCATGGCCAGCGCGGTTCGAAGCGTCTCTTTCGAGTCGTCCTCGCCCACGGTCATCACCGTGACGGTTCCGGATCCGGCCTGTTCCTTGAGCCGTATCGCTTCTTCGAGGGCGATCTCGTCGTAGGGATTCAGGACGTACTTGACCCCGGATGGGTCGATGTTCTTGCCATCCGGTCCGATGCGGACCCGAGTCTCGGTGTCCGGTACCCGTTTGATGCAAACGATGCTGTTCACGCTATGTCGCTCGTGTGTGGGGAATCAGTGGGGAGAGTTCTGGTCAGCGGCGTCGGAGTCGCTCGATCTCGGGTCCGTCCAGCGAGTAGAGTCGAAAAGCCACCAGGTCGATCAGCTCGTCGGTGATGGTCGCTTCGCGCCGCGATCGGAGTCGATCGTCCGCATCGGACGAGCTCGGGTTGCGGAGCTCCACCAGCCGGGCGCTGAGCCACAACATGAAGTCGTGCGCGACATCGCGGTGCTCGCGGTCGCGGTCGGGCTCGCCGTTGCTGGCTTTGGGCAAGAGAGCGTCCACGAAAGCGAGCAGTCCCGGAAATACCATCTCCGTGAGCTCCCCGCCCTCGACCATCTCCTCGTCGGTCAACTCCTCCCAGTTCAGCTCGTTCCAGTAGAGCTCGCAAGCCTCCTCGAACAGGTGCTTGCGTTCCGCCGGACGGCTGGGATTCAATACGACGTCGATCGGGGTCAGGTCTCGGCCGACCGACTTTCTGACCCCCCGCAGCCGCTCCTGGATGAGCATGCGCGCGGCGACATCGAGGTCTCCGCTTGGAAGCGCCGCGTAACCGATCGGGAATTCGGATTCGTTAGACATTTGTCTCCTCGACGGCAGGCCTGACCGACGGGGATAGAGGTGGCGGACCGGGACGCATGACTCGCGTCGAAAGGGCAAAATGAAGCGGCCGTTGGCCGGGGGCAAGCGGTCGCACGAAGCGATCCGGCCGGCCAGGATGCGCCCTGATGGACGATCAGGGGATGGGGCGCGCTGCTCCATCCGCGGCGCGGCGCGGCGTCGCCGGTCGTGCGTCCGGTCTCGGCGCACGGTCGGGAGCCTGGTCCGTCGCCCGTGGCCGGTCAGCGCCGGTTGGACGGCGGGGTCGCTGCTGCGGCCGTTGCTGGCTCGCCTGTCGCGCGCGGTCTCGCAGCGCCTGAGCCATTCGCTGTCGAAGGTACATGAAGCGCGCCTTCTGCAGCGGCGACATGAACTCGCCCAGGCGGTTCTCCTCGTCGTGTCCGATCTGCGCCTGGCGGCGCTCGAGAGCGGAACGCTGATCCAGAAGCTGCTGAATCCTGGCCTGATCGGGGTTGGCCTGCGAGATGGAGCCGTCCAGCTCACGACGCAGCGCCGCCCGGCGGCGCAGCACGTCCACCCGTTCCTCGCGGCTCGTGCGAAGGGTCTGCCGCAGTTGACGCGCCTGTTCCTCGTTGAGGTCGAGCGCATCCGACACTCGCTCGATGAAGCGGTTCTCCAGCGCCTCGAGCTGCTGCTGCTGCTGGGCGGTGAGCTCCGGACGCTCGGGCTCTGCCCCCTGCTCCTGTGCGAGTAGTGTCGATGCACCGATCCACACATACAGCGCGACCGCGATGCACAGTCGAATCGACCACCCTCGTCGCATCCACCCGTTCATTGTTGCTCCTCCCACGGCACCGCGATGCCGTCCAGAACACCCGGGTCCAGCCCGTCCAGCACATCGTCCACGACGGCATCGAGCTCCGCGTCCGCCTCGCCGATCTGCAATCCGTCGGGCTCGAAAAACGCGAGCAGCGCTCGAGCGTCCTCGGACGACGGATCGATCTCTCGCACATCCTCTTCCCATGCCTCGAGGACAGCGGCCGCGGACCAACCGGTCCCGGACGATCCAGCCAGGTATATCTGCCAGACTCCGATGCCGGTGATGAGGAGGGCGATGGCGGCGGCCACCTTCCAGGCGGCGCTCCGCCAGTCGGATCGACCGGCGCTCCCTGACCCGGAAGCGATGCCGCCAAATCCGATCTGGTCGTACACGCGGCTTCGCTCCTCCGCCGTGAGAGCGGGGACCGGATGCTCGGCAATCAATGAGAGCACGTCCAGCTCCTCGGCGCACACGGAACAGTCCTCCGCGTGTGC
>Ga0209567_10000935_pt1 | contig 15701 bp, 14 predicted proteins | sample COG_12_FD_184756 | JGI IMG/M metagenome (GOLD analysis project Ga0209567, IMG submission 184756) | Pelagic marine sediment microbial communities from the LTER site Helgoland, North Sea, for post-phytoplankton bloom and carbon turnover... | ecosystem: Environmental > Aquatic > Marine > Neritic...
GGTTAAAGGTCCGGTCCTGTTCGCTGACCTCTTCGCGCAATGGCTCCTTGGCGCCGACGCCGCGGGTAGAGAAATTTTCTGGTGCAGCACCATGGGACACCAGAAGGGTCAAAAATGCTTCGGCACGCTGCGCACTGATTCGCAGGTTGGTCTCTGCGTCTCCGCTGCTGTCCGCATGACCGACAATCTCAATGTGATACTGCCGGCCAAGCAGTTCGGCTAAAGAAAAAATCGTTTGAAAATCATCAACCAGATCATTTATTTTCTTCTCCTGACCGGGCGCAATCTCGTTTCGCCCGGCTTCAAACAGCACATACTGCGTTAACAGCCTTTTTTGAGCCCGGTCCAGCTCTACTTGGTCACGGTCGACTAATTTGTGTCCCCGGTAGTCGGCAACACCGGGGATAGCCTTGACAGCCTCTCTGGTATTCACAATCCACTGATGCGATGCGGTTCCCTGGGCAAAAAGTACGTTTTCTTTGAGTTTCAGCCCAACGGTATCCGGTGGTCTGAGTCTTAAATTAATATCCACGGCATCTGTATCGGTGTAATTTAAAATCCAGGGGATCGCTTTTATCAATTTTCTGGTTTCAACAAGCCATTGGTGAAGCGCCGATCCGCGCGCATATAAAGTGCCACCGGATAATTCGAGACTAATGGTGCCAGGAGGCTTGAGAATGTCATTTATTCGGGGCAAAGCATATTGCGGGAAAAAGGAATGGTATGGTTCCCAGCGAAATACGACCTGTCCGGGATCAAGGCCTGACTCTTTCAACAGTTTTTCAGGATCCGCCGCCAGGGGATCCCGCAATCCCTTTATATAAAATTTGCCGGACTCTTTATCAACATGGGTGACGACGATCCCCGCTTGACTGCGTAGATTAGCAAAATAATTTTTCCATTGCCGGTGATCGCGGTAAAGATAAAATGAGCCGATTCCAATCCCAATAATGATAGCAGCCAAAATTATCCATAGCAAAAAAGGCTTCTTTTGTTTCGGTGTCCCGTACTGAGCCTGCAGGCAGTTGTCCAAAACATATCCGATCTCTTCAAATGAAGCCGTATCGCCGTCAAATGACACCAGCTGATCAGCCTTCTTCAAGTGTATGTCATCAAGTGACTCACGTAAAACGGATTGAAGCTCCACCGGGGGGTTGCCTTGAATAACGGCAGCCAAGATCGCCTGCCGGCCATGCTCGATCCAAATGCTGCGCTCTCCAACGCGCATGGTTTCTAAGGCTTCGTGTTTGCTCGCCCCAAATGAGTCCTGCACAAAATCCTTGATTGCCGTTAACATGCCGGAAATTAAGTCCGGGTCCTGGGCAACGGCCGACTTTGAAACAACATGATGAAGCTCCAGGCCGGTATCCTTGTGTATCAAAAATACCTGTTCGACCTGATATACAAGGGTGTGAAGTAATATAACTTCGGCCAAAGGCTTCCTCGTGCGCAGGGCTTCAAATCGCCATTTCAGCCCTTGCTTTGACAAACTGTATTCCAAGATCTGGTTGAAGTTTTGAACCATGGCCCGAATTGCTTCAGCAATGGCCTTGCGGATAGCCGGCCCCATTACCGGGAATAAGACATCCACGAAAATCTGGCGGTTTTTTTTAATCGAGGCTTTGATGGCTTCTTCGGTAACAGGCTCCAAGGCCGTTACCATCTTTTTATCCTGAGATGATCGCAAGCTAATCGCTTCAGGCAAAACCCGGCTGACCTCTTTTGCATGCAGTTCAGGGTTGTCCAGGCGTTCTTGCAATTGATCAAGCTGGACCTGAAAAGGTTCCAGCAGCATTTCGCGCAACCGTTTTAACGAATCATCAGACCGTAATTCGCGATCTGCGGTGGTTTTATTGCGCATATCGGAAGACTCGGAATTACTCATCATTAAAAGCGTCCGGCTCGAGGTTCAATTTCGCGGCTAGCTCATCGGACATCCGCACGGCCATTTCCAGCAGAAGCTTCGAAAGCATCGATCGGCCCACCTTGTCATCCCCCAACTGCCGAGCCGACAATTGGATTGCTTCCGAAAATTCTTGGTGTATCCGGCGAATTTCATCGTTCAAGCTTTTGGTCTGTTCCAGCAACTGCTGACTCAGATCGCGTGAATCCTTATTCTGCCTTTCATCCAGTCGGTCCATGGTCTTCGACACGCTTTTGATGCTTTCGCTGAGCTCTTTGGATATATTCTGGATCGCTTCGGAGCGCTTATCCGCCTCAGCGGCAAGGCGCATCCCCATGGATTCCATTTCCTTTTTTATAAAATTTTCGACTACCTCCAAGCGTCTGCTGAATTCTGCCTGCAGATCATCGATCTCTTTTCGCAGTCTTTCCTCCAGATGCCCAAATCTTTGCTCATAATCCTGCATCTGACTGCCGAAAAGGATGTCCCTAATTTTTCCCACACTTGCCGTCTCTGATGGTTGCTGGGTATCCTTTTGAACAGCAGCAGCGCTGTCGGGCCCCTTGGCCCCGGACTTTTCCCTTGAAGGGATCCCAGCTTTCTTTTTTTTTGTGACCACTGAAATACTCCTTTGCATTTAGGTTATCCGACCCATATTTTTTTTAATTTACCGAGTTTATTAGAATAATCATTTTTTTAATTAAAATTTTTTACTTTTGCAAGTAAATTAAAATTGTTGTCTATCAAAAAGATATTTGGTAGGAATTGTCGCTATCGGCAGGGTATTAGATTGAAAGAAGATTTTATTGATAACAAAGTGGGCCATAAGATGGAAAAGGTAACGCCAATTAAGAAGAAAATTTGTCTCCTGGGTTCTTTTGCCGCCGGCAAAACCAGCCTGACCACGCGTTTTGTCTATGACCGGTTTGAGGAAAAATATTTAATCACCATCGGCGTAAAAATCAGTGAAAAGACGATGCCCCCCCTGGCGCTGACTGAAAAGGGCAAATTCATTCAGCATACATTTTTGCTGTGGGATATCGCCGGATGTGACAAATTTGACAGCGTGACGAAAAATTACTATCGCGGCGCCGCCGGAGCTCTGGCCGTGGCCGATCTTACTCGCCCGGAGACCATTGGCACGTTGCAAAATTTTTGCGACCGATTCCTCACCGTCAATCCTGATGCCAAGCTTGTGATCGTGGGAAATAAGCTGGACATATTCCAAAACCATGATCGCACACTTACCGATCTTAAGAAAGCGGCCGCGCGCTATTCCGCCGTATTTGAGCTGACCAGCGCCAAAACCGGCAAAGGCGTTGAGGATGCCTTTCTGACGCTGTCGCAATATATTGGAGCCGGCTTATGAACATGAATTTAAGACGCCTAATTGATAGCAAAAAGATCGGAATGATTGTTTTTGACACTAACTTCGACATCGTTGATACAAATAAAATAGCCGAAGACATTCTATCGACAGCCGGGCAGTCTGAGTCTCGAGTCCCCCTTGAAAACCTTTTGGATGTCTTTCCGGAATTTATCGGTAGCGGGCAGTTTATAAAAAAATTGTTAAGCAGCAAAATCGAAGAGTTCCACCTGGAATATGTCAACCGTCTTGATAAAAACGGCCAACTCCGTTTCTTTGATCTTCTCGTGCTGCCGGATGAAGAATCTGATAATGGATTTGTCGTGATTGAGGATGTTACCGCACAGGCGCTGCATTTACAGGAAAAAAACCAGCAGAAATACGACTTGTTTTTATTCAAACATAACAGAACTTTTCGCAGAAGATACCAGAGCCAGAGCCTTCTGGGAGAGTCTGAAGCCATCCAACAGGTCAGGAAAACGATTCAAAAATTGTGCAAAGTCCCGCTGGCCACAATTTTACTGATGGGTGAAACAGGCACGGGCAAAAACCTCGGTGCCCAGGTAATCCATGATTGTTCCACCCCCATCGATGCGCCGTTTGTGGACATCAATTGCGCCGCTTTGCCGGAACATCTCATTGAATCCGAGCTGTTCGGCTACGAAAAGGGGGCCTTCACCCACGCCACCACTTCGCGGCCGGGGTTGCTGGAAGAGGCCAAGGGCGGCACCATTTTATTGGATGAAATCGGTGAGCTGCCCTATAATCTGCAGAGCAAACTTCTCTCGGTACTTGAAACCAAAAAATTTCGCCGCCTCGGTAGCAACAAGTTAATCGAAGTCAAGTCCCGTATTATTTCGGCTACCAATCGGGACCTGCAAAAAGCAGTCAAAGAAAAAAAATTCCGCGAGGATTTGTACTACCGCTTAAATGTCGTCTCCCTCTATCTTCCCCCCTTGAGGGAAATGGAAGAAGACATTAAAATTATAGCCGATCACCTGCGAAAGATATTTAACATTGAGCTAAAAAAGCAGGTTAATGGCTTTTCTGAGGATGTGTGGCCGGCGTTGCTGGAGTATTCATGGCCAGGAAATGTCAGGGAATTGAGCAACTGCATTGAACGGGCTATGATTTTTATTGAAAAAAACCAAATTCAGCCCGAGGATTTAAATATCACCGCCCAGCTGCAAACCCAGGAACCCCAGAGGTGGATCCTGCCTGCCAATGGTATTGTATTAGAAGACGTTGAGCGCCAGCTGATTGTTTCCGCCTTGAAGCAATCCGACAACAATAAAAGCCAGGCCGCCCGGCTCCTGGGTCTCACCCGCGACACGTTGCGATATCGTCTGGAAAAATACCAGCTCGGCTAAGCGGCACGGGTTCGGTAACTGCCGCCGACGATATGATCAAGCGTTTAGAATAAACACAACGGCAGTCGTCGGGCCCTGCCCGGGACTGCCGCTGAGCTCAAAAAATAGAAGTAACTGCCTTTATTCCTGCAATTCCGCAGTGCAAAAGGCACAGCGGGTGGCCTTGATATCTATCTGTGATAGACAGTGCGGGCAGTCTTTGGTCGTCGCTGGCGCTTCCTCCTCCTGGCGCTTGAGTTTGTTGAGGCCGCGAATCATCATAAACACCGCAAAGGCCACAATCAGAAAACTAATGATCGTGTTGAAAAACGCCCCGTAATTGATTGTCACGGCGCCGGCCTTCTGGGCATCTGCAAGGGCCGCATAGGGCGCCGCCACAGCACCTTCTTTCAACACCACAAAAAGATTTGAAAAATCAACATTTCCCAAAAGCAGACCAATGGGGGGCATGATGACATCGGCCACCAGTGATTTGACGATGGTCCCGAAAGCCGCGCCGATGATGATGCCGACCGCCATGTCAACGACATTGCCCCGCATAGCAAACTCTTTGAATTCTTTAAACATTTTTTTCTCCTTTTTTAAATCGTTACTGATTAAACTGACTTGCCGTACTTTTTCTGATATTCCATTTGGGCACCGCCGATCCAGTTATCCCGAACGATCCTGCCCTGGAAGACCTGAAGGGCATCATCGACCTGCTTGGCATCCTGCTCGGTAAAACGGGCGATCTGCTGAAATGTAGTGATGCCTATTCTGTTCAGCATCTGTTCCAGAACCTGCCCGATTCCGCTGATTTTTTTGAGATCATCCTTTTCATCGGGTGTTTCAAACAATTTTTTTTCGCGAACCCTCTCCAACTCGCTGACCTGTTTGCGCAGCCTGGATATTTCTCCCACTTTCATGTCTGTGACCAGCTGAAGTTCGTTTTGGAGCCGTTCGCACTCGGTGTTGGCAGTTTCAACCTGCTCTTGCAGGAACGGCAGCATGCTGACCTTGCTACGCATGATGCTGATTTGGTTTTCCCGATCCGCAACCGTCTTGATCAACGGCTCAAGCTCATCAACCCTTTTCTGCAGGCGAAGCGTCGTATGAACCAGCTCGTTTCGAAGATCGGAAAGAGACGTCGCCAGGACGATCACCTTCTTTTCCGCAGACTTCAAAGCGGTGTCTTTGCCCTCAAGTCCCGCTGTCAGATCATCTTCACGAGCACGGCAACGCATTCCGCGCAGCCCCCACCCGATAGCGGCTCCCAGCAACACTGCGATAATCAAACATAAAGATATCTGCCCGATCAGGTAAAGCATGCGGATTTACCTCCATTTCAAGATCCTTCCCGAAGCTGATGTTGCCGGCTGCCCCTTAGTGGGTAACCATCGGATCCAACTCCTTGGCCAAGGCAACCCATGATTCAACCATCTTTAGCGATGGCAGGGCTCGAACCAGCTGCCGGCCGGCTGAGTTGACTTCGGTCATTTTAGCCAGCAAATTATCAGGGTTCCGGTTGCGCAGTTCTTTCACCGTGTCGACACCTGATTTTTTGAGCAATTCCGCATATTCACCGCCGATACCTTTAACTCTGAATAGATCAGCCATATTCACCCATGTTAGAATTAGGGAAGCGTCTAAACCGGTGGTATCGGACAGCTCGTCACGACCTATTCGATCACAGCCTTTCTTTAATAGTTGGTCAACTGAATTGATACCCGCTTGGCGCAGCTTTTCACCATAGGCGGGACCGATGCCCTCTATTTCTTCGATTTTGTAGTTCGCCATTTTGTAACTCCTTTGGCTTTTATTTTTCAGTTCTCGTCCGTATTGCCCGATGTTCATATCAGATTGATGAGCTGATGCATAGCAAGTTTCCTGCCAGACAGTCCGCCATTGTTGAATATTGTTTTAACATCCTGAATTAGTATATAAATATGATAATTCGCATTCAGAAAGATCTCTTCTATTTTTAACAGCTATGGGGCAAATCGCTGCCTGCCTGGGTCATATTCCCCGCAGGGTGTATTTCTGCCCGGATGAAATTCAAACCGCAATTCAGTCGCTCGTATTACTGATCAATTTTAAATCTCCTGTTGGGTCAAATCGCCGAACGGGTCAGGGATATACCCCAGTATTTTAGCTCATAATTTTAAGCGCAACTTAATTTACTAGTAAAAATTGCCATAACTCTTAGAAGGTTATCGCAACTTCTGCAGTTTATCAGCCCTTTTGGCATCATCTTTGTAATAGAACTATTGAAAATCGAATGCCAGTGTGTATCGTTGAACCTCAGGAATTAGCAAAATGCTTGTGAAGATACCCCACCGGCAATTTCTTTACCGGAGTGAGTGGCTCCAAATTCCCGACTACAAAAGAATTCTCGTAGTCACAAGAGTTAATGAAAAATGAAAGGAGAAAATCAAATGACGAAAACTAGCAAAAACGTATTGGGGGTCTTATTGTTAGCCGGCGCTCTGGCCTTTATCGGCTGTGCCCACAGCGGCAGCCAGGAAGTCAGTGACTTGCAAGGCCAGCTCAGGCAAAAAGATCAGGAGATCAAAACGCTCGAATCCAGCAACCAGAACAAGGACATGCTGCTTGAGAAATACAAGGTCAACCTGGATGATCAATCCAGGGCTGCCTTGGAGGCAGACATGCGCGCCAAGAAGGCCGTGGAAGCAAACAAGGCTGCCCCTGAGGCCATGCTGCTGCCGCCTGAGGCTAAACCCGGGGAATGCTATGCCAGAGTTTTTATTCCGCCCACTTACCGGACCGCAACCGAAAAGGTGTTGAAAAACGGTGCCTCCGAGCGCCTGGAGGTCGTGCCGGCCAAATACAATTGGGTCGAAAAAAGGGTTCTCGTCACGGAAGCCTCGGAGCGCCTGGAGCTTGTACCGGCAAAATATCAGTGGGTCGAGGAAAAATACCTTGTTAAAGAGGCCTCCACCAGAATGGATCAGGTCCCGGCCAAGTATGACTGGGAAACAGAAAGCATCCTGGTAAAGCCTGCTTACTCGGTTTGGAAAAAAGGCCGCGGCCCGATCGAAAAAGTTGACAATGCCACCGGGGAGATCATGTGCCTGGTGGAGATACCGGCCACTTACAAGACCGTAAAAAAGAAAGTCATGGTATCGTCGCCCAGTACCCGCACGGTGAACATTCCGGCTGAGTACAAGACGGTGAAAAAAAAGGTCATGGTGAAAGCACCGACCACCCACAAGGTTGAGATCCCTGCCGTTTACAAAACGGTCAAAGTCAGAAACCTGGTTTCTGCGCCCAAGGAACACCGCATTGCGATTCCGGCTGAATACCAGACGGTAGCCAAAACAGAAAAGGTCACAGAGGGTCAGATGGAATGGCGTCAAATTTTGTGCGAGACCAATGTTTCAACCGACGTGATCACGAAAGTTCAGGCGGCCTTGCAAAGAGCCGGTCATAACCCGGGGCCCATCGACGGCGTAATCGGTTATCAAACCCGTGATGCCATGAAGTCCTACCAGCAGAAAAAAGGTCTGGCCGTTGGTGAATTGACGTATGAAACCATCAAAAGCCTGGGTGTCAAACTGTAGATAAAAATCTTAGGATTAATTAGAAAAAACCGAGACCCCGTGAAGCGTCTTTGGCTTGCGGGGTCTTTCTTTTTGTAATTTCCCGCCGCCTGACGACAGATGGAGGCAACAATCAAAGCGACTGTCTTCCTTTCCTTAACTCAATCGGGACCACCCCTGACGCAAACGACAACCCCAATCCTGGCTCTGCAGCGTTCAGCAGCCCGCTTTGACAGACCCATCTAGAGCCGCTCGATTTTGTTGATCCCATGGCACCAGTCAAAAGATTGACAAAATTTATACCCCCATGGTCAATTTTAACCATATCGTGATGTTCGGATCCGCCCTATCAATTATATAACTTTCTGCAATTATTGATTTAAATAATATATTCCGAATCGGCACGATTATTGCGGTACTGGAATATGATCCAAACGAAAAATCAATACCGTTGGATCGAACCAACCTCCCCGGTGAATTAAATATAACCAAAAGGAACGTTGGACATGATGAAATATCCTCGCTGGCTGTTTGTCTTTTCGTTGACAATCACCTGGAGTGTGATGCCTGTCACACCAAGCGCATTGCAGGCTACGCCGGTTGCGAAACCGAATCAATTTGCTTTAGGCTGGCAAGCCTATGAAGAAGGCCGGTTTGCAGATGCCTGTCGTATATGGCAGAGGCTTGCTGATGAGGGTATGGTCAGTGCCCAGGTCAATTTAGGTGTGATGTATGATAGCGGCACCGGGGTTTCCGAAGATCCGACTGCGGCAGTTAAATGGTACCACGCAGCCGCAATCAGGGGTGATCGAGGGGCTCAATACAACCTAGGCGTGATGTATGGGACGGGACGAGGTGTAACGCAGGATATGATACAGGCTGCAGCCTGGCATCATAAAGCTGCTGAACAGGGATTTGCAGACGCCCAATATACCCTGGGCAGCATGTATGCCGCCGGCACAGGGGTTACGGAAAATCGTGATCGGGCCATCGATTGGCTGCAAAAATCCGCGCGCAGCTACCTGGAAAACGGCAATGGCGAAAAGGCGTCGACGGCCGTTGACACCTTCGAAAACCTTGCGCCTGAACACCCTCTCGTCGAAGAGTTGCGCGCCCAAATACGCTTGTCAGAGTCCAAATCCGCTTTTCACCCTGCTCCGGCTGGGTTACCGGGGGCGTCAACCGGCACGGCATGGCCGCTGGCTTCAGGTTATGTGGTAACCAACGATCACGTTGTTGCCGGCAGCAACGATGTGACCCTGATAAACAGATTAGGTCAGGAACTAGCGGCACAGGTGGTCCTGCGGGACCAGACCAGTGATATTGCGCTTTTAGAAGTCCGCGATGCGAACAGACTTCCCCCGGCCTTACCCCTGGCCAAAGCCCCCCTAAGAATGGGAAGCCGGGTTTTCACACTGGGGTTCCCGCGTCTGGATCTTATGGGCAGTTCGCCGAAACTGTCTGAAGGTGTGATCAGCGGGATTAACGGCCCGCTGGACGACCCCGGCAGCTATCAGACCACCGTGCCCATCCAACCGGGCAACAGCGGCGGTCCGCTGCTGAACATGAATGGAGAAGTCGTCGGGGTCGTAAAATCAATGCTCGGCGTCAGGGATGAAAGACAGGGAAGCATTTACCTGTTGCCGAATACAAGTTGTGCACTGAAGATTAAGTGCGTCCGGGACCTGCTGGATCTTTTGCCCACGCAAGATCCAGCCCTCACGATATTACCGAACCATCTCGGCAACCTGGAAACACTCGCCGCCCGGATACAAAGTTCGGTGCTAATTGTCGTTGCCAGGTAGCCCGGCCACTCGCCACGCCCAAAAGTGACGTCCATACCTATATCATTTCTTAAGACCCTCTTTAAAATCAAACCCGACATGGTGTTTACCCCACGGCTTGGGGATATCCCCCGCATCTGCTAACAAGTTCCGCTTGCCTGGCTAATTCACTTTTCGTATTTCTTTCTTCAAAGAAATTAATTGGGATCTCATGGAAAGACCAATGCCGGGCATCCGGCTGATCCGGGTTATTTTTCCTAATATATTGTTTTATTTTGTTTTTTTGGAATTCAGGCGTAATTTCGTGGATCCACACCTGAACTGATAATATCCGTCAGAGGCCTTGTGTCCTGGAATAATGGGGGGGGGTCCCGGTTAGCCATGAATCATTTGGCACAAAATATGCTTTTTGAACGAAGAACTGATCAGAGCGGATTGGCAAAATGGTATTTAGCTCAGACCCTGTTCCTTATCGAAAAACTTTATCACATATGCCATTGGCTGATGACCGGAGGTGATGTGAATTCTGACCCGGAAAATAGACGCAGTAAACGAATAAACTATAACTCCACCATCATGGTCGAAGAAAAGCATTCTGGCTATCTTTATTATGGCCAGATGATTAACTATAGCGTCGGGGGAATCTATTTTGAGTCTAATGTGGACTGCAATCCGGGAACACAAATAGACATCAGGATTACCGACCCGCCTTTTAAATCATTCCCAAGTAGATACAATGGCTTGGTAGTTTGGTCCCAGAATTTGATCGAAGCGGATTCTTTCTATTCATATGGCGTTGGATTGAAGTTCTGGGAAGGATAGATAACTTAGCAGGGTCATCTATTTTTGCCGAATTAAAGCTTGCCTTCCTATTGTCTCATCCAGGCAGGTTAAAGAGGCTAATAGCCACTTCCCAGAAAAATTCAGGCTGTACCCTCTCCCCTTTTGACATACCAAACTCATTCCTATATGTTCGTCTGGATAAAATTAAAGTTGAAGAATTTATGGGTCAAGTGACAAATAATTATGAAAAACATTGATGTATTGGTGATCGGACGAAGCTGTCTGGATTATATTGCCGTTATCAATCAGTTCCCGGAGGAGAACCAAAAGGTGCCCCTGGAATTTCGATTGACTGAAGGTGGCGGTCAAGGGGGCACGGCATCCTGCTGCATTTCCCGGTTGGGAGGAAATGTTGCATATGCCGGCAAGCTCGGCGATGACGCTGCAGGCCGCTTTTGTCTGAAACGGTTGGAAGAATTCGGGGTGCCCACCGATTTTATCGAAATTGTCAGCGGCGGAATAACTCCTGTGGCCTATATTTTGGTAACTGCTGGCAGCGGACATCGAACCATCATTTATGAACGCAATTCTTTACCCAAAATTACCATAGATGAACAACTAAAAAATCTGACCGCTCGATCGGAAATTGTACTGCTGGACCCCGAAGTCACCTATCTGGCAGGACCCCTAAAAGCCGTTGCGCACGGTCGTATTAAAATTGTGTATGATTGCGAAAGATGGCGGGAGGGCATTGAAGATGTCATGAAAAGCGCCGATTTTTTTATACCCTCCGCGGAATTCCTGGAATCTGACAGGTTGAATTTCGGCGATATACCGCTCAATCGGAAAATATTTAAATTAAATGAGATGGTAACCGGCCAATTAATCGTTACCGGCGGTGAGAAGGGCGCCTACTATCCAATCGATGATAAACTCTATCAGGTGCCCGCGCCTGCGGTGAAAGCGGTCGATACCATCGGTGCCGGTGACAACTTTCACGCGGCCTTCGCCCTTGCCCTGAAAAAAGGGTTCGATCTGCATCAGGCGGTCAGATTGTCGGTGGCAGTAGCCACTTTGTCCTGCCGAGAATTCGGTGGCCGCAACGGTGTTCCGCAAATGGAAGAAGCCATGCAGATCGCAAAAGAAATAAATGCAAGGGTACTTGTGGCGTAAACCTTATTTTTGTTCCTGGGTGCTTCCATGATATTTTTTGATCCGGTAATCCCCAGCCGGCGGATTAAATTCGGCCTGCGGGATTTTTGCTTGATCGGTGAGAGCTGCGCCAAAAAATGTCCCAGCAAAAGCATCATGCCATGCAAAAATTTTCCTTGAAAAAACCGATCTCCATCGACGACCCCAGGACTGCCTGTGATTTCCTTGTGAAACAAACCGGGCTTTCTAAAAGCCGGATCAAAGATGCGATGAACAAAGGTGCGGTCTGGATTAGAAAGGAAAAAGGGAAACAATATCGGATCCGGCGGGCTACTGCCGCCCTTAAAACCGGTGATTACCTGTCTATATATTACGATGATAAATTGCTGGCCTTATCACCCCTCCGGCCCGGATGCATCGGTGATCAAAGCCGCTACAGCGTCTGGTTCAAGCCTGCCGGATTGATGAGTCAGGGCACCAAGTACGGGGATCACTGCTCACTGTTGCGGCAGGCCGAGCTATTTTTCAAATCCAGGCGAAAAGCCTTCCCGGTTCACCGTCTTGACCGCGAAGCATCCGGCATTGTGCTCATTGCCCACGATAAAACGGCTGCCGGTAAGCTCTCCCGTCTGTTTCTGTCCCAAAAAATCATTAAACGCTATCGCGCGCACGTGCTCGGCAACCTGACCGAGCAAAGGCCCCAGGATAAAATTGACCAGCCATTGGATGATAAACCCGCCGTCACCGAATTTGCAGTAACGGAATATGATCCGGTTTCGAATATTTCGTTAGTGGAAATCATTATCCACACAGGTCGCAAACACCAGATTCGCCGCCACTTTGAAGCCATCGGCTTCCCGGTAATGGGCGATCCCCGGTACGGCAGGGAAAATAAAAATAGCTCCGGCTTAAAACTGATGGCCACCGCTCTGGAATTTCACTGCCCGTTCAGTGACAAAGATCTGGTATTTGACAGCCCTTGTTCCGACTTTGGGTCATTCAAATTATAAAAATTATCGCTTTTATCCGCATGAAATCAAACAAACAATCGACATATAAAGGCGTATTACCACCGTTACCAATTCGGTTACTAAATGCCATCGCCCGACCCTTAAAGCAAATTTCAAATAAAACCGTATTGTTAGAAACCCAGAATTTACTTGAAAATGCTTCCAACAAGACACAATTGGAAGATTGGGGTCACCCTAGTGCCCGGGAAGCCCTTGAAGTGTTATTAGAATCGGTGCGCCGGGAGGGCAAGCTTACCTATTTCGGCAAGTTCACCCTCAGGCAGTTTCTGATCGGAAAGCTAGGCAACCGCCTGCGGATTATTGAGGCCCTCAAGCGCTTTCCGGAAATAAAGCGGCAGCAAATTCGCCGACCGATATTTATCACCGGCTGGTACCGCTGCGGAACCACCTACCTGTACAATTTGCTGGCAACTCATCCCCAATCGAGAGCACCCCTGTATTGGGAACTGATGCATCCCTGCCCGGCCGTTGATCCCCGTAATATCAACCCCCAGGAATTAATTCGTAAAACAAAACTGGCCAATCGCATCCACCACTACCTGGCCCCCGGGTTCAACCGGGCCCATTCCATGGCGGCTGAAAAACCGGAAGAATGCCTGCATCTATTTGAAAATGCCGGTATGGGCACCACGGCGTTTTTTATCACCGAGGCCAAATCATTTGCCTGGTGGCTGCTGGATCATGACATTGGCCCGGGCTACTGGTTTTATGAATATCAACTCAAACTGTTGAACTGGCTGAGACCCGGAGGACGCTGGGTTCTGAAATGGCCCTATCACCTCTGGCATCTGGATGCGCTGCTGGATGCATTTCCAGGCGCCACCGTCATTCACATCCACCGGGACCCGCGCGATGCCATTCCATCGGTGTGCAGCCTGGCGGCTTTGGCCCGGGGGCCTTTCTGCGAACGCATCGATAATGCGGCCCTGGGGCAGTTCTGGACGGACTACAATGAAGCGGGTTGGAAGCGCGGGCTGGCGTCGCGGGTAAAAGCAGGACCCGGTCAAATCATTGATGTTGGTTATGCGGATTTGATAAGCGACCCTTCAGCGGTGATTCAGCGGATACTCGATGCGGCCGATATAGAGCCTGATAACCCCTGGCTGAATTCCTTGCCGAGAGGTTGCACAAAAAAGCAAGAGAAAAACCGTGAGCGCCATCAATATACCCTTTCGCAATTCGGGCTCGATGCGGACAATATCCGCCGGCGCTTTACTGACTATATCCAAACATATGATTTAGAATCTTAATGGGGAAACTTTATTTATGGAACCGCTAAACCCGATCCCACAGTGTATTGACTGCCTGCAGTCTCTGGCCAAGAACACCACCTTGCTGGCAGCTGGCAACAAGCCCGGCCTGGTCGAGAAATCAGAAAGAGCAGCCCGCCAAATACTGGCCGATGCCGAGGTCAACCCGACCAGCTCCCCCGAAATTGCCAACCGGATCCTGCGGGAAGTCAGGCGCCTGACAGGAGTGGCAGACCCTTATATCGAATTTAAAGCCCGGGAAATGGAACAGGCCCGCAAACTTTTCTCGCAACTCAAAGCAAATGTGGGCAAAACGCTACGGTCACGCGTGAGCCTTGCCACCCTGGGAAACAATCTCGATTTTTTTATAAGTCCGGAGCAGGCCCTGGCCGCAATCCCCCAGCAATTTTTTAACGAGATCTACTTTTTCCGCGATGACATCGACAAACTCGCAGCCTGTTTGCGGAAAACACCGGGTACGGTTTTATATCTCACAGACAATGCCGGCGAGATCTACTTTGATGGGCCGCTATATGAATACATTCGCGACAGGTCCCGTAAAACCATACTGGTCGTAAAAGGCGGCCCCTCTCTCAATGACCTGACACGAGCGGAACTGAAGGCCGCCGGATTAGAAAAGATATTTGACCCTGTGATGGACACAGGCACCGACGGTGCTGGCATTGACTGGGAAAATGTTTCCAGGGAATTTCTGGATCTGATCGCTTCCGCCGACCTTGTCATATCAAAGGGCATGGCCAATTTTGAAACCCTCTATGCCCGTGATCTGGTTGCGCCGGTTTTTTTCCTGTTCAAGGTGAAATGCGAGCCGATCCAGAACTATATTCAAGCGCCGGCCAACAGTTTTCTGGCCTTGTGGAAAAAAGGAATTTAAATTGAAACTTTATGACGCAACCCTTGCGATCCACGAAAAAATGGTGGTCTTTCCGGGGGATCCGCCTTTTAAAAAAGAGCCTGCTTGACATCCCCCCCGGTGAATATGAAATTTTCTGTCTTCCCCTCAAAATTAAAGGCGCGGATGGAGCACCGGCCAGGATTCTTTTGCGGGGTTAACTGGAAGCTATCTCAAAAATGCATTTTGCCTGCCAGACTGGAATTCAGCTAGATCTTTTCGAGTTTATATTTCCGACTGCCCAGTCCGATCTTTTCCCCGTACCTGAGTTGAATGGGCCAATCTATATCGGGGTACAGCGCTTTGAATTTGTCTTTTCCCGGCAGCCGATTCTTATTAAGACATGAATCGGGAAGCGCCCGCTCCTGGTTGACCAGATCCACCGAAGCCTGGTCAATGGCGATTGGATCGGTGGAGGCCACCACTCCAATGTTGCGCACGATAGGGGCATCGTTAAATGGCGGGCAGTCACAGGCCGGAGAGACATCCGTGATAAAGTTGATAAACAACGTCCGGTCTTCTTTGCCCTTTAATACCCCCAGGGTATATTCCACCATTTTTTCTAAAAAAACCGGCACGGTCTCATTCCACTGAATGGTAATCGCATCGT
>Ga0209567_10000936_pt1 | contig 15697 bp, 10 predicted proteins | sample COG_12_FD_184756 | JGI IMG/M metagenome (GOLD analysis project Ga0209567, IMG submission 184756) | Pelagic marine sediment microbial communities from the LTER site Helgoland, North Sea, for post-phytoplankton bloom and carbon turnover... | ecosystem: Environmental > Aquatic > Marine > Neritic...
CAGTGAGACGGCCAATAACAGCATGCGCTTTGCGCCCATGCGATCGATTGCCGGACCGATCGCGAGCGCGAGAACGGCGCCGATCAGCCCCATTACGGCAACGAGCTGCGACCACTGTGGTGTCGTGTAGCCGAAGAGGTTCACCGCGGCGATCGGCATCAGCGCCTGGCCATAGCCGTATACCAGACCGTCGAAGAACATGATGGCCATTACGATCAGACTGGTTCTCACCCAGAGAACATTATTGAGTTCCTTGAACACGGCGCGGAAAGAAGTATCGGCGCGATGCACCGTTGCAGCCGTTCCCTTTGACCAAGGCAAAGTGCGTTCGTCCTCGCGCTCGAGAACAAGCAGCGTGACAAGGAGAGCGAGTGCTGAAATGGCCGCCGCGATGATCGCGGTTGTCGCCAACCCCAAGGTGGTGAGAAGCACGCCCGTTACGGCAGCAGTCGAGGCCCAGCCGATGGACTTGCCGAAGCTCATGAAGGCATTAAGACGACCTTGCTCCCTGACTGGTGTGAGGTCGATCGACATGCCGTCGACCGCGACGTCCTGAGTTGCCGCGAAGCTGTTGATGAGCACGCCAACGATCATCAACAACCCGATCTGTTCGGCGGGCCGCTCGATGAGCATGAGCGCCAGCAATGAGAGCGACAGGCCGAGTTGCGCGCCGAGCACCCATGGCCTTCTTCTTCCCATTGGCAGGAACTCGTAGCGATCCATCAATGGGCCAGTGAGCAGCTTGAAAGCCCAGGGCAATACGATAACGGCGAGATAGGAACCGATGTCGCCGGCGCCGACACCCTGACTGGCCAGCCACACGGGTATGGCAATTGCCAGCAGGCCCTGTGGAATGCCCTGGGCGAAGTACATGATGGAGCCCGTGGCGTAACGCACTCGCGAGTTATCCGCGAGGATAAAAGAACCTGCCATGTGTTGATTCCCCGATATTTGTTTTTGTTATTTACGTGATAGTAACGACTTTCGGCGCGAATGCCACGTGGGGAACCCGGGGAGGCTCGTTTACCTGGAAAACGGAGCTGTGATTTTCACAGGCGTCTTTCGACTCGTTTGACGGCGGTATCTTCGGGATCATTGTTGATCGAGAAGTTCAGCGAAGTCATGAGATCGAGCATCCTGGAGTTCTTGCTCAGGACCTGCCCTTGGATACGCTCGAGGTCCCGGTCGCGAGCGACGTCCATGAGATTGCGCATCAGGTGATGTGCGATGCCACGGCTTTGCCACTGGTCCGATACCACCAGCGCGAATTCACAACTCGTTTTGTCGAGATTGGTCGTGTAGCGCGCTACGCCGATCTGCTCTTCCCCGGCATCGGTCATCGTCACGGCGATCAACGCCATCTCGTTGTGATAATCGATCTGCGTGAAGCGTACGAGCATTTCCTGGCTCAGCTCCTGCAGCGAATTCATGAAACGAAAATATCTCGCCTCGTCCGAAAGGTCGCGGATGAACTGCGCCTCGATTTCGGCATCCTCGGGACGAATCGGCCGAATGACGATATCGGTGCCATCGTTGAGTTGCACTGTCTTGGCGAGGTGCGCCGGATACGGGTGTATTGCAAGGTGATGGTAGGGGTCTGTCGACGGCTTGGGGTAAGCCACGACGATACGCGCGTCGACGGCAACGACCTCGTTTTCGTCGACGATGAGCGGATTGATGTCCATCTCTCTTATCCACGGCAATTCGCAAGCCATGCTGGAAACGGCAAGCAAGACGTTAACGAGTTTGTCCATGTCAACCGCGGGCATGTTGCGGAATTCGCCGAGCAATTTCGACACCTTGGTGCGGTTGATCAGGTCCCGGGTCAGCCGGTGATTCAGGGGCGGTAACGATATCGCCGAATCGCCCATCACCTCTACGGCGGTGCCGCCGCTGCCGAAGCTGATGACCGGGCCAAAAACCGGGTCCCGGATTATGCCGACCAAGAGTTCCCTGCCGTTGGAGCTACGGTACATCTTCTCGATCGTTACACCCTCGATCTTTGCATCGGGTACTTTCTGCGCGACCTGCTCCAGCAACTGCTTGTAAGCACCGCGCACTTCGTGGGCCGAGCCGATGTTGAGCCGTACGCCGCCTGCATCTGACTTGTGGGAGATGTCCGATGACAATACTTTCATGGCAATCGGAAAGCCGGTGGACTCGGCAACGATCAACGCTTCGTTAGCCGACCGCGCAACGGCATTGCGCACCGTCGGGATGCCGAAAGCCGTCAACACCGCGAGCGATTCGGGTTCCGTCAGGATATCCCGCTGCTCGTTGAGCACCGCCTCTATGATCAGGCGCGCGCCGTCACTGTCCGGGCTTTCCCGCCCCGTCGTAAGCCTGGCCGGCGTCTGCAGCAGCAGACGCTGGTTGCGGTTGTAACGTGCGAGATAGGAGAATGCATCGACGGCATTCTCGAGGGTGCCGAAATCGGGAACGCGCGCTTCGAGGAAGAGTCCGCGCGCTTCTTCGACCTGGCCGCCGCCCATCCAGCTGGTCATGATGGGTTTCTTGCTTTTTCGGGCGGACTCGATGACGGCTTTCGCCACTTCGGTTGGCGCTGTCATGGCCTGCGGCGTCAGGATGACAATCACACCGTCGACGCCGGAATCCTCCAGGCAGATATCGATTGCCTGCTGGTAACGCTCGGGCGGCGCGTCACCGATAATGTCGACGGGATTCCCGTGCGACCAGACGGAGGGTAATACCTCGTTGAGTCTGGCCATTGTCTCGCCGCTCAGCGAACTGAGTTCGATGCCCTGATCAGTAGCCCGGTCTGCAGCCATGACGCCGGGACCGCCACCGTTGGTGACGATGACGAGGCGCTCGGACGCGCCGCGGTAATGCAGGGACGACAATGCCTTGGCGGCGGCAAACAATTGCCCGACAGTCTCGACACGCAATACGCCGGATCGGGACAGCGCGGCTGAAAAAGTTTCGTCGCTGCCGACAAGCGCCCCTGTGTGGGACATCGAGGCTTCCGCGCCCGCCGCATGGCGCCCGACCTTGAGAGCAATGACGGGTTTGATCCGGGCGGCGGCGCGCAGCGCGCTCATGAATCGCCGGGAGTCGTTGATGCCTTCGATATAAAGGAGGATTGCCTTCGTCTTTGGGTCCGACACCAGGTAGTCGAGATAGTCACCAAATCCCAGGTCGGCCGCGATACCAGAGGATACGACCGCCGAAAAACCGATCCCGTTTTTCTCCGCCCAGTCGAGGATTGCCGTGCAGATAGCGCCCGACTGGGACACGAACGCCAGGTTGCCCGGCCTCGCGTTATTGTTGCCGAAAGTGATGTTCAGCCCTTTGTCGGGACGAATGATGCCGAGGCAGTTCGGTCCCATGAGTCGGATATCGTAGCGTCGTACCATTTGCGTGACACGATCTTCGAGTTTACGGCCTTCGGGTCCGGTCTCACGAAAACCGGCGGACAGGATCAGCATCATTCTGATGCCCCTCTCGCCGCAGGCTTCCACTATGGCGGGAATACTCTTGGCTGGTGTTGCGACGACAGCGAGATCGATCGTGTCATCGATATCATCGAGGGACGAATACGCTTTGTGTCCCTGCACCTCTGCGCGCTTCGGGTTGATCCCGTAGATCCGGCCCTCGAAACCGGACGTCAGCAGGTTCCTGAAAACCACGCCACCAACCGAATCGGCCCGGTCGCTTGCGCCGAATAGCACGACGCTCTGCGGGGTGAACAACGGTGCCAGATAATGTGTATTCATCGCCAAACTCAGCTCTACATTTCTTTTGGGGTCTTGAGCTTTTACACTCGCCGATATTGTTTTCACTATACGGGATAACCACTTTGCGCACCGCGCTGATCAGTCACCATGCGTGCCTCGGGCACGACACGGGTGCGGACCATCCCGAATGTGCCCGCAGGTTATCAGCTATCAATGATCATTTCGTGATGACGGGGCTCGCCGATGTACTGCGGCACTACGACGCGCCAGAGGTGACGCAGGATCAGCTTCTCAGGGTTCACACGCAACACCATCTCGACAGGGTGGCCTCGATGATCCCTGAGACCGGCTACGGAAGTCTCGATCCGGACACGGTTGTAAGCAGCGGCTCTCTTGCGGCCGCTCGTCGGGCGGCTGGCGCCGTTGTAAAAGCAGTCGACCTCGTGTCAGGTGGCGAGATGGAATCCGCGTTTTGCTGTGTTCGACCGCCCGGCCACCACGCCGAAAGTGAGCGGGCGATGGGGTTTTGCCTCTACAACAATATTGCTGTCGGTGTCGCTCATGCGTTGCATGAGCACGACTTCGGGCGCGTGGCCGTTGTCGATTTCGATGTCCACCAGGGGAATGGCACCGAGGAGATCTTTCGCGATGATGAAAGAGTCCTGTTTTGCTCGACGTTCCAGCACCCGTTTTATCCGTTTACGCCAATGCTCGAAAATGCGCCGAACAGGGTCAATGTTCCCCTTGATGCCGGTGCGGGAAGCGCAGAATTCAGGGCGGCAATAACGAAACACTGGATGCCTGCCGTCGAGCGATTCGAGCCGGAGATGATCTTTGTGTCGGCCGGGTTCGACGCGCATCGCGATGACGACATGTCGCACGTTGGGCTGAACGACGCCGACTATCGCTGGGTAACCGAGCAGATCGTGCACATGGCCGAGGCGTCGGCCCGTAACCGCATCGTGTCGGCCCTGGAAGGGGGGTACGAACTCAATAGCCTGGCACGCTGTGCCGAGGTGCACGTGCGCGTATTGATGGGGCTGCATTAATCCCGCGAGCACAGCCGAAATAGACTGGGTGTAAGCCCGGAAAAATCGGCGGATCGGCGAAAAGCTTGCCAATCCGCATAAGTACCTACAAGCAGCCGTCAACCATTCATCAGTGTATTCGTTTGTTCTTATGAACACTTCCAAAGGAGGAAATCATGAGAACCCAGGCGACAATCAGCATCCTCACAGCCGCAGCGCTGGCGCTGACGTCGATGTCAGCCGTTGCGCAGGGACGCCACGGGCAAGGCGGCGCACAGCCACAGGATCGAGCGCAGATCGAACGCGGCCAGAGAGACTTCGACCGGGACCGGTTTCGCGACCGCGACCGGATCACCAACCCGGCACAAGATCGTGACCGCACACGTGACCAGGACCGTATCCATGCACCGGACAATGCAGGACTTGGCCAGAACGGGATCTATGGTGGCGAACTGATGAGCACGCAGGAGCGTAACCAGTATCGCGAACAGCTCAGGCTCACCGAGAACGATCCGCAGGCACGAACGAAGTTCATGGCCGAGCACAACGAACAGATGCAACAGCGCGCAAGGGATAAAGGCGTCGACCTCAAAGATCCCCCTGACAACGGGAACGATAACTAATGAACAAGAGCACACATGCTGCCGCCGCACTGGCGGCAGCTTTACTTGCGCTGACGAGTTTCAAGGCTGTAGCAGACGATGGTGACCCGAGTTTTACCTGGTCAACGGGCCTGGAGTACTCGAGTGGAACTTACGGCGGCGCTGATGACATTGAGGATCTGTACATACCGTTGAAAGGTCGTGTTGATTTCGAACGATTTTCTCTCGATCTGACGGTGCCTTACTTAAGCGTTCGCGCGCCGGAAGGAACCACGGTCACTGATCCTGGCGGGGAGCCGGTTCCGGGCACTGGGGATATGAGCACGGAAAGTGGCCTCGGTGACGTCATCGCCGGTGTAACCATGTATGACGTGCTTTACAGCAACGATCTCGGCATCGCGGTCGACCTGACCGGAAAGATCAAGTTTGGTACAGCGGACGAAGCCAAGGGCTTGGGCACGGGCGAAGAGGACTACACGGTGCGGGCCGATCTCTACAAGTTCTTCGAGCGGTTCACGTTGCTCGGATCTGCAGGCTACAAGTTCCGGGGCGACCCGGCAGGCGTTGACCTCGAGAACGTATTACTGGGCTCCGTCGGCGGTGTGTACCTGCCGAACGACACCGTGAGTGCCGGACTGATCTACGATTACCGCGAGTCGGCGTTCGTCGATGGCGACGCGGTTTCCGAACTGTCGGTATTCGTATCGCGGCAAATCGAAGAGAGCTGGGCGATTCAGTTTTATGCGTTCACAGGGTTCAGTGACAGCAGCCCGGACTGGGGTGCAGGGATACTATTCAGTATCGGCTGAGTCGGGCCAATCCCGCCACCACCCCCGGTGTGGCAATGGTCCCGTATCCCTGGCTGACCGGTTCTTCCGGGGGCGTACAGGCGGCCGGCACCTCGCCGTGGGTCGAGATAGCCTGCTGGTTTACAGGTGTCGACTGGACTTCGTGCTAAGTCTTTGATTGGTGGCATCCTTCACCATCCTGAGTACGAGGAATTCATGACAAGAATCGTGTACCGGTCGTATAATGATAGGTACATCGGCCAGGTCACCGGACAAGAGCCACATCATGGCTAATCTGGGAAGAGAATATAAGAACGGCGAAGTGATTGTTCGCCAGGGGGAGCCGGGCAAGTGCATGTTCGTGATCCAGGCGGGCAAGGTCGAGGTGATAGCGGAGACAGACGGCAGGGAGTTGCGACTGCGATCCCTGGGGGCCAATGATTTCTTCGGCGAGATGGCCCTGTTCGAGGAGGAGACGCGCACTGCCACTATTCGCGCCGTCGGTCCCGCCCGCGTGCTGACGATCGACAAGAAGAACTTCCTCGGCGGCATACATGAGGACCCGTCGCTGGCTTTTCGCATCGTGCAAACGATGTCGCATCGCATCCGCGATCTGACGGACAGGCTGGCGAAATACGAGGAAGAGGTTTAGCGGGAGCGGCCGTAACAGATAAACGGGAAATGTGATGAACCGGATCGAAAACCTGAGCGTTCTTGCTGATCGCGGGTTAAAGCAACCCGATGGTCCGGGAACAACGTTGCAGGACGGTTCCAGGATCGCGGTCATCGGCGCAGGGCCCGCCGGTTCGATGTTCAGCTATTTCCTGCTCAGCATGGCAGAGTCGGTAGCGCTCGACGTCAGTGTCGATATATTCGAACCACGTCATTTCTGCCACCGTGGACCGGCCGGCTGTAACCATTGTGGCGGCATCGTCTCAGAGTCCCTGGTACAGCGGCTGGCCACCGAAGGCATCGTTTTGCCCGACGACGTCGTTCAACGCGGCATCGAATCGTACACATTGCACATGGACGTGGGCGATGTCGAGATTGCTACGCCGCTGGTTGAAAAACGTATCGCTGCCATTTATCGCGGCAACGGACCGCGAAATTCTGAGCCGCTGGATACACACAGCTTCGACGGGTACCTGCTGGAACTGGCTCAGGAAAAGGGTGCCAGCGTCATTCCTCGGCTGGTCACCGACGTGCGCCGCGATGACCAGGTCATGCAGGTACGATGTGCGGATCAATACAGCGATGACTATGACCTCGTGGTCGTGGCCACGGGCGTAAACAGCCAGCTAGTCGCAACCCTCGAAGACCAGACCGAGGAGTTTCAGCAGCCCGGCCGCACCAAAACATTCATTTGCGAGTTTCATCTGGGCCGCAAAGTCATCAGGGAAACGTTAGGACCGTCCATGCATGTATTCCTGCTGGACATTCCGCGTCTGGAGTTCGCGGCACTGATACCCAAGGGTGATTACGCGACGCTGTGTTTGCTGGGTGACGACATTGACGACGAGCTCATCGAACGTTTCTTTGCTTGTCCGGAGGTCGAAAGCTGCTTCCCGGACGGAGTGATCCCCGCCCATATCTGCCACTGTTATCCACGCATCAATGTTCGAGCGGCAAAACCGGCCTACGGCAATCGGCTGGTAATGATCGGCGACTCGGGCGCAACCCGGTTATTCAAGGACGGCATCGGCGCCTCCTACCGAACGGCGAAAGCGGCGGCGAAAACCGCTGTATTTCACGGCGTAGCCGCGGAAGATTTCAAGAAACATTACTGGCCGCTGTGCCAGAAGATCAGTAAAGACAATCAGGTGGGCAAGGTCGTCTTCGGCTTTGGCAGCCTGGTGCAAAAAGCCCGCTTCGCACGTCGCGGCGTCCTGCGGATGACCGAGAACGAGCAGCAACAGAAGAACGGCTCGCGCCGCATGTCGGGCGTGCTATGGGATCTTTTCAGCGGCAGCGCATCGTACACGGATGTGTTCCTGCGCACGCTGCATCCAGGCTACGTCGGCAGCCTGCTGTGGAATCTCGTTGCCGGGAACCTGCCGGGTAATATCGCAAGAAACGGTCATGCGTCACGTGAGGAGCGCGATCATGTCAGGCACTAAGACGCCCGTAGCGCAGCCGTTTCGGACCCGTGCCCAGCAGCTCGAGAAATCGCCGCCGTGCCAGATTCAATGCCCCAACAGTGGGGACATTCGGGGCTGGCTGGGCATAATCGCGCAGCACAAGAAGATCGGCCTGACTCTCGATGAAGCGTACGACCAGGCCTGGGAGAAGATCGCCGAGGTGAATCCGCTGCCGGGCACGATGGGCCGCATCTGCCCACATCCCTGCGAGGATCGCTGCACGCGTCGCGACAAGGATGGCTCCATCTCCGTTAACGCAATGGAGCGTTTTCTTGGTGACTGGGCCATCTCACGGGAATTGCCGCTGCCCGGGCTGTCTGCGGACAGGCACCCGGAGTCCATCGGCGTCGTCGGCTCCGGTCCGGCCAGTTTGTCGTTCGCTTATCAGATGGCGCGCCGCGGCTACCCGATCACGATGTACGACAAGCACGATCTGCCTGGTGGCATGCTGCGCCACGCCATTCCGGATTACCGGCTGCCCCGGGCAGTTCTGGACGCCGAGATTCAGCGCATTCTCGACCTGAGAATATCGATGGTTCGCAACGTCGACGTTGGCAGCGATATCAGCTTCCAGGAGTTGCGCGAGCGGCACACCCTGATGTTCCTCGGACTGGGGGCCCAGGCTCCGCGGACGCTCGGGATCCCGGGTGAAGAAGGCCCGGGCGTAATCTCGGGCATCGCGTATTTGCAGCAGCGCAAGCAGCGCATGCAATCGCAGCGGGGCGCGCGAGTCATTGTGATCGGTGGCGGCAACACCGCGATCGACGCAGCGCGAACGGCGCGGCGAGAAGGTGCCGAGGTGACGCTGCTGTACCGTCGCAGCGAGGCGGAAATGCCTGCCGCAGCGAATGAAATACAGGATGCCCGCACAGAGGGTGTCGAGTTTCGCTTCCTCGTCTCTCCGACGCGTGTCATCCGCGAGGACAGCGCTATACAGGGAATCGAGCTTCAGGCAATGCGCCTCGGCGATACCGACGAGCAGGGGCGTCGTCGCCCGGTGCCAATTCCGGGAACCATCGACGAACTGCCGGCAGACACGGTCATCGTCGCGGTGTCGCAGGCGCCGGATTGGCACGGCCTGGAAGCGCTGCGTGACGCCCACAAGTGGCTGCGCACGGAGGAGGACGGCAAGCTCGAGGACAATATCTGGGCCGGTGGTGACGACCGCGGGCCGGGCATTGCCAGTCAGGCTATCGCCCAGGGGCGCCTGGCGGCGGAGGCCGCCCACGCCGAGCTACGCGGTGAGCCGCGGCCCGATCACGCGCGGACCCGCAGCGCGGTTCGGCCTGATGCGGTCAAGGCCGACTACTATGTCGATCGGCAACGGACATCGGCCCCTCGTCGTCCGCAGGAAGAGTGGCTTGCCGAACCCGAGGCGGAGATCGACCAGACCATCAGCGACGAGCAGGCTTGCCGTGAGGCAGCCCGGTGCATGTCTTGCGGTATGTGTTTTGATTGTCAGCAATGCTTCATGTATTGCAACGCAGGCGGCTTCACGCGCATCGAAGAAACGCGGCCCGGGCATTATTTTGCGCTGGCGCTCGATGCTTGCGAAGGCTGTGGCAAATGCATCGAGATCTGTCCGTGCGGCTATCTCGAATCGCGGGACGGCGCCATCTGGTAGCCACTGTATACTGCAACGACCCGTGACAAAATCAATCAAGGCCCTCGTGTTCGGTGCCAGCGGCTACATTGGCACCAACCTGACACCACGCCTCGTGGACGCGGGGTGGGAGGTGCGCGCGGCAGCTCGGCATCGTGCCGTGCTCGAAGCCAGAGAATGGCAAGATGTCGAACTCGTGGCCGCCGATGCGCTTGATCCAGTGTCGCTGCCTCCAGCGCTGCAGGACATCGACATTGCGTTTTATCTCGTACACTCGATGGCCTCGGGGAGTGATTTTGCCGACATCGATATTCAGGCAGCTCGCAACTTCGCGGCGGCTGCAGCGACAGCAGGTGTTGGCCGCATCGTGTATCTCGGCGGGCTGACTCCGGACGAGCCCCGCTCACTGCATCTGAAGTCGAGGGCCGAAACCGGTGACGTGCTGCGTGCAGGTCCGGTTCCGGTCACCGAGATTCGTGCCGGCATGATCGTTGGTCCGGGTTCGGCCGCGTATGAGGTCATCAGGGACCTGGTCAATTACCTGCCCGTGATGGTCACACCTCGCTGGGTGCAGTCTCGTTCGACACCGATTGCTCTCGATAACCTGCTCGACTACCTGGTCGGCATTGCGTTGTTGCCTGAGGCTGTGGGCAAGATTTACGACGTCGGTGGGCCGGAAGTGCTGACTTATGAAGAGTTGATGCGTCAGTACGGTGAACTCACGGGCCATCGTTTTTTGCTCCTGAGGGTGCCCGTTTTGACGCCGCGCCTGTCGTCGTATTGGCTCAAACTGGTGACGGCAGTGCCGGCGAATATTGCTCGGGCGCTGATTGATGGACTTGAGCACGATGTCATTGCGAACGATGCGGAAATTCGTCGGCTGATACCGCTCGAACTCAAGAATTTCAAAGAGTCGGTCGCAGCGGCGCTCGACGCAGAGCGGAACAACGACATCTGTGCGCACTGGGCGGAGGGCTCTATCGTTTGCCGTAACTTTCACCCTGAATATGCTTACTACGCCAAACGAGCCGGCGGTGAGGTGACGACGCAGGCAAGCGCTGCGGCCCTTTGGCGACAGGTAACCGCGTTCGGTGGCGATGAGGGTTATTACTATGCCGAGTCACTGTGGTTCTTGCGTCGCCTGATCAACTGGTTTGCGGGCGGGCCGAGCTTCAGCCGCCGGCGCCGCCACCCGACCGACCTGCGCGTCGGGGACGTCATCGATGCATGGCGCGTCATTGCCATCGAGCCACAACGACGGTTGACCCTGCTGATGGAGATGCGCGGACCGGGTTCGGGTGTGCTCGAATTCGAGATTCATGACAAGAATGACCAACGTAAGGTCGCGGCAACCGCCTACTGGCATCCCGCCGGGCCGCCGGGCCTGCTTTACTGGTACGCGCTGCTGCCCATCCACGCGTTTCTGTTTCGCGGCCTCACCGCCGCGATCGCGAAACGCGCTGAAAAAAGGGAGCCGCGGCTAGCTGATGAATTTGACATGCCATAATGGACTCGCTACGCGAATATATCCCCTCTAGGGCTGTTCACTCGGCTCGAAGCACTTGAGCCACTCGATAAACCGGTCGTGAGACATGGGCTTGCGGTACAGGAAGCCCTGCGCGTAGTCGCAACCCATATTACGAAGCAGGTCGAGTGTCTCGACATCCTCGACGCCCTCGGCGATTACCTTGATGTCGAAGTCATGCGCGAGATCGACAATCAACCTCACAATCTTTTCGTCCGCCTTGTCGTTGACCAGTCCCATGACGAATGACTTGTCGATTTTCAGTTCGTCTGCCGGGATATTTTTGAACTGCGATAATGCCGAATAGCCTGTTCCAAAATCGTCGATTGAGACGACAACTCCTTTATCCCGAAGCTCCGACAGCTTACTGAAGCAGGCGTCCGGATCGGCAACGATCGCGCTTTCCGTGATTTCGAGGATCAGTCGTTCATAAACGCCGCCCCACATGCCGACCGCCTCCGATACAACGTCGACGAATTCAGCATCGCGGATGTCGATCGCCGTGACATTCACAGCTACTGACATATCTGGCCACTGCTCTGTCCACGATGAACTCTGGCGCAGCGCCGTGTTGAGCGCGAACCAGGTCAGGGATCGGATTGACCCCGACCGTTGGGCTACCGGGATGAATACTTCCGGCGGTACCGAACCGCGCTGCGGGCTGTGCCAGCGCATTAGCGCCTCGGCGCCGATCGGCCGGTTATCGCTCAACGCGATCTTGGGCTGATAGAAGATCTCGAATTCGTCGTGTTCCAGGGCAGCGGAGATTTCATTCTCCATGCCCCACAGGCTGGTGATCTCCCTGGTCACGCCCGGGCGGTAGATTTCGTAGGCTGATCCGCCCTCCCGCGCCGAGGCCAGCGCCAGTTCTGCGCGTTGTAACAATGCCTCGGCGGTGTCGGCCTGGTCCGGAAACAGCGCGACGCCGATGGCTACATCGACCGTCACGTGGCCACCCTGCGCACGAATGGGTTCGCTCGCCACGCGCTCGATCTTGTTGGCTGCCAGGATCGCGTGGCCTTCGTTTTTCAGGCCTTCGAGGATCAGCGCAAATCGTTGCTCCCCGATCCGCGAAACGGTGATCTTCTTTTTGCCAATCGAGCCCAGGCTTTTTCCGAATTGTACGAGCACAGCGTCGCTCGCGTCGTAACCGAGACGGGATGCGATTCTATTGAAGTCCTGAAGATCAACGAGTACCAGGCCGGTCAGGTCGGGACTGCGGCGGGCACGCCGCAGCACAACTCCCAGGTTTTTTCGAAAGCCGGACTGGTCAGTCTGCTCGATCAGCGATTCCTTGAGTGCCCGGAGCATCGGAGAATCCTATAAATAGTAATCTGCGGGATCCACACCGTACGCGCCCGGCTCGAGTCCCCAGCGAATCCACAAGGAAACCTTGTTTTCGTCCCCTTCGTCTTCTTCGCGCAAATCGACTGTCTTGAATTCCTCCAGTGGCCTTTTTTCCGTATCAAGAATCACCATAATCACGGGACGCAAGCGCCTCAGCTTGTTCTGCGAAATGACGACCCCGACTTCGCCAGAGCTGAGTTCGACCAGGCTGCCTGTGGGGAACATGCCGACACACTGGATGAACTGCTCGACCAGCTCGGATTTGAATTCGGCACCGGCGATGCTGAGGAGTCTGCGCATCGCTTCGTACGCGGACAGTGTCTCGGCGTATGGCCGGCCGGTTGTCAATGCATCGAATACGTCGCAAAGGCCACCAATCTGGCCAAACATCGGTATTTCATCACCCTTCAGGCCTGCGGGATAACCGTCTCCATTGCGACGTTCATGATGCGCCCGCACCATTTCGAAGACGGCCGGATCGATACCGGGGGTCTTTTCGAGGATCTCGATGCTGTAGTCGACATGCCTGCAGACTTCTTCAAGCTCCTCTACGGACAACGGGTCCTTCTTCTTCAACAGCCCGTCAGGAAGTTTCGTCTTGCCGACGTCCAGCAACAGCCCCCCGAGACCCAGCTGGTGCAGTTCGTTGCGGCTGTAGCCGATGTGCCGGCCAAGCACGATCGTGTAAACGGACGTCGCGATGGAATGACCGTAGGAATAGTCGTCCTTGGAGCGTAGTCGTGACAGCCAGGCAAGTGCGTCATTGTTGCGGAGCACACTGTCGACCATGGGCGCCACAATGGTCTGTACAACGTCCAGGTCCAGCCGCCCTCCGGTCCTCAGCCCCGTCATCATTTCCCGAATAACTTTCTGTGCTTTGTCGTGCGTGTCCCGCGCCGTACCCAGCTCGTCGACCAGGCTGACCTGGTCCTCGTAAACGCAGCCAGGTTGCTGCTCGTCGTATTCGTCTGGGTCAGCCACATGGGGTCCATCGCCGCCGGCCCGCTTCGCAAGCGACATCAAGCGGCCGAATAGTCCATGTTTCTTTGCGGGGTGCTGTGGCGGTTGAGCGATTCGAGGGGCCGGCATCGCCGGCGTGTCGGATAGCGCGTTGTCCACGTAAACGTATTCGCAATGCGCGCGAAGCTCGTCGATATCGTCGATAGTGGTTATCGGGAAGCCCTGAAAGAGAAAAGGTGTTTCCAGCCAGGGCCTGTCCAGACGGGAAATGTACATGCCGAGCTTCAACTCGTTCGTCAAAACCTTCTTTAGCGACAGATTCGACACGGTCCGAAACAACTCCGGGATAACTTGACTACTCGAAATCCCGCGAGTCGGGATCCGGGTCCACAAGGCGGGAGTGACAGTTTTGACCAGATGTCGGAGCCTTGCTGTGTTAGACGTCACACATTGCTCACAAAATCCATAGAAAATAGGGGGATACGGAAGCTTTACACTGTTTGTGAAGTGCCCAGATGTGTGAGCTGGCGATTTGCACGCTGCAATTCGTATTCTGGTAGATTGACGCAAATCGGTGGGCCGGCAGCCTCCACTAACAAGTCTCTGCAAAGGAGCGAACCCGTGAACTCATACCATGATCTTCTGCGCCGATGCTGGTGCGCCGGTCTCGCCATAATTCTGTTTGGCCCGGCGACCACAAGTATGGCGCAGGTGCCTATCATCCAGCCGGGCGCGCCGGGCGAGGAAGCCCGCGAGCTCGACGCCGAAGAAGCCGTCAAGATTGCCAACACAAGCTACTCGCCGGCTGATGCACAGTTCATGCGTGACATGATCCCGCACCATCACCAGGCCCTCGAGATGGCCGCGCTGGTAGCGGATCGTACGAACCGACCGGAGCTGATTGATGTCGCCGGGCGCATCGAGGCGTCACAGGGAGACGAGATCGAATTCATGCAGAACTGGTTGCGCGACCGAGGCGAGCGGGTGCCGGACCCGACTGCGCACCACGCGATGCACACCAGTCATTCTATGGCCGGCATGGCTACGCCTGAACAGATGGCCGAGCTCGCCGCGTCCGAAGGCACGGCTTTCGACCAGTTGTTCCTGACATTGATGATTACCCACCATGACGGCGCGGTGACGATGGTCGAGGAGTTGCTCGAGCAACCTGGTGCGGCGTACGACCCGGTGCTGTTCGAATTCACGACCGAGATCACCAATGACCAGACCGCCGAGATCGAGCGCATGAATGCGCTGCTGGTTGGGTTGTCTTCCGATCCGCGCGCAGGGCTCGCGGCCGGACTCGATGACGCAGGCCAGGCGATCAGGAACCTGGCGCTCGTGGCCTCGCTGCAAAAACCGGCCGGGTTCTTCGACCCGCAGAACCCGGGGGCGCTGCCGCCGGAGCGCCCGAAACCGGACGCCGATGAACCTGAAGAAGAGGGAGAGGCAGACGTATCGGCCAAGGGCGAAGAGGATCCGGATGAGGAGGACAAAGAGGATTACGAACGTTATCCGCTTCTGAGCTTCTCCAACACCGACATGGCGTTCGCCGGCGATGTGATGGTGGCGGGCAGCTACCACGGCTTCAACGTCTACAGGCTGTCTGAGGATCAGTTGCCACAACATCTCAGCTCGGTGGTCTGCCCGGGTGGACAGGGCGACGTCTCCATCGTCGGCGATCTGTTGATTATGTCCGTGGAGGAGACCCGGGGCCGGTTCGACTGCGGTCTCGAAGGAGTCTTTGAGGATGTCAGCGCCGAGCGCTTCCGCGGACTTCGCATCTTCGACATCAGCGACCTGGCGCGGCCCGTACAGGTGGGCGCGGTGCAGACCTGCCGCGGTTCGCACACGCATTCGGTTGTCGCAGGCCCTGGCAAAGACGGCAAAATCATCGTCTACAACTCGGGCATCTCATCCGTGCGCGAGGAGGAGGAAATGGAGGGTTGCATCGACGAATCGCCTGGCGACGAAAGAACCGCGCTTTTCAGGATCGACGTTATCGAGATTC
>Ga0209567_10000938_pt1 | contig 15682 bp, 15 predicted proteins | sample COG_12_FD_184756 | JGI IMG/M metagenome (GOLD analysis project Ga0209567, IMG submission 184756) | Pelagic marine sediment microbial communities from the LTER site Helgoland, North Sea, for post-phytoplankton bloom and carbon turnover... | ecosystem: Environmental > Aquatic > Marine > Neritic...
AGGGCTGCGTGCCGTGTTCGGAACGCTCGCCGAAGAGGTTGGCAGTCTGTTCCAGCCAAAGCCTCGCTGAGTAGGCCGCCTAGTCGTGCTCGGGCGGCGTCCAGTCGTTGACCACCCGGAACAGACGCCCCGGCGAAAGCACAAGGCGCAGGACCCGAAACATGCGGCTCTCGCCGATCCAGATCTCTTCTCGTTCACGCTCGATGCCTTGCAGGATGCGCCGCGCGCACTCCTCCGAGCTCATCTTCTTCCACTTCTTTTCGGTGAGCATCGGCGTGTCGACGGTTGGCGGAAAGACTTCGATGACACGGATTTCGCCGTCGAGGTGATGGCGAAGGCAAAGCGTGTAGGCATGTAAGCCCGCCTTGCTGCTGCTGTAGATCGGCGTCTCCGCGAGCGGCCCCAGCCCCGCAGGCGAGCCGATGATCACGATCGTCGGGTCCGCCGCGGCGCGTAGCCGGTCGAGCAACCTCTGCGTGAGCTCGATGGGACCCGACAGATTTGCGTCGATGATCTGTTTGGCCTCTTCTAGATCGAGGCCTCCGGACAGGGACTGAAAGCCGAAAATTGCGGCGTTGCTGATCAGCGTATCGACCCGGTGCCCGTCACGCTCGATCGCGTCGAGCATCGACTGGATCTCATCCGAGCTCGTGAGGTCACAGCGGTACGGGTGAATGTCGTTCGCGCCAGTCGCGGTTTCTTCGAGGGGTTCCAGTCGTCGACCACAGATGAGGACGGTATTGCCCCTGCCGGCGAGCTGCCTCGCTAGGGCGCGGCCGATGCCCGTACCGCCGCCCGTGAGCAGAACCGTTCTTTCCATCAGCTTCATCGTCTGATCGCTTTCCTACCTTGCTCCCGGCGTCACGCCAGCGGCCGGCGCAAAGTTTGCGCAAGGCTCCGAGAAGTGCCAATCGCCTTTGCAGTCGCGCCCGGCCCCTGTAGCATCCCGCCCAATGTTTGGGGACCGGGGTCTCCGAGGTGCATTCACCAGTCTTTAGAGAGAGGAGGTGACCATGCTGTCGAAGTCTGCCGCGCGCGCGTTTTTCTTGTCGGGGACGCTACTTTTTGGCGCGGTTTTCATTTGGCTCACGGTCGACACGTTCCAGCGGATTCCAGCCCAGACCAACGCGGGCGACCTGAACGAATCGGTCGTACGCGGAAAGAAAATCTGGGAGCAGAACAACTGCATGGGGTGTCACACGCTTCTCGGGGAGGGCGCGTACTACGCCCCGGAGCTGACGAAGGTGTACGACCGCCGAGGACCGGCGTTCATCGCACAGATGTTGAGAGACCCCGAGGCGGTTTATCCGGGCCAACGCAAGATGGTGAAGTACGACTTCACCGAAGACCAGATCGACGACATGATCGCGTTCTTCGAGTGGATTGGCCGCATGGACCTCAACGGCTTCCCACCTGAACCGACCATCGGCTTGACCGCCGCGGCCATCGCGATTCCCGGTGGCGACCGTCCTCAGATCTTCACGCAGGTTTGCACCGCGTGTCACTCACTGGGCGGTGTCGGCGGCACCATCGGGCCGGCGCTCGACGGCGTAGGCGACCGCTTCGATCGCGGATACCTCATGAGATGGATAACCGATCCGCAGGCCGTGAAGCCCGGCACCCAGATGCCGAAGCTCGGGCTGACGGACGAGCAACGCAACGAGGTTGTCATCTTTCTCTCCAAGCAACGAGAGGCGGGGCTATGAAGTACAAATCGCAAAAGGTCGCATACTGGTTTTTCGCGACGTGCATGCTCCTGCTGAGCTTGCAGCTGCTCTACGGTTTCATCATGGCGTTTGCCCACTCCGGCTACGACGTGCTGCATCCAATCATTCCCTTCAACGTTGCGCGGGCTTCGCACAACAACTTGCTGGTCATGTGGCTCTTGGCGGGCTTCATGGGCGCCGCGTACTTCATCATTCCGGATGAGTGCGAGCGGCCTCTCTACTGGCCGAAACTCGCCTATGTGCAGTTGATCGCGCTGGTCGTCGTGGGCGTCACCGCGATCATCGGCTTCCACTTCAATTGGTGGGAAGGCCGTAAATTCCTGGAAATTCCCCGCCCTCTCGACTTCCTGGTCGTCGTCGATGTCCTTCTTTTCGTCGCCAACATCGGCATGACGGTTTGGAAGGCGCCGAAGATGACCACGACCTCGATCGTGCTCTTCTTCGGCCTCTTGATGGCTGCACTCTTGTACCTGCCGGGGATGATCCCAACCGACCACCAGACGCACGACGCGTTCTGGCGCTGGTGGGTCGTTCACCTCTGGGTGGAGGGCGTCTGGGAGCTCATCATGGGAGCCATTCTGGCCTACCTGTTGATCCGGCTCACCGGTGTCGACCGCGAGATCGTCGAGAAGTGGCTGTACGTCATCGTCGGCTTCACATTCTTGTCAGGCATTCTCGGCACGGGCCACCACTACTACTTCATCGGCACGCCGAGCTACTGGCTGTGGATCGGCGGCATCTTCAGCGCTCTCGAGCCACTCGCGTTCCTGGGCATGGCGATTTATGGCCTTGCGCTCGCCAAGAAGGGCGGACGCAACCATCCAAACAGGATCGCCCTGTTCTGGACGGTGGGTTGCTGCATCATGTCGTTCGTGGGCGCTGGCCTCCTCGGCTTCGCGCACACGCTGCCGCAGGTGAACCTATTCACCCACGGCACACTCGTCACGGCGATGCACGGCCACATGGCGTTCTGGGGTGCCTACGCGATGCTGATTCTCGCCATCATGACCTACGCCCTGCCGCTACTGACCGGGCGTAAACTCTTCGACACGCTCAGCGCGACCTACGCCTTCTGGTCAACCAACATTGGAATGGTCTGCATGACTGTGGCGTTCGGTGTGGCTGGCGTGGCGCAGGTCTACCTCGAGCGTCGTGCAGGCATGGAGTTCCTCGACGTGCAGCGTGAGCTTCAGGTGCACTTCATTGGGCTCATCCTGGCGGCAACGCTCTTCACCTCGGGCATCATCGCCTTCATCTACAACTTCATCCGGTACGGCTTGCCGGTGGGTGAGGTCGAGGAGTCCGTCTCCCCGGGCGCGGCGGTTGCTGCGCCGGCGGAATGAGCGCGAACCCGCCCTGGTATCGCCCCGTCGGCCGAGAGGTCGAGCTCTTCCAGCACGCCCATCGCCAGAGGCTGCCGCTGCTTCTTGCCGGACCCACCGGGTGCGGCAAGACGCGGTTCCTCGAGGCGATGGCCGCGCAGCTCGAGCTGCCGCTGATCACGGTGGCGTGTCACGATGAGACCTCGTCGATCGATTTGGTAGGCCGGTTCCTGATTCGCGGCGCCGAGACGATTTGGCAAGACGGCCCGGTTACGCGGGCCGTCCGTGCCGGCGCGATCCTCTACCTCGACGAGATCATCGAAGCGCGCGAGGACGTGATCGTCGTCTTGCACTCGCTCACCGACCATCGTCGCGAGCTCTACATCGACCGCCTCGATGAAACGCTCGCGGCCCCCGAGGGGTTCATGGTCGTCGCCAGCTTCAACCCCGGCTACGCGCGCGGCTTCAAGGAGCTCCGCCCTTCCACACGCCAGCGTTTCGTCGTGCAGCGCTTCTCGTATCCGGAAGCCAAGATCGAGACAGAGATCGTCGCTCACGAAGGCAAGCTCGAGGACGGAACGCCGAAGCGTCTCGTGGAGTTCGCGAACAAGGTGCGCGGCATGGAAGAGCTTCAGCTCGCCGAGACGGTTTCGACCCGGCTCCTCGTGACGGCCGCCAAGTTGATCGCCAGTGGCGTCGCGCCCCGGGTGGCCTGCAATGCCGCGGTCGTGCAGCCGATCACCGACGATCACGCACAGTTGGAAGCCCTGCAGGACTTGGCCAACCTGATGTTCTGATGGATTGGGACCAGCGAGCATTTGCTTGGCTCTACCGTTCGTTCCGGCGAGTGAGCGGCAGGGGAGGCCGAGTCGATGAGGCTGAGTCCCCGCTCGAATCGCTGACGCCCCGCTTTGAAACGCTGAGTAATCTCCTCACCGGAGCCAAATGGGAGGTGGTTGCTGGAAGCGGTGCGGGCGGCGTCGCTCCCGGGCGACTGACGTTGCCTCAGAATCTCGGTTGGCTATCGGATCCGGACGACCAGGCTTCCTTTTATCTCTATCGCGTGGTGACCGGCGTCACGGCCGCGGAGCTCGGGTTCGTGGCCGCGCGTGAATGGTCGGGCCGCCGCCGGGCGCTCGCGATGCTGATCGGCATGCCGACTATCGAAGAGACTATCGCCGAGCGTTATCCTGGCGCAGAGTCACTCGTCAACCGGTGTGCGGCCGTCTCGATCGGCCGCTTTCCATTCGATGAGCGCAGCGCCGACGCAGGCTGCTTTTCGATGGCGTGCCGGGCGATTCTGCGGCGCGACCTCGACGATACCGGTGATGGTTCCGGCGCGGCGATCCTGGCGCGCGAGCTCGTCGACGCGGCGACGCCAAGCCACACCCCCTCGAGTCTGGCGGAGGCGTCTGCGGACTTCGAGGACGCGCTTGCCAAGCTGTCGGGGCGTAGGGTCGCCCAAGGATACACGTCGCCATGGGGGCTCCTAATGCCGCCTCCCACTCCTTGGAACGCCACCCTCGAACCGCCTGACGATCCGCAAAGCACCCTGCCGAGCGGGACCGAGCGCAAGATGCGCCGGCGTCCCACCGACGTCGAGTACGTCGACATCGAGTCGCAGAAGGAGCGCGACAACCCCCTCGTTCACTCGTTCGAGAAGGTCCATACGGCGACCGAGTACGAAAGCGGCAGGAAGCAACTCGACGGCTCCGACCAGCTCGCCGAGCAAGAAGAGGCTCTGGACGAGCTCGAGCTCACCAAGCTCACGCGGACGTCGGAAACCGCTCAGTCGGTTTACCGCGCCGATCTGCAAGCCGGGCTCCACACGGCCGACCTCGCCGAGGAGCCGGAGTCGACGCGTGCCCACCGCTACCCAGAGTGGAATTTCAAGCGGCGCGAGTACCGCACGGACTGGTGCACCGTCAACGAGCACCTATCTCCGTCGAGTAGCCCGGCGTCGACCGTGACGACGGCCAGCCGGCGGCTTCACGGCGAGGTGCTTCGCCTCCAAGCCGAGCTCAAACGCCTGGAGCTCGAGCGCCGCTGGCGCAACCGGCAGCTCGACGGAACCGAGATCGACATCGACGCGCTCGTCGACCGGCAGGCGACCCTGATGGCGCGAAGGCATCCGGACCCGCGCATCTACGTTCGACGGAAGGTTCACGACTCAGAGCTCGCGATGCTCATCTTGGTCGATGCGAGCTTGTCGAGCGATTCCTGGGTGTCCAACAGGCGAATCTTCGACGTCGTCCGTGACTCGGCTCAAGTCCTGGTCGAGTCGTTCGAACCAACGTCGGCGAAGGTTTGCCTTGGCGCTTTCTACAGCAACACCCGGCGCGATTGCCGGTTCTTGCTCGCGAAAGGCTTTGACGATTCGTCCCGGATGGGGCTGCAGCGCCTTCATGCGGTTTCACCCTCGGGTTACACGCGCATCGGCCCCGCCATTCGCCACGCGCTCGAACTGCTCGAGGAAAGTGGTGCGCGCCGCCGCCTCGTCCTCCTTCTCACCGACGCCAAACCCACGGACTACGACCACTACGAAGGGCGCTACGGCATCGAGGATGTGCGGCAAGCGCTGCGGGAGGCCTCCGAGCAGGGCACCCACTGCCTCGCCTTGGCCGTACGCGACCAGGGCGAGGCGTATCTCACCCAGATGTTCGGGACACACGGATGGATGCTACTGCCGGACGTCCACTCGCTCCCGAGCCAGTTCGTCACGGTAGCGACCGACTTCCTTCGAAGCTAGGGGTCTGCAATGAAGCTGTTCACCAACACCATCACGCTTGCGACGAATCGTGAACGACAGCTCGTCGATGTAACCCGCGAGGCCCAGCAGCTCGTGCGCGCATCCGGTGTGCAGAAAGGAGTTTGCTCGCTGTACGCCCACGGCGCGACCGCGGCGTTGATGATTCAAGAGAACGACGACCCCAACATCGGCGAAGATGTGGTCGACTGCCTGGATAAGCTCGTACCGAAAGGCGTGTGGCGCCACGATCGCATCGATGGCAATGGGGCTTCGCACATTCAGGCTGGGATCGTCGGGCCCAGTGAGTCGATTCCGATTCGGGCGGGCAAGCTCGACCTGTCGACCTGGCAGAACCTTTTCTTCTGTGAGTTCGACGGCCCTCGTAGCCGGCGCACCGTGGCGGTCACCATCATCGGCGACTGAGGCTCAGCTTCGAGCGACGGTCGACAAGATCAAGTAGACCGCCAGAACGGCGAGCACCAACTGAAACCAGAATACAAAGCGCTCCTTCGAGATGCGGCTTAATAAGTGCTTACCCAAGTAGGTGCCGGCGATGACCGCGACCACGAGCCCTGCGAGCACCGGTGCGTAGGGGGCGTAGTCGAAGCTCAATGCCAGAAACGCCGGGATCTTCAGTAGGTGCAGCCAGGTCTGGCACACCGCCTTCGTCGCGATGACCTGCTCGTTGTCGAAGTCGTCACGCAGGAAGAATGGGGCGAGAAACGGACCCGTTGCGCCGACGAAGATCGCGAGCAGGCCGGCCGCAAAGCCCAGGACGGTATACGACCAGAGCGGCGGGTTCCGAAGCTTCGGCTTGTACCGGCGCCACAGTAAGAAGAGCAAGATGAACGCGCCGACCCACGCGCGAAACCAGGTCAGTTTCAAGTCGGACCAGATGTTGGCTGCAATTGCCACGCCTGCGACCGCAGGAACCATGAATGCGAAGAAGATTGGCCAGCGTACATGCCGGCGGAAGGCCCAGGTTCGGGTCCAGTTGGAGGCGAGCTGCACGATGCCATGCAGCGGTACGACGACCGCGGCGGGCAGTAGGGCGGTCATCACGCCGAGCAGGGTGACGCCGCCGGCCATCCCCAAAATCCCCGAAATCGTTGCGGTGACGAAGCACGCGACGACCAGCACAACGACGGTGGTCATCTCGAACATGCGTGCAGGCTAGCATCCCATTCCGCTTGTGCTTCCTCCGCATCGTGAGTATGCGACTGGAAGAATGCCCCGGCGCGTCCTTGGTTTCCACTTCGACTACATCTCGCCATACAGCTACCTGGCCTGGCATCGCCTCGGTGATTTCGCCCAGGAGCACGACCTGCACGTGGAGCCGAAGCCAACTCTGTTGGCCGCCTTGCTCAATCACCTAGGCCACAAGGGCCCGGGAGAGATTCCCCCGAAGCGGATCTACATGTTCAAGGACTGCCTCCGAGGAGCGGCCGAGCTCGATGTGCCGTTCGTCCCGGTCTCCTCGCACCCCTTCAATCCGCTGGCCTCGCTTCGCGCCACCCTCCTCGACATGGACGACGACACCCGGCATCGGCTCGTCACCAAGCTATTCAACGCGACCTGGGCCGAAAGCCGTGATGTGGGCTCGCCCGAAGTAGTCGCTGAGATTTGCGCGGACGCCGGCGTTCCGGACGCGCTCGCACGCATCAAGGACCCCGCGATCAAGAAACGCCTCCTGGACGCGAACCACGAAGCGATTGAGCGGGGCGTGTTTGGCGTGCCAACGATGGCTGTCGACGACGAGCTGTTCTGGGGCACCGACAGCTTTCCGCACCTCGCACGCTACCTAGACGGCGACGATCCGGTTCGCCCCGAAGACGTCGAAGGCTGGCTCGCCGTCCGCGCGACCGCGAAGCGCTAGCAGCGGCGCTACTGACTCTGCCAGGCGACCATTCCGCCCCGCATGGATGCGATGCGTTTGAACCCGAGCTTTTCGAGCTCGAGCGCGACCCGGCCCGAGCGCCGACCCGAACGGCAGATCGTGATGACCGGCTCTTCTTTGTCCCAGGACTTCGATGCCTCGTCGACGGTGCCCATCGGAATCACCTCGACGCCGTCGATCTTGCCGTCGGATTCGGCTTCATCGATTTCGCGAACGTCGACCATCCGAATGGCGCCCTTGTTCTCCTCGACCCAGCCGAGTGTGACCTCGGGAATCCCCTCCGCGGTGCGCTCGATCGCCGCCCAACCACGCTCCGGGAGCGGATCACCGGACATCGAAGACGGAGGAACGATGCCGCAGTGCAGGTTGGCCGGCACCGCGATGTCGAGCTTCTTTGGCGCGGGCAAGTTGAGGTTGTCCATGATCGCGGCGAACTCGGCTTCGGTTTTCCCGTCGCCGACACGCGGATTGAGACGCTTCTCTTCGCCTACCGTCGTGAACGTCATGCCCCGGTAGTCGTGCCCGGGCCAGATGATCGTGTCGTCCGGGAGTGTGAAAATCTTATCGTGGATCGAGCGGTAGAGTCGCTGAGCACTGCCCTGCTGGAAGTCGGTTCGGCCAGTGCCGCGAATGAAGAGCGCATCGCCAGTGAAGGCATGTTTGTGGTCCGCGGTGATGAAGGACACGCAGCCGTCGGTGTGCCCCGGGGTGGCGCGCACCTCGAGCTCGAGTGCTCCGAACTTCAGCCGGCTCCCATCTTCCACCAGAACGTCTGCACCCTCGGCGCCCGCGCTCGCGCTAATGACCGCCTTGCTTCCCACGCGCTGACGCAGGAGCCCCGAACCTGTGATGTGATCGGCATGGGCGTGGGTGTCCACGGTGTACACGAGTTTCAGACCGAGCTCCTTGAGCAGCTTGAGGTCGCGCTCGAGTTGGTCGATGACAGGGTCGATCAATACCGCCTCGCCGGATGCCTCGTCGGCAATGAGGTAGGTGTACGTCCAGGTCTCGTGATCGAAGAGTTGCCGAAGTAACATGGGTGGCCTCCTGATAGTCCCGCTGAGCACCGGTCAAACCGGTCTAAGTCGCTGAATTAACAGCACTCGATCGCTTTCGCAAACCCAGCCTGTAGAAAGGGCTGGCGGATTGGCACCGCTGCTGCTTTGAATGAGCCCCATGGAGTCTTTTACACCTATCGCTTCCACCATCGGAGGCGTCTTGATCGGCATCGCGGCTGCTGGCTTGCTGATGTTCCACGGCCGGATCGCCGGTATTAGCGGCATTGCCGGGGGAATCTTTCGGCGTGAGACAGGCGACATGGCCTGGCGGGTGATGTTCCTCGTGGGCCTACTGGCCGCAGGTCTCGGTTGGAGTTTCTTCTTTCCGCAGGACTATCTCGTCGAGATCGAGCGCTCGACCGGGGCGTTGATCGTCGCGGGCCTGACAGTCGGCATCGGTACCCAGCTCGGCAGCGGTTGCACCAGTGGTCACGGTGTGTGCGGCATCGGGCGTTTGTCGAAGCGTTCCACCGTCGCGACGATTTCGTTCATGATCACCGCCGCGCTCACGGTGTTCGTCGTCAACGAAGTTCTCGGGGGGGCGATATGAAAGTCAAAGTCGGCGCGTTTCTCGGAGGCGTGGTGTTCGGTATCGGGCTCGCCATCGCTGGGATGACCCAACCCGCCAAGATCGTCGGCTTCTTCGACTTCTTTGGAAGCTGGGACCCAAGCCTCGCGTTCGTGATGGTCGGGGCGATCATCGTGTATACGCCGGTCTATCGCTGGGCGATTCGGACCTGGCAGCATCCGATCTGGGCGCCGGCGTTCTCCCTGCCGACGCGCGAGGACATCGACGGGCGACTCATCTTGGGCTCCGCGATCTTTGGCGTTGGCTGGGGGCTCGGTGGCTACTGTCCGGGCCCAGCGCTCACCTCGGTGGGTGCTGGCTCGCAAGAGGCGTTCACGTTTGGCGCGGCCATGCTGGTTGGCGTCGGCGCCTACCAGCTCTTCATGCGACTCCGAGAAGGCAGAACGGGGCGGCCGGCAGACGCACAGGCTGCCGCCATGATCGACGGATGAGCCCCCGTAAAGCGACTTCGTCGCCACGGGGCTTCGCCCGTTCCGTGTTCCCTATCGTTGGTTGGCTGCGAAACTATCAGCGTGCCGATCTAGGGCCCGACCTCGTCGCGGGCCTCACCACCGCGGTGATGCTGGTGCCGCAGGCGATGGGTTATGCGCTCCTTGCCGGTCTTCCGCCGATTCACGGGCTCTACGCGGCTGTCGCGCCGCTGCTGCTTTACGCCGTGCTGGGGACCTCACGACACCTCGCGGTCGGTCCTGTCGCCATGGACTCGATCCTGGTTGCCGGAGCGGTTGGCGCCATCGCCACGGTCGGCACCGAGAACTACATCCTGGTGGCGGCTGCCCTCGGGATGATGGTTGGCGCCATTCAAGCCGGGCTCGGGTTCTTGCGCGCGGGCTTCCTCGTAAACTTCCTGTCGCGGCCCGTCGTGGCGGGGTTTACCGCGGCCGCGGCCCTCATCATTGCGGCCAGTCAGCTCGGGCACCTTCTTGGCGTCGACCTCCCACGCACCTACCACGTACACCGTGTCGTTTGGGGGGCGATTCAAAGCGTTTCGGATTGGTCTTGGCCGACGTTGACGATCGGCGCGCTTTCGATTGCGGCGCTCGTCGTGAGCAAGAAGCGCTTTCCTCGTGTTCCGGCGGCGTTGCTTGTCGTGGTCGCCACGACGCTCGCGGTTTGGGCGCTTGGCCTCTCCAACCAGGGCGTCTCCATCGTCGGAGAGGTCCCGGCCGGCTTGCCCGGCTTCAGTCTGCCCTCGGTTGATCCCGAGGTCCTCACCCAGCTCATTCCCGCGGCCGCCACGATCGCGCTCGTCTCGTTCATGGAGGCGATCTCGGTCGGCCGGGTATTCGCCCAAGCCCATCGTTACGACATCCATCCCAACCGCGAGCTGATCGCGCTCGGGTTCGCCAACTTAGCCGGGGGCGCGACCGGCGGATACCCGATCGCCGGCGGCTTCTCGCGTTCCGCGGTCAACGTGCGCGCTGGCGCGCGAACGCAACTAGCGGCCCTGGTCACCTGCGCGGTGGTGGTCATCACGCTCCTCGCGTTCACGAGCGCGTTCTTCTACCTTCCCAAGGCGGCCTTGAGCGCGATCATCGTTGCGGCGGTCGCAGGTCTGATCGACATTCCAGGCGCCGCGGAGGTCTACCGAGTCAAACGCGCCGACTTCTACCTCCTCGTCCTCACCTTCTTTGCAACCCTCTCGCTCGGCATTCAGTGGGGCATCCTCGTCGGCGTCGCCGCATCCGTCCTGCTCTTCCTGGTACGAACGACACGTCCTTATTTCGCCGTTCTCGGCAGGATCCCGGAGTCCCAGACCTATCTGAACGTTGTGCGCCACCCACACGCCGAAACCATGCCAGGCATCATCCTCGTTCGCGTCGACGCCCAGTTCTACTTCGGCAACGTGAGCTTCCTCAAAGAGACCGTGCGCGCCCTGGTCCGCGACTCAGAAACTCCGGTCCGATTCTTCGTTCTCGAGGCCGCCGGCGTCAACGACCTCGACTCTGCCGCCGCCGCAACCTTGGCCGAGCTCGACGAAGAGCTCGCAGCCCAGGGAGTTCGACTGGTGCTCACCCGAATCAAAGGCCCAGTCCGCGACGTCCTCCACCGCACCGGCCTATTGGAGAAGCTGGCCGCCGAAGGCCGGGTCTACCTCTCCACCCACCGCGCCATCGAAGTCCTCCGTTCTGGCATGTCCCTCCCAGACCTCTCTCCCGAAAGAGACGACCCCCGAGAACCCGCCGATCAAGTAGGCTGCGGCATGCTAAACCCAGACGCCCCCGACCCCGGCAAAAACTTCTTCGAAACAGTAAAAAAACGAAAACAGTAAAAAGGGGACAGTCCCCTTTTTGGAAGGGTTAATTCTGGGAGGATGAGCGGTGTGAACGGCTATGAGGAATGGCGAGCGAAGCTAGAGGCTGCGACCGATGCGGTTGGTGCGGAGGCCTGGCGTTGTGATCCACAGTCCTCGGTCTACGATGCCGCGCTCCTGCGTGAGCACACCGAGGATCTCACGCGCGCGCGCGAGGCCCGCAATGCGGGGGCGCTCATCCCGGTGCTGCAGGAGGCGCTGTACCGTCACCTTGGCGAGTTGGCGGACCCAAGGCTCTATGTGGTGACACCGCTCGGAACGAAGCACGTCGTCGAAGCGTTCTATGCGGAGGCGCTCGCCTGCATCGAGTACTTGGCCGACCCCGATGAAACCGGCTTGGGGCTCGCGTTCACCTTGGCAGGCTTCAAGAGGGCCGCGCACATCTTCGGGCGGTCAGCGCTCATGCTTTCGGGGGGCGCGACGCTGGGTTTCTCCCACCTGGGCGTCGTCAAAGCTTTGTTCGAGCACGACCTTTTGCCCGATGTGCTTTCCGGCGCCTCGATGGGTGCACTCATCGCCTCCGGCACGGGCGTTCGCACCGACACCGAGATCAGGGCGCTCTTCGCCGATCCACGGGTCATTCGCACCGATGCCATCAAGCGCCTACCGTCCAAGCGCGCCGCAAGCGAGCGCGCCGTGTATGATCCGACCCGTCTCGAAGAGGTCGTCGAGCACAACTGCGGCGACTACACGTTCCAAGAAGCCCACGAGCGCAGCGGCCGCACGGTGAGCATCAGTGTCTCACCGACTCGCGAACGTCAGAAGCCGCGGGTGCTCTGCCACTACACGTCGCCCAACGTACTGATGAACAGTGCGGCGGTCGCTTCGGCGGCGATTCCAGGGGCGTTCCCCGGCGCAACGCTACGCCAACGATTGCCGTCGGGAGAGAGCGCCTCGTACATGGGAACGGAGACTTGGATCGATGGGTCGCTCAAGGGCGACCTGCCGATGCGCCGCCTGAGCCGCCTGCACAACGTGAACCATTTCATCGTCAGTCAGGTCAACCCCCACGTCGCACCGGTGCGCAAGGTCACCGGGAGGCGCGGCGTGCTCCCCTTCGTATCGAGGGCGGTCGTCTCGAGCTTTCGTACGCAGGCCGCCCATCAACTCGGGCTCGCGCGCAGTTACACACGAAAGACGCCCCTCTATGGAGCGATCGACCTCGCTCATTCGCTAGCCGAACAGCCTTACGGCGGTGACATCGACATTCACCCCCGCCTGCGGCCGCTCGCGCTCCTTCGCACCCTGTCGAACATCTCGCACAAGGAGTTGCTGCAGCACATCGCGGAAGGTGAACGCGCGACCTGGCCGCTCCTCGCGCGCGTCCGTGACCAAACGTGCGTATCTCGCGCGTTGGATGCGGCGATACGGCGGCTATCGCTAGCCGATGCGCAGTGAGACGCCAACGACTACCTGGTAGTCGTTCTTCTTGGGCACCGTGCCGTCTGAGCGGGGGAAGGGCTCTTCCGTGCGCAAGTAGAGGAACGAAGTGTTGAAGTGGAGGATCGACGTGACTCTCAGCGAGAAGTCCAAGCTGCCCACGTGGTTGGTGTTGCCGATGGTTGTGAACACCAGATTGGTGCGCCAGTCCAAGAGCAACTGGATATCGTCGGTGAAGTCGATGTCGGCGAACATGCGGAACATCCAGTAGCCATCGTTTTGCGGGTCTTGCACGGTGGATGCCGGGTCGAGCAACGACAGGTACTGATAGCCGGGCGCCGTTTCGAAATCCCAGTTGACGACGTACGTGGTGATGATGTGCACGCCGAGGCCAGCAGCGGGGGTAGCGCGCAACCGGATATTCTGGAACTTGTCGTAGAGAAGCTGTCCAGTGAGGGCTTTGATGTAGAGGATCGGATGAACGTAGATGTCGACGTCGCCGCCACCGAGATGACGGTTCGCTACTTCTTCACGGCCCGAAATACGATTTCCCACGGTGCCGAAGGTGCCGTCATAGGTTAGCGCAGCACGGGTGAGCGCATCTTCCCGAACGAGCTGCCAGAAAGCGTTGAACGTTAGGTTTTCTGTGTTGCCCGCATTGGCGGTCAAACCCAACCGAAATACGGTCGACCAGTAGTTCCGTTCCCGTTGGGTGTGCTCGATGATGTCCAAGAGCTCCGGGCGCGGTCGCGTCACAATTCCGTCCACCGTCTGTACCACGACGAGCTCTTCGTTGATCATCGCGGGGCCCACCAGATCATCTCCTTCGGTGAAGTGGTACGTATTGGCCCGAGGGGAGTGCAGCTCTTTCACCTTCTTCCAATCGTACGTGAGCAACTTGAGCTCGGAGCTGTCGAACTCCAGTGAGCCATCGCGCATTCGCTCGAGGTTGCCCCTCAACCACTCCCCAGACGCCAATCGAATCCAGTCGTATTCGTCGCCAAACTGGATCGTGTAGGCCTGCGGAAGGTCCTCCTGGGCCTTCTCGACCAACACTGCCGTCTGCGGCGCGTCGTCTTTTCCGAGCTCGGCGCTCGGGGCGTCCTGCGGTGCTACGTCCGGAGGATGAGGGTCGTCCGCGGGAACAGGCTCTTCCACCTGCGCGAACGCCACAGCGCCGCCAGCAAGCCAAACGCCAGCAACCGCCAACGCCGCCAGAGCCAGCAAATACCGCCTCTCGCCTTCATTCGGGTTCGTCATTGGGCTGAGCTACAGGCACGATTTCTGCCCTTGCCCAACGAATTCCATAGCGGCCAGAGTGCCACTGGCGGCGTCAGTGTCAGCGTCAGTGTCAGCGCGGTACGGCCCGACACATCGTTGACAGTTGTTCCGATACATCGTTGACACGTGGTGATTTACGGGACCAGGCAAATCCGTGGCTCCTGGGTCCGGTAGGTGATGACCCCGAGTTCCAGGGGGCCGTAGGAAAGCCTAAACAAGTCATCGTGGACTTCGGTGACGCCGACGGTTTGGGCGCCGAGGCTCGAGGTCAGATAGTAGCGTCGGCTCCTGAAGCGGATGGAGCCGTCGTTGGCGACCCGTAGGACTGTCTCCGCGGTCGGATGTGTGATGCGCGGTATCGAGCTCGGGCACGTGCGCTCCGAAAGATGGTAGTGGGCCGCAGGCTTGGTCATCTGCAAGCTGCGATGCGGCCGCTCATGATTGAAGCGGTGCTTGAATCGCACGAAGCGCTTCTGCTGCGCCGCGAAGTTATCGGCGGCGGGACGAGCGGTGTGACGCTTGAGCTCGCGGTGGAAGCGCTCATGGCGACCATTCTGCGCAGGCTTGCCCGAATCGATGCGCTGAATGTCGATGCCGAGCCGAATCCACACGCTCGACAGGCGGCTCAGCCCCCGCGGTGCGGCCGCGTGGATGAATGGGTCTCCGTTGTCGCACCGAATCGCCTTAGGCAGACCGTGCTTACGAAACGCCCGCAGCATGTGCGCTTGGGTGGTGTGCGTATCCTGGCCCTGCTGTGCATCGATGCGAAGCACGTAGCGGCTGTAGGAATCGGTCAGCGTCAGCGGATGGCACCAGCGTCCACCCACCGTGAATTCGCCCTTGAAGTCCACCGCCCACACGTCGTTCGGCGCAGTCGGCTCGGACCACTTGGACTCCCTTGGAGTCAGTGCAGGCGCCCGTGGGCGGCGTCCGCGCTCGACCAGACCCGCCTCGTCCAAGATGCGGTGCAGCGTGCTCACCGCGGGCACGGGCTCGCTGAGCTCGAGCCCAAGCAGCCAGTCCTGGATGATGCGAGCACCATCTTTGTTGTGCCGACGCTTGTGCTGCACGATGCGCCGCCTCATCTGCACACTAACGGCATTCGCAGGATGATGCGGAGCCCGAGAGCGCTCCTCAAGCCCGGCCTCGCCCTCTTCTTCGTGGCGTCTGAGCCACTTGTGAAGGCACTGCCGACTCTTGCCGAAACAGCGGGCCACCTCGCTCACCGGCACCCCGGCGTGAACCAAATCAATCGCTCTTTTCTTCTGCTGCATGTCCGACATCCATCCCATGGGGCGATTCCTCCGCCCCCCAGGGTGTAAACGATGTGTCGGAACGCGTGTAAACGATGTCTAGGACCGCACT
>Ga0209567_10000940_pt1 | contig 15664 bp, 8 predicted proteins | sample COG_12_FD_184756 | JGI IMG/M metagenome (GOLD analysis project Ga0209567, IMG submission 184756) | Pelagic marine sediment microbial communities from the LTER site Helgoland, North Sea, for post-phytoplankton bloom and carbon turnover... | ecosystem: Environmental > Aquatic > Marine > Neritic...
CTAGCACGGATTCTCACAATCGGTCTTTGCGTCGTCGCCCTAGTCGCTGTTGGGTTCGATGCTTACCAATATTATGCACACTACAATACCCCCGGAAATTACTACGCATGGTTCATGATCGGACCGTACTGTGTGGGTCTCGCCTTATTGATTGGATACCTTATATCGCAAGATTCAGCCGACGACGCCTCTTAGCCCGTCGGGCTCATGTTGAGGGCCGAGTGCGGGTTACTAGCTCGTTATGTCGACTTGCAGTGCTCCGTAGACCGCGTTCGAATTGCCGATCTGCAGCACCACTCCATCTCGCTGAATCTCACAACTCCCTTTCTTCGTCCGAACGGCCGCGTTCCCGCTCTCGTCGCGGTAGAAGTCGAACCGCGCGGAGGTCGCGCTGCGCGGCGCGCCGACGAAGTCTATGGGGGCTAGTCTGCGGACGGAGTGCTGAGGCGACTTCGTTCGAAGAACCAGGCCGGCATGGCTGGAAGCGTCGATTCTTGCCCGGTCTCTTCAGCGCTAGTTGCGCGTGAATGGCGCCTGTTTCGGCACCGGTGCGCGATGTTTCGCATTCACACTTCGCTCGCGAAGCTCTCGCCGAAGTGTGTGGATCGCATGAGTGACGGCCGCCGGGCCCTGCAACGCCGCTTCCTCGAGAACGCCTCGAGCTCGCTCTTCGTGCTGTTCAGGCCAGAGTCCGTCCAATCGCAAGAGCGACTCCGCTTCTTCGACCCAGTCCGACAGATCCATGTGCACGATCGTACCAGAGCGAAGATCTTGGGAGAAGGGGCAAGGGGCTCTTCGACCCTGGCAGACAACCAGGGCAGGGCGCCTTGGTTGCGGCGGTTCTAGCCGCCGCAGTAGTCATCGCCACCCGAGCCCGAGGAGCCACAGGTGGATCCCGGAGCCGGCGCTTCTTTGCACTCGACGAAGGTGTTGCAACGGTAGGTACATCGATTCGGCAAACCGCCGACGTCTCGGCAGAGCCCGCCCACGGGGCATTCCATGTCGTCTCCACTGGGGCACGTCTCATTGAACTCGAGCGCCCGTACCGCGGAGCACGTCGCCAAGGCCTCATTGATGCCACAATAAGTCCGCTGCGTCGGATCCGAGAGGCTCGGTCGGTTGCTGATCGTGATGGCGTAAGGCTGCTCGCAACCTCCCGGCCCCACGATCTTCAAGCAGAACCCAGTGTCGCCGTCCGGATACCGCGTCGGCGGTTCGGGGTAATACATCGGCACGCAGCGGTATTCGTCCGAGGGCATACCGTCTGCGCCGCATTCGCCGTCGGCGACGCATGTCTCGCAGACATCACGGCTGCCGATACCACCGCCGCCAATGCCGCCCGTGCCACCTGTACCCCCGCTACCACCCGTGCCACCTGTACCGCCGGTGCCGAGCACGACCACGATGTTGTCGTAGAGCATACCTGACGGCTCGAAGTTCGATGCCTTGTTCAGGAAACCGACTTGCAGGATCTGGCCTACCAGGCTCGGATCGATCAGAAGGGAGATCGTGAAGCGGTTCCAGGTATCTGGGAGGTTCGTGGTGTCTCGGATGACGAAGTTCGTCAGCGCGTAGTTGTTATTAGGATCGAGCGTTTTGATGAACGCCATCGCGGTCGTGGAACCTGCGATGTCCCCGCCTCTGGCGTCGAAGCTGAACGTGACCGTCTTGCCGACGACGCTCGGCGAAATCGGATTTGATGTCGAGAACGGCTCTTGGAATACGTTCGCCTCGACCACGTCCGTCCCATTGCCGTGGCCCTCCGGGTTCGAAGTGCCCAAGCCGCAGCAGTTGTAGTCGCTGTACATCGAGAGCTGCTGGGCGCCCTGGTCGGGGCCGCCTTGCCCAGATGCGATTCCGGAGAGGTTAGTTGCGTCGTTGGGTGCCTCGAACACCCCGTACTGGAGCTTGAGCGTACCGTCGCCGTCAAACACGTTCACGAAGATCAACCATCCGTCGTCGCCCAACGCAGTAGGGCTGATAGCGTCGAGAGACTCGAAGTCCTGCGCGTATTCGGGGGGAAGAGCGCCGCCGGTTACCCACTGGATGTCGTCGACGTAGAACTCGAAGCCGCCTGGGTTTTCGACGTTGTTGGCCGCCCAAATGAAGGGCCCGTACACGTATGTGTATCCGGCCAGGTTGGTAAGCGGTATGCTGTACATCGTCGGGGTGTTAGTGAGCGTGATGGTCTTGCGGTCCTCGGCTCCGTCCCACGGCGGATTCGGATCATTTCCGCTAAGGCCCGCGCCGAATAGGATCTGCTCGCCCCCGGCGGCGCCCCAGGCGTAGAATTGCACATCGGTAGCTCCCGCTTCGACGGGGAGCCCGTTCAGGTCCGTGAAGCCGTAGCCATCGGTCCAGAAGGTGCCGGTGAAGAAATCGCCTGTTTCACCTTCCTTCGTGCCGTCCCAGGTGAACCGGTGGCAATCACCTGCCTGCGCGCCGGCCCGCTGGGGACACTCGTCGTCCTCCGTATGGAGAGGTGGCCCGTCAGGCGGCCCGCCGAACGCCGAGCGACCGGTGTAGTTCTCGTCGACCACCATCGGGAGCGCAATCTCAGCCACGCCACCCGTGCCGCCCGTGCCTCCAGTGCCTCCGGTCCCACCGGTGCCACCAGTGCCGCCCGACTGCACCTCAACCGAACCCACGTCGCACGACTCAGGTCCCACGATTACCACAGGTCGTGGCTCGCCGCGCTGGTCGGTGGTCAGTGGTCCACCAACTGCATCGATACAATCCCACTCGGGGATCTGGTCGATCGCAAAGCTGCCAGCGCCGAAGCCACCATCTCCTGGTTTGTGGGTCTGAGTTGGTCCCCCGTTGTCTGCCAGTGGTCCGAGATTGAGAAGCGAGGCGGGAACGGAAGGCTGGTTCCCTGGGTACGGAGCGAAGCACGTGTCTCCCGGGCTCTCGAGGTTGCCCCCGAAGAAGAAGGGCGCCGAACTGATTGCGGAGGTGCCCCCGCAGTCGCCTGCGATGATGGTGTCTTTCGACAGGGCCGCGCCTACGTTCCAAATCGCGCTGCCGATTCCTATTGCCGAGTTCGCCGCAACCGTAGTGCTGATCAGTGTCATCGACGCCTCGTTCTCGTTCACGATGCCGCCTCCGCTGGCCTCAGTCGCCGAGTTGCCGGACACCGTGCTGTTCGTGAGAACTAGGGACCCACCGTAGTTCCAGATGCCGCCACCGTAGACTGCTGTATTACCCGACAAGGTGCTGTTGATTAGCTGCATCGAGCCATTCTGAGAGAGCCCGCCACCATGCCAGCGTACTTGGTTGTCGCTAACGGTCGTGTCGATCAGCGTGATTGTTCCAGAGTTGACAATCCCGCCGCCAGACCCGTCGGATGAAGTGTTGCCCTCGACCGTGGAGCGGATGAGCGTGGCGGTCCCCTCGGGTTGGTTCGCCAGTCCTCCAGCCTCGGTTGCCCCGGTATTTCCCGAGACGGTGCTGTCGGTCACCGTCAACGACGCCCCGTTATCGATACCACCACCGCCGCCTCCCACGGCCGCGTTGTTGGCTATGGTTGCGTCGTCCAACGTCATGGTGCCCTGGTTGAAGACACCGCCGCCACGGCTGCCTGCTTGGTTGCCTGACACGGTCGTGTTCGCAAGCGCAAGCGTTCCGCCGTTGACGATCCCTCCGCCTTGCCCGCCAGCACTGTTTCCAGACACGGTGGTGTTGGTCAGCGTCGCAATTCCACCGAACGAGCCGATCCCGCCGCCATCGAGGCCGCAAGAATTGCCCGAGACGGTGCTATCGATCACCGTCAACTCCCCGTAGTTTCCAATGCCACCGGTGTAACCAGTTGCGGTGTTTCCGGAAACGATGCTGTTGCGGAGCGTCACCACTCCGATGCTGCCAATCCCACCGCTATCTCCAATCACCGAGTTGTCTGCCACGGTTGTGTTGTTCAACGTCAACACGCCGCTGTTGCCGATGCCGCCGTTGAAGATGTTTGCTCGGTTGCCCACCACCGTGGAGTCATTCAGCGTCAACTCCCCGGCGTTATTAATGCCACCGTTGGCGTTGTTTGCTCGGTTGCCCACCACCGTACTGTTGTTCAGCGTCACCGTTCCGGTGACACCGATGCCGCCAATGTGCTCAGTCGCGGAATTTCCTGACACAATCGAGCTGTTCAGGGTCAATACACCATAGTAGTTCTCGATGCCCCCCTGCGTGTTCGCCGAGTTCTCCAAGACGTCACTGTCGTTCAAGGTCATGACGCCGCTATTCGAAATCCCGCCAGCAACCTCGCCGGCTTCATTGCCCACCACGGTTGTGCTGGTCAACGTCACCGTCCCCAGCTGTTGATTCCCGACGCCGCCAGCAAACCTGCCGGCCGTATTCCCCTCCACGATTGCGTTCGTCAGCGTGAGGGTTGCCCCTGTTGCGTTGGCAACACCGCCGGCATCTACCGTTGCGGTGTTACCCCAGACGGTCGTGTCGATCACCTCGGCCAGGCCCTGATTCCCGATGCCGCCTACGAGGTTCGCGCTGTTGCTCGACACGGTGCTGCCTGCCACCATCAACGTGCCGCTTTCGAGGTTCCCTACGCCGCCGGCGCGGTTGGCGCTGTTGCCAGTCACCGTACTGTCGGTCAGCGTGAATGTCCCAGCGTTCAGAATCCCTCCGCCGTCGCCGGTGGTGGACCCTCCGGTCACCGTGAACCCAATCAACTCTGCAGTGACACCTTCCTCAATAATCGAGAACACCCGGTGTGGACCGTTGGCCTTTGGCGTAACCTCGCCGGCTGCGAGCGGCGCCGCGCTTCCGCCGTCCACGATCAAGTTGCCCTCACCATCGAGAATCACGTCGTTGTTGATCTCGATCTCGGCTTCGGTGACGACCGTCGTGGGGCCGTCGCAATCAAAGAAGATCGGACCTCCACCTCGGGCGATGGCGTCGCGAATTCCATGCTCGGTGCAGGGGAAGATTGGGACTCGCTCGATGTGTACGACGTAGGTGTTGGAGTCTGGAGCCGGCCCGGGCCTGGTGACGTGAATGGTGATCTCGCTGCTCTCGAGCGGCACATCCAGCTCGGCGACCGATTGGCCGCGCAGCCGCACGGGGAGGCCGTCGTATTCCACGTCGACCATCGTGCTTGGATGGTTGGTTTTCACCCATAAGACGCCGACCGACTCTGACTCAGGAAAGCGGGCCTCGTACGAAAAGACATCGGGATCAAATCCCTCGATGACGTTTTCGCCATCGAAGTCCCCCACACGCAGCTCGAGCACGGCAAGCCGAGCCTGTTCAGGTGGCGGCCCACAAGTGTAGGGCTGCAAGGTGACGGGACTCAACACGGCTGCAAAGAGAAACGTAGACAAAAAGACAGAGCGTTTCATGATGGACCTCCCCGGTGGCAACGCTAAGTGGATCGAAGCTTCTGCATGAGGCGTGCCAACCACAAACGTTCGTAAATCGCTGACGGAGCACGACAGATATTCGTGGCAAACACGTTCCGCCGCACGATTTGCGGCATACGTAATTCTTTACCTGTTCGCTTTGTCGATTGACTTTTCGTTGACCGTGGTGACCGAGCTCCGGTTCAGGCGATCGATCGCGCGCTCAGAACACGAGTCGCAACCGTGCCAGGTCCCATTGGACTCGGCGTGGTGCTCCGTAGTGCGCTTGCTGCAACCGGCGCAGCTTTCGCTTACGGGCCCCAAGCATGGGACCGGTGACGAGCATGCCGATAGAACCAACCCCGATCAGCACGACGGCGCCAACACCAAGCCCAAAGCAGCTGGATACTTCAATTAACTCCTCACCCGACGGCGGGTTGCGTTTCGCACATGCAGCTGCGCCAACCGAGAGCGCGACACCAAGACCAAGGATCACAGAGGTACCGATGAGCCCGCGTCTCGCTCGCTTCACGCGAAGCTCCATCTCCTCGAGCGTGTATCCGTCAACTGTCTGCTGCGGGCTTGGCACAGCCTCAACGCCGGCAGAGTCCAGCTTGAGTTGCAGCGCGGGCTCTTCGGATGCTGGCTCAGACGAGGGGGCGGGTTCCTCGGGTGCAGGCTCGGACGAGGGTGCCGGCTCCTGTACATTCGGCTCAGTGGTCCCGCCTCCGTCTTGTGCGCCCACGCTGTGGGGGAACGCCCCTAGTCCAACGAGGGTCATCGCCAAGAGAATCAGCAAGCACCGCATCACAACCCGGTGGACGGCTGCACCTCAAACGCACCGATGTCGCTCATGCAAGCGGATTCGGCGGCGTCGTCTGCAGCCTTACATGGATAGCTATCGGCTGGAACCTCGAACCAATAATTATTCACGTCTTCACACGTTGGCAGGTCAGCGACACATGCAAACACGTCCGCCGCGGCATCCCCGCATTCCGCACTGAGGTCGGCACTCACATCAAGGACGTAGCGACACGCCTGCTCACACCTTGGGGTCTGATCCTCCGGAGAAAAGCATTCGGCGTCTTTCGCGCAAAATGATCCGCAGACTCCCGAATCCTCACTGCATCCCACCAAGGGCATCACCCCCAATGCGCAGACACATAGAAATCCGAATACGTACCGCATGACGCCCTACCCGGCCCGGTCATGGGCAACGTGTGTCGCCGGGCTGTGCCTGGCTATACGTAATTCTTTTCTGAAGACCCGATTGTGCGCGCACAGTTTGCGCCACGATCGTTCGAATGGCGCTTGAAAACGATTGCGCTTTTCACCGGTAGTCCGAAAACCGCGCAGCCTTTGCGCTTCGGTTTCTGTGCGTGCGAGCGACAACCAGGGCAGGGCGCCCTGGTTGCCGCGGGTATCTTTGACACTCGCCGAGGCGTGAACAGATAAATCAAAACGAGTAACGCATCCGAGCCTGCTCAGGGGCCGTTCGATCCGCCAATGCGGGTGCAACGAGCATCTGCACGTAACGTCGCGAAGCTTGCCCTGATGGGATAAACGACTCCTGGCTTCTCCATGACGCACTCGCCGATGCCGTCGACCCACTTGGGAGTCACGACCAACTCCTCCGTCGGGTCCACGTTCCAGAAAGTGAGGTCGGGCCCCCCTTGGGAAAGAAGCGCACTGGACAAGACCTCGTCGCCGTTGGCGTTCGTCGCCGAGGAGTACTCGTACGCCTCGCTCAGTTCCGCGGTCTCGCCTCCCAACGCCATGCCGGGCGCGATGCTGAAATTCACCGAGATGACCCCTTTTGTGTCGTCGATCTCGATCCCCAACTGTTGCTCGAGCTCGATCCCGACCGCGTCGGTGAAGACGCTGAGCTCGAGACCTTCTATGCCGGTGGGCAACGTTTCTAATTGAATGACGCCCCCGAGGTCGTCCTTTTCGCTCTGAAGGAACCAATCGCCTGAGAACACGTCGAAAGCGAACTCCCCGCGCTCATTTGTCGTGGTGCGGAGCGACGTCCCGACCACCGACACGGTCGCACCCACTGCCGGTGATACGTCGTTGACGTCTTGGACGGTGACCGTACCGTTCACAGGGGTCAGGGCAGTGCAGGTGCCATCGAGGCAAGCTCCGCCGCTACACGCGGTGCCGTCTACCGCGCCCTCGCATCCATCCGTCATGATGCGAGTGCCACTGAGGGAATCCGATCCCGAACAGCTCTCGGAGCCGTCCGTCCAAGTCCAGTTGTCTGAACCTTGCATGGAATCTCCGTCGGCGGAGACGTTGAGTGTGGTGTTCACCGTCACGGTTCCGTCATCCTCGGAAAAACTACCCTTCATCCGGATCTGGTTGCCACAGATCGTTCCGCTGAAAGTCACCTCAGGTGTCTCAGCCGTCAACGCATTGGCGTCTTGTGTGATCGTCATTCGAAACGTTTGGGACATTCTCCCGTCACAGTTATCGGACACGACCGTTGAGGTCATCTCCCACTCACCCGCGACGTCAACTGGCTCAGCGCAATCAGCCCCTTCGCCTCCACAGGCAACAAGGGCGACACTCAGGGCCGACACGAAAACCAAACTCACTAAGTAACGCATGACAATCCCCCCGGTTGGACCCGCCCGACTCGGGCCGGTCACACAACGCAAACTGGGTCGCCGGACGGCGCCTGGAAATACGTAATTCTTTCCTTTCTTCGTTCGTGCAGGGGTTGCGCCTCGATCGTCCGGATGGCGCCTGAGAACGATTGGGCTTTTCACCGGTCAGCCGAAAACCGCGCAGCATTTGCGTCTCGATTTGTTTGCGGTGCAGCGTTGCAGCGCAACCCAACAACCAGGGCACGGCGCCCTGGTTGTCGCAGGCCGGCCGCTACTCGGCGGCAGCTTCTCGCTTGGCGAGAGGCTGTTCCTCGCGAAGCTGGAACTTCGTCTGAGGGAGAATGTCGAGCTTGAACGTGAAGCTCCCGTCCCTGTTCCCGAAGGCGACCCCCGCGCGGTTCCAGTAGCTCTTGCCGTTGTCGGAGGTGTGGATGACGTAGATGGTGTGCTTCTTCGTGCTCATGGTGTTCTCCTTTGTTGGTGTGCCGTGGATGGCAGCTCTCTCACCGAAGCAGGAGAGCTGTCTCCAGGGCCGCGGCCGGCGCGTTCATCGCGAAGGCACCGGAACATCAGCAGCCGTTGTGACAGCTACGCTGGCGCTCGGTTCGCGAGAGTGAAGGGCGTGAAGCGGGGAATGCAGCGCCTGGCTTGGAGAGCACTGGGTGCACCGGGCAGACCTTTGGAGGCATCGCGAAACCGGGGAGAAACAGGGGTAGGCAGGACCAGAGAGGGATTGCGCGCGGGTACAGGCGGGTGAGAGGCACGTCGCCCGGTAGGCAGCGCAGGACTGGCAAGACAGTGCTCGGCGTGGAGCTCCACTGCGCAACACCGTTTGATGCCGCGTCAAGGCGGACGTGAGTCAGCTCGCCCCCGAGTAAGCCCGGTTATTCGAGGCTGAGCTCCACAAACGAAACGGCGGCCTGCGGAGTGATCCAAAGGCCGCCGTTCTCGTTTCCTGTCCGAGAACTAACGTTGCTGCGCTACGGGTCCTCTGGCTGCCGCTCAAACGATCCCACGTCGCACCCATCTCCTACAGGACGTGGCTCGCCGCGCTGGTCGCTCGTCATGGGATGCAAAGGCAACAAAACAATCCGGTGCACGTGCACTTGCAAACACCGTCGACGCACTCTCTTTCACTGCAGGTTCCGCAGCGCGTTCCGTCTTGGGGCGTGACGACGCACGCCCCATTCGCTGGATCGCACCAGACATCATGGCATTCGGGGGGGCGACAGTGCGGACGGAAGTGGCACATCCCGTCGTAGTAGGAGCACTCCCCCTCATCGGTGCACGGGTCGTCGTCGTCGCACACGACACCTTCGCAGAGGTTCTCTCCGCACTCGCCGGATACGCAAACGCCCGGAACACCATCCAAGGTGCAGGGCGTCCCCGCGGGAAACCCTGCATTGTATGAGTAACACTTTCCGTTCCAGTGCTCGCACTTCTCAACGGTGCACGTGTCGCCGTCGTCTTCGCAGACTACGCCTTCGCAGAGGTCCTCTATGCAGACGCCACCACTACAGACACCGGGAACACCATCGAAGTCGCAGAAATCATTAGAGGGGCCAGGGGGGAAAAAGCACGAACCGTCCGTCTGGTAACTGTTCTCCGTGCACTCGTTGCCATCGTCGCACGGGTTCTCTGCGCAGACGCCGGATATACAGACGCCGGCGAGACCATCGAAGTCACATTTGGTTCCGTCGTACACGGGAATGTGGTCGCACGACCCGCCGACGCACGTATCGTCCGTGCATACGTTCTGGTCGTCGCAATCCTCGTCGATCTGGCATTCCGGCGTCGCCTCACTGCACCCCACCAGCGGCATCACGCCCAGCGCACAAACACACATGAATCCGAATAGGTATCGAGTCATGGCGCCACCTCCAGCTCAAACGACCCGACGTCGCACGTGGGCTCAGTTCCCACGATCGCTACGGGTCGTGCGAGGCCACGCTGATCAGTCGTCAGCGGCGCACCGTCAGCATCAAGGCACTCGGCTTCGGGAATCTGATCGATGGCGACGCTCACGACCGGGTCAGTGAGCAGCGCATGAGTCATGGTCGGTCCGCCGTTGTCAGTGAGTGGTCCGAGGTTGAGCTCCGCGGTGGTCTTCGCAGGCTGGTCGGTTGCTTGGTCGAAGCCGCAGGTGTTGCCCGGGGACTCGATGTTGTAGCCGTCGGACATGATTGCGATGTCCGGGTCGCTAACATCGCAGTGGCCATCGATCAGGCTATTGGCAAGAGTGAGCGTTCCTGGCCCCCCTATCTTTGCAATCGCCAAGTCCCCGTTGGCCGACACCGTGCTGTTCGTGATTGCCATGGTTCCCTCATGGACGTTCAAGATGGCACCCGGGGTGTTGCCTGATACCGTACTGTTCGTCATCCACGCCGTTCCACCATTGAAGATGCCGCCGCCCGGCTCCTCCGCACTATTCCCCGACACAGTACAGTTCGTCATGGTCAGGGTGCCTGGGTTCGAGATCCCCGCGCCCGTGCCCCAGCCCCCCATGGGGTTCACAGAACTCGGGACTGAGCACTGCGTCACGGAGCAATTCGCTAGCGACAGAGTCCCTCGATTCTCAATTCCGCCGCCGCTTTCGTCAACGGCACGCGGCTCGACCCATCCGCCCTTTGTCACGGTCAGACCTCGAAGGCCCGCCACTACGCCTTCCTCCACTAGGAACACTCGGTGGTCTTCGTCGCCATCAACCGTCAGGTTCCCTTCGCCATCGAGGACGACATCGTTGTCGATGACGATTTCAGCTTCCGTCACCACCGTCTGCGGTCCGACGCAGTCAAAGGTGTATGGTCCGCCGCCTGCTGCAATGGCATCACGTATACCTTGCTCGGTGCAAGCGACGTTGCTGCAAATGCCCAGTTGACATGTGCCCGCCCCATTCCCACACACCGTTCCGTCTAGCACAGGCGTGGTGTCACATTCGCCATCGGCGCACATGCCGGTCGTACACTCGTTGCTCTCGTCGCACGCGGTGCCGTCTGCAAGCGGGGTGTACTCGCAGGCCCCCGTTGCGGGATTGCACGCGTCCCCCGTGCACACGTTCCCGTCGTCGCACTCGACGCCTTCGCATAGCATCGGGCCTAGCGTGGTTTCACTGCATCCAACCAAGGGCATCACCCCGAGCGCGCAGACACACATAAATCCGAATACGTACCGCATCACAACCTCCCGGCCCGGTCATGAGTAATGTGGGTCGTCACCAAACCCGTCGCTATACGTAATTCTTTACCTCTTTCGCATGCGCAGACGTTGCGCGACGGTCACCCGAAAGGTGCTCGGATAGGATTGCGCTTCTCAAGATTCGGCGAGGAAGCGCGCAAGGTTTGCACTTCGTCTTGTAGGTCGCAGTCGGCGTCGTTATTGCAAGACCTGCTGACCTTCGCCAATGATGATCGCCACGTTGCGGGTGTCCGCCAGCGCGCCGCAGTCGTCCAGCGTGAAGGTGACATTGTAGTTGCCGGCCTGGCCGGTGGACGGCGTCCAATCGAAGGTACGCGTATCGCCATCGCCGGAGACGCTGGCCCCCGGGGGCAAGCCCGTCACGTTCCAAGTTCCGGGTCCCGAGGAGGTAATGGAAAAGGAGAGGGGCTGTCCCTCCGCTCCGGACTGCGGTCCCGGATCTGACAGGGTAGGTGGAGAGCGGACGCCGTAATACGTGGTTTGCGACGGCTGCATTCCGCACTTGGACATTCCGTCGGCACAGACCCGGATGGTGAAAGTGTGCAATCCCGGAGTGGAGGCCGCCGTCAGGTCTCCGCTTGGATAATAGTACGTATACTTGTACCCGGGATCGAGCGAGTTGGTCGAAGGATAGAGGTACGGACCTCCCTGCCATACGGGAGCGGATGCGTCTCCGTCCGCGAAGATCTGGGTGTATCCACTGTAGTCTTGGCAGGATGCCAAGCCGTACTGACAGGAGTAATTCGCCGCATACGTCCCTGCCATGAACGATACGGTTTGCCCTGGGCAGACGCTGCCAAGAACCGAACTCAGATTGAAGAAGAAGGCAAATCCGTTCCACACGCGGGCGGGCTGCACCTCAACCGAACCCACGTCACACATCAAAGTGCCCCTTTGCGCCGGGCGTGGCTGGCCGCGTTGGTCCTCGGCTACCTCACACGAATCGACGGGAATCACGTCGATGGCGACGCTGCCTTCCCAGAGGCCGCCATCTCCTGGCTTGTGAGTCATGGTCGGTCCGCCGTTGTCGGCAAGTGGTCCGAGGTTGAGCTGCTCGGTGGTCTTGGCAGTCTGGTCGGTTGCTTTGTCAAAGCCACAGGTGTTGCCGGGGCTTTCAACGTTGTAGCCATTGGAAGTCCAGGTCACCCCGTCTCCCTCGCGGGTGCACTCGCCCTCGATCAAGGTCGCGCGCAGATCGATGGCTGCGGCCGAGCCCGTATAACCTTCCGTGAGAATGGCGGCGCTCCCAGAGATCGTGCTGCTCGCGACGCTCGCCCAACCCCTGTTGTAGATCCCGTAGGGCCATATGTTGTACTCCCCGTAGCCGGTGTTGCCTGACACTGTGCTGTTGGTGACGGTCGCCTGCGCCTCGTTGTAGATGCCGCCGCCGATGTTGTTCGTCACGCTCGTATTGACGACGGTAAGCTCCATCAGATTGACGATGTTGCCGGGGCTACTGACTCCATAAGGGCTGAAGCCGGGGTTCTCGTTTTCTGAGATGGTACAGTTGGTGAGCGTGAGCATGCCCTGATTCAGGAGGGCGCCAGCTCCTTCACAGGTTCGGCAGCTCTCACCGCGACCACCACTGATGCGCATTCCGCGCAACTCGACCACCACGCTGAGGGCGACTTCGAAGACACGGTGGGTGCTGCCACCATCCACCGTCAGCTTGCCCTGACCATCGAGGATGACGTCGCTGTCGATTTCGATTTGCGCCGACGTCATGACGGGCGTGCTGTCGTCGCAGGCAAAGTAGTGAGGCCCGCCTCCCTTGGCGATCGCGTCACGGATGCCCTGCTCAGTACAAGGGAATACGTCGCCCATCCCACCTCCAGCCCCGCCGTCGCCACCCATTCCGCCGGCTCCGCCGCTTCCAGCACTTCCGCCGTCGCCACCTATTCCGCCGGCTCCGCCGCTTCCAGCACTTCCGCCGTTGCCGCCGGTTTCAGCAGAACCACCGCTACCGCCGTCTCCCGTGGTCTCGCTGCAACCAACCAGCGGCATCACGCCAAGCGCGCAGACACATAGAAATCCTAACAAGTGACGCATCCCAACCTCGGCAGCTCTACGGCTGCACCTCCACCGACCCGACGTCGCACGACTCAGGTCCCACGATTACCACAGGTCGCGCTTCCCCGCGCTGGTCAGTCAGCAGCGGAACGCCGTCCGCACCGACACAGTCGTCCGCAGGAATCCAGTCGATGGCGACGCTGTCGGTACCGTAGCCACCCTCACCCGGCTTGTGCGTCATGGTCGGTCCGCGGTTGTCGGTGAGGGGTCCGAGGTTCAGCTCCTCTGCGGTCACGCCCGACTGGTCGCCTGTTTGGTCGAAACCACAAGTGTTGCCCGGGGATTCGATGTTGTAGCCGTTGGACGTGATCCTGTCTTCACAATCATCATCGATCAGGCTACCCGCCACCGTCACCGTTCCGCCAGTCCTAAGAATGGCGCTTCCGCTTTCGGCCGCGTTACCCGACACGGTGCAGTTGGTCATGGTCACAGTGCCGAACTCGGCAAACGGGTTGACCTGCCCGTTGTAGATTCCACCCCCATTCACGTCCGCTGTGTTACCCGACACGGTGCAGTTGGTCATGGTGAGCGTCGCGCGGTCGAAATTCGCAATGCCGCCGCCGCTATCGAATGCCCGATTGTCCGATACGGTGGTGCCCGTCAGGCTCAGCAAGCCGCCGTTGGCGATGCCACCGCCCACCGCAATCGCCGTGTTCCCCGACACGGTGCTGTTGATCAGCATCAGCATGCCGCCGTTGGCGATGCCGCCACCGCCGTATATTGACGTGAAGTTCCCCGACACCGTGCTGTTCGTGAGCGACAACGTGCCCGCGTTGCGGATACCGCCACCCCCGTTGTTCCCCGACACGGTGCTATTGGTGAGCGTCACCTCCCCGCGCTCGCTGTTGTCGATCCCGGCGAGTGCCGAGTTGTCCGACACCGTGCTGTTGGTCATCGTCAGCGTGCCCGTGGTTTCGATGCCGCCATGATAGTTGTCTGACACCACGCTATTGGTGAGCGTCAGCATACCCCTATTGACGATGCCGCCGAATGCTGACGCGCTGTTCCCCGACACGGCGCTATCCGTGAGCGTCAGCGTGCCCTCGTTGTGGATACCGCCACCGCGCAACACGTTGCCTCTGGTGGCCGTGACCCCGCGCAGCTCCGCAGTTACCTCCTGTGCAACGAAGAAAACACGGTGGAGCCTATTGCCATCGACCGTTAGCTTCCCCTCGCCATCGAGAACGACGTCGTTGTCGATGACGATTTCGGCCTTCGTAACCACGGTCGTAGGACCATCGCATGCGAAGAACTGTGGTCCGCCACCTTGAGCAATCGCGTCGCGAATACCCTGCTCCGTACATGAGAACGCCCCGACTCGGGCGCACACCCCGTTTAGACACTCGCCTAGACTGCACGCAGTACCGTCCTCCAGGAAGGTGTAATCGCATATCCCGTCGTTTGGGTCGCACACTCCGTTGATCTTGCACTCGGTATCGTCGCAAAGAACGCCTTCGCAGAACATGGCATCCGTGCAGACGCCCGCGAGGCAGAGGCCGGGACGCCCGTTGAAATCACAGTCGGTATCGTCGGGCCATACGGCATGGCTGCACTCGCCAGCCGGGGTCGGGCCCATGAGGCCGTCCCCGCACCAGTCCGACGTGCATTCGTTGCCGTCGTCGCAGTCCTCTGCAGTCTCGCACTCGGGTACTCCCCCCGTGCCGCCGTCGCCACCAGCACCAGCCGTGCCACCCGCGCCCGCGGTACCACCCGCACCAGCCGTGCCGCCGCTTCCACCGTCGCCCGTGGTCTCACTGCACCCAACCAAGGGCATCACCCCCAACGCGCAGACACATAGAAATCCGAATAAGTAGCGAGTCATGGTCCCACCTCCAGCTCAAACGCACCGACGTCGCAGGTGGGTCCCTGTGGACGGGCAACACCACGCTGGTCCTCAGTCACCTCGCAGTCCACTGCCGGAATACGGTCGATGGCGACGCTAACGGTGGGAACGGTCTGCAGCGCGTGCGTCATGGTCGGTCCGCCGTTGTCGGCAAGCGCGCCGAGGTTCAGTTCGTCGGCGCCGACGCCGGGCTGGTCAGTCGATTGGTCGAAGCCGCAGCCGTCACCAGGGCTCTCGATGTTGTAGCCGCGTGACGTCCTTGTCACTTCGCTGCCCTCTTGGGTGCACTCACCCTCGATCACGCTTGCAGCTGTCACGAGGGACGCCGGAGGATCGGTTGCGTCCCCGCTCGTCACGTGGATGCTGTCGAAAATAGTGCTGTTCAGCAGCGTCAAGGTCGCGCTGAAACAAGCAATGCCACTGCCGTTGCTTGCAGCATTTCCGGACACGGTGCTGTTGACCACAAAGGCCTCGGTTTCGGTCTCGAAGTCGCCATGGAAGCGTATGCCGCCCCCTGCTTCGTCGGCGGTGTTGCCCGACACGGTGCTGTTCGTGACGATGAGCGTCCCTGGTCCGCCAACGATGCCGCCGGCTGCATT
>Ga0209567_10000942_pt1 | contig 15662 bp, 10 predicted proteins | sample COG_12_FD_184756 | JGI IMG/M metagenome (GOLD analysis project Ga0209567, IMG submission 184756) | Pelagic marine sediment microbial communities from the LTER site Helgoland, North Sea, for post-phytoplankton bloom and carbon turnover... | ecosystem: Environmental > Aquatic > Marine > Neritic...
ACGTATGTTATCGGCAACCACCCAAAGGTCTATACCCCTCGGATGAGAGATGTCCTCGCGGATGCGACCGACAAAAACCGGGTCGGCTCCGGAACTCTCCGTGACCGCCGTCGGATATTGCCCTGTTTCGGTGCCGTCGAGGACTTCGATTCCGGGCGATTCGGCCAGTAATTCGGCAACCGCCGCAGCCGATATCTTGTCTCGCGTCTCGATGTGAATGGCCTCGGAGTGCCCGAAAAACGCAGGAATTCGCACGGCCGTAGCGTTAACGAGAATATCGTTGTCGGCGAGGATCTTCCTCGTCTCCCAGAACATCTTCATCTCTTCCTTCGTGTAGCGATTGTCGAGGAACACATCGATATGCGGTATCGCATTGAACGCTATCTGCTTGGCATCGCCCTCGATGTCGAGGGGCCTGCCGTTCAACAGCGTCGTCGTCTGCCGCACGAGTTCCTCGACGGCGCTGCGCCCGGCACCGGAAACGGCCTGGTACGTGCAGACATTAATTCTCTCGATACCAACCGCGTCATAAATGGGTTTCAACGCGACGACCATCTGGATCGTCGAACAGTTCGGGTTCGCGATGATGCCGCGTGGCCGGTAGTCGCCTATCGCATCGGGATTCACTTCCGGCACCACGAGCGGGATGTCGTCGTCGTAGCGAAAGTACGAGGTGTTATCGATAACTGCGCAGCCCGCGGCCGCCGCCTTGGGAGCGTACTCGGCCGACATCGACGCGCCGGCAGAAAACAGTCCGATCTGCACCTTTGAAAAATCGAATTCGGCGAGGTCTTCGACCTTGAGTTCGCGATTGCCGAACTCAACGGTCTTGCCGACGGAACGCTCGCTCGCGAGCGCGTATACCTTGCCGACCGGGAACTTCCGTTCGGCCAAAATCTCCAGCATCGACTCGCCGACGACACCGGTCGCGCCGACGACTGCTACGTCAAAATTTTCTGCCATGGGGTCTTCTACCTGGTGACTGCCGCGCACATTGTGCGCCGCTACAAGATGGGTGTCTCCGAATGAACATCGGCGTTCTGCGCGCGATTGCGCAGGTAATGGTCCATGAGCACGAGCGCGACCATCGCTTCGGCGATCGGCGTAGCGCGCAGACCGACGCAGGGATCGTGGCGCCCCTTGGTGACGATCTCGGTCTCCTTGCCGGACTTGTCGATGGTCTTGCCGGGCACCGAGATGCTCGATGTCGGCTTCAGCGCAATGCTCGCGAGTATGTCCTGCCCGGACGAAATGCCACCGAGCGTTCCGCCGGCATCGTTCTTGCTGAAGCCCTCGGACGACATTTCGTCGCGGTGCTCGCTGCCATGCTGGGTCACAGCCGCAAACCCTGCGCCCAGTTCGACACCTTTGACGGCGTTAATGCTCATCAGCCCGTACGCGAGTTCGGCCTCGAGCTTGTCGAAAACAGGCTCGCCCAGGCCGGGCGGCACGTTGCTCGCAAGCACGCTGATCTTTGCGCCGATCGAGTCGCCTTTCTCCCTGAGGTCGTCCATGTAACGGTCGAGCTCGTCGAGACGATCGGGATCTGCGCAAAAGAACGGGTTGTCATTGACGATCGACAGATCTTTCGCGGCAAGTTCGAGCGGACCAAGCTGCGAAACGTAGCCGTTGATTTCGACACCGAGCCGCTCGCGCAGGTACTTGCGCGCAATGGCACCGGCCGCTACCCGCATCGTGGTTTCGCGCGCCGACGAACGGCCACCACCGCGATAGTCGCGGATGCCGTATTTCTGATGGTAGGTGTAGTCGGCGTGACCCGGACGAAACTTGTCCTTGATGTCGCCATAGTCCTTCGAGCGCTGGTCCTTGTTTTCGACGATAAGGCCTATTGGAGTCCCCGTGGTCTTGCCTTCGAACACACCCGACAGGATTTTCACCTGGTCGGGTTCGTTCCTTTGCGTCGTGTGCCGGCTTCGGCCGGGCCTGCGCCGATCGAGATCGACCTGGATGTCCGCCTCGGTCAGCGCCATGCCCGGCGGGCAGCCATCGACAATGCAGCCGATCGCCGGACCGTGGCTTTCGCCAAAGGTCGTAAGCACAAACAATTTGCCAAAGCTGTTACCAGACATTTACCTGTCAGCCCCGATCGCGTCGAGGTCCGTTTTCGTCAGCAGGAATACACCGCCGCCGCCATGCTCGAATTCGAGCCACACAAAGCCAACTTCCGGGAACGCGTCTTCGAGCGCCGCCTGGCTGTTGCCCACTTCACAGACGAGTATTCCATTGTCTGTCAAAAATCGCGAGGCATCTTTGAGAATCTTGCGAACTGCGTCAAGGCCGTCCTTTCCGGCCGCCAGCCCGAGTTCGGGCTCGTGGCGAAACTCCGCGGGCATCTCGTCCATGTCCTGCCGGTCGACGTACGGCGGATTGCTGACGATAAGGTCGTAGCGTTTGCCGGCAAGTGCATCGAAAAAGTCGGACTTCACGGCATGCACACGATCCACAAGACCGTGTCGCTCGATGTTGATCGCCGTCACAGCCAGCGCGTCATCTGAAATATCGACAGCATCGACCGTCGCGGCCGGGAACGCGTGGGCCAGCGCGATCGCGATACAGCCGCTGCCCGTGCCGAGATCGACCGCGCTGTGCACCGCCGACGCTTCGATCCACGGAGAAAAGCGATTCTGTATGAGTTCGGCAAACGGTGACCTCGGCACCAGCACGCGCTCATCCACGTAGAACTCGTGCCCGGCGAACCAGGCCTCCCTGACCAGGTAGGCCACGGGCACTCTCTCCCGGATGCGCCGATCGGCGAGCTCGTGCAGTTCCGCCAGCTCACTCTCGCCGATTTCCTGCGCGTAAACGCCCGGCGCATCGCCGTGTGACAGGCCCAGCTTCGCAAAAACGAGCCAGGCGGCTTCATCGAGCGCATTGTCGGTACCGTGGCCATAGCTCAGCCCGGCCTCGTCAAATCGGGCTGCAAGCGCGCGGATGAGTTCCTCTACGGTAGTTGTGGATGGTCTCGTCATGCGTATGGCGGGCGTATTCGGTAAAAGCGTCGGCGAATCTATCACGCTCGACACCCAACTGCCTGTAGAATTGCCGCCTCCGAGCCGCTTTCACGAATAAAACTCGTACAAATCATGGGACCGAAAAACTTCCTCGTCGCCATCATCCTGGCGACTGCCTTGTCGGCCGGCGTGTTTTTCGCCGTGCGCATGAACCAGCCGGCAGAACCCTCGACGGCATTCGTACTGCCGGTGCCGAGCCCGTTGCCCGAATTCTCGCTGCTTGACCAGGCCGGCGCACCCGTCACGGCGAACACGTTCAGGGGCCACTGGAACCTCGTGTTCTTCGGATTCACGCATTGCCCCGATATCTGCCCCGCGACCCTGCAGATCCTCGCGACGGCCAGGAAAGCCCTGGCCGACGACGGCCACGAGCCGCTGCCGCGAATCGTCCTGGTCAGCGTCGACCCGGAGCGCGATACGCCTGAACTCATGGGTCGCTATGTCGATTACTTCGGCAGCGGCAACCTCGGCGTCACCGGTGAGCTCGACGAACTCCTCAAGCTGACCTCCGCACTCGGCATCTATTTCGAAAAGCAGCCAGGCGATGAAGAGAACTACGCCGTCGATCATTCGGCGGCCGTGCTCGTGGTCAATCCGGATGGCGCGTTCCATGCACTGTTCGGCGGCCCACACCTCGTCGAGAACTACGTTCACGACCTGCCCGTCATCATGGATTCCTTTGTGGCCGAACCCCTGGCTCCGCTGGTCGCGAAGAACGTCGTGGTGACGCGGCCAATGCCCGGCATGAAAATGAGCGCGGGCTATCTGTCGTTGACCAACAACACCGATACGCCCATCCGCATCACGCGCGTGACGAGCCCGCAGTTCGGCTCAGTCGAGCTGCATGAGTCGACGGTCGAAGACGGCGTCGCCCGCATGCGCGCGATCCCCGAGCTCGTCGTGCCGCCGCAGGGCAGCGCGACACTCGAACGCGGCGGCAAGCACCTGATGTTGATGCAGCCAGGCGGCGACTCGGATGATGTATCACTCAACTTCTACGACGGTGACCAGCTACTCCTGAGCATCGCCGCCAGCTACAAGGCCAACTGATCATGCTCGCCTACGCATTTGTCGCCTTGCAGTATGTCCTGCCCAAACACTGGCTAACCTCGATCACGTTCGCGCTCGCCCGAATCAGGAACCCGCGCATCAAGAACTTCCTGATCGAGCAGTTCGTAAAGCTCTACAAAGTGAATACGGACGAGATCAAGAACGAGCTGCCTGGCGATTTCGAGACCTTCAACGCGTTCTTCGTGCGCGAACTGAAGGACGGCGCACGTCGCATCGACGACGACGCGGCTTCGATCGCGTCCCCGGTCGATGGCACGGTGAGCGCGACCGGCAAACTGCGCGACAACGTTCTGCTGCAGGCGAAGGGACTCGATTACACGCTCGAGGACTTGCTTGCCACCGATCTCGATGAAGCCCGCGCCTACAGCAACGGGCGATTCGCGACGATTTACCTCGCTCCTTACAACTATCACCGCGTGCATGCACCTTTCGATGCAAAGCTGGTCGCCGCGCGCTACGTGCCGGGCGACCTGTTCAGTGTGAACGAGGCCACGGTATCGAAGGTCAACGGCCTTTTTCGCCGCAACGAGAGACTCGTCATGCACTTCAGTACGGCACGCGGGCCGGCAATCCTGGTGTTTGTCGGCGCACTCAACGTTGGCAGTATCTCGACGCCATGGACAGGCGAGATTCGGCCGCGCAGGGCCGGCGTGGTCGACGTGCTGGACCTGTCGTCGCACGACACGCAGGTTGCCAAAGGCGACCTGCTCGGCTGGTTCAACATGGGCTCAACGGTCATCATCGTGCTGCCCGACGGCACGGCTGAGTGGGACAGCAATCTGGATCCCGGCGACACGCTGCGCATGGGCGAGGCAATCGGTACGCTGGCGGAGCAATGAATCGCTGGCAACCCAGCGCCGGCCCCGAGGTGGCGCGCACGCGCGCAAAGATGCTCGAGCGCGTTCGCCGCTACTTCAAGGACTGCGACGTGCTCGAGGTCGACACACCGGCGCTGAGTCTTTTCGCGGTCAGCGACACGCAGATCGAGAGCCTCGAAGTGACAGACAGTCTCGTCTGCCGGCATCCGCTCTACCTTGCTACATCGCCGGAATTCTGCATGAAGCGACTGCTCGCCGACGGCTACCCGGATATCTTCTCGATTTGTCGCGTGTTCCGCGATGGCGAGTCGGGCCGCCGGCATCAGCCCGAGTTTACGATGGTGGAATGGTACCGGCTTGGCTTCGGGCTCGAGCAGATTGTCACGGATACGCTGCAACTGATTGCCGCCGCACTCGATGAGCAATCACTTTCTGAAGATGCGGCGCAGTACGACTACCGCAGCCTGTTTCGCTCGTCCCTGGGCCTGGATCCGTTCACGGCAAGCATCGACGAACTGGCTCGCGCATGCGACGCCGATGATGATCTTCGCCGCGCGATGGGCGCTGAACGCGACGACTGGCTCGATCTCCTGTTGTCGACCCGCATCGTGCCCGGGTTTGAGGACGATCGCCTAACGGTGCTGCGCCACTACCCGGCCAGCCAGGCGGCGCTGGCACGACTCTGCCCGGACGATGCCGACCTTGCCGATCGTTTCGAGGTCTTTGCGGGTTCCATTGAGCTGGCCAACGGCTACGTCGAGCTGACCGACGCGCACGAACAGGCGGAACGCATCCAGCGCGATGTCGAGAATCGCAAGCGCCGCAACCGCCCGGTCCGCCCCGTCGACGAAAACCTGCTCGCGGCGCTCGAGGCCGGCCTGCCGCCCTGCGCGGGTGTCGCCATGGGACTCGAGCGCTTGCAAATGTTGCACGACAAGACCGACGATATTCGCGATGTTCTGACGTTCGCCTTCGAGGCAGACACATGACTGACTACGGCCTCCTCAATTCGCAGCTCGTCGCCTTGCTCGACGGCGAAACCGACGCGCTCGCGTCGGCGAGCAACTTCGTCGGCCTGCTGTACAACGCCCTCGATGGCGTCAACTGGCTCGGCATTTACGTGTTGCGTGGCGACGAACTCGTGCTCGGTCCGTTCCAGGGGAAGCCGGCTTGCGTTCACATCGCGCTGGGAGACGGCGTCTGCGGCACGGCGGCCAGTTCGCTGGAGACCCAGCGTGTCGAAGACGTGCATGCATTCCCGGGGCACATCGTGTGTGACGCCGACTCGCGCTCGGAACTCGTGGTGCCATTAATAGTAGACGGCGAGCTAATCGGCGTGCTCGATATCGACAGTCCGTCGCTCGCTCGCTTCAGCGAAGCAGACCAGGCGGGAATAGAGCGAATGTGTCGAACGTTTTGCGAGCTACAGCGCGCCCGCCAGGGCTTTATTTGACGCGCGAGACGTACTCTCTCGAACGCGTGTCGACCTTGATGACCTCACCCTGATCGACAAACAGCGGTACGCGCACGACGGCACCCGTCGACAGGGTCGCCGGCTTCACGCCACCGCTTGCCGTATCGCCCTTGACGCCGGGGTCGGTTTCGGTGATCTCGAGTTCGACGAAATTCGGCGCAGTGACAATCAGCGGCGAATTATTCCACAACGTGATACCGCAGACGTCGCCATCCGTAATCCAGTCCTTGGCATCGCCCACGGCCTTGGCGTCGGCGGCGTACTGCTCGAAGGTGTCCTGCACCATGAAATGCCAGAATTCGTCATCGCTGTAGAGATACTGCATCTCTGTGTCCATGACGTCGGCGGCTTCGACCGAATCGCCCGACTTGAAGGTCTTGTCGACGGTCTTGCCGGTCTTCAGATTGCGAATGCGCACGCGATTGAATGCCTGCCCCTTGCCGGGCTTGACGAACTCGTTTTCGACGATGATGCAGGGATCGCCATCGATAATGATTCGCAATCCTGACTTGAACTCATTGGTACTGTAATTGGACATTCTGCCTGCCTTGTGCACGATCCGCCGGCCGGCGGCGAGGCGCACATGATACCGGACTCAGGGCCCTGTGCCAGCGCCATTTTCGGACCAGATTCGGGTCGATTCCGGCCGAATCCCGACCGAAGTGACGGTTTTGAGACCCGGGTCACGATAACGGCCGGCGTGTTGACTAGACTCCCTTTACAGAATACGGAAGTTAAGGGAATTCCCGACTTTGCCAAGGATCTGGATTTGAACGGGCGCCACAGCATCTCTATCGCCGTTCTGACGAAGAATCAGGACGATGTCGCATTGATCAACAGCACGTTGCGCGATGCGGGTCACGCAGCTCATTGCCACTGGATTTCCAGCCCCAACAAGCTGGCGGATACCCTGTCCGCCGAAAACGTCGAACTGCTTATCCTGAACTGCGATGCCTACGCGGATACGATTCGCCAGGTCGTCAAGCAAAAAGACCGCTACAACCCGGAAGTACCGGTTATCGCATTGCAGCAAAAGGCCGAGGAATCGGACATCGAAGCGGCCATGCGCGCGGGCGCCTGCGATCTCGTATCGATGGGCCTCAAGACACGCCTGCAATCCGTTGTCACGCGCGAGCTGCGCGCCCTGCGCGTCGAACGCGCACTGAATTCGACGCTGCAGTCAGCGACGGAATACAAGCGCCAGCTCAAGTTCCACATGGAGTCTTCGAGCAGTTCCATCGCGCTCGTCCAGGAAGGCATATTCATGGACGTCAACGACTCCTGGCTGTCGAAGTTCAAGGTCAACGATAAAGACGAGCTGATCGGCATGCCCGTCATGGACAATTTCGAGACCGAAAGCCAGGCGGCGGTCAAAGGTGCGCTGGTCGCGACGATAGCCGGCAAGTGGCAGCGCGGCGAAAAACTCATCGTCAAGGCGCATATCGACTCGGGCGACGCCGAGGAACTGCACCTCGAGTTCAACAGGGTCGAGACCGATGAAGGACCTGCCGTGCAAATTCGTATTGCGCCGCAGCTCAAGGTTGCCGAAGAACCAACCAAGGTGGTTCACGATGCGCTGCAGCGTGACCCGACAACCCTGTTTTTCCACCGGGCGCAGTTCCTGGAACGCATTACCAAGCGACTCAAGCGCAAGCCGGCCTCGGGCACTCACTGCCTCGTGTACATCAGGCCCGATAAATTCGGCGACCTTTGTAACAAGGTCGGCATCGTGCGGTCAGAGGAAGTCATCTCGCAGTTCGCCGAGGAAGTGCGCAAGCGCCTGCACCCGCGCGATGTCGCCGGACGTTTCGAAGGCACGGCCATCATGGCGCTGCTCGAACGCGGCAGCGCGCGCGACGCGCAGGTCTGGGGCAAGCAACTCGTCGACCACATCAACAAGACGACGTTCGAAATCGACGATAAGTCCACGCACCTCACCTGCACGGTTGGTGCCTGCGCCGCCAGCGAGGTATTCAGTAACCTCGAGGAATTCATCGCGGCGACCGTGGATGCCTACAGGCTCGGTAAGAATGCGGGCGGCAATGCATCGGCGCTGAGCGAGAGCGCGGACGAAGATACCAAGCAGCGCGAATTCGACGCGATCTGGGTCAAGCACCTCAAGTCTGCGTTGATGGACGATCGTTTCCAGCTCGCGCAGCTCCCTATTGCCGGTCTGCGCAGCGACTCGGTGCAGATGTACGATCTGCTCGTGCGCATGATCGACGAACAGGGCAACTCGGTACTGCCCTCCGAGTTCCTGCCCGCCGCCCAGCGCAACAACCTGATGAAGAACATCGACCGCTGGATGCTGCAGGCCGCCATGCATTTTTGCGGCGAAAACGATGCAGATCGCGTTTTCGTGCGCCTTTCGAAACAGTCCGTTACCGACCCGTCGACCGCTCCCTGGATGGAACAGAAGCTCGACGAGGACGGCTTCGACTGTTCGCGGCTTGTCATCCAGTTGCCAGAAGCCGAGGCTGCACGGCACATCAAACAGACGCGCGAACTCGTGAAACATGCCCGCAAGCTGGGCATCGGCTTTGCGATACAGCACTACGGCATCGACCAGGAGCGTTTCCAGATACTCGACCTTCTGAAACCGGACTATGTCAAGGTTGACGGCGAGCTGATGCACACGCTGATGACCGACAAGGCGATGCAGGACGCGGTGGGCAATATCGTAGAGGCTGCCAGGAAGCGCGGCATCAAGACCGTTGCCGAGCGCGTCGAGAACGCCAACGCCATGGCCGTTTTGTTCCAGCTCGGCCTCGACTACATGCAGGGACATTATGTCCACGAACCCGAGGTGGTTCTGCAGGAGCCCGAGGTCAAGGCGAACACGCTTGCGGGTCTCGTGGCAGGCAGTTCGAACTAGCTTCTGCAGGCCCGGATGTTGACCATCGACAAAGTGTGATCTGCGTCACACTTTGTTTGCGGAACCAGGCATTAACGACCAGCAAGCAGCAAAACATAGAATAGGCCTATATCTACGAAAGCAAGCTGGTGACGCGCGGCCCAACGCCGCGCCTGTGGGGTACCTGACTGTGAAAAAAGCGCCGACCAAGCAAAACCGATTCTTCCGCATCGCCGGCCACAAACACCTGTTGCCGCTCGTCGCCGCTGGCGGCGGCCTTGCCGCGGGACCAGCCACCGCTATCGAACTCGGCGATGTCGTGGTGCAATCGCGGCTTGGGCAGCCTTTGCGCGCGAGTATCGCGTATGCCCTGGCGCCAAACGAACAGATCTCGAGCGACTGCGTATTCCTGGGTCGCTCGACAAGCGGCCTGCCCGGAATTGGCCGCGCGACGCTCAGCGTTGCCGACGGCAGGATTCTCCTGAGCGGCGAGACGGCTCTGCGTGAGCCCATGGTTGCGACGCGCGTTGTCGTGGATTGCCCCTACACGGCTAATCTGAGCCGCGAATACATGATGTTCGTCGATCCGGCCAGCCCGGTGTACGAAGCGACGCCAGCGGCTCTGCCTGCAGCGCCCGCCGCCGTTGCGACGCCGCAGCGCACGCTTGCCCCTGTCGCGCCTGTCGCCGACCGTCAGCCCATTGGTAAATCGACGCGCTACCAGGTGCAACGCGGAGACTCGCTGTCGGTCATTGCTCAGCGCATCGAAAATCGCCCCGTGGGCCTGTGGCCGGCCGTAAACGCTATTTTCGCGGCCAACCCCGATGCGTTCATGGACAACGATCCGAACAAGCTGAAAGCAGGCAGTTGGCTGGAGATACCGAGTTTCGACGGTAGCGAGCCGATCATCGCGTCGGCCGTGCCGCCCGCGGCCGCCGCTCCGCAAGCTTCGGCTTATGCGGGGATTACGGAAGAGATCGCCCAGCCGGCAGCGAGCGAGCCTGTAGAAGCGGTCAGCGCGCCCCCTGTCGATATCGAGGCCCCGGTAGCCAGCGCGGTCGAGCCAGCCGTCGTCGAAGAGAGTGCGGACACAACCGGCGATCTGCGCCCTGGCGACATCATCCTCGACGACAGGACTGTCAGTGCTGCCGACAGCATTGTCATTCCCGATGTGGAACTCGACGGCCCTGAAACGGCATCGTCCTCACCCAATGTGCCGACGGCTGTCATCGATACGAGCAGTACTGCCGAGCAGCCGCCGTCCCCATGGCTGCTGTGGTTCGCGGGCGGCGGCGCAGCCATCATCGTCGCGTTGCTGTTGTTCGGAAGCCGCCTGCGGAGACGCCCGGCTCCTCTTGGCGCCGTCGGCTTGCCTGCTGAGGTTCCGGCTGACGACACCGAGAGCATCGAGACATTCGTTGACGACGAGTACGACCTCGATGACGACTCACCAACAGCCGAGAACCTGGCGCTGGATGCTGACCTGGTTGTCGGCACGGGCCTCGAGGAAGGCACGGACATGGAAGTCTCGGAAATTTTCGGCATCCCGAGCCCGACCGAGGTCGATATCGAGCTGCCGTTCGAGCCCGAGGCGCCTGCCGCCACAATGGAGACGGACATCATTCCACCCGTGAATACCGACGAACATTCGATCCTCGAGAGTGAGATCCTCCCTGACGACGATGACTACGACATGTCGGTCATCGTCGACGCGACCAAGATGCCGCGGCCCGAAGACGTGACGGAACGCGACCTGCAGGCGATCGAGGTAGACGCAGTAGAAGGCGAGGCTAATACCGACAGCTACACGATTAATCGCGAGGGGGATTTCGATATCCTCGAGCAGGACTACGAGGATGAAATGACAGCGACCCAGGCGCTCAACCAGGAAATCGCCCGCGCGGCGGCCGAACTCGAGTCACGCGTGGACGAAGACGAGGAGATTACCTCCGAAATGCCGCTCGCAACCGTGACCGAACTCGATGTCACGGCCCAACTGCCGCGCCGTGGCGATGAAGACACCGACGATACGGTCGAGAGCGAGTCCCCCACCGTGAACACGGCAAGCGACGAGAAGACCGCAGAAATGCCGGCCTCGGGTAACGAGGACACGGTCGAGATGGACGTCGAAAGCGGCAAGGTCGGCACCAGGGACGCCTGAGAATTAAGGGTGGAAAGTTAAAGGGACAGTTTACTTAACTCTCGCGAGAGTTAAGTAAACTGTCCCTTTAACTTTCTATAACTTCTCTTATTCGACACCTTCAAGTCGCTCGACTTTGCGCCACCCCTTCGGTAGCAGGCTGCCGCGCAGGGCACGGTCGCCGTAATAGTCGTCGACGTCATTCCACTTGATCGTCATCATGCGGGTCGCCGTGTGCACCTGCAGATCGCCGTCCTCGGGCACGACACAGGCAGCAACCATCTTCTCCTCGCCGCTCTTGTACTTCGGCCCCGGAATGTTGATCAGCTTGTTGCCCTTGCCTTTCGCCAGTTCGGGCAGCTCCTCCATTTCGAACAGCAGCAGGCGACCGATCGAGCTGACTGCCGCAATCAGGCACTCCTTCTCGCGAGGCACCGCTGCCGGCACGACAGGCCGGCCGCCGGCCGCTACGCGCAATACGGCCTTGCCCGCCTTGTTGCGCGACACGAGGTCGCTGAGTGTTGCAATGAACCCGTAGCCGGCGTCGCTGGCAATCAGGTAGCGCTGATCGTTGTCGCCGATCATCGCGCCGCAGAACGCGGCGCCATCGGGCGGCTTGAAGCGACTCGACAAAGGCTCACCCTGCCCTCTCGCGGAAGGCAACGTACCCGCCATGACGCTGTAGACGCGTCCCGTGCTGTCGATGAACATCGCCAGCTGGTTGCTGCGGCCCTGGGCCGACGCGAGGTAACTGTCGCCCGAGCGATAGTTGAGCGTGGTCGGATCTATCTCGTGGCCCTTGGCGGCGCGCGCATAACCCGCCTGCGACAATACGACCGTGACGGGCTCGCTCGCGACGAGCTGTGTTTCATCAAACGCCTGCGCGGCATCGCGCTCGACAATTTCGGTCCTGCGCTCGTCGCCATAGGCTTCGGTGTCTTCGAGGATCTCCTTCTTGATCAGGGTCTTCAGCCGCGCGGCGCTTTTCAGCGTCTTCTCGAGCAGATCGCGCTCTTCCTGGAGTTCCTCCTGCTCTCCCTTGATCTTGAATTCCTCGAGCCTGGCGAGATTGCGGAGTCGCAGATTGAGAATCGCCTCGGCCTGCACGTCGCTAAGCTTGAAGCGTTTCATGAGGACGGGCTTCGGCTCGTCTTCCTCGCGAATGATCGCGATGACTTCGTCGATATTGAGATAGGCAACCAGCAATCCGTCGAGGATGTGCAGACGGTCGTTGACGATCTGCAGGCGGTGACCGAGACGGTTCTTGACGGTCTCCTTGCGGAACTTGAGCCACTCCCTGAGCATCTCGACGAGATTGAACATGCGCGGCCGGCCGTCGAGCGCGATGACGTTCATGTTGACGCGCAAGGTACGCTCGAGCGAGGTCGTCGAGAACAGGTGCGACATGAGCTGCTCGACGTCTACACCGCGTTTCTTGCTGATGACAAGTCGTGTCGGCTCCTCGTGATCCGACTCGTCGCGCAGGTCGTCGACCTGGGGCAGCTTCTTGTTGCGCATCTGGGAGGCAATCTGTTCCTGCACCTTTGCGCCAGAAATCTGATGCGGCAAGGACGTAACAACGATATCGCTGCCTTCCATCTTGTAAGCTGCGCGTAGCCGCAGCGTGCCGCTTCCCGTCTCGTATATTTCCTTGATGTCTGCCCTGGGCGACACGAGCTCGCCGCCGGTCGGGAAATCCGGGCCTTTGACGTGCTTCATGAGCTGCGCGACGGTCGCTTTTGGATTGGCGATCAGGTGTATGAGCGCGCTGGCGACCTCGTTGAGATTGTGCGGCGGCACGTCGGTCGACATCCCCACCGCGATTCCCGTAGTGCCGTTGAGCAACAGGTTGGGCAGGCGCGCCGGCAATACGACAGGTTCCTTGAGCGTGCCGTCGAAGTTCGGTGTCCAGTCGACCGTGCCCTGTCCGAGCTCCTGCAACAGGCTCTTGGCGTACGGCGCGAGGCGCGATTCGGTATAGCGCATCGCCGCGAACGACTTCGGGTCGTCCGTCGATCCCCAGTTGCCCTGGCCGATCACGATCGGGTAGCGGTACGAGAAATTCTGCGCCATGAGCACCATGGCTTCGTAACAGGCAGAATCGCCGTGCGGGTGAAACTTGCCGATGACGTCGCCCACGGTGCGCGCCGACTTCTTGGGCTTGGACGTCGACGACAAACCCAGTTCGCTCATCGCGTAGATGATGCGTCGCTGCACGGGCTTCAGGCCGTCGCCGACCTGCGGCAAGGCGCGGTCCAGGATGACGTACATCGAGTAATCGAGATACGCCCGTTCCGTGTATTCCTTGAGCGGCTGTTGTTCGACGCCTTCTAGATTGAGACTGTTCTGCATTTGAGAGCCCATTGCTTTCTTTACCTAGGTTTTCTTTACTTCGGCTTGCTATACCTCGGCGAGATTGCCCTTGGTTTCGAGCCAGGTGCGGCGGTCTTTTGATCGTTTCTTCGCGAGCAGCATGTCCATGAGCTGGTCGGTCTTGTCGCGGCCGCTGATCGTGAGTTGCACGAGGCGACGCGTATCGCGGTTCATCGTTGTTTCGCGAAGCTGTTCGGGGTCCATTTCGCCGAGACCCTTGAAACGCGTCACGGTGACCTTGCCTTTTTTCTTCTCGGCCTCGATACGATCGAGGATGCCCGTCCGTTCACCTTCATCGAGGGCATAGGACACCTCTTTGCCCACGTCGATGCGATACAGCGGCGGCATGGCAACGTAAACATGCCCGGCAAGGATCAGCTCGCGGAAATGCCTGAGGAACAAGGCGCACAGCAAGGTCGCGATGTGCAGGCCGTCGGAGTCGGCATCGGCGAGAATGCAGACCTTGTGATACCGCAGGCCGCTGATGTCATCGCTGCCCGGGTCCACTCCGAGTGCCACCGATATGTCGTGCACTTCCTGCGAGGCCAGGATCTCTCCCGTCTCGACTTCCCAGGTATTCAGAATCTTGCCCCTGAGCGGCATGATCGCCTGCGTATTGCGATCGCGGGCCTGTTTCGCCGAACCGCCGGCCGAGTCGCCTTCGACCAGGAACAATTCACAAAGCTCGGGCTCCTGCGACGTGCAGTCGGCCAGCTTGCCCGGCAGTGCGGGCCCGGACACGACTTTCTTGCGGACGACCTTCTTCGCCGACTTGAGCCGTTTCTGCGCTTTCGAGATCGCGAGCTGAGCGATCAGGTCGCCCGTCTCGGGATGCTGATTCAGCCACAGCGAAAAATTGTCCTTGATGACGCCCGCGACGAAGGCCGCCGATTCCCTCGACGACAGGCGTTCCTTGGTCTGGCCCGAGAACTGCGGGTCCTCGAGCTTGGTGCTGAGGACAAAACTCAGGCCGTCCCAGACGTCTTCCGGCGACAGCGAGACGCCGCGCGGCAGGAGGTTGCGGAAGTCGCAAAACTCGCGCAGCGAGTTCGTGAGGCCCGTGCGCAGGCCGTTGACGTGAGTGCCGCCCTGCGGCGTCGGAATCAGGTTAACGTAGCTTTCGGTGACGCTCGGGCCGCCGTCCGTGGTCCAGACCAGCGCCCAGTCGACGGCTTCGTTATTGCCAGCCAGGCTGCCCGAAAATGGCGCAGCCGGCAGGGTCTCTCCGCCGCCGATTTCCTCGAGCAGGTACTCCTCGAGACCGCCCGAATAACACCATTCGATTTTTTCCTTGGGCTTCTCGACCGTGAGCCGGACTTTCAGCCCTGGACACAGTACCGCCTTTGCGCGCAGCGCGTGCTTCAGGCTCTTGACCGAGAACTTCGGCGAATCGAAATATTGCGGATCGGGCCAGAAACGGATCGTCGTACCTGTGTTGGCTTTGCCAACCTTGCCGACTTCTTCGAGCTTGCCGCGTTTCTTGCCGCTGGCGAAGCTCATGTTGTATTCCTTGCCGCCGCGGCGAATCCAGACCTCGAGGTTTTTCGACAATGCGTTGACAACCGACACGCCGACGCCATGCAGGCCGCCCGAGTACTGGTAGTTCTTGTTGGAGAACTTGCCGCCCGCGTGCAGTCGCGTGAGGATCAGCTCGACGCCCGGGATTTTCTCTTTCGGATGCTTGTCGACGGGCATGCCGCGACCGTCGTCGGTCACTTCCAGCGAGCCATCCTTGTAGATCGTGACCTCGAGTTTCTTGCAATGGCCCGCGAGTGCCTCGTCGATACTGTTGTCGACCACCTCGTGCGCGAGGTGGTTGGGTCGGGTCGTATCGGTGTACATGCCGGGCCGGCGCCGTACAGGCTCCAGCCCGCTCAGGACTTCAATGTCCGCCGCGTCG